>JAABUY010006137.1_pt1 | contig 11832 bp, 17 predicted proteins | sample 5560271 | NCBI WGS metagenome assembly JAABUY01 (sample SAMN10711886, study PRJNA513374) | rock metagenome | isolation source: Antarctica rocks | place: Antarctica: Victoria Land, University Valley
CGACTACCCCAAAGTCGAGGTCACCGCCGCCGAACTCGCGGCGGTCAACCTCACCCGCCACTCCTTCCACGGCGAATGGAACTACTCCATCAACCCATCATCTAATTGATGGACGAGCCCTTAGTGGTCGCCACTAGCCGCCCCACTCCCCGCAAGGGCGGCGAGCAATACGGGCCCGGTTCGGCAATGATGGCGCCAATGGATCCGGTCGCGCTGCGAAACCGACTGCTGGTGGCCACCGGCATGTGGAAGGAGGCGACCGGCGAGCCGCTGCCGCGGATGGCGCCGGGCAAGCCCGAGCAGCAGATCCAGAACTTCGAGCTGGCGCTCGTGGACCGTCTGTGGGAGATCGCCACACCGGTGACGGCGCGGGAGATCGCCGACCGGACGTGGGACCTCGTTCACGATCGCGACGACCGTGATCCGGTCAAGCGGCGCGTGGTGGAATGCCACGAGGCGCTCGCCCGGATGACGCGCCTGGGCGACTGATCACTCCGAACGCGGCCAGGGCCGCCAGCGGGCTCGGGCACCCACCGGCTCCGGCGCCGGGCGCCCCCGGCCCCCCGGCGCCGCGTGCTCGCGTGAGAGGCCGGCGGCGGAGTAGGCATCGCCCTCGTCCAGGGTCTCGCGTTCCAGCAGCGCGCGCACCAGCAGATCCAGATGGCCCCGGTGCTCGCGCAGCAGGTCGGTGACCTCGGCGTGGGCGTCCTCTACGATCCGGCGCACCTCCTCGTCCACGATTCGCTGTGTCGCCTCGGAGGTCTCCGACACGCCGGGGAGCAGCGGCCCCATGCTCTCGGAGGGGATCACCGCGATCGGGCCGATGGCGCTGCTCATCCCCCAGCGGCCGACCATGTGACGGGCGATCCGGGTGAGATGCTGGATGTCGGACTCGGCTCCGGTGGTGAGGTCGCCGAACACGGTCTCCTCGGCCACCCGCCCTCCGAGCGCGACCTTCACCTGCGCGATCAGGTAGCGCTCGTCGAAGTTGAAGCGATCGGCGTCGGGAGCCGAGAAGGTCACGCCGAGGGCCTGGCCGCGCGGGATGATCGACACCTTGCGCACCGGGTCGGCGCCGGGGGTGAGCATGCCCACGATCGCGTGGCCGGCCTCGTGTACGGCGGTGCGGCGGCGATCGTCGTCGCTGAGCATCACCTTGCGCGCGGCGCCGAGCACGATCCGCTCCAAAGAGTCCGAGAGGTCCTCGGTGCTGACGCTCACGTGCTCGCGCCGAGCGGCCAGCAGCGCCGCTTCGTTGACGAGGTTGGCCAGGTCGGCTCCGACCATGCCCGGCGTGGAGGACGCCAGCGCGCCGAGGTCGGTGTCATCGGCCAGGGGGACCGAGCGCGTGTGCACGCGCAGGATCGCCTCGCGACCGGTGCGGTCGGGCGGCTGCACGGCCACGCGCCGGTCGAAGCGTCCGGGGCGCAGCAGCGCCGGGTCAAGGATCTCCGGACGGTTCGTGGCTCCCAGCACGATCACCCCGACGCGCGGATCGAAGCCGTCCATCTCGGTGAGGATCTGGTTGAGCGTCTGCTCACGCTCGTCGTGGCCGCCGGACATGCCGGCGTTCCCCGCTGATCGCGAGCGACCGACGGCGTCGAGCTCGTCGATGAAGATGATCGCCGGCGAGGCCTCCTTGGCCTGGGAGAAGAGGTCCCGGACCCGCGAGGCGCCGACCCCGACGATCATCTCCACGAACTCCGAGGCCGACATCTGGAAGAACGGGACCCCGGCCTCCCCCGCCACTGCCCGCGCCAGCAGCGTCTTGCCGGTGCCCGGAGGACCGCTCAGAAGCACGCCGCGGGGGATCCGGCCGCCGAGGCGCAGGTACTTGTCGGGGTTCTTGAGGAAGTCGACGATCTCGTAGAGCTCGGCCTTGGCCTCGTCGATTCCGGCTACGTCCTTGAAGGTCACCGGCTGGTCGGAGCCCTCCACGCGGCGCGCGCGGGAGCGTCCGAAGGACATCATCCCTCCGGGACCGCCGGCAGCGGCGGCACGGCGCATGATCAGCACGAACAGCAGGATCAGCAGCAGCGTCGGCCCGAAGCCGAAGAGGATGCTGGCCAGGAAAGAGGGCCCGCTGTCGGGGGGCTTGGCGTCGGTCAAGACGTTCTGGCTCTGAAGCAGGTGGGAGAGCTCGGTGTTGTTGGCAAACGACGGGATTTGGGTGGAGAAGCTCGTTGTCGCCGTCGCGGTGGAATTGCCGGCCGGATACTTGACCGCGTGCTTGAAGGTGCCCTGGAGCGCGTCGCCGATCGAGGAGATCTCCTGCACGTTGCCGCCGCCCACCTGGGCCAGGAACGTGGGGCTGTAGGGGATCCGCACACGTGCGCCCGGCTTGAGCGCCTGGGAGAAGATCCACAGGTTGAGCACCAGCAGGCCCACCACCAGGAGCGCGGCCATCCACCGGGGGTTGGGCCGCTGGGGCGTCTTGGCGGGCTGCTTGGCGCCGCGGCCGTCAGGCGCGGGCGTCACCCTCCACCACGGCGGGTCGGGGCCCGGTGCTCCGGGACGGGCCGGCGGTGCTGGGGGGCCGGCGCGGCGGGGCGTTTGCTCGGCCATCCGGAGATTGTCGCAAGCCGGCCCGCCGGCCGCCGGAACTCCGTTCAGGGCGTTTCGATCCTGGTCCGGAAGTGCTCGGCGCCCTCGACGCTGGCGCCGACCGCCCAGGCCCTATCGGCCAGCCAGCGGTCAGAGGTCACGACCCGGACCGCCGCCGGCTGCTCGCTGGCGCGCAGGCGGCGGATGATCTCGTCGTCGGCGGCGTCGGCCTTGGGCCGGGGGGCGTGGGCGACCTCGATCACCGTGGAGCGGATCCGCGGGCGGGGGGGCCGCTCGAAGACGACGGTGACGTCCTCACCCTCTGTGGCCGCCCACCGCTCCAGCAGGTCGACGAGGCGCAGCATCGCGCTGTCGCGATCCTGCCACCAGCCGTCTGGCCGGGTGCCGATGACGTTCATCCCGTCGACCAGCCAGAGCACCCTCAGGCTCCTTCGCCGTCGGCGCGGCGCCGATCGCGCTTGCGCTGGGACTGGCGGCGCTTCTCCTCCAGCCGGCGCTGCCGGGCGGCCCGGCTGGGTTGGGTGGGCCGGCGGGGGCGTGGTACCGCCAGCGCACCCGTCAGGCGTGCCTGCAATCGCGCCAGCGCCAGCTCCCGGTTGCGGGACTGGCTGCGGGCGTCCTGGGCGACGGCGACCACGCGCGGACCGAGCCGCGCCGAGATCCTCCGCTTCTGGACCTCGGTGAGCGACGGGGACGCCGCCGGATCGAAGCTCGCCTCCACCCGGGAGGCGGTGGCGTTGGCGTGCTGGCCGCCCGGGCCCGACGATCTGGAGGCGCGCACGGTGACCTCTTGCAGCGGGATCCGCGCGTGCCGGCCGAGTGGCATCGGGTCGTCCATGCGCACAGGATGACGGGTGCGCGCAGCGTGCTACCGTGCCGCGCCGTAAGGCCGCCCCGAGCGGCGAGAGCAGGTGCGGGCCCCGGTGGTTTTGGCAGGGCATCCTCCAGGGGGGCGGCACTTCAAGCCACGGAGGATCCCTCCGGATGTCAACTGGAACTGTGAAGTGGTTCAGCGACGAGAAGGGCTATGGCTTCATCACCCCCGACGAGGGCAGCCGTGACCTGTTCGTTCACCACTCGAGCATCAACGCCGACGGCTACCGCTCACTCGCCGAGGGGGCCAAGGTCTCCTACGAGGAGGAGGCCGGTCCCAAGGGGCCCAAGGCGATCAACGTCGAGAAGCTCTAGGGCGGGTACCGGCCCCGCGCGGGGGTCCGGCGGCGTCCAGGGATCGGGATGACCGACTGGGTCACGATCTCCTCGCTGGCCACGGGCGCGGGCACCCTGGTGCTGGCCGTGGCCACGTTCAGCTCGGTGCGCTCGGCCAACCGGACCGCGCGGATCGCCGAGCAGTCGCTGCTCGTCGGGCTGCGCCCGGTCCTGATCCCCTCCCGGGAGGACGATCCGGTCCAACGGGTGCGCTTCGGCGACGCGCGTACGCTGACCGTCCCGGGGCACGGCGCCGCGCTGGAGGTCGGTGACGGCAACGTCTACATGGCGCTGGCACTGCGCAACGGCGGTGCCGGACTGGCGGTCCTGCACGGCTGGCAGGCTTCGGTGCCCTCGGTCAAGCAGATCCGAACCGACCCGACCCCGAGGACTTCCACCGCCAGCAGCTCGACCTCTACATCCCGGCCGGTGACACGGGCTTCTGGCAGGGCGCGGTTCGCGACGACGACCACCCCCACATGTCCGCGCTGCGGGCGGCGGAGCAGAGTGGTGAGCGCATCGTGATCGACGTGCTCTACGGGGATCACGAAGGCGGTCAGCGAACGATCGCCCGTTTCGGCGTGACGACGGACGGCGACACCGAGGGCCGTCGGGCGGTGGCTCTGCGCTACTGGAACCTGGACCGTGACGATCCGCGCTGAGGCCGCGCTGCTCCTCGCCCTGGCCGCACTAGCACTAGTGCTGGGAGTGGCGGGCTGTGGTGGTGGTGGTGGTGGTGGTGGTGGTGGTGGCCACCCCTCGGCGTGGGGCCCGCGCGTGGCGGCGAGGCCGGCGAGGAGGATGGGCTTCACCGTCCGCCGTCCGCGCGCCCTTCCCGGTCCGGTCCATCCGGCCACGACCGCAACCCCTGCCCCCGCTTCCTCGACCGGCGCGTCCATCGCCGAGATCGATCACGGTCCGCGCACGCGCCGCTGGGTGGCGCTCACCTTCGACGCGGACATGACCCACCCGATGCTGGCCCGCCTGCGAGCAGGCGTGCAGCGAACCTGGTACGACGCCGCCATCGTGCGCGAGCTGCACGCGACCCATACTCCGGCCACCATCTTCCTGACCGGCCTGTGGACCGAGGCGTACGCGCCGGTGGTGCGGCGCCTGGCGCACGACCGCCTGTTCGAGCTGGAGAACCACTCCGTGGACCACTCCGGGTGGCTCGCCCCCTGCTACGGCCTGCCGCTGGTCCACGGGGCGCTCTCCAAGCACGCCGAGATCGACGCCGCCGCCGCGACCATCCATGCGGTGGCCGGGATCCGGCCGCGGTACTTCCGCTTCCCGGGCGGCTGTCACGACGGGGCGGATCTGCGGCTGGTGGCCGCCTCCGGCGAGCGGGCGGTGGGCTGGGACGTGGTCTCCGGCGACGGGTTCAACCCGGATCCGACCGCAATCGTGCGGACTGTGCTGGACGGGGTGCGCGCCGGCTCAATAGTGATCATGCACATCGTCGGCGCCCCCAACGCCCCCGCCACCGACCGCGCGCTGCCGGAGATCATCGCGGGGCTGCGGACTCGCGGCTACCGCTTCGTCACGCTGCGGAGGCTGCTGGGAGCCTGACTAGGCCACGCGTCCGTCTTCGGGCTGAAGGGGGAGGCCGGCGGCCTGCCACGCCTGCATGCCGCCCTCCAGGTTCCGGGCGTCGTAGCCGGCGCGCGCGAAGGCTTCGGTGGCCATCGCCGAGCGCGCGCCGCTGCGGCAGACGAAGACCACCGTATGCCCGCGGTCGATGGACTCGGCGGTGGCGGCGAGTCCCCCCAGCTCGATCAACCGGCTGCCGGCGATCCGCCCGGCGTCGTACTCGAAGCGCTCGCGGACATCGATCAGCTGGATCTCGCCGCGCTGAAGCAGCTCCGCCGCCTGCTGGGGGGTTACGTCGGCCACCGATCTCCGAGCGTAGCGACGATGCGCCGCTCTCCATAACGCCTCGGTGACAAAGATCCTGCATGTCCGCTAGGCTGCCGCAGCGATACTAGAACCAGCCGAATCCCGGTGGCCCCTGCCACAGGGATCGGGGAACCCAATGGGAGCCATCCAGGCTCTCAGGGGCGAATCGCCGCAATCCCGGCGTAGCGCAATCTCTTTCAGCGCGAGCCCGTCAGCTAACCCCGTAGGCACGAGAAAGAGAAGGGGTTCCGTTGACGTACCCACGTCTCCGTTTCACCAAACGCGCTACCCGCACAGCGGCTCTGATGCTGGGCCTGTCGCTCCTCATGCCCGTGACTCCGGCGACGGCCGCCTCCACCAAGGCCCCGGTCCGGGCCGCGGCGGCTGCGGCCCGTAAGGGCAACGCCAGCGGCGGCGGCCTCGGCGGCCTCGGCGGCGCCACCGCCACCCAGCACCGGCCGGGCGCCCTGATCAGCGACAGCGGCCACAGTTATCCCGGCGGCAGCCGCCACCTCGGTGATCGGATCCTCCGGCCGGGCATGAGCGGCCACGACGTGCGGGTGCTCCAGGACTATCTCAGCCGTGCGGGCTACCCGACCACCGTCGACGGGCAGTACGGCCCGGGGACGCGTCGCAGCCTCTTCGGCTTCCAGCGCGACAGGCAACTGCACACCACCGCCGTGGTCACGTGGGCCGTGGCAAAGGCGCTGCGCGCCGCGGCGGCCTCCGCGCAGGCGACACCGCAGGCCAGCCCGACCCCGACCCCGACCCCGACCCCGACCGGCCACGCTCAGGTCGTCAACGGCCTGGCGGTGGCGCCCGCGGGAGCGCCGGCCAGTATCAAGGCCGTGATCGCGGCCGGTAACAAGATCGCTTTCACGCCCTACATCTACGGCGGCGGCCACGGCACCTGGAACGACTCGGGCTATGACTGCTCGGGCTCGCTCAGCTACGCGCTCCACGGTGGCGGCCTGCTCAACACGACCGAGGACTCCACCGAGCTCGAGTCCTACGGCAGCCCCGGTGCGGGACAGTGGATCACGATCTGGTCCAACAGCGGCCACACCTACATGTACGTGGCCGGGCTGCGCTTCGACACCAGCGCACAGAGCTCCACCGGTGGCTCGCGCTGGACGGCGCAGCGCCGCTCCAACGACGGCTTCGTGGAGCGTCACCCCACCGGCCTCTGAGCGAAGGCACCGCTGAGGACCGGCTGGATGGCGGACGTGCGCGGGTGTCGAATCCCCGCGCCGGCTTTCCCGTAGCATCTGCGCGGTCGATGTCCGCCCTGGCCGAGCTCTACACGATCCCGCAGGAGCACCTCGACTTCCGCGACACGATCCGGCAGATCGCCCAGGAGCGAGTCGCTCCGCGCGCCGCGGAGATCGACGACAAGGCCGAGTACCCGCAAGACCTGCGCCAGCTGCTCTCAGAGCAGGACATCCTAGGCCTGCCGTTCGAGATCGAGTACGGCGGGACCGGCACCGGCACCCTGATGCTGAACATCGCCGTCGAGGAGATCTCCAAGGCCTGCGCCTCCACGGCGCTGATCCTGATGGTGCACGAGCTCGGCACGCTGCCGATCAGATTGTCCGGCTCCGAGGAGCTGAAGGCCCGGTTCCTCCCGCGCTGTGCCACCGGTGAGTGGTCCCCGGCCTTTGCGCTGTCCGAGCCGGAGGCCGGCTCAGATCCTGGCGGCATGATCACGCGCGCAGTCAAGGACGGGGACGAGTGGGTCATCGGCGGCACCAAGAACTGGATCACCAACCTCGGGATCGCGGACTTCTACGTCGTCTTCGCCGTCACCGACGGTGAGGCCGGCCACCCACCGGGCAGCCGATCTTCGATGACGTTCGCGTGCCCCAGGAGAACGTCATCGGGGAGGTGAACCGCGGCTTCAAGGTGGCGATGTCGACCCTCGATCGCTCCCGGCTGGGCGTCGCCGCCCAGGCCCTCGGGGTCGCCCAGGGCGCCACCGACTACGCCGCCGGCTACGCGCGGGAACGACGCCAGTTCGGCAAGCCGATCAACTCCTTCCAGGCGATCCAGTTCAAGCTCGCCGACATGGAGACCAAGTGCGCCGCCGCCCGCGAGCTGCTCTACCAGGCCTGCGCCAAGATCGATCGCGGTGACCCCGACATGGGCAAGTACTCGGCGATGGCCAAGCTGTTCTGCTCCGACGTGGCGATGGAGGTCACCGTCGAGGCGGTGCAGGTGCTCGGCGGCTACGGCTACGTCAAGGATTACCCGGTGGAGCGGATGTTGCGTGACGCCAAGATCACCCAGATCTACGAGGGCACCAACGAGATCCAGCGCCTCGTGATCGCCCGCACCCTCCGGTAGGCCATGCCCGGCTCGCCTGCGACGCCGCGCCGGATTCTGGGATCGGCACTGGCGGCGTTGACCGTGGGGCTGGGGGCGATCAGCCTGATCGCCGGCTTCAGCGAGTCCGCCCCGCTGCGGCTGCTCCAAGGCCTGGCGGTGTTCGCGGCCGGAGCGGTGATCATCGGCGGGACCGCGTTGTTCGTCCTGATCCGCCTGGCGGGATGGCGTGATCCAGAGTCAGAGCAGGACTTCGAGAAGATCGTGGAGCGGGCCGAGCGACTGGCCGCCGAGGGCTCCTGGGGGGACTCCGAGGATCTGGAGGGCGAGGAGGAGGACGAGGAGGATCTGTTCGATCCCCATGACGAGGAGGACTTCAAGGCCCTGGTGCGGGGGGCGATCGACGACCTGCCGCTGGAGTTCCACCACGCGTTGGAGCACGTGGCCGTGGTCGTCTCCGACGGCGGCCGCCGGCGACGTGCCTACGGGCTCTACCAGGGCGACACCGTTGCTCAGGACCACTTCCACGACCGGATCGTGATCTTTCGCGACACGCTCCTGCGCGACTTCTCCCACGATCCCAACCTGCTGCGTGCCCAGGTGACGCGCACGCTGCGTCACGAGCTCGCTCACCACCTCGGTTGGGACGAGAAGGGCGTACGCGGCCTGGGGCTGTAGCCCCCGGAGCTTTGATCCGCCGCCCCGCCAAGCGCGCGCGCTGCCGCTGACGGCGGTTAGCATCAGCGCTTCCACTGATCTTCAGGGAGGACTGAAGATGCCACATGCAGTCATCGTCGACGCTGTGCGCACGCCAATCGGGCGGGCGATGAAGGGCTCGCTGAAGACGGTCCGCGCCGACGAGCTGGCGGCGATCCCGATCCGGGCGCTGGTGGAGCGCAACTCCGACGAATGAGGCCAAGCACGAGAAGCTGAACGGCTCCGAGGGTTCGCTCTTCGACGTCTACATCCCCATGGGCATGACCGCGGAGAATGTCGCCGAGCGCTGCCAGGTGAGTCGCGAGACGCACCATGGAGGTGCTCGCCAAGCTCAAGCCGGCCTTCAAGGAGGACGGAACGGTCACGGCGGGCAACTCGTGTCCCCTCAACGACGGCGGCGCCGCCGTGCTGGTGATGTCAGAGGAGCGGGCCAGCGAGCTCGGACTGAAGCCCAAGGCCCGGATCATCGCCTCCACCGTGGCGGCGTTCCGGCCCGAGCTCATGGGGCTCGGGCCCATCCCGGCGATCCAGATGCTGCTGGAGCAGACCGGGATGACGATCGAGGACATCGACATCGTCGAGATCAACGAGGCCTTCGCCGCCCAGATCGTCCCCTGTATGGAGGGGCTGAAGATTCCGCAGGACAAGCTCAACCCCTTCGGCGGGGCGATAGCCCTCGGTCACCCCTTCGGAATGACCGGCGCCAGGATCATGACCACCCTGATCAACGGCCTGCAGGCGAAGGACGGGACCTACGGGATCGAGTCGATGTGCGTCGCCGGGGGCATGGGGCAGGCGATGCTGATCGAACGGCTCTCGTAGCCGCTCCCACCGGTCACGCGCCCCCTGCGCTTTCACGCCAGGGGGCGTGACCGGCGTCGAGCGGCACTCTCTTGGCCGAGCTGCGCGAGGATGCCCCCCGGTGTCCCCGCTCAGTTCTCCGAGCTGAGCTCGCCCAGCGTCCGCATCTGCACCCGGCTTTGCCTTTCATGGCCGTGAACCATACTGTTGCCGGGGATGGCAACTCCGGGCTCCGAGCCCTTGGCCGCCGGGGCTGGAGGATCCGAGCGTGAGCGTCGCCACCCGGCAGAGCCTCGGGACGGTTGCGAGCGTCGCGACCCGCGCCAGCCTCGCCACTGCCGGGAGCGCCGTGACGGGGTGGAGCGCCGGAACCGCGGGGAGCGCCGGAACTATCGGCAGCATCGCCACGGCGGGCTGCGCGGTAACGGCGCTGAGCGTCGCTCTCGCCGGTTGTGCGTTGACGCTGCTTTCGGTGGCCTGCACCGCGTGTGCCGCCTGCGTGGGTTGCGTCGGCTGCACTCGCTGCGTCGGCTGCGTGGCGTGCGTCGACTGCGACGGGCTGAGGTACGCGTTCGGTCAGGTCGGGGTCAAGCGCCCGCGCTGAACGGGTTCCCACCCTACCTACGACGGGCCAGCGAGAGCGCGAACAGCCCGTCGGCATCCGGCATCCAGCGCTCCAGGCTGAGCCCGGAGGCGGCGAGGTCGCTCTCCACCCGCCGGCGTGTGAACTTGGCGCTGATCTCGGTGCGGAGCTCCTCTCCGGCTGCGAACTCCACCCGCAGATCCAGGTCGGCGATCAGCACCGTGCACGGTCTCCTCGCGCGCAGGCGCATCTCGATCCACTCGTGGCGGCGGTCGAAGAAGGCCACGTGCGCAAAGGCGTCGGGCACGAAGTCGCCGCCGAGCTGGCGGTTGATCACGTGCAGCACGTTGCGGTTGAACTCTCCGGTGACGCCCTGGGCATCGTCGTAGGCGGCCTCGATCACGGCCGGATCACCGACGAGGCCAGTCCCCAGCAGCAGGCGATCCTCGGGGCCCAGCAGCGCCGCGATCTTGCGCAGCAGCGCACGGCGGCTCCCGGGCGGGAAGTTGCCGATGGTGCCACCGAGCAGCGCCACGATGCGCGGGGCCTGCGCCGGGGGGATGCGCCCCAGGTGGCGCTCGAAGTCACCGACCACGCCGTGGACGTGCAGGCCCTCGTACTCCCGCACCAGCGCGTGCGCCGCCTCGCGCACCGCCGACTCCGATACGTCCAGCGGTACGTAGCGTCGTAGGCGGCCGTTCGCCGAGATTGCATCGAGCATGATCCGGGCCTTCTCCGCCGACCCCGAACCGAGCTCCACGAGCTCGCCGGCTCCGGTGGTGGCGGCGAGCTCGGCGGCAGACTGCTCCAGGAGCGCCTTCTCGGCGCGGGTGGGGTAGTACTCCTCCAACTCGCAGATTCGCTCGAACAGCTCCGACCCCCGAGCGTCGTAGAAGTGTTTGGGCGGGATCTCCTTGAAGGGCCGGGTGAGGCCGTCGAGCACATCACCGGCCAGCGAGCGTTCGTCAGCCTCGGTCAGCCAGCTCTCGATCCGGATCGCGTCGGAGCCCGCGAGCGCCTTCATGCCGCGCTCCTGGCGATCCGGAACCCGGCGAAGATCTGCCGGCGCTGGGGGAGGTCCCAGTTGCGGAAAGCGGCGGTGATGGCGCAGGCCCGCGTGGCCCAAGATCCACCGCGCAGCACGCGATGGTCCCGGCCGAAGAACACCTCCGAGTACTCGCGGTAGGGGTAGGCGACGAAGCCGGGGTAGCCCTCGAAGGGACTCGCGGTCCATTCCCACACGTCGCCGAGGGTGCCGAGCACCCCGTAGGGCGAGGCACCGGCAGGGTAGGCGCCGGCAGGGTCGGGTCCGCAGCCACCGTGGTCCAGGTTGGCGTGCCGCCCGGCGACCGGCAGCTCCTCCCCCCAGGGATAGGTGCGGGCCTCCTGCCTTTCCTGGTCCCAGGTCGCCGCCTTCTCCCACTCTGACTCGGTGGGGAGCCGGGCGCCGTGGGCCCGGCTGAAGGCGTCGGCCTCGAACCAGGATACGTGGACGACGGGGCGGTGGGGGTGGAGAAACTCAAGCCGGTGCAGGCGCCACTCCGCCGCGCCATCCGCCGTCCAGCCGGCTGGCCTAGAGATGTCGTACTCCTCCTTCCACGCCCATCCCTCATCAGACCACCACTCCCGCCGCTGGTAGCCGCCCCCCTCGACGAAGTTCAGAAAGCTGGCGTTGGTGATCGGCGTACGGCCGATCAGGTAGCCGCGAACGTCGGTGCGGTGGCGCGGGCGTTCGTTGT
>JAABUY010006138.1_pt1 | contig 11831 bp, 11 predicted proteins | sample 5560271 | NCBI WGS metagenome assembly JAABUY01 (sample SAMN10711886, study PRJNA513374) | rock metagenome | isolation source: Antarctica rocks | place: Antarctica: Victoria Land, University Valley
CCGCTCTATATCGAGGCGGCGCGCATCGCCCCGTTCAAGCCGCGCGGCACCGACGTGTCGGTGATCCTCGACCTCATGATCCACGACCTCGACCTCGTGCTCGCCCTGGTCAACAGCCCGATCAGTAGCGTGGACGCGCTCGGCGCCGCCGTCTCAAGCCCGCACGAGGACATCGCCAACGCCCGCGTGCGCTTCGAGAACGGCTGCGTCGCCACCATCACCGCGAGCCGCATCTCGCTCAAGACCGAGCGGCGCATGCGGCTGTTCTCACAGGAGGGCTACCTGTCGGCGGATTTCGTCGCCCGCAAGCTGGTGATGATCGGGCGGGAGCGCGGCCTGCCGCTGCCCGGCAGCGGCGGCTTCCGCCGGGAGGAGGTCAACTGGACCGAGGGCGACGCCATGGCGGCCGAGCACGAAGCCTTTGTCGCCGCCTGCCTCGACGGGGCGCCCGTGGTGGTGGACGCCGCCGCCGGGCGCCGGGCGCTGTCGGCGGCGCTGGACGTCGCGGCGAGCATGGACGCCTCACGCCGCCGCGCGCTGGCGTCCGGCCTGCTGCATGACGTGCAGCACCTCGCGGGCGGCGGCTTCTGACGGGGTGCCCTCGGGCGGGCGCAGGCTGTCGAGGACGGCACCGAACGCTTCCCGCTGCGCCGACGCGGCGGCCGGGTTCCCTAAAAGACTGAGCGCCGTGCGGCTGAGCGTTTCTGCCGTGCAGTCCTGCTGCAACAGCTCGGGCACGACGGCGCGGCCCGCCAGCAAGTTGACCATCGCGACGTAGGGCACGCGGATCATCCGCCGCGCCATGGCGGCCGTGAGCGGATTCACCCGATAGGTGACGGCCATCGGCACCCCGGCGAGCGCCAGTTCAAGCGTGGACGTGCCAGACTTAGTGAGCGCGGCCCCGGCGGCGACGTAGGCGTCGTGCTTGTCCTGCAACTCCGTCACGATCAGCGGCTGGACCGGCCAGCGGGCGGCGGCGCGGCGCACGACGTCGGCCACGCCGGGGGACACCGGCAGCACGGGCCGCAGCCCCGGCTCGTGCAGCGCCAGGCGCTCCAGGGTCTTGCCGAACACCGGCAGCAGGCGCGGCGCCTCGGACTTGCGGCTGCCGGGCATCAGGATCAAAACCGGCTGGCCTGGCGTCAGGCCATGGGCGCTCCGAAAGCGTGCGCCGTCGCCCTGGCCGGCCCCGGATTCCAGCACGGGATGGCCGACAAAGGTCGCGGGCAGGCTGTGCTGGGCGAACCAGGCGGGCTCGAACGGCAACAGGCACAGCAGCTTGTCCCACAGGCCCGGATAGTGCCGCACCCGGTGGGCACGCCACGCCCAGACCTGCGGCGCGACGTAGTGGACCCGTGGGATGCCCAGCCTCGCCGTCGCGGCCAGGACGCGGTGGGTGAAGCCGGGGCTGTCGATGGTGACGATCACGTCCGGCTTGCGCCGCCCGATGTCGGCCAGGGTCTCGTGCAGCCGGCGGCGCAGCAGGCGCACGCGGGGCAGCACCTCGACGATGCCCATCACCGAGAGGTCGGCCAGGGGGTACAGGCTGTCTAGCCCCTGTGCCGTCATCCGCGGGCCGCCGGTGCCGGCGAACTCCGTGCCGGGCTGCTGCGCGCGTATGGCGGCCATCAGGCGTGCGCCCAGCACGTCGCCGCTGGCCTCGCCCGCGAGCAGGTAGATCAAGGGCATCGCTGGTTGCCAAACGCCATGCGCGACTGCATAGGGTGGCACATGGGCAGGCGCAACATTGTGGTGGCCGGATGAACTTGCTGCATGTCACGTCGGCTGAGGCCTGGGCGGAAGCGCAGCAGTCCGGCCAGCATGCGCCGCCAATGCTGGCACAGGACGGCTTTCTGCACCTGTGTACTCCGGCGCAGCTCGACCACGTGCTGGGCCGGCACTTCGCCGGGCGCGCCAACTTGGTGCTGCTGCATGTCGACCCGGCGCGGCTCGGCGACATCCGCTGGGAGACCAGCGAACCCGGCCGCGACGCCTTTCCGCACCTTTACGGCCCGCTGCCCGTCGCCGCCGTGCTGCGGACGGAGCCGGTTCAGCCGTAGAGGTCCGCCGGCGACACCAGCGGTGCGGCAACCTCGACCAACTCGCCGTCCCGCGCCGCGAGAAAAAAGCAGGACCGCCGCCCGGTGTGGCAGGCGACGCCATGCTGGTCCACCAGCAGCAGCAGCGAGTCGCCATCGCAATCGACGCGCATCTCGACGAGGCGCTGGGTTTGCCCGGATGTCTCGCCCTTGCGCCACAGCGCGCCGCGGCTGCGGCTCCAGTAGCAGACCCGGCCGGTCGCGAGCGTTTCCACCACCGCATCCCGGTTCATCCAGGCCAGCATCAGCACCTCGCCGGTGTCGTGCTGCTGCGCCACCGCCGCCACCAACCCGGTCCGGTCGAAGTTTATGGCATCCAGTATCAGGGCGGCGTTCATCAGCCTGCGTGCGCCCGCAGCACGGCGAGGCCGCGGTCCAAGTCCTCAATGAGGTCGGCCGTGTCCTCAAGGCCAATATGGAACCGTGCCACCGGCCCCTCGAACGCCCCGTGCCCCGTCGTGCGGGTCACGTAGCCCGTGGTGGGCAGCGCCAGGCTCTCGTAGCCGCCCCAGCTTGCGCCGATGCCGAACAGCTCCAGGCTGTCGATCATCGCATGGGTGGCGACGGGGGTGTACTCCGGCTTGAACACCACGCCGAACAGGCTGCACGCTCCGGTGAAGTCGCGCTTCCACAAGGCATGGCCGGGTGCGCCGGGCAGGGCAGGGTGCAGCACTTGCTCGACCTCCGGTTGCAACGCGAACCATTCGGCAACCGTGATCCCCGCCTGCATCTGGTGTCGCAGCCGCACGCCCATCGTGCGCACGCCGCGCAGCGCCAGCCAGCAGTCGTCAGGGCTGGCATACTGCCCGAGCGCCAGCGCTGCCAGCCGCACGCGCTCCCAATCCGCGTCGTCCGCGGTCGTGACGCTGCCGAGCAGCACGTCCGAATGGCCGACGACATACTTGGTCAGCGCCTGGATCGATACGTCGACGCCGTGCTGGAACGGCTGGAAGAAGTGGATGCCCCAGGTGTTGTCCATCAGCACCTTGGCGCCGTGCGCGTGCGCCGCCTCGGCCAGCGCAGGGACGTCCTGCACTTCAAAGGTGTGGCTGCCGGGACTCTCGACATACAGCACCTTCGTATTCGGGCGCATCAGGGCCGTGATCCCATCGGCGTCGATGTCGGCGCGGTAGTAGGTCGCCCCGATCCCCAGCCCGGCCAGCATGCCGTCGCAGAAGGTCCGGGCCGGGCCATAAACGCTGTCGGGCATCAGCAGGTGGTCGCCGGACTTCAGGTAGGCCAGCAGCGGCGTGGTCACGGCGGCGAGGCCGGACGAGACGATCTGGCACCGGGTGCCGCCCTCGATCTCGGCGACCACGTCCTCTAGCGCGTGGTGCGTCGCGTTGCCCATCACGCCGTAGTTCGGCGCCTGGTCCAGCCGGGTCGCGGCGCTGGCCCGGCGCTCGTCGCAGCTTGGGTACAGCATGGTCGAGCCGCGCAGCAATGGCGGGTTGACGAAGCCGCGGATGCGGGTGCCGGCCCGCCCCGCGTGCGACAGGCGGGTGCCCATCCCCGGCGGACGCATCCCTCGCGGAAGATCGGGGGGCGATTGGTCGTCGGGCATCAGTCGGTTTCCTTGATGGTGTCTGGCCTGCCGGCCCATTCGGTCCAGGAGCCGTCGTACACCGCGCCCTGTGGCAACCCGGCGCGCAACAGCCCCAGGCTCAAGATGGTGGCCGTGACCCCGGAGCCGCAACTGGTCACAATGGGACGTGTCCCATCGGCGCCGGCAACAGCGAAACTTGCACGCAGCGCAGCCGGATCGAGCATGGTGCCGTCCGGATTGAGCAGGCTCGACGACGGCACGTTGCGGCTGTCGGGGATGTGGCCGCTGGGCAGCCCCGCCCGCGGCTCCGGCGCCGATCCGGCGAAGCGGCCGGCGGGGCGCGCATCCAGCACCAGTTCGCCCCCGGCCAGCATGTCGCCGATCCCGCGCAGCCGGGTGGCGCGGAAGGTCGCCTGAAACGTCGTAGGCTTAGGCCCTGCGGGCAGGCCCGCCTCGACCGGGCGACCCTCGCGCAGCCACTTCGGCAGGCCGCCATCGAGCACGAACGCCTGGTCATGGCCGAACAGCCCCATCATCCACCAGCCGCGCGCCGCGGAGGAGAGTCCTTTTTGGTCGTAGAACACGACTCGGCTGCGGTTCGACACGCCGAGTTCACCCATCAGCCGTTCGAACCGTCCCGGCGACGGCACCATGTGCGGCAACGTGGTGTCGAGATCGGCAACCACGCCGATGTCGAAGAAGCGGGCGCCGGGGATGTGGGTCCGGGCGAACTCCTCGGCGCCGTCCTTGCCCTCGGTCGGCAAGTAGTAGGTCGCGTCGAACACGATCAGATCCGGATCGCCGAGCTGCCCGGCCAGCCAGTCCGTGCTGATCAGCGGGTCCATGGTCAAGCCTCCGTTTCGAGCGCAATCGAGATGCGGCGGTTCTGCCGGCCCTTGTTCTCGATCTTGAGCACGCGCACGCCGCCGACCTCCGCAGTGCCGGCCACATGGGTGCCGCCGCAGGGCTGCAGGTCGATCAGCGGGTCGCCGCCGATCCGGACCAAGCGCAGCCGGCCAGTGCCGCGGGGCGGCTGCACCGACAGGGTGCGGACCAGCCCTGGGTTGGTGTCCAGCACCGACTCATCCACCCACTCGGACGAGACCGGATGGTTGGCGGCGATCAGTGCCCGGAACCCGTCCTCCAGCGCGTCGACGGGCGGCGGACCCGGCAGGTCGAAGTCGAGCCGCGACCGTTCGGCGCCGATCTGCCCGCCCGTGACCGCGGCGCCGGGCAACAGGCTGCACAGCAGATGCAGCGCGGTGTGCATCCGCATCAGCGCATGGCGGCGCGGCCAGTCGAGCACGGCGTCGACCATCGCGCCCAGCGGAGGCAGCGGCGTCCCCGCGGCCGGCAGGTGCAGGATGTCGTCGCCTGCGCCCTTCACGGCTTCTGTTACGGGCGTTTCCTGGGGCGTTCCCTGGCCGTCCCACCGCAGCGCGCCGGTGTCGCCGGGCTGGCCGCCGGCGCGGGCGTAGAACACGGTGCGGTCCAGCACGACGCCGTCCGGCCCCGCGGAGAGCACGGCCGCGCGGACCTGCCGGAGCGCGCTGTCGTCCAGGAACAAGCGCTGCGTCATCGTCCGCTCCAATGCGTGCGCAGCCAGTCGCGCCGCGCCGCGAGCCAGAGCAGGGCGATGGTGGTGACGGAGTTCTGGTACTGCCCAGCCATCGCCGCTGCGATCGCCGCCGCAGCGGGATGCAGGCGGACCCGGATGTCCTCCTGCTCGTCGGCAAGGCCGCCCTGGCCGATGATGCCGTCCGGCCCGGCCTGCGGAGCATGGATGCGGCCCACGAACATCGTGCAGCGCTCATCGGACGCGCCCGGCGTCAGCAGGAAATCGCCGATCCGCTCCAACAGGTCGACCGCGAGCCCCGTCTCCTCCTGCGACTCGCGGATGACGGTCTTGGCCGGGTCCTCGCCGCTGTCGCAAAGGCCGGCGGGGATTTCGACCATGACCGGCTCAAGCCCGGCGGCCAGCGCCGGCAGGCGGAACTGCTCGATCAGCGCCACCTGGTCGGTCACGGGATCATAGGGCAGCACGCCGGCGGCCCGGCCGCGGCAGAGCAACTCCCACGTGCGCACGCCGGACATCGCGCCGTCGAACCGGCGCTGGCGGAACTTGACGACCTCGACCGAGAACCGCCCCTTCCAGGCGGTCTCGTTCGAGATGATCTGCACGTCGGGATGCGTCGGGAGGGCGGCCATGGCCGGAGCCTAGAGCCGCAGGCACGCCGATGGAACCACCTGGGACAATAAAGCTTCGGCGGTCAGGCCCGGCTCGCGAGCATCTCGCGCAGGCGCACCGCGGCGGCGGGTCCCTTGATCGCGTCCCGCCACATCGCCTCGGCGACGCGCTGATGGGCGGCGATGGCCTCGTCCGCGCCCGTGACCATCGCCACGCCGGTCTGCGCCGAGGGCAGGCTGTCGGCCTGGAACGGGTTGCTCGCCAGGGTCGCGCGGTCGCGCGAGCGGAAGATGCTGAACCCGCTCGAAGCCTCCGACGAGGCTAGCAGGCCGAACTGCAACCCCATCGGCTCCGTTTCCATCAGCGCGGCGATGTTTTGCACCTCCGCCGCGGCGACCCGCCGGCAGCGCACCCGCAACGCCTCCGACAGCTTCAGGCTGCCCAGCAGGCCCAGGGTGAGGAAACTCTGGATCGAGGCTGGCGAAAGGATGGCGATGATGCCGGGACGGCGCTGCGCATAGATGCGTTTTCGTGCGGCCAGGATGCCGAGCACCTGGTCGGCATTGGTGCGGAACGTCGCGGAGTCGGTGCCGGGCAGGCTTGCGGCCTCGTTCAACCCGTCGACCATGGCGGCGTCGAACGCCTCCGAGGTCGTCAGGTAGAAGCCGGCCCCATAGGCTTGCAGCACCTGGTCGGCCGATTCTTCGATTTGCCGGATCCGTTCGAAGTAGCCGACCGACCGGCTGTAGTACTCGACGCCAATGCCCAGCAACGACAACGGCGAGACCTTGAGCAACTCGGCCAGCCGCTGGACCGTATCAAGTTTGATGACCTCGCCTTTTTCGTAGCGGTACAGGGCTGCGCGGGAAACGCCGAGCCGGGCCGCAATTTCTTCTGCCCGCAGGCCGGATTCCAGCCGATAGGCCCGAAGTTGCTGTCCGATCTCTGCAAAGCGCATGATAAACCTCCAGGCAGGCGCGGGGTAGCCGGTAGCGGCATCCCGCCAGATACAACCGTCATAGCATCCTGGGGTTGACGGTTCGCCATCTCATTGTCAACCCATCATGAGGATTACAGAGCGCTGAGATTTATTTAAAAACATTGTGTGAATTTTCAGACGTTGTATCGCTTGCGCCAGGCGAGTCCTTCTATAGTGCCGCCCGCTGGGCGATACTCACAACCAATCCAGCCGCCATACCCCAAAGAGTCGATGCGGCCCAATACAAACTCCCAGCCGATCTCGCCGGTGCCGGGCTCGTTGCGTCCAGGAACATCGGCCAACTGCATGTGGGCGATTATAGGCAATAATGTCTCAATACGCTTAGTGACATCACCTTCCGTAACTTGGCAGTGGTAGATGTCGAATTGCAAACCAATTTTGTCGAAACCTATTGCGGCCACAACGTCCGCGCCCTGAGCCATCGTGTTCAGAACGAAGCCGGGCATGTCGCGGTGGTTGATCGGTTCGATCACGATCTTCACCTTCTGCCGCGACGCCTGCTCGGCCGCCCAGGCGAGGTTCGCGACATAGAGCGCCATCGCTGTCCCCTGTGGAACACCCGAAGGGGCGATGCCGGCCATGCAGTGAACCAGGCCGCATCCCAGCGCGCCCGCATAGTCCAGCGCCTGCTTCACCCCGTCGCGGAACTCCTGGCCGCGGCCCGGCAGCGACGCCGTGCCGCGTTCGCCTCCCGCCCAGTCCCCCGGCGGCATGTTGAACAGCACCTGCCGCAGTCCGGCGTCGTCGAGCCGCCGCCGTATCTCGGCGGCTGGGTGGTCGTAGGGGAACAGGAACTCGACCGCTTCGAACCCGGCCTTCGCCGCGGCGTCGAACCGGTCAAGAAACGGCGCCTCGTTGAACATCATCGAAAGGTTGGCAGCTAGGCGCAGCATCGTTGGCCCTCCAGTTCTTTGGCGGGCCAGCCGTTGCGGCCAGCCTTGACGCCAAGCCTGGATGTTAGCCGCTTAAGGGGGACGCGGCCACGCCGGGAAACCGTGGACGGGCCAAAATGTTCCGCGCCCGCCGCACGGCTGGCCCATCCCAGCGCCGCCCGTTGGCGTCCAAGCCTCGGCGGCGCCGGAGCGGCGGCCTACGTCGGTTTCAAGGCGTCCGCATTCACCTGCGGGCAGGGCCGGGTCTCGAACTCGACCCGGCGGTCGAGCACGTCGGTCGCGTCGTCGCGGCCGGAGCCGACCAGCAGCTCGGCACTGCCGCGGCCGACGGCGTCAGTTTGCCGGCTGAGCAACGGCACGCGGGATATGAGGTCGCCTCGGACACGGCTGGCGCGGGCGGCAGACAGCGCCACGTTGCGCGGCGCGGAGCCGGTTGCGCTGCTATGGCCCACCAAGCGCAGGCAGGCGGGCTGCGCCGCGGTGCGGGCGGCGATCTGCCGCAGCCACATGGGATAGAAGCCGCTCACGGCCCGGTCCGGCCAGAACTGTGTGCTGCTGGGCCGGAACAGGAACTTCACGACGAGCTTGCCGTGCTGCAGCCTGTAGTCCACCACGTCGCCGAACGCCTGCTCGGCCGCCAAATTGCGCTTGAGCGCGGCGTTGGCGAGGTAGAGGCCGTTGTAGACGCGGAGTTGACGCCCTGTTGGCTGGGTCCGGGCCAGGACGTAGGCGGCCAGCGCCTCGCCGTAGTGGCCGTCCTCGTAGGCCTTGATGCCGCCCGCGATGGTGGCGGCGGCAGGCAGGCCCTCGACGTAGGCCGGGTCCATCGCGTCCCCAGGATGACCGGCGCAGGTCTTGAGGTAGGCGTCTTGGCTGTGGTCCACCAGCCAAGCCGGGCTGTCGCGGAAAAACGGCGTGGGCGTGAGGTCCACCTGGTCGGCGCGCACCCAAACGCTCTCGTGGCTGATGATGCGGCGGGTGCGCAGGTCGGCGATCACGGCCCACATGCGGTAGGTCTGCGTGGGTGCGGTCGTGAACGGGTGGACGCCCGGCGCGCTCACGGGCGCGATGCTGCCCATCAGGATCAATGGCTGGCCCGCGAGGCTTTCGACGTTGAACGGCTGCACCTTGATGGCGCCGAACCGCTCGCCCACCAAGCGGACCATGTGCGGCTCCATGGCCTGCTTGGCTACCGCCAGGGTTAGTGGCGCCTCCGTCAACGCCCCCTGGATCAACGGTCGGTCCGCAGGGCCTTCGAGGTTGAACGGCTGCGTTTTGATATCGCCGAACCGCTCGTTCACCATGCGGACCATGCGCGGCTCCATGGCATGCGTGGCCGCGAGCTGGTTGCCGGAGGTGTGGTCGATCAGCGGGTCGATGACGAGGGTGCGCCCGGCCGCGTCGGCAGGGTCGAACTTCGCATGGGTGAACAACGCGATGGTGAGCTGGTCGACTGCGTCCGCGAACGACAGCGCCTCCGCAGGCCGCGCCTCGGACTCGTTGGCCGGCGCTGCCGCCATCGGGTCCAAAAGCGGGGCGGCGGTCCCTTGGCCTACCATCCCAGATGCGGCACTCAGCGCCGCCAGCAACAGTGCGGGCCGCATAAGCCTAGCGGCAGCCATTGCGCAAGAACGTTTGGTCCGCATTGGTGATGTTCTCTCCGAGTTGGGCGTGGAGTGCAATGTCGCGGCAGCGTTGCTCATTCTGCTTGGTAGGGGAAGGCTGCTTGGTAGCGGGAGGCTGGCTGATAGGGGGAGGCTGGGCCGCGAGCCGTTCGGGGTGCGCGGGCAGGGGACGCGGCCGTATGCGCGGCGCGGTTGGCGATCCAGGCTTCGGGTCAGATACCGCAGCCGGAGCCTTGGCTATGGCGGCTGAAGGCGTCGGCGCGGCGGCTTCGGGCACTGGAGGCGCCTCGGTGGCGGCAGGCGGCAGGGTTTGCTCCACGGCTGGATCGGCAGCGGACGGCGGCGTCAGGCTTGCAGCTTCGGGCACGGTGGGCGCTTCGGTGGCAGCAGGCGGCGCGGACGGTGAGATTGGCTCCACGGCTGGATCGGCAACTGGGCCGGCAACGGATGGGGGCGTCAGGCTTGCAGCTTCGGGCATGGTGGGCGCTTCGGTGGCAGCAGGCGGCGCGGACGGTGGGATTGGCTCCATGGCTGGATCGGCCGTGGGCGGGGGTGTCGGCGCCTTAACTTCGGGCACGGTGGGCGCGCCGGTGGCAACAGGCGACACGGGCGGCGGGGCTGTCTCTAAAGCCGGGTCGGTAGGGGGCAGGGGTGTCCGCGCCTCAGCTTTGGGCACGGTGGGCACGTTGATGGCGGCAGGCGGCGCAGGCGGCGTCGTCGGCTCTGTAGCGGGATCAGAGACCGAGGAGGCAGGAAGGGCAGGCTCGGCGAACGTGTCAGCCGGCGGTTCGGCTGTGGCCGGCGTGGCTTCAGCCGCTGGTTCCGGGTCCTCGGCAGGCGGCGGCAGGCTTGGCGGAGCAGGGGACGCGCGGCTGGACCAGGGCGCAAGATCCGGCCCTGGCGCAGCAAGCCCGGCGAACGGCGCGATGGAAGGGTAGTGCCTCCAAACGATGATGGCCAGGCCGGCGGCAATCACCGCCGATTTGAGGGCAAATTGATGCCTGGCCCCGAAGCTGCGCGGCGGCGCTGCCGCCGGAAGGCCAGTCAGGAACAGGCGAAGCCTTAGCCGCTTGCGCAGCTCGTCAAAGCCGTGCAGCGCAAGGGTGTTGGCGAACTCAGAGTGGCCAGCGAACGCCACGTGCAGGTTCGGCCCGGCGCGCAGTGCCAACTCGATATAGCGCAGAGTCGCCTGCGGCATCAGGTGCGCGTCCTCGACCAGCAACGCGATCCGCTCGCAGGCCGCATCGGGGACGGTCAGGGTCCTGAACCCCTGCGCCAAACCGGCGTCTCCGAGGGACCGGCTGCCCGGCGAGACTTGGTCCATGAAGTCCGGCAAGGAGTAGGGAGGGTGGACACGCAACACGCGAGTACGGGCATCGGCCAGCCGAGGCGCTGCTACGTCGAGCAACTCGGCAGTCCCAACCAAACCGAGGACCAACACTGAAACGCCGTCCATCAATGCCGTAACGAGCTGGTCTGCCGGAAACAAATGATTTATTGCCGATAATCCCTGAAAATGTATCTATACCCCGACTCTGTGAGAATCCGGCTCCGCCCCTCTTGCCAAGTGGGTCCGAGTTGGACTCTACCGGCCCCATGATCCGACCTGGGTTCCTGGACAGCGTATCGCGGCAAGAGCTGATCGACCTGGCTCGGGACGGGTCGGCTGCGCATCGTCTGGCCCGGCGTGCGAACGCGCTGGTGCTGCTGGACCAGGGCATGAGCTGCGAGGCGATCGCGGCGGTATTGTTGCTGGACGACGACACCGTCCGCACCTGGCACCGCCTGTATGAGGAGGACGGGATCGAGGGCCTGGCGAGCTTTGGCTACGAGGGCAGCGCATGCCGCTTGAGCGACGAGCAGCAGGACAGGCTGAAGGCTTGGATCACCGAGGCGCTACCACGGACGACGCGTGAGGTGGGCGCCTGGATCGAGGCCGAGTGCGGCATCGCCTATCAGGGCCGCTCGGGCCTGATCGCGTTGCTGCATCGCCTTGGCATGGAGCATCGCAAGCCGAAAGCGGTGTCGCGCAAGCTCGATCCTGCCAAGCAGGCGGCGTTCATCAGGGCGTATGAAGACCTGCTGACCCATCTGGCCGACGATGAAGCGGTGCTGTTCGCAGATGCGGTGCATCCGACGCATGCGGTGCGGCCGGTGGGGTGCTGGGCGCCGAAGGACACGCCCATCGCGGTGGCGCAGACCAGCGGGCGGCAACGCCTGAACGTTCACGGCGCCATTGACCTGGAAACCGGCAAGACCCGCATGCTGGATGTGCTGACGGTGGATGCCGCCAGCACGATCATGCTGCTGATGGCCATTCAGGCGATGTATCCGGGCAAGCGGGTCATCCACCTCTTCCTGGACAATGCGCGATACCATCACGCGAAGCGGGTGCAGGCCTGGCTGGCGAGGCCGGGATGCCGGATCAAGCTGCACTTCATTCCGGCTTACTGCCCGCATCTCGACCCGATCGAGCGACT
>JAABUY010006139.1_pt1 | contig 11829 bp, 2 predicted proteins | sample 5560271 | NCBI WGS metagenome assembly JAABUY01 (sample SAMN10711886, study PRJNA513374) | rock metagenome | isolation source: Antarctica rocks | place: Antarctica: Victoria Land, University Valley
GCGACGCCACCGTGGCACCTTGCACTGCAACAACCACAGCTCGACCAGTGACTCTATTAGCTCTGAAAGGCAAGCCTTCCAGGTTCCCAGCCTGCACCACGGGGAGGAAGAGTCTTTGCAGGCCTTACTGTATATATATAAGCTACTTATATAATTCATTTAATTGCTGTATAATTATGATCAACTTATTTATAATGAGTGTCAGAATGATACAAAGAGAAAAGAAAAGAAGAAAATAGAAGAAAGTTTGAGTAAAGAAGTCTTATAAATTAAATTTAAAAGTGAATTATATAAATAATAATAATAATTGTAAATTGATATTATCTATTACATCTATGAGGTAATAATAAAACTAATAGAACTAAGTTTAATGTATATATTCTATTATTTATTAAAGTTTCATGCAATTCATTAAATTCTACTTATACAATGCATTAAACATTAAATTTTATTCTTGTTAAGTTTTAAATCTTATATAATACATTAAGAATGATAATGATGACAGTTTTGACTTTAATAATAAATTGAATGCTTTTAATTTTAATGAAGAAGTAAATGATAGTTATAAGCATATTAATGATATATTACAGCAGCAAATGAATTGTACAACATACTGAATCTGATTTAAACTTAATTTTAAATGATAATAACATTAATTTTTATTACTTACTTATTCTTAACTTTAATTTCTTCTTCTTAATCTTAAAATTCATCTTTTCAATCTTTTCTGTCTTAATTTTCTTCTTTATCTCTTTTAATTACTTATACAAAGAAGTTATCTACTTCTCTGTTATTAAAAGTATGTCAACTAGACTGAGTATAAAGTTAAGTTAAATTTAAAAAAAATCATCTATAACTCTATAAAAACCTGACCTGATCTACAGGTCAGGTTATTATTAACTTTATGTGCATAAGATTAAATTAAGACATTAAAGCATTATTTTTTAAAGCTAAGTTATGTAATTATAAATTACATAAAATCATAATATTAGCTTTAACTCTTACAAATAATACATCACAAAACTAAACTTTATAATCTATTTTTTACATTTCTTTTACAGACACTAATGTCATATATGAAATCTAAAACTTACATACTCAGTTTAATGTTAACTTTTAATGAAGAGAACTTAAAGTAATTTAATAAAAACTTAATATCATAACATTTCTCAGCATAACTACTTAAGTATATAAAATCTCTTTTATTTCAATTAATAATAAATATATAATGATTAATGTCTTATATAATGTATATAAAGCATTTAAGATCTAATAACAAGTCTTCTTTAATAAATAATTATAAATTAATCAAAAAATAATTATGTAGTTGAAGACTGACTTTGTTTAAGATATGAGTTAGTGCATAATTGTATAATATAATTAAGAAAAAAAACATCTATAAAACTTTAATTTTTCTTATTATAGCTCTTAATGTTGTTCAGTATAGCAGCTTTGTTCACATATTAATAAGTATTGTGATAAAGTATTAAAGTTATATGAAGTCTTTTGATCTGTTTAAAATATTAAAAAAGACATTAATGTAAAATATTATTATATTTTGATCAGAGATTTCTCTGATATAGAGTTTAAAGATTAAAGCTTATGATATAAAAGAGTTTTCAGATACTTTAAAGATAACTGATAAATAGTAAATGTTAAATAACAATTATCATTGAATATAATTGTTTTCATAGAAAAAACAATTCTACTATATAATAAATTTACTTAACAATACAAATTTATGCAATTTATTAAATCTATCAAGCTATGCTTGCTTTACTTACTCTGCACATCATTAAGTTCATTAAACTCATTATACTTATACTTAGATATATGTCTCTGTCTTGACAGCTTATATACTATTTACATTAATAGTTCTTTCTTAAACTATAATCATAATATATAATCATAACACAATCTTTTCTCTTTTAAACACTAGTTCTTTAAGTCTTATAAATGAAAATGTTGTTGTCATTATTGTTAGCAATGATGTCTTTAAAAAATTTAAATTGCTTAAGAATCTCAAAGAAAATTTAAATAAATAATGTTTCTATCTCTTTTCTTTGTGACTTCTGTGTCAGTTGTGACTTAAATTGTTTTGTCATAAAATCTTAATTAAAATGTAATAAATACACTCATTGTGATCATTTGTGTATCAATATATCATAAGAGTTGTTTAATAAAACTTGCTTTTTCTTACATAAAAAAATAAATAAAGCAATTAAAAAAATAAATAAAATAAATAATGTCTTAATAATTAAGCATGCTGAGCTTGCTGTTTTTTTATTGAAGATTATATATCTTTAAAAAAATTTAAATTAAATAAATCATTATGCTTTACAAAAGACTAACTGTTTAACTGCTGAGCTTGATAATAATAATGATGAAATAAAGAATGAAATAAATTTTTTATTATAATTTATAAATTTTATATTGTCATTTTTTTAAAGTTTAATTTTAATCTTTTCTCAAAATATCAAAATGTTCTTACACAGTTCTTAAGATTTTCTCTAAGTTTTTAAATATTTTTTTCATTTAATAAAATAATAAATTTCTTCATTAATTATTTTTTTCTCTAAAATATTCTTAATTTCATATTCATTTTTGAGTTTAACAGACATTAATGTGATTTGAAGTAATATAAATTGATTGTATTGCTGAAATATAAATATATAAAATATTAAATGTATTTATATTTCTTAAAATAAATTTAATTTATAACTTAATTTCTTAATGTTTTTCTTAATTATAAATGACTCAATACTTCTATTTATAAGTTTCTTGCTCTTCTTTTTCATTTATATATTGTTTATTTATAAATATATTTTCTTTTCAATCTTAAATAATTTTATCTTTATTATTCATTTCTTCTGCTTCTTAATTCTCTTCATAAAATCAATATGCAGTTTCTTAAATTTCACAATATTTAATATTACTCTTTAACTTTAAGATCTGTGCATTTGCAGATCTTATTATATCTTTAGATAATATTTATAGTTCACTTTAAATAATATCTTTTTTATGATTTTATTTCATACATTATTATATGTATACTGTGTCATAAGCAGCAGTTATATTCAATTATTTTATTTTACATTAACATAATATCACAAATACATCTTAATTATTTAATTTATTCATTTACTTTATTCATTCATCTATAAATGATATACTATCAACATCTTATGTTTTATTTTAAATTCTATTATAAGTATTTCTTAAAATCTACTCATAAACAGCTTATCTCTGTTAATGATAAATTTCTTTAATAGTTTATAATTGTTAATCAATTCTCACAGTATAATGTATATCAATATTAATGTTGTTACAGTTTCTCTAAATAAAATAAATATTGTGTATTTCATTAATTTATTCATTATAATCAATATGCTGTTAAATTTAACTTCTTATGTTGAGTTCTTTGACTTTAATAACTTAATGATAAAGTTCATAATAATAGACTCTCAAAGTACATTTAATATATTTAATCTTATTATTTTATTGTAATGCTTATCTCTCTGAATCTTATTACATCAATATGAATTGCATTTAACAATATATTTAATAATTTAATTATAAAAATCATTTATGTTGCATCTTCTCTATATAAGATCTTCTATACATTTGTCTTCTAAATATCTGTCAACTCAACTGTTATAATATACTTTAATGAGTTCTTTATCTATTAAGAAAGTATTCTTTATCTTAAATGTTGTTGTTAAGTCTTTTATAAGAGCTCTTTACTCATCTTTATACAGAATTTCAATATAAATTATTTTTACTTCTTTATAATTTAATTGTCTACTCAAAGCATTGACATCACTGTTCTTATTATTTTTCTTATAATAAATTTAAAATTTAAAGTTTATTAACTGTTCTGTTCAGCAAATCTGTTGCTGATTTAGTTACTTAATCATTGTGAAGTTTCTTAGATTCTTATAATTTATAAAGATTTAAATAAATTTCTCTGTATTTACAAGATAAAATCTTCAATTTTACAGTACTTTTATTATTGTAAATAATTCTTTATTATAAATCTTATATCTTTTCTTGAATTCTGATAACTTTCTAAATTAATATATAATAAACTTTTGTTGCTCATCTTCAATCTAATATAAATATGCATTAACTGCAAAATTTAAAGCATTAATTTTCAGTATCTTCTCACATGCTGAATTGAGTATTTACAGATATGTTATTTCATTAAGATTTTTTTTTAATATATAAAATGCATTCTTCTGTTTTTTGTCTCAATGTTATCTTTTATTCTTGTGTATTAAACACATAAGAAGTTTCACAATCTTTATATAGTTAAATATGAATTTTCAATAATAATTTGTTAAACTCAGAAAGACTTGTATCTTTTTAATCTTTTTAAGTATCAGTTAGTTTTTAACTACTTTTATTTTCTTAAAGTTCTTCTCAATTTAATTAAATTAAATAACATATTTTAAAAATTCAATCTTCTTTGTTTTGAATCTGCTCTTTGACTTTTTCATATACAGAACTTTTTCATTGAGTTTTATTAAAATCTTATATATATATTTATAGTGTATCTTGAGATTGTCTAAATATATTAGAATATCATTAAAATATATAATTATAAAATTATTAAAATACTTTCTTAATATATTGTTGATGAGTCTTTAAAAAATAACTGAGATCTTCTTGAGCTTAAATGACATAATGATATATTTATAATGTTTATATCTTGTTTAAAATGTCATTTTTCATTCTTTATTCTTCTTTATACATATGCAATAATATACTTTCTTCAGATTTAAACTCATAAATTATTTAACTTTTTTTAATCTGTCTTACAACTCTTCTATTAATAATAAAGAATAATTATCTTAATGTATTATCTTATTCAGTTATTTATAGTTGATACAAAGTTGCTTAATGTCATTCTTCTTTAATATAAAAAATATTGAATAATTAATCAATAACTTTAATAATTTAATGAATTTTCTCTTTAAATTCTTAGCAAAATAGTTTTAAACTGCCTTCAGCTAATCTTTACTCATTAAATATAAAGACATTCACTTTAATTACTTATTATTTATGAATAATATTTTATAATTTTAAGATTTATATTTTAATAAGCTCTTTTCTGATTGTTCAGAGATCTCATATACATTCTTTGTTGCATAAAGTTTTTTGTTGATTTAATTAATTTAAGAATTCTTTTTATGTAATTAAAGCATCTTTAATATAGCATTATACTTAATTGACTTAAAAACATTCAATGTTAACTTTTATAAATTATTTAGTATTATAACTTTAATATAAATCTCTTTTTAAATTCATTTAAATTCTTCATTAATCATGTATACTTATATAAGCTTTAACACTCTTTATAATGTCAATTTTAATTATTCAATTACTTATTATTGTCATGATATTACTATGCACTCATACCAAATCATAGCTGAATCTCTCACACAATGATTAATAAGTAAAGTACTATATAGACAGTCTTTACATACAAATCTTTTAAGTTTCTTAGTTATTAATCTTTATCAATACAAGACTTTAACATCAGAACTTCATTAAATAGCTGTTGTAACATAGTGTTTCACATTGTTACATATCTTACTCATCAGTCTCTTATAGATAAAAGACTTGTGAATTCACAATTTTAACAACTTTATCTTTTTAAAGAGTGACAATTCATTACATTGTAATATGCAGACTAAAAGTCAGCAAAATGAAACAGAGTTATTCTTTAATTATATTAAGACTTAAATGATCTTTAAAGAACAAGAATCTGCAGAGATTCAGACTGCTATTTAGACTGTAAAGAAGAAGAATTGACATTTAAATAAATAGATTTATTTAACTGAAATTAGACAGATTAATGATGAGAAAAGATGATGATTCATGAAAATTAATTGTGAATTGCAAGCATTTAATATGCATAATGAAATTGATAAACTTCTAAGAAATAAAGATTCTCAAGTCTTATCTGAGAAAAAACTGCATATAGAATCTTCTTATACTTTTATCAGCTTTTTAAATTTAATAAAGTGACATACATTTAAAGTTATGTATATATTATTAGCAAAATGAACTCAATGACTAAAGAACTTATTTATATATAATGAAAAGTTCATTTATAAATATACTAAATTTATATGCAGTGCTGTAACAGCATTTCACTTAGCTTCTAAAAACTTCTTTAATGACTGCAATAAAATTCTTTTTGTTATGTAGTTCTTAACAGAAGAGTCTTAAGATGCATAATTTTATTACATTAATGAGAATAAACTTCTAAATAATAAATTATAAATATTCTTTTTAAAGTTTCTGCTCAATCTTATTAAGAACTCAGTGAACTGCAGACTTAATATAGTACAGAAATATTTAAAAGTTATATAAAAATTTACTTAATTAGTTTAAGCTTTTACAACATATTTTAGCATATTAAAGAATCAGCTTTTAAGCTATATAAAGAAATAGAGAATAAGTTATTTCTTTATAAAACTTTAATTAAAGATTTAAGCAGCTTTAATTAATTATTAAGATTTCTTAAAGATAAGAAAAAATTTAATAGCTTTTATTGCTAAATTAAAAATTAATCAGCAATCTGTAGACAATTGTATAATTTGAAGTTATATCATTAAGAAAATTTATAATTACTGTTTACATTCTTTCATTTAGGCAGCAAAGCTGCAGCAGAACAATTGTCTTAATTTTAAGACTATAAAATTAAGTTATTATGATAATATAGATAAATTTTGTTTTAAGATTGATGTTAAAAAGAATAACTGCTATAACTATGAAAGATTAAGTCATTTTGTAAAGAACTGCAGAAATTTCTTAAAAAACTTTAATTACATTAAGATTAATGTAGTTAAGGCAAAAAAAGACAGAGCTTCATTGATTACACTTTAGTGACAAAAATTAAATTAAAAGTTATAAAGAAATCTAGCATTATAAAGAAAAATTAAGTCTAAATTGAATCTAATTAAATCTTTATCAGTATACTGTTAAACACTGCAGCAGAGATTAATGTGATGTCTTAATAATACATTGTTATTCATTAATTGACACAAATTAATGCAGAACTTTTAAGATTAGAGCTTCTGAAAGAACAATATATTTACTGCTATAATATATATTTAATGAAGCATAAACTCATCAACAGTTAAGAATAAGAGCAAACTGAAGAGCAGTTATTTTATATTTTAAATAAAAATGAATCTGAACTCATCTTTGATCTTTTAGATCTGAAATGACAACACATTTATATTAATTGTGACTTATACACATAACATTATAAGATAAAACAAATGTCTTTAATTATTAATGAGTCTGAAACATTTGTCAATAACATTCAAAATTAACTTACTGTTTATACATTGTTGATAATGTCTAAGTTAAACTCATCTATAACTGCTGTACATGTTGTTGATAATACACTGATGCTATTCTGACAATATAACAGGTTGTGAATCTTCACAGACTTGTAATGATTGCTATGATGCTTCATAACATGAGTAATATAGACAGTGACATGCTTAATAAATAATGTCTATATACAATTAAGATGACACTGAAGTCAAGACTGATAAACATCATTGACTGTTATGATGACAATATAATTAATAAGTATATACAAGTTGTTAACTCAGCAATTAAAGAATGCAGAGATCTGTTATCATTAATACATTATAAGATGACAAGAAACTTTCTGTTAAACTAAATTGCACAGCTTTTAAAGCATCTTATAATAGTTGCAATTCTGATTCTCAACAATGTTACATTGACTGATGTTGTTGCTGATATGCTTTGAACAGCAAAAACAACAAAGAGAATTTAACTTGTTGCTGATGTAATGATTATGATGTGATATTGAGATGATGTCAGTGTGAATAAATAAGAAAATAAAAAAATTGCTGAGAATATAATGTTGTAAAGTGATAACACTCTTAAGAACTGAGACAAAAATAGAATTGAGATGTAATGTGTGTAATAATATTATTGTAGAAGAGAAATGTGACATATAATATAGAATAAAGAGATATTCATTGATTATAATCTTAAGCTTAGCACTCTTCTGAGTAATAAATTTCTTATAGACTAATTATATCTCAAGAGTGATGTTCTGTGATGTTAATGATGCAATAATGATCATTAAGCAAGCATTTTCAATTAAATCTGTCAATAATGACTTATCTGTGACTTAAGAAAGCAGAGATGAGGTGTAAAAAGATGATATTTTATTATTAAAAAGATTAAATAAATATAACTGTATTTATATACAACAGCAGAATTTTTGCTGCTGTCTTTTCTGTGCAACAACATTATTCAGAGTGTGCATCTCATCATTATTATGTAAGCATTTTATCAGTAAGTTCATCTTAAGACATTTACATTTTTTATATTTAATATTCTTCTTTATCACATTCTGTTTCTGCATTTCATTTCAGCAGAGCAAGTATATTAACAATGTTACTTATAATATTTATTGCATTCTTAATTAACTTAGCTCTTACAGACTTAATCTTTAAGACTGATTTTGATGAGTTTGTTAATTTATTAATATTTAAGATTGTATTGATAAACAGTATTTAATGATGAAAGCAATAAGAAATTAAAGATTTCTCATTGCATTTCTTTATACTTGTACAGATATGTTTCTTAGACTTTAACATTGTTAAAATGTATTGATGTCTTAAATGCTATATATACAGAAATCATTGACAATTCTACTAAATTCTTAATGAAAAACATAACAGAAAGAACATCTCTTTTATTTTTCTTGATGATTATAATGTTGCTGTTGTTACTCTTTTGCTATCATGTTGTTTACAGAGTGTTATAAGAGAGAAGTTTCATTTAAAGACATAAAGTTGCTATGACTTTGATATATTAGAATGTTGAAGATGAAATAAATATAAGTTATGTGTAAGAAAGAGTTTCTTATATATTGTGATCAAACAAAGAGATCACTGATCTAATTAATTTAGAAATAAAGAAAAGTTAATTTTACTTATATTTTATGTATTATTCACTGTTAAACAAAGCTGAATCATCATCTATCTGAATATAACAAACTTAAAGTATTTCACAAGATTATCAGTTTAGCTAAGATAGATAACAAGCAAAATATGTAAGAATGTTAAGTAAATTATTACTTACATCTTGCTGACTTGATTTCACAGAATTATAACATATCTATAATGTTTGTCAAAAGTGAGCATCACACTTTTAGCTACAGCTATTGTAAGTTATATATTTAACACTTTCTCTAACTCATGATCAGTCAGCACACTCATACATTGCTTACTTAGCTTCTCATGAGTAAAAAGAATGCACACACAACATAGTTTGAACTTATAACCTTAGGCTTATGCAGATAAGGCAGTCAACACATGTTCAATATTATTACATTAACTTGAGCTCATAATCTGTCAAAAGTAAGCACTACACTTTTAGCCACAGCTATCATGAGTTATATATCTAACAATGTTGATGATATGTCAATGTGCTGAAGAATCAGTGCATAGAAGAGAAGACAATTATTATGATATCATTATGTATTTATATTAAATTATAGCTGAATTTCTTATGCAATGATTAATAAATAAAGTACTATATAGACAGTCTTTGCATACAAATCTTTTAAGTTTCTTAGTTATTAATCTTTATCAATACAAGATTTTAACATTGAAACTTCATTAAATAGCTGTTGTAATGTAGTGTCTCACATTGTTACATATCTTACTCATCAGTCTCTTATAAATAAGAGGCTTGTGAGTTCACAATTATAATATAAAGTTATTAATTATTTCTAAATCTATCATTGCTTGAAGCTATCTCTTCAATAATATCTCAACATCAACTTATATTTTGTAATTGTTGTTATTGTTAATTCATTAAGACATTAAAAGCTTCTTATTCTTTAACTTTACTGAGAAAACTTAAGATTTTTTAATTTTTTAAAGCTTTTTACTTTTATTGAAGCTTACAGAACTCAGTTCTTGCTTTATAATTTATTGAACTTTTTTTTTATAAGTAACACTGTTCTTGCTTCAGTTCTCATTACTGATTTTTAAGTGTTTGTTGTTGCATCTTAATGTATATGTTCTTAAAATGCTCATACTAATTCTTAAATCTTATATTAATGTTATATCTTGATCAGAGATTTCTCTGATATAGAGTTTAGAGATTAGAGCTTGTAATATAAGAGAAGTTTTAGATATGTTAAAGTTAACTGATAGATAGTAGATGTTAAGTAATGATTATTATTGAGTATAATTGTTTTCATAAAAAAAACAATTCTACTATATAATAAACTTGCTCAACAGTGCATACTTATATAATCTGTTAAGCTCATTAAGCTGTGCTTATTCTGCTTACTTTGCACATCATTAAGTTTATTAAACTCATTATGCTTATACTTAAATATATACTTCTGTCTTAACAACTTACATACTGATTGCATTAATAATTCTTTCTTAAACTATAATTATAACACAATTTTTTCTCTTTTAAATGCTAATTCTTTAAGTCTTATAAGTGAGAGTGCTGTTGTCATTATTGTCAGCAATGATGTCTTTTAAAAATTTAAATTGCTTAAGAATCTCAAAGAAAATTTAAATAAATAATGTCTCTATCTCTTTCTCTTATGACTTCTGTGTCAATTGCAACTTAAACTGTTTTATTATAAAATCTTAATCAAAATACAATAAATACACTCACTGTAACTGTCTGTATGTTAGTGTGTTGTAGAAGTCACTTAATAAAACTTGCTTTTTCTTATGCAAGAAAATAAGTAAAGCAATAAAAGAAATAAATAAGATAAATAATGTCTTAGCAGTTAAGCATGCTGAGCTTGCTGCTTTTTTATTGAAGATTATATATTTTTAAAGAATTTTAAATCAGATAGATCATCATGTTTTATAGAAGGCTGACTGTCTAGCTGCTAAGCTTAATAATAATAATAATGAAATAAAAAATAAGATAGATTCTCTGTTGCAATTTATAAATTCTATATTATTATTTTTTAAAATTCAATTTTAATCTCTTCTCAAAATATTAAAGCATTCTTGCACAGTTCTTAAGATTTTCTCTGAGTTTTTAGATGTTTTTTAAGATATTATAATCTTTTCATTTAATAAAATAATAAACTTTCTTACTAATCATTCTCTTCTTTAAAATGTTCTCAATTTCATATTTATTTTTAAGTTCAACAAATGTTGATGTAATTTGAAGTAATATGAACTGATTGCATTGCTGAAGCATATATGTATGAAATACTGAGTGTATTTACATTTTTTAAGATAAATTTAATTTATAACTTAATTTCTTAATATTTCTCTTAATTATAAATGATTTAATGCTTTTATTTATAAGTTTTCTGCTTTTCTTCTTTATTTATATGTTATTTATTCATAAATATACTCTCTCTTCAATCTTAAATAATTTTATCTCTATTATTTGTTTCTTTTGCTTCTCAATTCTCTTCACAAAATCAATATACAGTTTCTTAAATTTTACAATATTTAATATTACTTTCTGACTTTAAGATCTGTGCACTTACAGATCTCATCATATCTTTAAATGATATTTATAATTTACTTTAAATGATATCTTTTCTGTAATTTTGTTTCATACATTGTTGTACATAAACTGTGTCATGAGCAGCAGTTATACTTAATTATTTTATTTCACATTAATATAATATCACAAATACATCTTGACTGTCTGATTCATTCATTTATTCTACTCATTTATCTATAAATAATATATTATTAATATTTTATGTTTTATCTTAAGTTCTATTATGAGTGTTTCTCAAAACTTACTCATAAATAACTT
>JAABUY010006140.1_pt1 | contig 11828 bp, 20 predicted proteins | sample 5560271 | NCBI WGS metagenome assembly JAABUY01 (sample SAMN10711886, study PRJNA513374) | rock metagenome | isolation source: Antarctica rocks | place: Antarctica: Victoria Land, University Valley
CGGGGATGCAAGCTCTAGTTCGCCTATGTTGCGTTCCTACCTGCAAATTGCTCTGCAGTTAGCAGGAGCTTGGTGATACGTAGAGGCCTATGGCTTTACGACCCTGCTGTTTCCACTTCAAGCCTCTAAGCAGGGTCTCTACAGTCGGCTTGAAGCGGCTCGATTTTAGAGACAACGAAACCCTCAATTGCTTCCTTGATCGCGGGCATTTAAAGCCCACTTTAACATCTTGTACCAAGAGTTTCATCTTGTAGCATTGCCCTGGGTATACGTAGAAGACCGGAGCGGATCCGTTTTCGAAAGCCTTAGATGTAGTAGATGATGTTGTAGAACTTACCCAGCTGGCTAAGCGTACGCTAAGCGTCTAACTCGGCTTGATCCGGCCTACCGTCGTTCCAGATATGGACTTGACCATTGGTCCAGAAAGGAATCAAGAGGTTTTGAAAAGTGTTTGACTCTTTCTTACACTCTTCTGCCACTTGGAGGGCTGCCCCCAGACCACACAGCCTGGCTTCTCGAGTAAAAAGGATCGCAACCGTCACGAAGCGAAGCACGCCCCAAGTGTTTCTTGCGAATGGGAAGGTTGCGAAAGAGTGTTCAGTCGAGTGGACAACATGAAAGACCACGTCCGCCGCATTCATCACAAGAAAAAGTGAGGTTCGTTCTATGCGCTTCTGCTCGATTGGACCCTGCTCTAAAAGCAGATCGTCCGCGGTTAGATGGCTCGAAGAGAAGTCTTATTTTCTCCTGCGCCCCTCTGAGATTCGTTTTCGTATTGCTATGCAGGTACTTGGTGTTCACAACCTCTAACTTACTGGCTCGGGAGGTATGATTACACAACGGCCAGGCGTGCAGGCCAATGCTTCATCGAATCTCATCCACTTCCCACCAGGTGGCGTATCTCTAATCAAAGCAGTTATGATGGCTGGCATTTGATCCCGTTGGAGGTCCAATTATTGATGGGCAATGGAGTACCATGTCTGGACAAGCCCTCCTTGTTCATTGCTACGGAATCGATGGGTACCCTTCTTGCGCGCCCTCCTCATCTTCTAATCTGTAACTCCGTCGAGCTTTTACTAACACATTCCAACTCTTCGATACATGTTAGGATTACAAGTTAAAGTTTCTACTACTCTGGCACTGGCGTGGTCAGCCTTCCCTTTTCCAGAGCGCTGCGAACATTCTCAATAACCAGAATCTCTAGTTTACGCTAGATAAGCATCCCACGTGTCAGTCAAATTCCCTACTACCAAACAGCACACTCAACTAAAGATAAAACAAACCCTACATACCTGAGTCTGAAAAGTCGCGGTTCCAATATGAGGCAACAGCACTACCTTCCCACTATTCAGCAACCCCGGGTGAACCTTTGGCTCCATCTCATAGACATCCAACCCCGCCCCGAAAACCTTTCCTCCCTACACCGCATCCACAAGCGCTTGCTCATCAATGATTGAACCCCTCGCCGTGTTGACAATCACCACCCCATCTTTCATCATCGCAAACTCTTTCGACCCTATTAGATGCTTGGTTGCGTTGGATAACGGCAAATGCACACTAATCACATCACTGGTTCTCAGCAGCGTTTCAAACGGCACATATCTAGCGTTTGTCGGATTGCTCTCGGGCGTGATTGGTTGACGGTTGTGGTATTGCACTTTGAAATCAAATGCCACGGCGCGGTGGGCTAGTGCAGATCCGATGCCACCCATGCCGAGGATGCCGAGGGTCTTGCCTTCTGGGTCGTGGCCTAGACTCATAGAGCCACGCCAGTCACCTGCACGAAGGGCGGCAGAAGGGATGTGAGACCGGCGGAGGGCGCCAAGAAGGAGGTACATGGTTGTGTTAGCGGTGGCGGCGTTAACGACCCGAGGGGTGTTGGAGACGGATATGCCTGTTTTGAAGATGGGACTTAGTAGGTGAAAAGAAGATCTCGAGCTGATAAACAGTACCTCTTAGTTTACAGGCACCAACATCGATCTGATCATAGCCTGCGCCAATGTGTGATACAAATTTCAAGCTCTCGGGCAAAGCATCAACAAGCTCTTTGTCGAATCTTCCAGTAATCTGTCAGCGACACACGTCTTGTAAGCTTTCGATTCAGTTGATCTTTTGCGGCGATCAGGGCTGGTCAGATGAAGTACCTCAATAGAATCGTATGTTCTGGCAATTGCAATTACCCCATCATGAACGCCAGATTCACAATCGCTGAGGAACTGTGTTCTATTCCCTTTTTTGATTTGCTTGAATTGACCAACTGCTGAGAGCGCATCCCACTCTTCATTGGCGTGACATATCTTCCCTAGCAACAGCACAACCGGCAGAGAAGCCTCTGAAGCTGACATTTTGAAGGGCGGAAAAGACCGTATATATCTTGTCAATCTGTCAATAACGAACTGCAAATGACAATGTCTCTCATAGGGGTAGTTCACCATTCACTCGCTGGCATCTTCTCGTGTGGCCTTTATAATTTCCCGTTAGCACTAGGGCTGGGACTCGAGTACAGGTAGTCATCGGCGACTTCTGCGGGTTGGATCTGCATGTCATTATCCACACTTCTTCAAGATTTTAGCCAGTAGGAAGAAAACTCCTTATCTTGAACTACTTGACGCAGATAGACAAGATTTTGACGGTGGCTATCTTTGGACACAGGTAGGGTAGTCCACAACGGTGATCCTGAGAGCTATTGGAAGGTGGGAACCACCTTCTGCGAATTTTGTGCAATCAATTTACCTTCTTTGCGCTTAGATTTGCTGTGTGACATCAAGATTTGCGTTTGCTGTCTGGCCATACATATAGGACCAGTATTTGAGGGGAGATACTGTCTCTTGGCAACAGGACCAATATATCGGCGACCGGTTTGACAGCTGTACCGTTAGGGTGGCTAGTGATATAGGTCAGAGCTGCACAGTATGGGATGGGGTTGATTGAATTTGAAAGAGCTAACTTATTCCATCTTGAACAGAGCGGCTATGGCCAGAGGTGATCTTTGTTTTGATTTCGGACGAAAAGTTAAGGGTTAGAAAGAGTAAGGAGAGGATCCGATTGGGCGCGGTCATGGTTCTATGGTAAAGGTCCTGCCCTTTGTTCTCAATGTAGATGCCAGAGCGTTGACGCTAATGCGGTCCCTCCACTTGCCATTGGATGAGTCTGTACAACGCATGTACCTCAGGCGAGGAGCCAGATCGGCGTGATTCTAATGGTTGGTTCTGGAGGAGGTCTAGGGCGTTCAGTCCAATGCCTGCTTTCCATCTGGTATAGTGGAACCCTCCCGGCAAGAGAAAGGGATGACATCGGAAATTTTAAGGGCGACTTGGTGGCGGAGAGTTTGGAGTCTGAGAAGAAGCGTGGTCATCGGAGGAAGGAGAAATCAGATGGTTCTCAGTGTTTAGACGCAATCAGTCCAGTTCTAGTGGAATTACAACCAGCCCTCTGATTCATACAAGGTTCCGCGAATTTCCAATCTCGAGAGATGCATCCGTTATACTATCTTTAGATGAAAGCTAGCATATAATGCGAGAGCTCAAATTTCCATCTCCATGGCGGGCATTTCGATTGAGGTAAGGGAACATAACAATACGCCAAAGTCAATTTCATCACCGTGACTCTGCCGTCAATGCTAATCATGAGGTCGAAAGAGAAACCAACACCAAAAGTGTCGCTACCAATGCCGTTCTTGCGAGTGCTTGAAACACGTTTATCTTGTTTGGTGACGTTCCAGCCACGAAGACTCGTAATGTTTCTCACACCTTCTGCCCGTGATACCTGGCCGTTGCTAGTTCTCTCCTCTGGCGGACCGAGTCTTAAGCCAGTTAATCGGACTGTTGAAGACTGGAAGAGTTGCATATACAAGAGGAAGGGAAAGCAACTTACTTCTCGATATTTCGAAACATGGATTCTCAGTACTTCGGCGTAATGTTCGAAACCAAGTGTTTCCATGGCAAGTAGAATATCTTCGCCGCTCACTACTTTCCGTGTTCTCTCCTGACATTTCTCCGTGGCTGAATCAATTCAAGGTTAGAGACCGTACATACTGAAAGTTGTAGAGAGTCAAAGTGTACTCGCCTTCGCTCGTGATGAAAGAGATGAATTCACTCACACATTCTTGCATGCTTGCTATGAATTCTTTAGAAATTTTGGCGTTATCTGGCAACGCTTTCCTTATTACCCGAGCAACTGATGCGAATTCACAAATATTAGCTATATATACAAGGCTATTGTGTATTGAGTCACGTTGTATTGAAATAGACTGCGCAGAAGTGATCATAGTTTGGGTACGCATGAACGACTAACCGTTTGCTGTCGGCAGCAATCTGTTCTCCCATCGTTTCTTTGTATCTTCCTCCAGTGGGGAAATTGACATGATGGATAAGAGGTCTGCAGTCTTTTCCTCGGCGATTCTTTGGCTTGATCTACCCAAAAAGGTGCGGGTGACCAGGTCACTGTCGGCCTTGGTCTTTCGGACTGAGTGGTTACTTCTAACGACCTAAGGAGCTCCACCTTGTACAAACCAAAGACATGAACCAAGCAGATTTATGACAATATCGAGCAAGACAGAATATTTCCAATCAGGACAGTGCTTCTACATATACCTCCTTTCACCCTTGTGCCTGCCTTGTGCACAATGCTCTCATGCCTTTCCCATTTCATTATTACTGTGCCCAACACTGCAGCAGTCCTGGAAACCATCACCTATTTGCCCATCTGGTGTGCTATCTCCTGAAGACGAAATTAACCCAACGACGCGTGGTCCTCGAGGTTCAGAACCAATCAAAATCAGCTACCAAATCTTTTACTCCCTCTATCACCTCAAATAACGCGTCAGAGACTGTTTCGAGTAAAAATCCTGGGACCTTTACGAAGACACGTCCTCCACGATGGCTGTACGAAGGGTACGCTGGACGAGGGTACGATGGACAAGATCGGACAGTATTGGAGGTGCTTGGAGCAAATCACCATGAAAAGCAGCTTGGATGTTAGAATAGAAGCGGGCCTTACCTTTACAAGGACTAGTCACAAGGCCTAAAAACACCCTACACAGCCCTACGCTCAAACCTTAAGCCGTGCTACTGGTTCCACATGATGTAAAGATAACCCTGCCCTACAGTTTTGCCGACCTTGAACCATCTTCATTTCGTTTGAACGTGGGACGGTAAGCCGCATCAAATCTGAGCCGAGGCTGAAGGCCAGATTGAGCATTCCTGCCAGGCGTCCCGGCTAAATTATACCAGCAAACCATCCTAGTTCGGCAGCGAACTGTTCCTTCGAAACCTTCCGCCAGCGACAGGCATCGCCGATGCCTGCACATCTAGCACAGGTCGACATCGAAGCCCTCGGGATTTCGAATGAGCTTTCCAAATGGATCTCTAGCAAGGACGATCATTACGCTCCTTCATCGGAGCCAAATTTAGAGAAATGCATAGCAATAGAGCTGAACGAGAAGACTGAACCTCTGAGGCGTCAAGCAGCGGCCAGATTGTATGCGAATGTAGGCAAAGTTATACATAAGGCTACAAACGGTACACTGACTGCATAGCAGCCTCCACAACGCTGGGTCGTTTTCCGATCAAAAGGGATAGCAAGAGTGGGAACTGCAAGGGACCAATACCTTATTCCAATCCGAATTTTAAGCACGACACCTTCAAATACCTCTGTCGATGGAAGCCTGTCAAACCAAGTACCCTTGAAACCAGGCTTTGCTACCTTTTGCGCCTCTGGCACGCCAGCGTTCGTTGATACCGGCATCGTTTTCCTCATCTTATCGCAATGATTGATTAGGTCAATTTGTAAGATAAAACTCTGTATCAAAGTTTGCGAACCAATCTTCATCGAAGTCTGCCAATCTGACAATGGCTTCCGGCCATGTGTTGACGTTTCCTGTGAATTTTAGCCTCGCCGACATTGACGATTCCATTTAATCTTACCCAAGAGATTCTGGCTGTCATTCCATGGACGTGTTCCACTTCCATGTTGTAAGTCTGTACTGAAACCGTGTATCGGCACAAAGCCCGAGATTTGTTCCGTCGTGTTTGCTTGTAGCACTTCTGAGTCCGTGACCGAACAAGAATGGCCTGTGGGGGAGAGCTGCGCGAGCGCTTGAGCAGCATCCAGCGGGTCTTGTACGACTAACGGTGGGCCTCGACCTGGACCTGCACATGAGTCGCGCTGTTCATCGACCAAACCAGTCGATCTGTAGCTCCCATCTACGGGTATATTTCGGTTTCCGACTTCCAGACCACTTTCAGTCCCTAATCTCCATATTAGCATCAATGTTAGATCTCATTATGCGTCTAACACACCGAATAAGATTTCGGCTGCAAGGCTCCCGCCTCCTTGCTCGGGCTGGCTTGGATCGGTATCGTGTCTGAAGTCATCGTAAGACCGTCTCATGGAAGTATCTTGGGGCCCTTGCATTGCACTTCTGTCAGGACCCGGAACCAGCCCGGGAGACGTCAGCAAGGCGGTGGCTTCCTCATCTCCAGACTCTTCGAGGGTGGTGGCAGATGATCCCGGCCCTTCCACCCTTCCTGCGTGATAGGATTTGCATTTTGCGGTTGGGGCTTTGTTTCTCCCAACACAGGGCCGCTTGTGCCGAATATTTTCCGTCGGTGAGGTGACCTCAAGCGTTAGCTCTCCTTCGCCTCCCTGCTGACTTGACTGCTGGGTCGTTAATGTCACCTTGGTAGCGTAGTGAGAACACAAGCGCTTGAGATCTTCTGAAGATTCGTAACCGAGCGCTGTACATATTTGATCAAGCCTTGGTATACTCATTAGAATAGGTACAGAAGATGGAGATTTTCTGCCATACGTCAAGTCATCCTTCACCAATGTTTTGATAAAAGCTGGAATAGACCATTGGATCCGGCCTGGTCTGTCAATAGCAGCGGAGAATTCATGGTATGTTGATTCCGTGAGACGGCCCACGATAGCCGTAACGGTATTTGAGGTATTATCTGCCAGAATACTATACTTGTTGGCAGATAGTCCACCTAGAAGTGTGAGCTCAATACCGCTCAGGCGCTGCTAAACTCACAAAGAAAGAACAGCTCAGTGGCTCTATGTTGCCAGCCAGCTTTGGCCAAAGCAATGATGGTTCCGCTGACCCATTGCGCACCACGCCGTAAACGCATCAAGTGTATAGACTCGGAGTCGCTGTGACATATTCGAAGAATCTGGTCAATGACCTGCGCCTCAACAAGTTTATGGTATTCTAAGACATAACACAAAGAGAGAAGGACAAGATCTTGGAACCTATGCAATAGACAGGTAATGTCAGCCTCAGCCTGGGATATACTTGTTCTCCTCGCGTAGTCTTTCGCTGAGCTGACGAGACGATCGCTGACTGTAAATGGCTGTGTTCGAGCCTTGGAGATGTTGTCATGTGATTGATAGTGGGTGCTTTTGTGATGGCCAGCAATGACTGAAATGGCGAGAGTGTTCTTGTCATCGGCATCAATTCCGATTCTGCGCCTTAGATCTGTCCAACGATCGATTGTGGGTACAGCGTCAAGTAGTTCATTTGTGACGGTCACCCATCTTGGATTGAATTTAGAAGACTTGCCCCTCGAACGCTTGCTTAGTCCTGGCTCTATGATATTTAGCTTCGGGGCCGGCACGGCTGCGAGGACCCCGTTTGCGACGGTCCTCGAGTTATGCTGTAGGGACTTCTTCCTTTGCTTGTGGGGTCGAGGATCATACGATATGATGTCTAGGTGTTTACCTCCACCTTCCTCTGCCGCCGCATAGTCCAGGGAATGATCTGAAGCCGGCTGATTTTCCAGACGCGTGCCAATGGAACAATTTCGGTGATGATACTCATACACTGATAAACGTGCTTTGAGCTCTGACAATTGGTCTAGCAAATGAGGCACATCATGAGCCATTATTGATGTTGTTCGGTTAAGGGTTTAGAGTTTATGAACAATTGAAGGAAGCCTGAGCCAGTGACTAATCCTAATCAGGAAGCACTCATGAGTGTTTCCTAAAAAGGTTTCCAGCCGCATGGTTTCCTCTCCCAGGTCCGCCCCGAGCAGTCGTCCTAAGCCATGTGCTTCAGGTTCGCTTCCAACATATCCAATCGGTATACATCGCGCCCCAGCAGAAAGCATAGCTGTGGAGAAGTCTCGCTGAATAGAGCAGGAAGAGAGTTTCCTACCATAGTCCATCCAAACAAGAGCGCTTGATCGGATCGACGCTGATCCAGACACTGGGATCCTGGGCGTGGTGTATATACCAAGACTGACAAGAATGAACTCAGTCAAGCTGTTCTTCGCCCCTAAATGAGACATATATAAACCTATCGTCGTCTTTCGCTCATCATTTCTCCCACTTTACGTTGCTTGTGATGATCAGCGAGGAATGGGTCATTAAGGTCAAAAGGTCGGAAATTGGAGGCAACATCTTACCGCGCAGCCAGACACTATCGCACGGGACGCATCCTAGACTCAAATCAACGCATCCCATATGGATGTCAGACCAATGGGGCTAGTCATGCAGGTCCCGTCAAGAGTCTCTTTGAATCCTTACAAACACCTGCCAGGTGTCTCTCTCAAGACCTCTGAGCGTTCGCACCCAACCCTTTCACCCAGCTATATAGTTAGAGCCTTTTCATGCAGAGTTGCCTTGCGCCTGCCTCGTTTTGAACTCAATCGCCGGAGAGGACTGGACACCTCAGCTAGGCCTAGACTTTTGACATGGCTATGTCATTGCACCGCTCTCTTGCTTGTGGCTCCGATACGACCTTGATCAATTCACTATCAACTCCAGGGGCTGACTTAACCAAATGGGAATCTGTAGCAAAACACATCCTCCGCGGCTATGACAATCTTGATATCCAGCTTCTCTGTGGTTTCTTTCCATTCGAAGATACAGATATTCTTTATTCATTGTTGCGAAATCGATGGGTACCCTTTCTGAACGCCTTCGTCATCTACATAGGAGGTGGAACGTACAGCCGGAAGTTTGTGGATGCATTGAGCGTTGATCAAAAGATCCAATATATATTCAAGTCACTTGAAATACCCTTCTCTCCTCCAGAATCTCGATGGGAATGGTCATGGACGCCGCACGAAGCTTTGAATGAGATAGCAAGCACAATTGCATTCAATATTGACAAGGACAGTTGCTCGCAATTTGCAAAGATTCCTTTTAAGGATTTGGTCAAGCAAGCACTCGGTGATGACGTCAAATCGTTGCTGGAATTCATCGCCCAGCACGTCCGTCTAAGCATCCAAATATCCCGATACTTGCGAGAATACCCGCACGTGAGATTAAAGTATATCTAAGTCGAGAAGGTCAGTCGTCTTCTCGAATACATCTATACAAATGTAATTTGCTGAATGTGATGGCAGGAGCTAGAAACGCAAAGTCCATTCGCGCATCGGGCATTGTCTTACGCTCTCCAGCCTGGCCTCCCAACTCCATTCTCCGAATTCTATAAAATTCTTGATTTCTTGATCAAGCCAGTCCAGAAACTGTTCAAGGAGCGCATTACCAGGGAAGCATTGCGACTACTGGACATACTAGCGGTGCGCCATCAACATGCTTATCAACGTCCAGGAGAGATCGATTGGAGGCAGGATATTCAAACGGACACGGAGTTTTTCGACCTTATCACCAGTATGAGTCTCATCGAATTGGCCGATTTGCTCAACGACAACGATTACATCGAGTTTCTCCAGCTCTCCCCGCAGGATACCGTGAAGAATGGTCATACCTTACAACTTTTGCACCGACGATGGAACCATCTGTGCGAAAGGGTCAAAGAGTGCGTCATTGCTGATAGAAACCTAGGTCTTCGTATTAGAGAACTTGCGCAGGTGAGCTTGATCTAACCTTCTCCCTTTAAGTCGCTGAACCATGGTAGCATCTATACACTCTGTCGAACTTCTATTCTTCGCTTGCTCTGGTTTCAGGTCTTCGAGCGGCCAACTACATCGAATCATCATTCCTCTTCCAGCTCAGCGACCCTGAAAATGGTTATACAGCTTACTTGGAAGAGTTTGCACTACGTGGAGGACTTCCGTTTCTGATCCCTCATTTCTTGAAGCACCAGATGAATCGGAACAAAGCGATGGCAGAAATATTTGCCTTTGCGACACACACAAGAGTACCTCCGCTAGGGCGTTGCGTCATGCCTTTGAACCCTCGTACTCCTGCCGAGGATATTGAGGAACAACGTGATCCACCGAGTTGGACAAATTGTGGGTCTTGGATCTTGACGGCTCTCACATCTTGTTTTGGTGGTCTATAGATTCACTAATTGTATAATACATATGTAATTATAGGGTTCGCTCGCTTGCTCTCCCCAAACCGAATTTCCATCATCTCATCAATGCGTTTCCTGTTCTCTCGCGTCGCCCCTGGGATGGAGATATTCATGGGTTCGATCTCCTTTATCTCTTATAGTTGGCAATTGATGCTCAAGGCGAAAGACGATACCGAGAAAGATTGCAGGTATTTCTAATATTCTACGCTGGCCTTTCTCGCTACGTCTGCAATCTCGGACAAGCCCCCAATACAAACTCTTACAACTTCTGGTGATCTGGAATCGGATGTTGCTCTCTACAAGAAAAGCAGACAGGAGCAAGCGGCCAAGGCCAGAAGCCATTATGTCAAGAAAGAATGGTGCTGTCAATGCAAGACCACGACATAATTCACCAACGGTGAGTGTGACCGACAATACTGTCAACATAGCCATTGTGAGGGTTGCAGCAACTTCCAAGAAGGCATGAAAAGCCACCCATCGGATGATGTAGAGCCCTTGGGAAGACATTTTACTTTCTGCAGTCATTACAGCGCGGATGATGGCAATAACGATCCCCGCACCGATATCCTTTCGTCGGTTCTGTCCATTGTTTGCAACGACAACACCATCTCTTGCCCTCTCTTCGTTCCCCCTCCTCAAAATCATGCTCCAGGTTTCCTCGCTGGTTTACTCGCTGTTGTTTGGCCTCGCTCGAAGTCGTACGAACCTCGTCGAACAATGATTGACTGCTTTTCCCGTCACTGCAGTCTTGCGTCCGTGAAGTTTTCCGAGAAGATGTGCTATCCCTTAGAGCTTCGCTACTGCATCGCTTACGGCCTTGTAAAGACGGCGCTGCCAAGTATGGGGATGTCCATGTTCGGTCACTTTATTGATATTGTCAGCATTCATCTTAGTATTGGATCAGGCGACGAACTCTGCGTTTCTGAAAACGGCAGTACTGGAAGTAGCAGTACCGTAGATGGGAGGCGTGCTCTACATAAGCCTCATCTATGACATACAACCCTTGAACCCCCCTCCAGTTCTGGATGCCACCAGCTCCAATTCTCGATGATCTCGTCCGCTTCTTGCTGTTTGTATTTCTTACAGTGATCATAACCCAGCTCCGCTGTATTTTCCATCTCTTCGGCTTCTACTATCAACTCCTCTGATTGGCCCTGCCATGCACAAAACTCCACCCATTTGACCTCTACACGGCCAGCCATTTGAGGCCACTCCACTTCCAGCATTAGCACAATTGACTCGGGGTCCTCGTCCTTGGCAAGGAGATCTTTGGTGAAGTGTGTCATCCGACGGCGCCAGCCCAGCGGTGGCGACATGTAGGAGCAGCACATGGATGGACGTGGATTGCCGGAACGTGAGGACTTTTCAGGGATATAAGCTGTAGCGTAAGGTCAGAACGGACTGAGAAGAGTAAAGGGCGACAAAAGGTAGGGCAATCAAGGGGGCATCTAGTCTCACCAGAAACACCATCGATCTCTTCTTTCATGCGGAGAATCACCTCTTCTCCTTCTCCGTCTCCTTCCTTTTTTCCCACTTGAATTTCTGATAAGCTGAACGCGTA
>JAABUY010006145.1_pt1 | contig 11825 bp, 18 predicted proteins | sample 5560271 | NCBI WGS metagenome assembly JAABUY01 (sample SAMN10711886, study PRJNA513374) | rock metagenome | isolation source: Antarctica rocks | place: Antarctica: Victoria Land, University Valley
AATCAAACATCTTTGCAAACGGGCCGCACCACTCGGCGTGGCTGCGTGACTGCAATCTTGCCATCTTTGGCAAAACCAGCCTCCTCAAGAATCTGTGCAGACACCCTTTGTTGTCGTTTTGCCCACGAATTGGCGAGGCCGCATCAAATTGCCTTTGCCCACCGCAGTCATTTCAGGCGTGCGACGGGACTGGTGGATTCACCTGAGAAATCTGTGTTGTCTTGCCTGAGCCTGTTTCTCCTATCACAATAGTGACTGGGTTATTCCTGACAGCGTTCACGATCTTGTCTGTGTACTCGCGAATGGGCAACGTTCTGGGATCCATCCTGTAGGATCGCTTTCGTCGATTGTTTCTCCTGCCTCAGTGGATGCATGCATCCACTTTGTCTGACATAACACCGGGCAGCCTCTCAGCATCGCGGTGATGCGCCACCATTTCAAGAACAGACAACACAGCTAAAACGTGCAGCAAGTTGTGAAGCTAACCAAATGCTGTCGCATGCCAATTCGCAGTGATCAGTCAGCACTAGTATTTCTGTTGAAGTTGTGCAACAGCTGAGAAGAAACGATTGAGCTTTGGCATGCCTGTTTGAGAAACACCAAAACTTGGTGGTCAGCGGACATGCACCAACTGTATTATCATGACACAACACTTACCGGTGCCCGCAAAGAAGGAGGTCAGGCTCAAGGACTATTGAGACGCTTCGGGCCGTGATCTGTGGTGATCGCAGCCAAATGCCACGCAACGCACTGGTGCAGTAACGCCAGCTTGATGGCCCCCACGACCTAAACTCATACAACAAGATCGGCAACGAACATCAAGCGAAGCTTTGCGCTGTATAGAGGCGCGATGCAAACTGCGATGCAAAGTGCGACAGAGGAGCAAAGGTACACATCCGTAGTGCCAGCGAGAAATGCCTGTAGCGCGAATGTACCAGTCCATGGAGGTGCATGCAGGGTATCTGTACGCTGCTCTCCACAGGAAGTGGGCTGTTCAGATGAAAGGAGATTTCTACTGGAACTGGAATTTGTCCAGTGTCTGAGCAGTCCTCAATACTTGAATTGTATGTTCCATACAATTGCTGCCAGGAAAGCATCATAAGTCATGCCTCAGTAGCATGGCCTAGTGACTCATCAATGCAGGGCTCTCTCAAAATCGTTTCTTTGAAGATGCTGCATTCATCAGCTATTTGGCATATCTCAAGTACTGGAAACAGCCAGAATATGCTCGTTTCATCATGTAAGCTGACAGGACATTCCTCAGTTGTTGGGAAAGACTACCAAGGTTGTCTGAGTGCATGCTGCTTGGACGCAGATACCCTCATTCGTTATTTTTCCTAGATTGCTTGCAAAGTCAAGATTTCCGGACTGCAATGGCCAGAAATGAAATCAAGGTGAGATTCATTTACTGTCCAGATCTTTTAGCTGTGCTTGACGCCGGTGCTAGTGATGCAGGAGATGGTGCACAGCCAGCAACTATTCTTTTGGCAGCACCACCGCAACAACAGAACCAGTGTCACTCGAGAAGCACAAGGGGGCACTGACAGTGCTGCAGGTTAAACGGAGACAACATAAAGACTTACAGTCACAGTCAATGTGCTTGAAGTGTCCATCCAGCCTATCTTTGAAGAATAAGCAGAAAGTATGCAGCTGAAACAGTAAATTTACTCCAGTGCTTGCTGCTTGCTGAGTTTCTGTCTGATTTGGCAGTGTAAAGTACAAGTGGCATTTGCCCACAGCTCAGTCGAGCTGCAGGCTGTTTGCCCATATTTGCAGAGCCGCATCATAGGTTGTGTTGCTGTAATGAAGCCCATCATGTGTGCAATCTGAGCCGCAGCCTGCAATGCAATGCAAGGATGAGCATCTGACTATGCTCATGTGAACTATACAAGTGCAAGCTGTGTTGCACTTGCATCTGCAGGCAGCATGATATGCTCCTGGAATTGACAACACATTTGATGTGCAGCCACTGTGTCACAAATGCCAACAACGCAGGCATACAGTCCAAAGATGAGATGTGCAAAAGAGCAGGCTTGCAGCGCAGAGCAGCGCAGCGCATACCTCTTGTCAAGTGGTGCATATCTACCAGACTGAAGGGGCCTGCTGGCAGCAACATATGGCTGTCCAGTATACACTGGTTGTACTCATCTACACGCTGTAGCGTGAGTGCTTGCTTCTTCTCATCAGTTTTCAACTTTGGTGGAAATACTTCTGTGATGCTCAAGAAATGCATCCGAACATCACATCTCTGCAGCTCACAAAAGTCTGTAAGAATAGAGCGTGCTTGATGTTTGGTACAATAATCAGACATACTCAAGCTAGCATCTCTTCAACAACAAATGTATTCCAGTTGGTTGGACGCATTTCACCTGCTTGTTAACAAGGCCATCTGACAGATTGCCCAACTGGAGAATTGCTGACTTGTAGCCTTCGGGATCACCAATGTGTAACATATGCCACAGTCCGGTGCTGATGATGATGTAATCAGGCTGCTCACTGCCATGAGTCCTGCATGTCACATGCCTGGATGATGCAGCTGTTCTTGACCGACCGACATACCCCAGTAGTGATGCATTTGTGCAAGAAAACCCAGACACTTGTCAACTATAGTCAGCTGACAGCAAGGGCTGACATGCCAGAACAAGCAATATGCTATTGAGTCTGAACATACCATTGTGTTATGTGCGAGGTGATGTTTGCAGTGTATGGCGCCCAGATGAATGCAGCTCTGATGTTGCCTGGCAGTGTATACTCAAAGTCGCGGTGCCCAAATACAATCTGTTCATCTGCGAGTCATCACACGTTGACGTAAAACGAACACTGTTGCAACACCTCAATCATTCTCCTGCCCGACAGGGGGAAATCTGATGCTCAACAGCTTGTTTGCAGATGCACCTCGTTTGTAGGCTGTGCAAAAGTTGTTGTGCAGACTCCTTTGGACAGCTGACAAAAACAATGTCATGTTGCTCAGACTGACATCGTGTATACAGTGGTCCTCTGTGCAGGCACTCAAGCTTGGTAATCTTACCATCATCAGCAAGGAGCCTCAGCAAAGCAGCAAACAGAAAACGTGTGATTGAATCTCCGGCCATGACAATCCATTTCTGCTGCAGCACATATCGCGCCTGCAATGTGTTCAATCTAGCCGCTCCACATTGTCGCCCTTGTGGACCCCATTGCCAGCTGTTGGCATGATTTGGCCCGCATGTAGCTACACTTCTAGTAGATGGCTCACATCTGCATATCGACCTTGGAGACATTAAGTGCTGCCCATGATACAGCAATAGGCATATACTCACAACAGCTGCACTCATGCTCGTATCCAGTGGCCATGTTTGTGATCAATATAATACGCCTGTCTGATAATCTGAATCGACTGTGATCATCCTGGGGCAAGCTACACCTTTGAGCATTGCTGGCTGATGCGTCACAGGTGGGCCATGTCTGTAACATGCCCCGCAACTCAGAACTCATACCTGACATATGGCACCTGCACCCATCCTCCTGAATTCAACAGCAAGCTGCATTGGCCTCCATAATCAAAGGTCACCTCAGCTCTGGTTCTGCTGCACCAGGTAGGAACTCAGTAAGGCGAAAGCCTTGCAAAAATGCAGAAATTGTAGACGCGATGCATTCCAAGGTGCTGCCGGCACTGCGAAAATCGCTGACGCACCTGCTGCTTACAGCCGTGGGCGCGGCTCCGAGCAGTGTCCCAGGGAGCTTGTTGAGTATGAGCAACAAGGCGGCGAACAGCCCCAGCCATGCCAATCCAACAGCAGTATGCCTGAGTGGTTTACGGACCCGAAGCATCACACGGCATCCCTCGGGATCATCACCGCTGGCAAGTCTGTCGGTGATCAGTGACCCACACCGTGGACCCTAATCGGACAGAAGTCGAAAGTCCGAAGGATCACAATGACAGCAGCTTAAGCGCCAGAGTTGCTGCTGATACAAGCTGGGCAACACTGGCGTAGATGGCCGATGCGCGCGCACTTTCCGCAGCAACGCCACACAAGCGCAATTGCAGTGGCTCCTCTGGATTAGTCATGTCATGAGGGTCCACGATGACTGTGTTGACTTCGTTTGTTGCAAAAGTGCGCATAGCTGTGCCGGGTGCCCGCGTTAAGCACATGTGGATCGCTATCATGACACAGTTCATGTCGTGACGTGCGCATGCCGATCAGAAAGCACACCCAAAGCTTGAGACCCAGGTTCACTATTTCCGATAGCGACAGCGACGACGAGATCTGTCTGAATCTTGTACGATACCAAGAAGCAAAATTTGGGCCCGCACTGCATACAAGGTAAGTGTCTCAAGGAGCTCACGATCCTGACTCACTCCTTTTCAGGCTAAGTCTCCGTCGCGGTTCAGGGCAAACTATAAGAGGGCGGTAGAAGAGCTCACAGCGCTTCTCCGGCAAGCGTATGTACAGCATGCAGACAAAACGATTCAGGAACTCATCTTTGAGGATGTGTTGCTAGCGATACGCCTCTGTAGCAGGTTGTTTTCATTATGTGTGCTCCTTAGCTGACCTGTCCTGACCTGCCAGTGGTAAAAAATCGCTGCTGCTTATACAGGCTAGAGCGTGACAGGAAAGCTGTAATTGGCCTTGTGGAGGCAGCTAAGCAACGCTTGCCCCAGGCCAGATTGCGGAGAGTCCAACAGGAGTACAAAAAGAGACTTGTCACCCTCAGCCGGAAAGACAAGCAGTCAGGTCAGGGCCAGAGTCTTCATACAAAAGCATCTGCTTAAAAGCATCTGCTTGACAGCGAACTGTCTCACTGTTGAGTGTCTCAATGCATACCAGATCATGAACACAAAACTTGCCAAGCCTGTCTGGCCAAGTCTGTTCATCCATGTCATGATGTGCTGGCATGCACAAGACTACTGTTATGTTGTCTGTTCTACCACCATAACACAATGTACAGCCACATTTAGCATGCCAGCAGGGACCAGCAAGCACATCAGTATGCAGTGTGTACAGCATGTGTTGTGAGTCATCTTGCAGGTCTTTCAGAGGAAGATCCAGATGGTGTTGATACCATGCTGGGGGAATTGCCATTGGAGGTGCTGCAGCACATGTTCAGTCTGCTTGATCCTCTGACCCTGGGAGCTGTCAGCTGTGTGTCTACAACTTGGCATCAGTTGTCAGAGGAAGAGAGCCTCTGGAAACGCTGCTTGATGCAGGTTGCAGTTGACAATGCAACAGCACAGAGCAAATCAGCTGCAACATACAGACAGCAGTTTAACACCTTAGCTTCACGTAAGAGACTTTGCTGATGCCTGTGACAAGCCATTCATGCAGGGCACTGCTTACATACCTGCTGGGCACAAAGGGCTGCCCTTTCTGTTCTGGCTAGTCAAATGTTTTATCTCAGATGGCCACTGTGCATTGCATGATGCAATGATGATCAAGTTGTCTGGATGTGTTAAGGTTTTCAGGGGCCAGATGATCTGCAAGAGTTGTCTGATCTTGAGGCCATCGCAGGATCTCCAAAGGTACTAGACCTGTTCAGGTCCAACAGAGTTCTAAAGGGAGGGCAGCTGCACTGGTCAGCACCCGCAAGCTCCACAGCAAAGGCTTCTCTGAGAGTTTTCACTGAGACTCCCTTGTCAGTGCAGATGGTAAGATGGACTGTACACTTCTTGCCCATTGGCAAATTTGGCACACCACTTGTGCCACGTGTCTGTCCTCACTGCCTAGACTTGTACATGTGAACTGCCTTTGGCATTTGTCCAAATGCTTGCGCTGCATGCTTGCATACATGGTGCAGAAGCAAGATGTGAGCTATGATGCAGGTTGTGCAGCACATGCTTGGCATGCCCATCACACATATGAGGGAGCAAGTTGGAACAGACACTGATTCAGATGAAGAGGACTTGAACAACAGGATTAACAGGTTGTGGCGACCCAGCTTGCAGCCACTTGTCAAATCTTACTCACATGCTAGCATGTGATCAAGGCTGAGTTGGGCGGCACCAGACAAATTTTGCATTGGTGTCAGAAGTCAAAGATGTGTGCCTCAAAATTGCAGAACATGTAATGTGAACAGAATAATTCTTGAACTGCTGATTGGCTTTGCAAAGGCCTGAGACAATCTCAAAATTTACAGTACAGCCAGCATCAGTGTGTAGTGTATAGAGGCAAAGCATCTGACTGACGCGTCTTACATAAAGACGCCTATATAAAGTGCAAGTAGGGTGTTTGCAACATATGCTAGTCTACAGACCTGTATTCAGTTTTGCCATGTTGCCTTGCACAGAGCAGCAGAAACCTCTGCTTGACCAGTTTGGCATCTGAAGTTGAAGCAACTATACCCTACGAGAGACCGAGCATTCCCCCAAGGGGTGTTTTGCAGGGTAAAGCAGTAGGTCCTTTATTTTTCAGGTATAACGAATCATCACACCACGGAGGAGAGAGGAGGAAACTTTTACACTTTCAGCCAACCAACTAGGTGATGAATCAGATGCGCCAGGTCTGTCAGTAACGTGGTCAAAACCATCAGTACTAAGTGTTTATCAAAATGCTGGAGGGCGTGCAGGACTTGTTTGTTATGCAGCAAGCACTTCAAGTGGCAGGAGCATCTTTTTGCCTGCTGATCATGTTTTTGAGCAACTGAGTAAAGTTGCCATGCAAATTTGTCATTGCACGCTTGAGGAAGTCTTTTTTGTCTGTGGCTGACTGAAGCATAAGGTCAAACAGTCAAGATAAATCTGCAGGTGTCTAACTCAAGCTGCTACAGCCCCAAATGCTTTGTTTTTAACGAAATTGTATCTGTAGCCATCAGCAGGGTGCTTTAACGACCTTGGGTGATGCTGCAATGGATGCACCATGCGCATAACAGAACACGCCTTCAACGTGTGCTACCGTCATGGCTGCAGCCTGGCAAAGTACTCAGGGCCAAAGAACATGATGCGCCTGCAACTTGTAACTAACTTACATACTGGGCCAGCACAACAAACACCATGGTTACACTACCTTCAGATGGAGCATGATACTTGAAGTAACAAAATTTGATGTGGTTTCGTTTCATTTAATGTGGTTCCGACATGTTACTGTCTCACACGTCTGTGTCACACGTGTGCATGTGTCTGACTGTACAAGAACAGCTGAAGATACGTCTAGTTGTGAAAGAGAGTGCGGGCTATATCCAGTTGAATTCTTACATGTAGTATACCAATGGCAATTGTCATCATCATATACGTATGCTATCATCGGTTGCCCACTTATACAGTAACTGCAAAAGCATGATCTTTGCCATTGCCTGCACAAATTGCTCATGAACTACTGGTGCCTCTCCAGTCAGAAAACATGCGCACATCTGCGTCAGTGGCAGTGCAGGCCTGGCTCTGCACTCTTCCTTCACCAGTGCTGTATATGAAGCTGCCATCATTCTCGCCATTGTGGCCATTGCTGAAGCTTGCACCACCTCCTGCATGCGTGTACACAGTTTACAGTTTATTGTTTCAAGAAACAAGTAAATTCATGAGTTTTTGCAATGTAGACTGCGAGCACTGAGATTGCAAGATCTCTAAAGGTCTCATGGCACCCTTTCAGGCAACAGAGTCATGACTACCATGGTTGCCTTGAAGTAGTAAGTTTGGTGTCCTGCTGAGGATTAGTTGCAGCGTATTGTTGGAAGTACGCCAACCAGTGCTTTGACACTCACCCATACATAGGTTGACATATATGCACAGTAACTGCACATGGTGTGCGTATTAGAACCAGCCAGTCTCCATGCCAAACGCAACACTGGCAGAATAGGACAAACAGGTACAGACATACATGGCACACGCACAAACATGGGTATTTGCGTACAGTGTGGACTCTATCTGTCAGGTGATACGCAGCATTACCTGAGCTTGAAGACATGGACATAGCTCCACCTTGGCCAGTGCTGGTGTATGTTTGACCATTGCCAGAGCTTGATGCTGAAGCCGAGGACCCGGATGGCATGCCTGCAGAAGGACACAGCAGCCTCATGAAGCAGAAACAGACAGGCTGTTGGCCGACCATGGTGCGCTGTGCAAAAAGCTTGCAGGTGTGCAGCACATGCCACGAGCAATCAGCAGACAGGTCAAAGCTTTAATGGAACTGCACACCATTTTGTGCAGTTGTTGGTATGTATGTGTGTGTGTGTGCACATCCAATCAGTCTGCAGAAGCGATCCAGTGCACTGCTGCACTGGCACCTATCACTTCCAAATAGCAGCTAAGTGTCACATTTGGTTATGCTGTCTGCCTAAACTAGATGTCAGGCAAGGTCACAAGGTACTCTTTACGGAAGACACATCCCTGACGTGCAAGGCCGTGATTTGCCGCTGCATGGTTTCGCTGCCCTCTGCACTGTTAACACTCCAATTTATGAGTGCAGTCACCTTGAAAAAATCAATTCCTGCTAGGATCAAGCAGCTGTAGTCACTCACCTGCACAAGTAAATCTGCCTGACATCTCTAACCCGCATGACCACTTGGGTTCTGCATCTGGGATCCTGATGGTTTGCACTTTCTGGCAGCCCCCTCCAAACATGTTGGCCATGTTGCCAAACTGCATATTCCCAGAGAATGCTCCTATGCCTCCTGCTGCCATAGCAGCAACACCAGGCAGACCTGTCCCACCCTGCATCATACCACACGTTAAAAACAGAGCTGTGAGATCACAACAAGAAGACATGTGCAACTGCAGTGCCTGGTGTTCAAGTTCTTTACCCATAGCTGACGCACATTTGTGGCATACGCAGACTGCAGATGGGTCAAAGCAGTATTGAGGATGCACACATGATGACATGCCCCTGTTGTAGTGCTGACTGGACAGGCAGGCAAGACCTCATCTAGATAGCCATAGATCTGTCAGCACATGGCAATGTACCTGACCCATGTCACACTGGCCTCTTGTGTAGCGAACCTTGCTTAGAGAATCCACGCTGCCACTGATCTTCACATCATCTGCAGGGCATACACATAAGCAAGTGCAACATCCATTCCCACAAGAGTCACCTTGCAGCCCTGAGCCTTGGCACAGATGTACTACTTTCGTGCTAGTTTGCATTGAATAAATTTGGCATCTGTGCGCGCTCTGTATGTGACAAGATCCGCAATGTGAGTCGCAGAGCAGGTATTCTGTGTAATGTCACAATTGAACATAGGACCAAGAGCAGCTGTACCTGAGGATGGGTCCACAAAGACCTCCGAAATTCCTGTCAGGCGTACGTACACAGTGCGCATACTGCCCTTCAGGTAGATCTTGCTCACTCCTGAACCCTCAACTTGCACCGACTTGAGATTTCCCCTTGCAATGATGCTGCCCATGCTGCAACAGGAGACAAGATTGACAGCAGCCACTGCTCTGCCTGACTTATGCACCGGCAATGCAAAGGTCAGAAATGGGCTGCAGCCAGCAGAAGTGTGGTTTTGAACACTTAGCTGATCAGATCATGAGAGACTTGCCCTTTATTCTCCAGCAAGACCTCGTCAGCATTCAAGCCCATCAAGTAGAGGCTGCCGTCGCCTGCATGCACGCCTGTGAAGCGGCGCACATTAAAGCCTGGACCGACGGCAACACTAGTCTTTGGAGCCTTGTTGTGCACCAGCTGCAACTGGTCGGGCGGCAGGCTGACTGTGACTTGAATAGGTTTGCTTGTGCGGAAGCTTCTGATGACCTCGAGGGTCAACGTCTCCTGCTGAACGTTGGTGCTTATTGCGTCCTTGACCACCTCGTCAGCAGTGATTGTGACCTTGTAATCAGCGCCAGGCGTTGCAGGCACAATCTTCACGTTGAACGGCGCACAGATGAGTACTTTCGTGAAAGGGTCCATGCGCTTGCCAGAGGGTCTTGCCACTAGATTTTGAGAGGAGGCAGCTGCTGGCCTGTATGCGGAAGCGTGCACGTGTACGACCAGAGCACAGAGAGACACCGCAAGGACAATGTACCCAAACTTCAACATCAGAGGGCTACTTGACTTGCCGCCAGACCACGCTTTGCCCTTATCTGTAGATGCTGCTAGCATGAGACACCTGGCCGACAGCACGTTTATTTTGTGCTGACAGGCTCCGCGGTAGGATATGTGAGCATCTTCTAGCAGTTTCGGTGACAATACAACAGTCGCAGTATCCAAGGCGACGTTGTGCCGCCGCGTGGCCCGCCCTTGGAAGGGCCGCCTGGTACTGACCTGACATTATCTGCTAGAACTGTGGGAGCGAGCTATTGCAGCTTCTTGCTTGATTGCACCTGCCGTCACTGGAAACAAGTAAGGATTTGCCAGTTTGCTGCACAACAATTGGAATGCCTCGCTGCTTCCAATTTGCAGGTCACTGCTGGATCTGCAACCACGTGGCGAGAAGCTCAACAGCCATGCGCCGGCACATGGATAGTTGCCTCGTTACATAATAGTCAGTCTTCGTCTGATGACTCTAACCCTAGTCCAGCATACATGCCTTGACGAGATTCAGGTTGAATACTGTCTACTGGTTCAGCAGCACCAATAGTCTTGGTGTTGATGTCTGCATCCTTCTGTGAATCTGGGCTTGCTTGCCGCTGTATGAACTGCCTTCGTTTTGGTGGAGGTTCCATACCTTCAGGATATAGTCTGGTGACGGTAATCTGCAAGGACATCAAGGCTTGCCATTGACTCTTGTGCGAGAATGTATTTGCTTGTTGATGTGGCCACACATGAAATCTTGGCAGAGTGTGCAAAAAGGAAGCCGCGCAACTGACTGTCCACAGGCAGCAGTTGACCTGGGACAGGTCCACACACAGACAACGACAGTGACATTGGATGTCATGTTCCCTCACATTTCCATGCCAGACATACCTTTTCAGGACGTGGAAACTCTGCATTCTGTGCTGCTTCCCTACTGTCACTTTTCATGCGTTTGCCTCTCTTGTGCACCATCAAGCGTGTGTTGAGATCCACATAGGCCATGTATGTGGGCGTTTCCCGCAAGATGTAGGTGCGTTTCTCCTCATCTTGGCGCACATCATAAAGGTACTCTCTGACCCATTCATATTCACCCTCCATGATGCTGGCATCTGTATCCTCCCTACAACTAAAAACAATGCAATGTCTGACATCCTGGACTAGCTGGTAGACCTATTCTGCTTGCTGCATCTGCACTTCACAACAATCAACAACAAGCAGACATCTACTGATGAGGCACAATAGCACGTTCAAGTGCTTGACAAGCTCAGCGCAATGAGCATGGCCGAAAGACTGAAGAGAAATGACATCAAGGTGGTCCACAGGCGCAGATTTGCCTGTTGGGCGCAGCATCTGCCTGTTTTGTACAAAGTGTGAATCTGCAGTTGCTTGCAGGTATGCCTATAGCCCCTGATGTTCTACACACACCCTTGTTCGTTGACACAGCAAGAAGACCTTGGCTAGTATGGAAAACTGCTTGCACTGACCCCAGCGCAGCCATCGCAGTGTTGCCTTGAATGAAGTTGGCAGCAAGCTGCACAACAAGTGAATGAGGTGGACATGCCTGTTGCTGGGATGGGCTGGAGTTTCTTGAGGCACATCCTTGGGGACCATGTAAGCCACAAAGCGATTGGCGGCACCTTTGCCATCTGGGTTTGTGCTGGCCAATGCATATGACTTCATCATTGCCATTTCTGCACACAGCATTGCCAACTTGCTGCCATGACCATCAGAGTAGCTGACGCCTGCTGAGTGTATATTTGCACAAGATGCAGAGCGTGCAAAACATGGCTGGACTGAAACATGGCTGCTGTCGTGAACCAGCATGAGCACGCCCTTCAGCTGTCCTGCACTTGCCTGCACACATGGTATGCATCATGCATGACTCATGGAGGCAATATTTGGTCA
>JAABUY010006146.1_pt1 | contig 11824 bp, 11 predicted proteins | sample 5560271 | NCBI WGS metagenome assembly JAABUY01 (sample SAMN10711886, study PRJNA513374) | rock metagenome | isolation source: Antarctica rocks | place: Antarctica: Victoria Land, University Valley
CGTGGACCGCGGAGGGGGACAGGTCGGCCAGAGCGCCGAGGGCCTCGAACCTCGCGACGACGTCCGCCGCCGTGTTGGCGTGCAGCGTCCCACACCCGCCTTCGTGACCGGTGTTGAGCGCGGCCAGCAGCTCGCGCACCTCCGCCCCACGCACCTCTCCGACGATCAGCCGGTCCGGGCGCATCCGCAGCGCCTGTCGGACGAGGGTCGTCAGGGACACCTCACCGGCGCCCTCGACGTTCGGTGGACGCGCTTCCAGCCGGATGACGTGGTCGTGCGCGACCCGCAGCTCCCGGACGTCCTCGACGACGACGAGCCGCTCGTCGGCACCGACCTGCGCCAACAGCGCTCCGAGCAGGGTGGTCTTCCCCGCCCCCGTGCCCCCGCTGATGACGAAGGCGATCCGCCGCGCAACGAGCGATCTCAGCAGGGGGAGCCAGCCGACCGGGAACAGCCCTCGTTGCCCGAGGTCCTCAAGACGTGTCCGGGAGCGGGCCGGCACCCGCAGGGTGAGGTGCGGTCCCCCGGCGACGAGAGGCGGAAGGATGGCGTGCAGCCGAACGCCCGACGGCAGCTGCCCGTCGACGTAGGGGGCCGTCTCGTCAAGTCGGCGTCCAGCCAGTCCGGCCAGCCGCACCGCAAGCCGGCGTTGAGCCTCGGGGCCGCCGATGTCCACATCGACGCGTTGCATCCCCAGCCCTCGATCGACCCACACGGACCCGTCACCGTTGACCGCCACATCGGTCACCTCCTCGTCCGCCAGCAACGGCTCGAGCGGACCTGCCCCGAGCAGCTGGGACCGGAGCCCTTCCTGCACAGAGGCGACCCCTTCGGCCCCCAATGTCGCCAGGCTCGAGCCGGCGACCCGGCCCAGGAGCTCGAAGTCCGGGGCGTGTCCTTGCCGGATCTGCTCCCAGGCGGCTCCGGGCAGGGCGGTCATGCTGCCCCCGCCCGCTCGCGGACAACGGCCTGGGCCAGGCACTGGTCGGCGACCGCAACCAGGGCCCCCCGCCCGCCGGAACCCGGTGCCACCCCGTGGACGAGGTCGGCGGCCAGCCCGCGGTCCTCCGTGAGGAGGCCGATGACCCGCAGGCCCATCGCCGACTCCACCAGGGGTGCGATCTCGAGGACCCGCCGGTCACCGCGCAGGCACACACCCACCTGGTCGCAGCGCGCCTGCACCCAGCGGCCGACGACGGCCAGCGCGGCGAGCTGACGGGGCTGGCACCCGGCGACGACGACGAGCTGGGTGGCGAGCGGGAGAACCCCGTCGAGGAAGGGACCCTCGATCGGCACGTCGAGCACGACGAGCCGGCCGGACGCAGCCAGGGCTTTGACCACCTGCCGGACGACGTCGACCTCCGGCACGACCGCGCCATCCCGCCCGAAGGAGAGCACCGGCACCCCGTCGACCTCCGGCAGGCGTGCCACGATGGCCGACCCGTCTGCCGCGCCGGACAGGGCGACGAGGTCGGCCCACCGGACGCCCGGCTCCTGCTCGACGCCGAAGGTGACGTCGAGGCCGCCTCCGAGAGGACTCAGGTCGACGGCCACGACGTCCATTCCAGCCCGGCCGGCCCGCACCGCCAAAGCCGCGGCGAGCACCGAGGCCCCCACTCCACCCGACGCACCCATCACGACGACCACCGCTGACTTCCTCATCGTGTCAGCGTCGCCATCCCGGTCCTGCCACGCCAGCCATCGGCGCCGCCCTGTGGATGACGGGACGTCCCCGAGGTCCCCTGTGGACGCAGCGAAGACGGCAGCACGCGACGACGGCCCCCGCCGGGGGGCAACGGGGGCCGTCTGCGCGTCGGCCCCGGGGGATGGGGCCACTGCGCCGTGCGCTCGACCCGACGAGGCGGGGAGTGCGTCTCGATTCTCCGCCCCCGGAACGCTTCTGGCAACGACCGGACCGGGCGTGCCCGGGCGGATCGTGCACTGTCGCAGAGCCGCTCACTCGAATGCTGGCCACAATTTCGGACAAAAGTGATGGCACCTCGTCCCAGGACCGGGGGAGGTGCCATCACGACCGTGCTGCATCGCGGGTTACCAGAGCGTGCACTTCATGTTGTCGCAGTGGGGTGAACCCCACCGACGAGCTGTCCATCAGTGGACCGGCCGCGCGTGGGTGCCCGGCTGCTACACGGTGGTTCGAACGGCAGTGATGCCACCTCCAGTTGTACTCGCCCCCGGCCGGAAACTGAAGCCCCGAGCCGAAGCTCCTTGCGCCGTAACCGCCTGCGCGCTCAGCCCAGACGCCCGGCGCGCACCGCCGCGCAGATCGCCTCGCCCTCCTCGGCTCCGCTGACCACCGCGCCCCCGCAGTGCTGGAGCCACAGCCCGACGCCCGCCCGGCTCCCCGTCGCGTATGCCGTGAGCGCTCCGAGGTAGGCCGGCCCACCTCGGGCCTCGTGCCCAACCTCCGGGACGCAGACACCGGTCGGGTCGAGCCCGCTGGCCTGGATGACGGCTCGCTCCATGGCGCGGGCCACCGCACCGTTTCCCCGCACGAACGGACGCACCGAGGCGATCTCGGCGTGCACCAGCCCCGCGAGGACGACGGCCGGGACGGCGCGTGCTGTGGTCAGGATCGTGGCGAGACCGGCGAGCCTGCTCGCCACGACGTCCGGCGACGGCGCCGGTCCGAGGTCCACCAGCTCCCGCGAGGTCTCGTCCCCCTGTCGGGGCCGTCCCACCTGCTCGGCAGGCAGCAGGCCCGCCATCGCCGCGACGTGCAGCCGGGCCAGCGCCTGCAGCGGAGTCGACAGGACGACCCCCCAGGCGTGCTCGGTCTCGGCCGTGGCCCGGACGACGCCGCGGAGCACCTGCTCGACGGGATCCGGCTCGGCGGGCCAGGGCACGGCGCCGCGGACGTGGTCGCGCAGGCGGTCGAGGGGCAGGTCCGCTCCCTCGAGTGCCGAGCTCGCCCGGGCACCACGGATCCTAGACTCCGCCGCGGCCTCCGGCACCCGGCGCCGAAGCGCCTCGTGGAACCGCAGTCGGGTGCAGGCCGCACGGGCGGCCTCGGCCGACTCCTCGACGCCGGCCAGCTCCTGCAGGAGGCGCACCGAGTCGAGGAGGTTGGCCACCCGCGAACCCTACGGCCACCCGCGCGGCACCTACAGTTCCACTGTGACCGGGAACCAGGTGCTCGTGGCACTCGCCGCAGCCGCCCTCGTCCTGGTCCTCGGCGGGCTGCTGCGGCTCCTGCGCCGCCGGCGTTTCGTCAGCGAGGTCGACCGGGCCACCTACCAGACCTTGCACACCGCTTCGCTGGCCGCCCGCCACCTGCGGGGCGGCCTCACTCCCGAGGGCGCAGAGAGGGCCACCCGGCAGCTCCGGTCGATCCTCGGGAGCCGGGCCATCGCGCTCGCCGACCCGACCGACGTCCTCGCCTGGGACGGGGTCGGCAACCACCACCGGGACGCCGTGCACGGCCAGGCGCGCCCGGTGCTCACCTCCGGCCGGACGGTCGTCCTCTCCGACGAGGAGATCACCTGCGCCGATCCGGACTGTCCGATCCGCTCGGGTGTCCTGGCCCCGATCGTCGCCGGCGAGCGGGTGGTCGCTGCCCTCGCGGCATACGGGCCGTCGGTGTCGGCGGGACTCGTCCGGGCGACCGAGGAGGTGGCCCAGTGGATCTCGACCCAGGTGGAGCTCGCCGAGCTGGAGCGCCAGCGCACCCACCTCATGGAGGCGGAGCTGCGTGCCCTGCGCGCGCAGATCTCGCCGCACTTCATCTACAACTGCCTCGGCGCCATCGCCTCGTTCGTGCGGACCGACCCCGAGAGGGCACGCGAGCTCCTGCTCGAGTTCGCCGACTTCACCCGCTACGCCTTCCGCCGGGGCGGCGCCTACACGACGCTGCGTGACGAGCTGCGCAACATCGAGCGCTACCTCGTCCTGGAGCAGGCGCGCTTCGGCGACCGGCTCTTCGTCTCCCTGACCATCGCGCCGGAGGTGCTGCCGGTCGCGGTGCCGTTCCTGGCCGTCCAGCCCCTCGTCGAGAACGCCGTGCGGCACGGCCTCGCTCGCAAGGCCGGGGTCGGGCACGTGACGATCACCGCCGTGGACCTCGGATCCTCGGCCGAGATCAGCATCGAGGACGACGGCGTCGGTGGGGATCCCGAGGTGGTCCGCGCCGTCCTCGCCGGGGAGAGCTCCGCCGACAGCGTGGGCCTCGGCAACGTCGACGCGCGCCTGCGGCAGGCGTTCGGTGACCAGCACGGCCTCGTCGTCGAGACGGCCCCCGGAGCCGGCACGAAGGTCACCTTCCGAGTGCCCAAGTACGCGCCCGGCGTTCACGCCGAGTCGTAGCCTGACCCGTATGCCGTCCACGTCGCCTTCGCCTCCCGCCCCCCGGCTGCGCGCGCTGGTGGTCGACGACGAGGCGCCCAGCCTGGCGGAGCTGGCCTACCTCCTCGGCCGGGACCCCCGCATCGGCACCATCCACCGCGCCACGTCGGGCACGGAGGCGCTGCGGGCCCTCGAGACGCACACCGTCGACGTCGTCTTCTGCGACATCTCCATGCCAGGCCTCGACGGCCTCGACCTCGCCAAGGTCCTCGCCCGCTTCGCCGAGCGACCGCAGGTCGTCTTCGTGACGGCATACGAGGAGCACGCGGTCGACGCGTTCGAGCTCCAGGCAACCGACTACGTCATGAAGCCGGTCCGCGCCGAGCGGCTCGGTGAGGCGGTCCGCCGGGTTCTCGCCCAGTATGCCGACGGCACCACCGCGCCACCGGCGGAGCCCGTCGACGACGAGACGATCCCCGTCGAGCTCGGGGGGGTGACGAGGTTCATCCGACGCAGCCAGATCCGCTTCGCCAGGGCCCATGGCGACTACGCTCGGCTGCACACCGGCGACGGGTCCCACCTCGTGCGGATCTCTCTCAACGCGCTCGAGGAGCGCTGGGCCACCAAGGGTTTCGTGCGAATCCACCGCTCTACCCTCGTCTCCATGGCGCACGTCACCGCCGTGTCCACGGACGGCGGCCACTGCCTCGTCCGCGTCGGTGACATCGAGCTCCAGGTCAGCCGCCGCCACACCCGCACCCTGCGTGAGCGGCTGCTGCGCCCACAGCCACGATGAGTGCGACACCGCCGACCGGACCACCGCGACGGGTCCGGATCACCTCACCGCGGCGAGAGGCGCGTCCCCGGGCAGCCCGTCGCCCGCCCACCCAGGAGCTGGTGGAGCAGACCGGTCTAGGTGAGGTCTACCTGTCGGCGCTCCTGCGGGCCCAGCTGCGCCTCTCCCTGGCGATCCTGCTCGGGATGGGCGTCATCGTCCTCGGCCTGCCCGCGCTGTTCCTCCTGGTGCCGGTGGCGCGGGACACGCACATCGGTCCGATCCCCTTGCCGTGGCTCGTGATCGGCGTCTTGATCTATCCCGCGGTCGTCGTGGCGGCCCGGATCTACGTCCGGCAGTCCGAGCGGATCGAGCGGGAGTTCACCGACCTCATGGCCTCGAAGTGAACGGGCCGGCAGGCGTCATCGCCATCAGCCTCGTCTGCCTCGTCACCCTCGTCATCGGCGCCTTCGGGCTGCGCCTCTCGCGCACCACGAGCGACTTCTACGTCGCGGGCCGCAGCGTCAGCGCCGGGTGGAACGCATCGGCCATCGGGGGCGAATACCTTTCTGCCGCCTCGTTTCTCGGCGTCGCCGGCCTGGTCTACTCGCTCGGGGTGGACATGCTCTGGTTCCCCGTCGGCTACACCCTCGGCTACCTCGTCCTCCTCGTCCTCGTGGCGGCACCGCTGCGCCGCTCCGGCGCCTACACACTGCCCGACTTCGCCGAGGCCCGGCTGGAGTCCAGGCGCCTGCGCGCCCTGGCGTCGGTCCTCGTGGTCGGCATCGGCTGGCTCTACCTGCTGCCCCAGTTCCAAGGGGCCGCACTCGCCCTCAGCACCGTCACCGGCGCGCCGCCCCAGCTCGGCAGCCTCATCGTCGGCGTCGTCGTCCTGGCCAACGTCGCCGCCGGCGGCATGCGCTCCATCACCCTCGTGCAGGCCGTGCAGTACTGGATCAAGCTGACCGCCATCTCCGTGCCGGCCTTCGTGCTTCTCGCGATCTGGCTGCGGGCCGGTCAGCCGGCTCCCTCCGGCGCCGTTCCGGGCAGCGCGGGGTGGAGCGACGCCCTCGCGGGGCACGGCGGCCGCGAGCACCCGGTCTACGCGACCTACAGCACGATCCTCGCCCTGTGCTTCGGCACGATGGGCCTGCCCCACGTCCTCGTCCGCTTCTACACCAACCCCGACGGCCGGGCCGCCCGCCGCACGACCCTGGTGGTCGTCGCGCTGCTGGGCCTCTTCTACGTCTTCACGCCCGTCTACGGCGTTCTCGGCCGGATCTACCTCCCCAGCCTCCCGGAGTCCGTCCGCCCCGACTCGGTGACCCTGCTCCTGCCGCAGGCGATGAGCCCCGGCACGCTCGGGACGCTGCTCTCCGCCGTCCTCGCGGGAGGAGCGTTCGCCGCGTTCCTCTCGACCGCGTCCGGGCTGACGATCTCCGTCGCGGGGGTCATCGACCAGGACCTGCTCGACCCTCGGCTGCGCAGGCGGTCGGGCGGCGACATCCCGCACATCCAGACCTTCCGGCTCGCGGCCGTCGTCGCCGTCCTCATCCCGTATGCCGCGAGCTGGCTCACGCCGAACGTGAGCCTCGCGGACACGGTCGGGCTGGCCTTCGCCGTGGCGGCGTCCACGTTCTGCCCCATGCTCATCCTCGGGGTCTGGTGGCGGCGGCTGTCGGTCACCGGTGCGGCTGCCGGGCTCGTCACGGGCGGCGTCCTGGCCCTCACCGCCACGACGGTCACCGTCCTCGGAGGGGCCGCCTCGAGCGGGCACGGCTGGGTCGGTGCGCTGCTCGCCCAGCCGGCCGCCTGGACGATGCCGATCGCGTTCGTCGTTGCCGTCGTCGTCTCCCTGGCCACCCCCTCGCGCATCCCCCCCGGGACGGCTCGCACGATGGTCCGCCTCCACGCCCCCGAGGACGTCCACGCCCCGTCGGCCTGACCGCCCGGCGCAGCCATCCAACCGCTCGGCGCGCCGCGCCTCCCCGCTCGGCGATCCCGCCAACCAACGGGCGCGCGTCGTCTTCCCACGGCATACGGACCGGCTCCACCCTGATGGCGTCCGCGGGGCCGGCCCGTGGCGAGTTTCCCCCGGAGGTGCGGCCGTGAGCAACGACACTCTCGACATCAGCGACGAGCGGGCCGCGAGATATCTCGAGGTCCAGCAGTCCCAGGAGTTCGGGGACCTGCGCCGCAGGTTCCGCAGGTTCGTCTTCCCGATGACCGCGCTCTTCCTCGCGTGGTACTTCCTCTACGTCATCCTCGCTGCGTTCGCCACCGGCTTCATGTCGACGAAGGTCTGGGGCAACATCAACATCGGCCTGATCTTCGGCCTGCTGCAGTTCGTCTCGACGTTCGCCATCACCATCGCCTACGTGCGCTGGGCCGACCGCAACTTCGACGCCGCGGCAGAAGATCTCCGTGACGCCATGGAAGGGGGCCGGCTGTGAGCGCCCTCGTGCCCATGGCCACCAACGTCGGCAACGCGACCGTCAACATCGCCATCTTCGTCGTCTTCGTCCTCATCACCCTCGCCATAGTGATCCGCGCCTCGCGCCACAACCGGTCGGCGGCGGACTTCTACGCCGGCGGCCGCGCCTTCACCGGGCCGCAGAACGGCATCGCCATCTCCGGCGACTACCTTTCTGCCGCCTCGTTCCTGGGCATCGCCGGCGCCATCGCCGTCAACGGCTACGACGGCTTCCTCTACTCGATCGGCTTTCTCGTCGCCTGGCTGGTCGCGCTCCTGCTCGTCGCCGAGCTGCTGCGCAACACCGGCCGGTTCACGATGGCCGACGTCCTGTCCTTCCGGCTCAAGCAACGGCCGGTCCGGACGGCCGCCGCGATCTCGACCCTCGTCGTCTGCTTCTTCTACCTCGTGGCCCAGATGGCCGGAGCCGGTGGGCTCGTCGCCCTCCTGCTCGGCATCGAGGGCAAGGTTGCGCAGAGCATCGTCATCGCCGTCGTCGGCATCATCATGGTCACCTACGTCCTCGTCGGTGGCATGAAGGGCACCACGTGGGTCCAGATCATCAAGGCGGTGCTGCTGATCATCGGCGCCTTCGTCATGGCGGTCTGGGTCCTCGGGAAGTACGGCTTCAATCTCTCGCACCTCTTCGACGGTGCCGTCCAGAAGGCCGGCAGCGGCGCGGTCCTCAACCCGATGAAGCAGTACGGAAAGACGACGACGACGAAGATCGACTTCATCTCGCTGTCGCTCGCCCTCGTGCTCGGCACCGCCGGACTGCCGCACGTCCTCATGCGGTTCTACACGGTGCCGACCTCAAAGGAGGCCCGCAAGTCGGTCGAGTGGGCCATCTGGCTCATCGGCGGCTTCTACCTGCTGACCCTCGTCCTGGGCTACGGCGCCGCAGCCCTCGTGGGTCCCGCAGCGATCCTCAAGGCGCCGGGAGGGGCCAACTCGGCAGCCCCCCTGCTCGCCTTCCAGCTCGGGGGTGAGCTCCTCCTCGGGCTGATCTCGGCGGTGGCGTTCGCGACGATCCTCGCGGTCGTCGCCGGCCTGACCATCACGGCGAGTGCGTCCTTCGCCCACGACGTCTACGCCAACGTCCTCAAGAGGGGCCAGGTCAATGCGGACGGCGAGGTCCGGGTCGCCCGCATCACGGCGCTCGTCATCGGCGCGGTCGCCATCCTCGGTGGCATCTTCGCCAACGGCCAGAACATCGCCTTCCTCGTCGCCCTCGCCTTCGCCATCGCCGCGAGCGCGAACCTCCCGACCATCCTCTACTCGCTCTTCTGGAGGCGGTTCAACACCCGTGGGGCGCTGTGGAGCATCTACGGCGGTCTCATCTCCGCGGTGACGCTGATCATCTTCAGCCCGGTCGTCTCCGGCAAGGCACCGGTGGCGGGCAAGAGCCCGTCGATGATCACCGACCCGTCGATCGACTTCCACTGGTTCCCGCTCGACAACCCGGGCCTGGTCTCCATCCCGCTCGGCTTCCTCCTCGGCTACATCGGGACCATCACCTCCCGGGAGCACAACGAGGCGAAGTACGCCGAGATGGAGGTCCGCTCCCTCACCGGAGCCGGCGCCGAGAAGGCGGTCGTCGACCACTGAGCTCGGGCGGCGCGCCCTACCCCACGAGAAGGGATCTCCTCCGGTGACCGGAGGAGATCCCTTCTCCGTCAAAGCTGCCCGCCCGGCCTGCCCGCCGGGGGTGGCTCCACGCAGGTCCGGTATGCCGTGCCGCCGCACCCGCAGCGCTGGCCGCCGCCGCCGGTAAACCGAGCCCGGCATACGAACGTCTTCATGGTGTCCTGAAAGGAGGACACCATGACACCTCGTCAGCATTACCGCATCACCCGTCAGACCGTACGGGCCTCCGTCGTCGCCCTCGCGCTCGGCGTGGTCCCCGCCGTGGCCCTGACCACCTCCGCGGCAGAGGCCGCTCCCTCCTGCGGCATCACCTGGGGTTCGCTCGACCGGACCTCGGGCACCCCCTCCGGCGCCGCCTCCGTCACGAACGTCCGGTCCGGCCGGCACGCCTGCTACGACCGGCTCGTCGTCGACGTCTCGGGCCAGCTCAAGGGCTACTCCGTGAAGTACGTCAACTCAGTGTTCACCGAGGGTCAGGGTGCCGTCGTCCCGCTGCGCGGCGGGGCGAGGCTCCAGGTCGTCGTCATGGCACCGGACCACAACGTCAACACCGGCCGGCTGACCTACCGGCCGGCGAACCGCGCGGAGCTGACGAACGTGACCGGCTTCTCGACCTTGCGTCAGGTCGCATCGGCCGGGTCGTTCGAGGGCCAGACCACCATCGGCCTCGGCGTGCGGGCCCGGCTGCCCTACCGGGTGTTCGTCCTCGCCGGACCGGACACCGGGTCACGACTCGTCATCGACGTCGCACACCGGTGGTGAGCGCGGCTCACATGGTTCTCCCAGCTCCGAGGTGCGCTACCCGCCGGTAGACCTGAGGATGGGGCGACGTCGGCCACCGCGCCGACGTCGTCCCTGACCCCACACCCCGGGAGCACCACCTGCCATCCCCCTCCAACACCGCCGAGCAGCGCTTGCCGTCGCGGCGGTGGCCGTCGCGGCGGTGGCCGTCGTCTCGACGGCGCTCTTCGGCAGCACCGCGTCGGCCGCCCCGGCCGCCGAGCCGCGGTCCACACCGGTGCCCATCGCCACGCCCGACGGCACGGTGATGAGCTACATCGTCAATGCCAAGAACGCCAACCCCGGCCAGACCCTGCTCGTGGAGAAGTCGGTCACCAAGGCGCACGGCGTCGTCGTCCAGTCCTGGCCGGAGATCGGCGTCGTCGTCGCCCACGCCGACCGGGCCGCCTTCCGGGCCGACGTCACGCGCTTCGCCGGCAACGCCCTCGAGTCCATCGGCGCCAGCCGGACGGTCGCGGTGTCCGAGGGCACGCCGGCGGGCCTGGCCGCCCCCTGGGGGCCGGGCGCCTCGGGAAACAAGGAGGACGCCAAGAAGAAGGTCAACGGGGATGTCTCCTCCGGGAACTCGCCTGCCGTCGCCGTCGACCCGCGCGAGGTCGAGCAGTGGGACATGCAGATGATCAAGGCGGACCAGGCCCACAAGATCACCGACGGCTCCCGAAACGTCCTCGTCGGAGTCCTTGACAGCGGCATCGACCCCGACCACCCCGACCTCGTCGCCAATCTCGACGTCAAGGACTCGGTGAACTGCACCGACGCCGGCCGTCCCGACCTCTCGGCGACCGGCTGGAACCCGACGACGAGCGACCACGGCACCCACGTCTCCGGCACGATTGCCGCAGCCCGCAACGGGATCGGCACTGTCGGCGTCGCGCCCAACGTGCGGCTCGCGTCGGTCAAGGTGGTCAACGACGCCGGTTTCATCTACCCCGAGTACGCCGTCTGCGGCTTCGTCTGGGCCGGCCTGAAACACATGGACGTGACGAACAACAGCTACTACGTCGACCCGTTCGAGTTCTACTGCGACGACCAGCCCGACCAGCACGCCGCCAAGGAGGCGGTCCGCCGTGCCGTCGAGTGGTCGACCAAGCAGGGCGTCGTCCACGCCGCCGCTGCGGGCAACTCGGCCGTCGACCTCGCGAACAAGACCACGGACAGCGGCAGTCCCGACGACGGCACGGCGGTCGTGCGCACCCTCAACAGCGCGTGCAACGACATCCCGACCGAGCTCACGGGTGTCAGCCTCTACCTGTCCAGATAGGACACTCACGGAGAGGAACGCATCATGAGCACCACGACAACCGGAGGTCTCTCGACGTCGAGAGACGCGCTCGACGAGGACGACTACTACGCGCCGACCCGCTGGGAGAACTTGAAGTGGGCGGTCACCTACACGACCGGATGGCGAATCATCGGCGCTGCTGAGCGTCTGCGGATGCTCGGGCAGCGGGCGGCCGGCGACAAGCCGCTGACCGACGAGGAGAGCCGCAAGCGCAATTACGGGTGGGGCTACGAGATGGGCCGGAAGACGACCGTCAGGCAGCTGGCCAGGACGGTGCTCAGGCTTCGCCAGCCGAGCCTGCTGGACGACCTCGCCGACGTCGCCGGGTCGCTCGGCCTCAAGGTCTCCGAGCTCGTCCGGGCCGCCGAGCTCGTCGAGACTCAGGCGGGCGAACCAAAGGCGTAGGCCGCCGCGAGTCCAGCCCGGTCGGGGCGATGACTACCCCGACCGGGTTAGCTGCAACGGGGCTATCCATCTGAGCCGACTACACTGGTGTGATGCAGTACCGCGGCTCGCAGGGTGGTGCCCTGTACCCGCGTTCGCTGGG
>JAABUY010006153.1_pt1 | contig 11819 bp, 11 predicted proteins | sample 5560271 | NCBI WGS metagenome assembly JAABUY01 (sample SAMN10711886, study PRJNA513374) | rock metagenome | isolation source: Antarctica rocks | place: Antarctica: Victoria Land, University Valley
TGAAAGCGCGCAGTATAAGCTACGAAGGTACGAGCGGTACATAGTTTTGGAGTACCTGACGTTGAGGACTCAACTTAGCGTCCATACTTTAAGCTTTTCCTTGCTTTCCCCGCGTTTCGCTAAATACCCTTACCACCCCCCCTTGCTGACATGCTGACGATAACGCACCTCTGACTGTTGGTGCTACCCGTAGTACCGTTTCTTACAGGCTTATGAACTACCTCAAGGTAATTTGCTCAGACAATACCTACCTGCCTATCCCATTCCACCTCCCTTCCAACCTCTTACGGCTCACTTTCTCATCCTTCTGCTTGACATCAAAACACAAAACATACATTGGATTTAGGGGGTCAAGCTTTACCGCCTTCTTCCGTTATTATCACTATCGGGCCAGACGATCCTTGCAGCTGCAGATCGTGTGTCCTGCAGGCTGCGTATCCCATAGGATACAACGCATCAGGAGTACGATTCAAGAGTACAAATCACCACTGCCCGCCCGCATGTAAATTCGACGTCCAGGAAAAAGACTGATTTCTGATCACAGTTCCAGAGCATTCATACTTCTGGGTCCGAGGTCGAGGTCGTAATAGTTCCAGCAACAACTATCGAGATACATCATGTCCAGCGACAACTCACCACCGCAATCACCTCCGTCGCCTTCCGCTCGCCGTTCGTCTTTCTCACCGGGTCAGAAAATTTCCGAGCTCTTTGGTCGGTCACCGAACACGGCTGCCACCGGCACTGCAGCTCATCCTAGCCCGATTGCAACCGCTGCGGCCAACGCTCAAGCTCAGCAGCGTCGACGTTTGTCGATCTCGTCACTGGGACTATCAGGCTCCCCAACACAGCCCTCTGCGTTTCCGAACGGGAGGGTTCGGCAAGAGAGCGTCTCGAGCGGCGGCTCCGGCGCTCCGTCCGTTGACGAAAGCGCCATCGAAGAAGGTGATGCTCCACCGAGCACAACACCTTCGTCACCTTTTGCTCGGAGAATGAGCTTTGGTGCACGGGCTCTTTGGGATGTTAGGGGAGGGCCTGGGAATGTAAATGGTAGAACATCCATAAGTTCGGTTTCTTCTCCATCTGCCAAAGGGCGCAATTTGTCCACGTCGTTTGGTAGAGATTCAAGGAAAGCATCTAATGATTATTCACAACGCTCAGGCGACGGTTTCAATTGGTCTGAGGGGCTCAGATCCAGAGCTGAAAGATCAGCATCAACAGCTACAAGCCCTACCGCCCCCGGTTCTGGAACCAATCCCAGAGAACATCAAAGGGCAGCGAGTATGGCAGCGGTCGAGCAACCTATCAAAGAGATGCCCAAGAGCCCCAAGGCCCCGGATGATTTCCAAGAGAGGATCTTGAAGGGAGATTTCTACATGGATTAGATGGTGATGATCCTATGGCGGTTCTCGACGCCACTTTACGATAGTGTAAGCTACGTATCGGATATCGAATACCTTCTGTCGCCTAGCCAATACTTCGGCAAACGCTCTCTACTGGCTTGTTACTCTCGATCCAGCTTCCTGGCTCTCAATATTCCGATACAGCTTTATACTGGAGCTCTAGCTTTGACGACCACGGCGCAAACACCTAGGTCTGCTACTTTACACTGTATGTACAGTATCCTATTGGCTTTATGACGCTTTGCTCCGCGGGCACTACTGAGGAAGCATTGTGGCCCTTTTCGACAGTCCATCGATTCTCGAGGGCTCGGAACATCACGCTGTCAAGCGATACGAAGTGCGATGACCTGACATCACTCTTTCTTGCGCATCACGACCATGGCGTTATGTTGGGGTGGGGCCAGGAAGGGATTCTCTGTACCTTAGGTGGGTAGCAATGGTTTGTAGGCTTTAGCTTTTCTTCATACCGTTTTTAGGAATTCAATTCTCTCATGCATACCGGTCGTGATCAACATCCCCTTCTTATCTTCAAAGCACCTGACCTTTCAATGTTTTTCATCAAATTGGCCATCGTCAATGTGCTCAGCCATGGCAAATCATGATTATCTCCCACACTGCATTTCCAACCCCGCGATAACCAACGGTCCCGCGTTTGATCGCTACTATTTTACCCCACATCAATATCATCCATCATTCGATGGGGGCTCCCAATGACTTTCCCTCCTCCAAAAGCAACAAGGAATGTCATGTCAAGAGGCAGTCGCTAAGTCCCTTGGCTCAAGTGTTCGCTGGAAGTAGAGTGCCAAGGTACTTTACTTTCAATTGCCTACTTTAGGTGCTTGCTCTACTTCTGTGTACCCCTCGGCACAGGAAATGCCCCCATTAGTCTTCAGCGTGATTTACCTATAAGGCTAAGGGTGGATGGAGAAAGTAACTTCCCCGCTTCATGTAGGATCGCCGTAACCATCATCAGGAAAGTGCGTCAGATATTCATTCTTCTGTACCCTTCTTCCTCTTCTTCCTTCTTCGGCCACATTTTCTGCTTTGTACCTTGAATTTTCATCTCAGTTTCAGCTCAGATCCAAGTGGAAGGAAGAGCAATCAACCACTGGTCAAAATCCTCATTCTACCCGTCGAAATGGGTTCGCAAGCAGAAATCCCCAAGCAGTACAAAGCTTGCGTCTACGATGACCCGGGCAGAATCTCCACCAAGATCGAGATGCTCGATATGCCAGAGCCAGGGCCTGGCGAGGTACTGATCAACCTGTATGTGCACGGTCCTTGCACCAAAATCTATTAGCAAAGGAAGAAAGCCTGTTAACCACACTATCTGCAATCAAGTACTCATTCCGGAGTCTGTCACTCAGACATGGGAATCATGGAGAACAGCGTAGGTTTCTGCGGTGTCGAATGCAGGCTTCATCAATCTCAGCAGGACTAAGCAGCACCATTAGTGGGCCTCCCTCCCATACCCAACCCAGAAAGGTCAAGTCGGCGGACACGAAGGTGTCGGCAAGGTTGTCAAGCTAGGTCCTGGTACCGATGAAACGACCGTCAAGGTTGGGGACCGGGTCGGAATCAAGTGGGTCGCTGGAACGTGTGGGAGCTGCCGTGAGTCTGATCCTGATTTGGTCTACCGGATCTTGGAGGCTTATGGAGTAATAGCTCCCTGTCTTGAGGGTGCCGATGGATTGTGTCTTAGCGTGAAAGTCAGCGGATATTATAGGCCTGGGACATTCCAACAATATGTTACCAGTCCGGCAAAGTATGCTGTCATCTTTGAGACTCTGCTCTATGAGTTGTTACTGATGACCGTGTTTCGATAGCTACGTAACTCCAATCCCTGAATCCCTCGAGTCCGCCGACGCAGCCGTAAGTTCCTCATTCCCCCGCTCTCCCAACCCTCCCCACATCCTCACATTCAGCTCACCTTCAGAAAGCCCATGCTCTGTGCCGGTGTAACCACCTACGCCGCCCTCCGCCGCTCAAATGCCAAATCCGGCCAATGGGTCATCATCGCCGGTGCGGGTGGGGGCCTCGGCCACATCGCCGTCAAGCTCGCCTCCCGTGGCATGGCTCTCCGCGTCATCGGCATAGACGACGGCTCAAAGCAGAAACTTGTCATGGAATCCGGTGCCGAACACTTCATCGACGTCACAAAACACGACGATGAATCGATGACAGCCGAAGTGCTCAAATTGACCGGCGGATTTGGAGCGAGTGCGGTGATTGTGTGCACGGCGAACAACAGAGCCTATGCGCAGGGTATTGACTTTCTAAGGTTCGGAGGGACGTTGGTTTGTGTAGGCATGCCCGAGGGGGAGCCCCAGCCGATTGCGAAGAGCTATCCGCAAAAGTTGGTGTTTAAGCAGGCAACGATTACGGCGGTGGCGGTGGGCAATCGGAGGGATGCAACTGAGACAATGGATTTTGCCGCGAGGGGAATTGTGAAGACGCATTACCGGGTCGAGAAGATGGATAAGCTGACGGAGGTGAGTTGAGAGGTTGTGGTGGGGTTTCTGAAATTCGAACTGCGCTGACTTTATGCGTTGTAGGTTTTTGAGCAGATGAAGGAGGCCAAGTTGATTGGACGGGTTGTGCTGGATCTGCAGTGAGGGCGGGACAGAGAAATTGATGGAGGTGAGCGATATGTCTTGGTGAGGTTTTTGGACCGGCCTTGCTAATGATGGATGCCGTAGATGTTGGAACAGGGGAAGTCAATGGAACAAGGTAGGTCGTGCTGGATAAGTATGCAGTAGGATTGTACGTGAAATGTATAATATGCCCACCTGGCCTCGAAGTGGCAGGAGAATCTTAGTGGGTAACCGAATTAAATTGTTTACCTCAAGTTTTGTGGCTACGTTTAAATAGTAATCATACCGGCTCTTTCGAATCGACATGCGGACATGTCTACTTGAGCATTCGCGTGCAAATATCATATGGTCCACTGGTCAGGCCATCTAGCCTTCGACATCGTGGGTAGGACTCCTTGATTCACCCAATAACGTCTACATGCCTCAAGGAGAGGGAGTCAAAGACACCCGATATGTAGCAGGGGACTCGGGCTTTGCGGTACTGGGGATCTTGGATGATACTCCTAGATGGCTAGGTATGTTACACCGAGCGGGTCGATGTTATCACGGCGAAGAAATAGGTGTTCTGGAAGTATTCGATACTACTAGCAGCTCGGTGGAGGGTAGTAGAGAAGGCACAATATGCTTGATGGGTGCATTGTCCAGATATGCATTTTGATGGAGCTGGGTGGCTCATGACGACACGCAACCCCTTGAGCTCTCGTTGATTGAGTCAGTCTAAAGCGTCTAACACACGGGACTGATATAGGGAGTAAATAAAGCAATAGTGTACACAGGACCAGCCTTTGCTTCAAAAAGTCAGAATGATCTAGAGAAAAGTCGACCCCGATCTAAAGAAAGCTAACCAGGGAAATATTACATTTCGAGCAATGAGGTGATAAAGGAAACAAGATAAGCAATCGCAGGCGAGCCAGTCGCAAAATCGGTCTATCCCAGCCTTCTGTTCTACAAAACATCAGAGTAAGTTACCGAGACGGCCAAACGGAGAGTCCGCCTGCCAACAAGATTCTTACCGCCTGTATGTTCAATGTCGTTCCACGAAAGAGTAACTCAAGAGGACCGCTCGCAAGGCAGCAGTGACGGCTTGGCTCCCGGGACCGTTTTTAAGCCATACGTCTCCGTTGTCTCTCGCGAGGACTTTCGAGAGTCAGTCGTCTTTGCACAGAGGACGTGCTTGGCTCCTCGGCTTCGTTGGTGTACTCGCGGAGCATGGCTTCCAACTTGGCGGCGTAATCAATCGAGGGAAGCCCATATTCCACAGCTCGCTCATAGATTTCCTCTCGAAGCGTGGTGAGTGGCTCGACCAAGTGCCTCCACTCATTCGTGGGAAAATTAAGAAGCTGGTCAATAACAAAATCGTCGTTCATCCATGCAGGGGCTGAAGGATCCCTGGGAGGATCACCAATCAAGTACATGTAGAGATTCCTATCCCTCTCGGGCTCGTCATTGGCCCCAACCCTCGGCCAAGTGATATTCTCATAAACATCGATATCGCGATTGCAGACCTGCTGGAGGATTTCCACGAGTATCTCGGCTACTTTGGTGATTACTGCGGCGCTAAGTGGTTGTTTTGCAGTACGCGAGTCTCGATCCTGGCAGATCTGGTGAACGATCATGCGAAAGGTCCTGGCGCATTCAGGAACGTCCATATCTTGGGTTGCCGGATTGGGTGATGGTCCGTCTCTGATGTACCGGCCTAGGCTTCGCATCGCTTCTTCAGCCCTGGCACGTTGTTTGGCGTAATAACTGCTTGCGCACCTGTCTGGAGTTATGACCTTGGTGAGACGCTTATAGATACTTGCATCTCGGACTGCCAGTCCATATATCGTTGCACTGAGATTTCCAGGAACGAAAAGATCCTCCAATGACGCTGTTGTAGTAGCCTCTTGGAATCCTCGGCCGTAGTCTTGTGGAAGCGCTACGCTATCAAAAACAGAAAGCATGTCTGTTACACTTTCCTTGAGAGCATCGCTTGCTGTAAAGGAGCTCTCCAGGGTGATGCTATCATCCGAGTCATAGTCGGCATCATTACCTCGAGCCAAATTAAGCTGATCAGGTAGCGAATCGACACGATTTCCAATGAGGTCATATAGTTCACTAATTTGCGCAACCACGTCCCCTTGGCTCAAGGTGCAGATATCCTCAGCCGTCTGATTTGTCAACACTGCGCTTAAGCCATCAAAGAGCCACTGCGTAGATCAGCAAGATATTTACCTCCCAGCCCGGGCGCTGCACTTACGTATATATGAGCACAAATCGAGCGCGATTGCTGATAGTCATCGCAGGTACATTCAACTCTCCTAGCACCACTGGCTGGATCGTGAATCCGTACACTGACGGGCTTCTTCAGTTGGAAGGCGTAATAAGCATCGGATCCTAAGCCATAGCACTTCAAGCGGTCCACGAAAAATTCCGAGGCGAGACCCTCGACTGCACGGAGGGAGGAACCCGGAGACAGGTTCTGGATATTATACAATAATCCCGAACTTCCGTGGATTGGGGCCTCAACTTCACGGACAGGGACCGCAATATGTGGAGCTGATTGGTCTATGTTATCACCGCGGCGGCGGCTACGACCACGGGAACGCCCGCCAGCGGATCTTCCTGCCCGTTGCTGGTGAGCCTGTGTCTGGGAGCGTCTGGTTGGCGGCATTCCTCCAATATTGAGGGTCTCAAAGCTCCGAGTTGGAGTCGACATGGAAAAGACCGGAGTGAAAAATGAGAATATGCCTATTGTTGGAAAGATGTTTCGAGTCAAAGCATGCCTTATGTAGTGCAATATAATCCCCAAGGCTTAGGCAGCCGGTCGGACTATGAGACAAGGGGAAAGTCGAGATATTTGGAAGATATCAGCCCCAAATGGCGCTTAATGTCTGACGCCAGTAAAAGCCCCCTGGAGGGCCATGGAAAGAGCGGATCTGTACACGCCGCTATCCTCCGAGAACTCTTACCGTCCTATCAAGCGGTCTACAAGACATACAATCAGTGAAGCATTAAGCTCAGCTGTATGAGCCGCACGGCGATGTAGCGTCTCTGCCACGGCCAGGATGGAGTATTCCTAGGTTGACGCGGAGAACCCGGTCGATCTCCCACCAAGCCGCCATTTGATGTTGGGTCTTGCATCTCATCATCTCAGCCCCCATACGAACACTTGGTCAGTGGACGGCCTGGGTCTTGGTCAGTTCTTCGCACGCGAAGAGACCATTGGTCATGTTCATTAGTGAGTCTCTGCTGTGGAAGTGATTAGCTCGGCGACGATATCAACCAGTCAGGCAGCAACAGGTCCGGTGTTGCATTCCCGAGGCTATATCCAGGTCCTCGGCATTATCGTCACTTCGGTGAGAGGCCGAAGAATGGCCAGAGTGACGGATAGGTATGAGTGCAGGAATCACCGCATGGAATTCTGTTCACGGGATCTACGGCAGGGTTGATTACTAAGCAATATGTGGTGCGGAGTGCTGTGGAGAGCGTTGCCGCTTCGGGGCTGAGGTCGCTAGCCGGCGGACTAATCCTTTCCGTCAAAACCGCATCGACATCTCAGCAAGGCATTCTGAGAGCAGAAGTTTTTGACTGAGCGAACTCACCATTCTCCGGCTCTCCGTATCTACAATATCTGAACAGTCTGCCTCCTAAAGCCCCGACAATCAGCCGTAGTGCCATGGAAAGGGAAAGACCTTGAAGACCGGCTTTCCTTCTGCCTGTAGCCGAATCGATGTCACTAACAGAAACATAACCTGCCCCCCCTTCTGGGAGGACTATTGGAACCGATGCTGAGGAGTACGCACAAAGTTAATATTGCACTGCCATAGACTTCGCGACGACACCGCAAGGGAGCCCTCTTGAGTATCATCAGTGATCAAGATAAAGAACCACAGCAACTGCTCTAGAGTAGATCGTTGGTATGTATCCTCTGCTGCATCACAGACTTTAGATACTGCCACATGTTACGTGGTGAGATCCGTAGTCGGAATCGTTTCAAGTTTCAACATCCAGGGGACCATAGCCATGGCTTGCAAGGTGGTAAGGCCTGTCAGAATTCATCTGCAGATCTAACAAAGATTGCTGATCTGGTTTTCGAAGGGGTTTACCAGGAGAACCTCGATGTGGGAGCGGTAAACACCCGGTGCACGAACTTGGCCTTTTCGTAGAGAACCCGCATGATAACTTGGACATTGTCTACAACCGCAGCAGCGAATAGAAGAGTACGATTCACATTTGGTGACTTGCTATGATGAACTAGAGCGTGAGCAGACGCAAGCCCTAACGGCATGGGTTCCATCCACGAAAATCCGAAACAACGAGAGGAAAAACAACCTTAAGTGGACCTCAACGATGTTCCTCCGGAGTTCGATGAAACTCATCCTGAGGGCTATGACCCTCTTCTTCATTTTCACGGAGACAGACGCTCTCGTAGTGGTGTCATGGAGTATAGAAACAGCACTCATAGCTATTAGGCAGGCATTGCGGCGTACTGCTTGCTTTCGAATGATATACTGCAAGAACATTCAACGAGATGTGACAGCTACACTCAGTACGTATTTGAGTACTAGGAGTATCAGGCACAGCAATGCTGGAAAGCAATTAACAAGCAAACCGGCTCCCATATTCTAGTTGCAGATCTGGATTGTCCTAGGCATCCTGGGTCAGGAGAGCAACTGTGATCGCCGCACCTTTTTATAGCTTCCTAAGGTATCGTCGCAATGCCGATAGTTTGGTTGGACATAAGAGGTCGAGATTGAGGGACTTAGCGCAGCAAGCGAGGCTGTGGCGGATATCTCGTAGGGCTGGCCCATTACGTGGTGACCCCAACTCGTTTGAAGGGCCTTGAAACTCTGCTTCACTGAAGTCCTCAATCCCTACTGTGTTCTGGTAAAGCTGATTCGCCTATCAACGAAGGAACGGCCTTGAAACCATGGTGTGGTTCACTGCCTTTGCTGTGGGCTCGAAGCCTTCCCACCTCAGAACCTCAGTATTCTCACGATAGAATATTGAAAATACTGCGGATCTGTGGTATTGACACGTCGAGGCGTAGGTTTCAGGTTTGGAAAAGCAGATCTGCGATGGTGCAGTGGCGATGATGGATGTTCCAGCAGGCTTGATTTTACAATCCATACGACTCGCATTCACTCGACTACTTCTCGTTAGGATCTCTTGTCTGCTCAAAATCTTGTTTCACACCATCCTTAGAAGCACTTTTGAGAGTCCCGCCAAAATAAACCCAAAACAGTCCCCGAACAAATCTCGCCCTCATCGTCCATGAACAGCTATTCCACAAATGCTGCTATCAATTTTTACTGATCAAATTCTGCAACCAATCCAGCTTGGTCGATGAAATCGCTAACTAAATCATCTCAACGGTCGTCTTGGTTGGATGCTCCATCTTCCGATTCTCTTGGCCTGGGCAATTCCCGGGCACTGACAGCAATCGCACTTTTGCCCAAACAGTCGTCGCTGCTTCAATCGTGGTTCAGCGCCAGGGTAGTACTAGATTCTGATTTCCTCATTCACGGCTATAGCCCTGCTAGCTCTCATGATTAGGTTATTCGGAATCCCTTTCTGGTCGTGTGGTTGCTCCTTGGTCCACTTATCCCAGGACCACTGGGAGTTGGCGGCGCGCATACATGCGTGGTTGAACATGGCGAATCCAGTGTGCACGTAGAGGGTTTCGAAATGACCGTGCGCCTGGTACGTCTCGTTATTATCATCATCTCCACGATGCCACGCATCCACGGAACACAGCTTAGTAAGAGCTTCCGCAGTACGGTCTGAATCATCTAAGTATCAAAGTCTAGCTCCCGAAAGATTTTAACTCCAAGATTCAACAAAATATCAAATGGTACTACTATATTGGCAGAATATGTGAACGGGAAATGTTTCTCAGGTAGGTCAACGGCACCACACAATGGCAGCAAACCATCAACCTCGTGCGCCAGAATGTGACTGTTTGGCTGCTGAGTACGCAAGAGAAGTGTTCTGTCGAAGACGTCAAGTAACAGGAAGCTCAATAGCGTGCCATGCTCTTCATGGTTGATTTCTGTGTATCCGCCAGGGTATGCAGGCTCCGTCAGCGTCAGCTGTACATGCAACCATTCCCACGCCTTGCCACAGCTTTTGAAATGGTATGTTTCTCGTGCCTTCTGGAGACGAGTCATTTCAGGCTCCACCACTGCAATGTCATCCACTAGAGGCTCAACCTTTCTCTTCTTAGTTCGAGTAGAGGGTCTGGAAGGTTTGGAAGCTCTGGTTGGCCTATTACCACTTCTTGTCGTTCGCGTTGTTGGAGGCTGGTCATTTTCGTTATTGTCTGTGGCTTTTCGCTTGCTTGCGCGAGATTCTGGTGCTTGAGCGCTTGATCCATCAATGACGCCTATAGCTACTTCATCATCTTCGTCTCTACTCACCGTCGGCTGCTGAGGGTTCATATCGATACCTGTGATACCTAATCCTTGCGGCCGGAAAGGTTGACAGAAATACCGACGGGGCTCAGCATCAATACAGCGGCAGACATTCTGATGCTTATCACGTTCAGATTTGTCAAGTCTCGACCATTCCGCATCTGTTATAAAATCATAGGAAATGGGTCGTTTGCGGTCCTCGCACGGTGCCGGTTGTGGATCACTTTCCGGTATGTGCGAAGCCCATCTTCCTCGAACCTGGTCTCTTATTGAAGGCTCTTCGATGTGGATGAGCTCATTTTGTTCGAATGCCTTCAGTGCAAAGACACCAAGCTCGCCGTCTGCCTTCCGACGTACCTCTATAGCTGGTGACCGGTCCTTCTTCCCTGGCCAAGGTCCGAAGAATTTCGCATTTAACGTAGCTAGGAACGCTTCTGCAGTTCGATCGACGTCCTTTGCACTCTGAAGGAACTCTTTCCCGCTTATAGATCCAGCGCTTTTTTCATGCTTCCATAGTGTATGGTCATCCTTTTGCCGTTTATTTCTGCGGTTTGCGTGTCCTTGATTAGTCTCTAACCTTAATAAAAACGGTTGGGCATGTTCTTCTTGTTGCAATTTGTAAGCAAAAGCGTCCATCTTCCACCAGTCAACCCATGCCTGAGAACTAAGTAGGTTTAAGGAGATGATATGATGGATAGTCCTTCGCAGGTGTGGTACGAAAGAAAGAAGGCCCTCCGGGCTCCTAGTCAGATCCAATGCTGCAGAGGCTTGTGCATTGATTCTCTCTTGGTTGTTGAAGTCGTTGAGTGGTATGTACGGATTCTGCGCATTTGCGTAGACATGCTGCTCGATCGCGTCCCAGACTCGCGCATAGAGGCCTGGTATGGTGGCTCCATTTTGCAGCACTTCAGTCAGGAAGTAAGCACGGTAGGCATCTCCTAGAGCGAGATCATAGTATCCTTTCTGGTGAAACAGGTATGCTCGGGACACCCAGTAAGTTGGATTGAATGGAGAGAGATGCAAGGCCCATGTATACAATCGGAAAGAGCTCAGATTATCCTCGCTTGTATCCCCATAATCTGCGTCGGCACAGCTGTCGACGTGGCCTCTCTGTTCGATACCCCACTGGTCTAGCCCGTGCCTAGGGTAGATGCCGACCTGGTTGTTCAGATCGTTTTCATGGATCGCTTGAAACGCAAAGAGCTCATCTTTAAGGTCGTTTATTGTCGCTTTTTTGTCCCGCGGCTTGTTTCTATTTGGAAGCTCGTCTAAGAGCTCTTGCTTTAGCCATCTTGCCTTCTTATTTCTTCCTGCAATGGATACATCATCTGCTGTAACCTGCCGTTTTGCGGGCGCCAGCTCACCCAAAAATTCATATTCCCAACCTTCCGCATCGAATGGCGCGTGTGCGTTAGGAAAATTGTTCGAAA
>JAABUY010006154.1_pt1 | contig 11819 bp, 8 predicted proteins | sample 5560271 | NCBI WGS metagenome assembly JAABUY01 (sample SAMN10711886, study PRJNA513374) | rock metagenome | isolation source: Antarctica rocks | place: Antarctica: Victoria Land, University Valley
ACTGTCAGAATCATGTCTAAATAATACAATCAATGAAGATCAGAGTTGATAGTGCTTGATCTTTAGAAATAGCTATAACTGAATATTAAAAATACAGAAGAAGATTGATATAAAAGCTTCTATTTATGTAATGTTCAGAAACTGCGCTAAACTTGAAAGAATGTTACGAATGTATCAAAGATCAAACATTAATCAATTCACAGTGAACGTTAACGAGTTCACTGCATATTGACTAAAGTTAGTCAATGATCTAGCTGAGAGCTGACTTAAATCTGACTCAGATTTGACTCAGATATGACTCAGCACTTTTTTTCTTCTTTAACATCTTCTAATCAGCTTCTATTGTCTTTTAAGCAAACACACTTCTTTGTGTTACGAATAGTTAACAGATGTTTATGACAAACACATTTCTTTGTGTTACAAACATCTTTTGAATAAACATCTTTCTTGTGTTTGAACACATTTTCTTTGAGACTAGCGTTGAACCTGAGTAACTACTATATAGAGCGTGTTCTTCTTATCTTTTGTATCTTCTTTCTTCTGTATTCTTAAAGTCTTAGTTATAACTATCTCTATAAATCAAACATTTTAGTCACGCATGCACTCTGATTAGTTTCTAGACATGATTTCAACATTGAAATGTGTTTGTGACATGAAAAGAATGTGATGTAAATGAACAAGATGTTGATGAAAGAAAAGAGTGTTGAGAAAGAAAAAGAGTGTTGAGTCATATCTGAATCATATCTGAGTCAAACCTGAAAATTGATTAAAGCTTTAATCTTGTTCAGTCTTATCAGTCTTGATATGCTCGTAACATTACTTTCTTTTTTGAAAATTTATGTTCATATGAATGTAGTTCATTTGCTCGCTTTTGTTGATAGTTATTTTGATATTTAGCGCGATTTGTTTGAATATAGCTTATGAAATTTATTCAAAACTTTCTCTGAGTTATTGAATTTCTCTTTATCAACATAGTATCATTCATCATTTCTATCTAGATCTGTTCATTTGACTTTGTACTGTATTCGATCTCGATAGCGTCTGAAGTTCAATATATCATTTATCTCTTAATGTTCATCATCTTCAATAGTGATTGATCTGAGTGATTCTGAATGCTGTTCTGATAGAGAGTCTTCTGAATATGATTGCAGTAGCTTCGAGCTGAACATTGAATGCAGATGCTTCATGCTGATTGATAGATGAAGATGATAGAAGATACTTACTTTGACAGTAATTTGATAAAGATCTAGCTGTTTATCTTTCAAATCTTTGCAGAGTCTCGTTGTTTTGATGTTTCTGAAAGATAGTCAAATTCAGTCATCTACTTCATAGATGACGTTTCATTTATGTTTATTGATCTGAACTTTGATGATCAGCTTCGTCTTTTTCAATTGTTGATGATTGAAGTTCAGTAGCTCTTTCATTTAAATGACAATATCGTTTGCTTTTCTAGCTTCAAGTCGTTCACAAGTTGTTTCGTAGTCAGTCGTATCTGAATCGAAACTTATTTGAGAGTGAAATTCTTTATTGAAGTAGAAGAAAATCATTGAAGTGATCGAGAAGATATTGAAATTGTCACTGAATTTCATCATAGATATTCATTTGACTCAGTCGTTCTGCATGTAATTGCAGTAGATTCTAAGTTCGCGTTTAACATCTTGATTGACTCGTTTCAATTGATCATCAATTTCAGAATGATAGACTGTGAATAGACTAGCTGTGATTCTCAGTCGCTTGCAAAGACTTTTTCACATAGTCGATATGAATTGAGAGTCTCTGTTCGAAACAATAGAACTGAGTAAATCATGCAGTCGATAGACGTTTCATAGCATGATTCAAATCGTTTCTTCGACTGAGATGTCATCGTCTTCTCAATGACAGAGAACATAGTGATGTTCTTTGATGAGATGACATATGATTGTGCAAATGACGTTATAGTCTTCTGACAGAGATAGTTCAGTGATGAAGTTCATAACTATATCTTTTCAGCGTTTCTGTGAAATTGAAAGAGAATGATGAAGTTCATTGATGTTATCTCTAGAAGCTTTGCTTCGCTGACAAGCATGACAGTTTCGAATGTATCATCGAATAGTAGCTTGATGATCTGATCAATAGTAGAAACGCTGAACTAGATTAATGATTCGTTTATTGTCGAAGTGAAAGATTGAAGATTGATCATGCACTTCTTGTAGTAATTTCGTGTGCATGTTCTCAGAAACTTACAGTAGATCTTTTTTAAATAGAACGTCGTCAATGATTTCGCAGTTCTTCAGTTTAGTGATATGAAATTTGAGCTTGTTTTCGTTTATAGCTTGTCTATATTCGCTGCAGAACTCATCTGTTTGATTGATCATTCATACTCGTTGATAAAGATTTGCTTTCGATTTAATAAATAGAACATCAACTCTATCGAGAATCAAAATAGTCTGAAAATGATCTTCAAGACGCTGAGCTGATTCAGAGACGTTCGCTAGAAGCATTCTGATTAAAGCATTGACTTTAGTGTTCATTTAATCTGATTTAAAGATGATCTGAAAGTTGAACTTCAATAGAATGTTCAGATAGTTAACTTGTTATCGACTCAACTGTTTGTTTTTCATGAAGATCTTCAAAGTCTGATGATTGATGAACATCTGAATGAATAGTTCAGTGCATTTCAGCTCAAGTCGTCAGTGTTTGAAGCATCAAATAATGATTAGCAATTTCTTGTCATAGATGTGATAATTGATTTCAGCGAAAATCATGCTTTTACTGTAGAAGATCATCGAATGAAGAACTTTTTCATCATTGTACTGAGATAGTATTTCATCTTTTACATAGTTTGAAGCATCAGTCTTCAGAATAGCTTGTCGTTTGAAATCAAAGTGACGAAGTACTGAGATTGAGCTGACTTGTTTCTTTAAATTGTCAAAGACTTGAACACAGATCTTGTTTCAAACAAAAGATGTATTCTTTCTAGTCAGCTGAGTGAACGATTTGACTAGCTTCGAGAAGTTCTTAATGAAACGACGATAGAAGTTAACAAATCTCACGAAGCTCTGAATTTCTTTTAGATTGATTGAAGTGATTCAGCTGACTATGACTGTCACTTTGCTGAGATTTATACGAAGACTTAGTTTTGATATGATAACTTTTAGAAAGACAGTCTCTTCTACATTGAATTCGCACTTTTGAATATTCATCTGCAGTTCAGCTTCGCGTAGTCAACTTAATACTAGTTTGACGTAATTTCTATGTTTCTTTCTCATTTTGCTATAGATGAGAATGTCATTTAGATAGACTTGACAAAAGTCGTTCAGAAAGTTTCATAGAACATCATTCATATATTGCTGAAAGAAAATCAATTTATTAATCAGTTTGAATGATAGCATCTTGTATTTATATGCTTCTAAAGCAGTGATAAAAGTGATGTAATTCTCGTTATTGAAATGCATTCAAAGTTTGTTGAACGCTGATATGATGTTCAATTTAGTCAAATGCTTGCAACTCACTATTTTATCAATAATCTCGTCTATCAGCGATAGAAAATATCTATTTCTTTTGAAAATGACATTTAGCTTTCAATAGTTCACGCAGAAATAAAGATTTTCATTTGCTTTGAGAGCGAATAGAACGAAGAAGAAATAGAAAGTCTGACTAGAAGTGATGAATTTCTTCAACAGATTCTCATTTAAGTACTTCTTTACTTTCAAAAGTTTGACAGAAAACATTCGATAAACTCAACAGCGAAAGAGCATTGAATTACTGATGAGCTCAATTTTATGATCATAGAAGCGATGAAAGAGTAGTTTATTCAATTGAACTCAATCAAAAACATCTAGAAACTCATGATATTTTGATGACAGCTTTGCTTTAATATCTTTCAAATTCTGAGTCGTTTCATTGATTGAAGAGACGTTTAAAGCGTTCAAATCGCACTGAGTATTGTACGCGATTTTTCTATTGATGTTCATCATGAATAGAGCAAAAACTTCGATCTTGTTCTTCTTTGAATGATTCAACAGTGTTTTGAATGAAGCTGCATTTATGCTTCAAATCGAGAATGACTCTTCTCGAATGAGTCATTTGAGCATCAAAAAATGTCTTAGTCTGAGTGATTGAAGAAGACGAAGTTGATCACAGTTAACTTGAGTGCTTTGAATTGAAGAGAATCGAAAAAATCGAAATAGAAGTATTCAATTGATTTGAAAAAACAATGACGTCGTTTTGGATATTTAATAAAATTTCGTTTTTATTCATTCAGAGCTTATTCAATATGACTTCATGATGATTGATATCAGTTATCAGCATTGATACAGTCAATTTCTTATGACTTTCGATGATGAGATTGAATAGAATTTTATGAGTGATGATTTTCTTAAATATCTTTTCGTCATAATCTCTTATTAGCTTCTCTTTTGCCAGTGATATAGATTGAATTTTCAGTTTCTCACATACTTTATTGACTAGGTTAGAATGTATGATTGTGTAAACGATTGAATCACTGTTTATTAAAAAACGAAGACTGAAAGATTGATTCTGAGAGATGAGATGAGCATCAATTAGAAACAACTTTTCAAAGTAATTTTCTTTCAATAGAATTTCATCTAGTTTGCACAAAGATATAATCTTTATCTCTTTGATGACTTTTGAAGAGATGACTAGTTTTTTTAATTGAAATTCGATTCAAAATCAAAGTGATCATATTCATTGTTCACTGCATTGATTCTAGTAGATCAATCGAGACACTCTTTAGAGCTATGATCTGATTTATGACATATGAAACAGCTTTCAACTAGAATGTCTGCTTCTTTGACGTTAGTTAAAACTGCGTCGCGCGACTTTAGCTGATCAGACTTCGAGTGATCGACTGACTGAGTAACAACAATCACTCTATGAAAGATAGTCTTAAAAAGATCATTGACGCGTTTGATCTTGTTCTTGATCTCTCGAATGACTCGCTGATCATTATTCAAATGAATCAGATAGAAATGAATTTCTTTTAGAAAATCAGATTGAACTAGTTAATTTACTCAAATAAATTGAAGACGAAAGTGTATTTTATCTTTTAAATCAGCAATCAGTTACTTCTTGTGATAGTCTAGATAAAAAAATAGACGTTGAAACTGAGTATAAAATTCATTGAATTTCTTGAATTCTTGAATCAAGTTGTAGTATTTTCTACGAAAGTTGACTTTCTTATTTGAGTCATTGAACAACTGAGTTAACTCTTTCAAAAGATCGTTGATGATCTTATAAAGATTGACATAATCACGTTCGCGTCTAGTCTGAATGATCTCAGCTGCATCATTGAATAATCTAGAATGTATATAGCTCAATTTGACTTATTCATTAGAAAAGAGATCGACGTTAATCTCTAGTTTATTCTGAATTTTTCCGTATCAGTTCTTTCAAGTAGAGTTCTTTTCATCAGTAAACAGCGAAGAATCAGGTATTTTTTGAGATCTAGAACGCTCAGAATAGATGAAATCAAAAGAAGTGTTTTCTTTAGCTTGAAGTCTAGTCTTCAACTCTTTGATTTCGTCTTCTTGTTGTTTATTTAACTCATAGAGTTGATCTGTTTCTTCATTAAGAGCTAGACTTTGAGCCTTTCAGATTTCGTAGAACACAAGAGATATTATTGTTTCAGCAAATGATTCGTCATCTTCATGAATGAATGATGCAGCACTTGATGATTTCGTTCGTGATTTCAATGAATCAGCATCAGAGATTTGAGAGAAATGATTTCAAAATTCTTCGAAACGCTTTTCAGTAGATGAACGACTAAACATGATGAGATTTGTTTGAAAGAAGAGTTGAACGAATGATGATGCTTAACGATTGAAGAAGAAAGACGTATAGAGTGATGTTTAATCTTCAACAAAAAAGATGAGATTTGTTTGATTCTTGAGCAATTCACGAAGATTCTTTATCGTGATTCTCATAATTGAGTGAACTTTGCATACTTAATGAGCAATAAGTAGTTTAGCAATTCAAACAGTCTTGTCGTTGATTCTATTCAACTCTTTAATGTTGTTCTATCTTTCAATTATCATTGATCATCAGATAAATGAATTTCTTTAAACTCGTTCTGTCTAGATGAGTATGTTGAATGAGTAATGAGATCAGTATCATGTGATTAACGAATTCTTAATATAATGTCAGAATTATGTCTAAATGATACAATCAATGAAGATCAGAGTTGATAGTGCTTGATCTTTAGAAATAGCTATAACTGAATATTAAGAATATAAAAGAAGATTGATACAAAAGCTTTTATTTATATAATGTTCAGAGACTATGCTAAGCTTGAAAGAAATGTGTTTGTGACATGAAAAGAATGTGATGTAGATGAACAAGATGTTGATGAAAGAAAAGAGTGTTGAGAAAGAAAAAAAATGTTGAGTCATATCTGAGTCATATTTGAGTCAAACCTGAGAATTGATTAGAGCTTCAGTCTTGTTCAGTCTTATCAGTCTTGATACGCTCGTAACAGAAACTCACTTCAACAAGCTTGATGATAACTCAACTGCTTAGTTGACATAAAATACTCAAGATTTTGATGATTCGTGATTATCTCAACAGAATAAATAGAGTCTTCAAGCTCTGATCATCATTTCTCGAAAGTGTAAACAATGATCATGAGTTCTTTATCGTAGATCTCGTAGTTACACTCAACTGAGTTATGCTTCTTTGAAAAGTAAGCGACTGAATGAAGAATCTTATTCTCATCATACTGAGAGAGAATATCTTTGAACACATAGTTCAAAGCATTAATTTCTATCACAATCTTGTGATCTGAATTATAGTGACAAAGAATAATCTTGAAAGTGAAGATTTTCTTAAGAATGTTGAATGCAATCTGACATTTCTGAGATCAGACAAAGAGTACATCTTTTCTGATGAGACAAGTGAGCGAAATAGCTATTCTACTATAGTCATAGATGAATCTTCTATAAAAGTTCGCAAAATCTAAAAAACTTTGAACGTCTTTAATGTTGATTAAGATGAGTCAGTTGACAATGATGTTTATCTTAGAAGAGTTCATCTTAATCTTTTCGATGATGATTATCAATTTTAGATACAAGACTTAAGTGACGTGAAACTTGCATTTGATTATATTCATTTGAAGATTTGCTTCTTGCAGCTTTCACAGAATGAGCTTGACATGAATCTCATGCTTGAGTTCATTGTCAAAATAAATCAAGATGTCATTCAGATAAGCTGTACAGAACTTATCTAAATGTTCATGAAGAGTATTGTTGATGTACTTCTGAAACAAGACAAATTCATTACATAAATCAAAGAGCATGACTAGATACTTGAATAATTTAAATCGAGTGCAAAAGACAATGAAAGCTTCATCTTCTTCTTTGATTCAAAGTCGATTGAATGCAGAGATAATATTCAGCTTGATAAAGATTTTAGCTTGACTTAAACAATTCAGCGTTTCTGAGATCAGAGACAGAGAATATCGATTCTTGACTGTGATAGCGTTCAGATCTCGATAGTTCACGCAGAAGTGAAGTTCTTCTTTGAGTTTCTTGATGAAGAGAACAGAAGCAATCATCTGAAAGTGATTGACTTGAATGAAATCTTTGCTCAGATTCTCATTCAGATAACGACAAAGTTCTAGAATTTCATCACGACTTATGTTGTACAAAGCGAAGACTGAGAATTGAGCATCTTCTTTAAGATGTATGACATGATCATGAACTCAATGCAAAGACAAGATATCGACGTTCTTCTTGAAGAAAACATCTAGAAACTTGAAATATTTGAACGATAGAATTATGACTGAATTGACGTTCTTACTTTGTTAATAGACTTCAAGATCTTCTTGTGTCATGAATGCAGTTAAATGAAATTTCTTTTTCATTTGATAAAGATTCAAATGATGATTCTTATCATACATACTGTCTTGAGAGCGAGATGAGAACTGAGCAAGAGTTGAGCTGTTCTTTGAACAGACAGTCAAAGTCGCATGACGCGATTTTGACTCGTCTAAACTAGAAGACGAGATTGACTCAAGATTCAAGAAGACATCAATTTTCTTAAGAATGACGTTAAACACTTCAATGTCTTTGACATGAGCAGCATGATCAAAGCTTCAAACTCTCAACTCAACTATGTCAAGTTGTATAAAAGATTGATCGAATTAATCTGCTTGAAGAACAACAGAAGTTCTAAAGAAGAAAGAATTTTGACACTTAATTTTTGATGAGTATTTTTTTTAAATGACTTGAAGAATATGACTAGAAGTTTCTTGTTTCAGATGAGAGACAAGACTGAACGAAATTTGTTTCTTATGAATGAGCTGAATATTAGTTAACTTCTCATAAGTGAATGAAAGATTATGTTGCTTCTTGTGAGCAGACGAGAAACTGAGTTGCTTCTTTTAAATGAATGAGAAACTAGATTGCTTCTTGCAAGCGAACTGAAAACTGAGTTGCTTCTTTCAAGCAAATGAGAAACTAAATTACTTCTTGCAAGCAAACTGAATGTTGAATTGCTTCTTGTGAGCAATCTGTAGACTGAATTGCTTCTTGTGAGCAATCTGTAAACTGAATTGCTTCTTGTGAGCAATTCATGAACTGAGTTGCTTCTTGTGAGTAAATTGAAAGCAAGACTGAAAGAAAGTTACTTTGTTAACTTCAAGCGAGAAATTTTCTTCTTATTGATTAAAATCATAGATCTTGATGAGAAATTGACAACAATGATTAAAACAGAAGAAGAAAGACAAGATGAGAATATTGTGTTCAAAATTGACATCAATGATGTAATGATGAAGTCATGATAAACTCATGATGATGAAATATTGACTTAATTCAATGACATAGAAGAATAGTCTTTCAATGTGTTCATCGAGAATCATTGTGATTTCAACGACATGAGTAACGTCATTGATTAAAGCGACTTGATCATCAAATTCTCAAAGTCTGCAAAAGTGAGTTAATTGATGCAAGAAAAGATGATGTTGTTGCGTGAAGAATTTATTCATAAAGACATAAGTCAAGACTTCATTATCAATCAGAGTGAGAGCGAGAACTTTAAATTGAGCTTAATGTAAAATATAGAATACTATCATGTGATTATTTTTGAATGTTGAATTAAATTCAAAGAGTTTCAAGACAGATTTAGCAGAAAACTTTCTATATGATTGAAGTAAGAGTGAAAAGATTGAAACTAGTAAACAAAATGATATGTATACAAATCTCTGAGCGTGACTTAGCTCAGAAACTAGACTTTTCTTGCAGACAACGAGACTTCTTCATCTATATTGATGACATCACTGTCGTAGATGTTCATGATACACAGAGTGAAGAATTTCTTTCTTGAACATTCTTTAATGATTTTGCTCAAATGTTGCAATTTGCAGTAGTAGCACAGCTTTTACTTGTTGCAGATTTTCTTGATCTCAGAAACGATCAGAGTCTTATCTTGAATGATGATAATGACGAAGCTTAAATTCATTGACTCATCGAGAAACAAGAGAGAGAGAAATGAAGATACTGTCAAAACAACAATCACAAAAATGATGATCTTTGAATTCAAAGAATTACTGATTGATGCAGAGATGCTCTTGACTTTGATGAATAAAACAATAATGAAGACAAAGCGAGATTGATGATGCTTAAGCTGCTGAAGCTTTTCATTGATATCAAAGAATCCTTAAATTCATTAATGAAAGATGAATGATTGAGTTTCATCAAGATTTCGTCAGAAGAAGATGATGACTTAAGTGAAATAATTGACATTGCACTTCAGACAGTCAATCAATGAAAAATCTTTCATCAAAGAATATTCTTTCTTTTGATAAAAGAGATTGTAATAGTCAACAAAGTTATTCATGTCTTGCTTTAAAGTTTTGCGAAAATATAAATGAGCATCTTCTGTCTTGAAAGAATTGTCGCAGCAATGATGCAACTTATGTCATCAATCTGCAAAGATGAAAATAATGCAAAGATAATTGACTCGATATTGATTCATTAGATTGTGAATCTTCTTATCTATGATGAGTCGTGACTCGATATAAATGATCTTGACTCAATGAAAGAAGTAATGATCGTTGTTCACGTTCATGCACTGTATCAGACTCTGCTTTCATGCATTTAATTGATCTTTGTTCTTCTCATATTCAGATATGTTGAGAAGCTTCTTGAATTTAGAAACGATAAAGACAGCGACAGAATTTGCAAAGAAATGAATGATAATGAGAGATTGATTGTTCAAGATTTGTGCAATGATTTGAGCTATCATTGCAAGAAACTGAGAATTCAATTTTATATAAATTGAAGAACTGAAAATGATGAATAAAAATGAAATAATAACATCATGTTGTCGAACTTGATTTTGAAGCTCTTGCATTACGTGAAAGATCTCAACTGAATTTTCGATCATACTTTAAGCAAACTGTTTGACAGCACGCTCATCGTCGATCGAGAAATTGTGAGATGACTTCATTTGAGTAAAAGAATAACTAGACGAGATTTCAACATATGAAAACGTTGCAGAAAGTGTAGATCTTTCATAATGTCAGAAACTGAACTAAACTAAAGATACTATCAATATAAAAGACTGATATTATTATTACTTTGATAAAATCTAGATACAAGATAATACATCAGATAATGTACAAGATGAAAGACAAAGAGTGAAAGAAAAGAACGAAAGCTCAACTTTTATATACATGAATTGAGCAGAATTAAGACTAGACAATAGTTTTATGACTTAAGATTGCAAAGATTTATGCATACAACTGAAATGATTGAAACAGAATTGCTGAGACTAAATTAAGATGATGATGATTAAATTGATAACTTGATTCATTGAACTGCAAAACAGATTCAATGAATCGAGATTATTTAAAACATTGACGATTTATGTTCTAAATTGAGTTGATGATCTGACATCATGACAATCAGCATGATTGACGAGTCACTACTTCTTCAAGCATTGTAATCATGATTCTCAAACTCATCATCTGAAATGAATATTTTATCTGATATCTTTTCATCAATTACTTGATGACATTGTCGATGTAATGAAGACGTTTTGATATCGACGCAGTCAATGAATCGCAAATTCTTCAATCACTTGTAGTCATAATTTGCAGACTCTTCATCTAAATTGTTTTTCTCACTAGCAGTATCTTTTCATCTCTTACTGACATTGACATGTCATTAATCTTCTTCGTAGATTGATTGTGACTGTTAGAGAAGATGTTGTCACATGAATGAAAACTCTGCATGATGACTTTTCTGATCATGCAACGTTCTAACATCATTTGAACTGCGTCGAATTGAGATCTCTTGACTCTTCTGACTTCTATTCGAACACAGAATAGAATCAAAAGATTCGTAGTCAACATCATGTATAAATGAATCTTGTTGTCAATCACTTCAGTTATAGTTCTGAACTAAATCTTTTTAATGAATTAAAAAAAAATCAAATACTGTTATGATTCTAGTCTTCATCTATTCTTTCTAATCTTCATCTTGATTTCATTCTAATTGAGTCTAGTGAGCATTTAAGCTAGAAGTGATGTCATTGAAACTCTGCATCATATGTGTTAAAGATCAGCATAGAATGAGTCATATGAATGTCATTAAACTAATAGATAAATGCTAAGAAAGAAAAGTATCTACAGAAAAGAACTCGATTCTTATATGTGTGTTTCTCAGCTCTGTGCTAGGCTCGATTGAGTTGACATCTTACACATATGATGCAGAGTCTCAATGACATCACCCCTAGCTCGAATGCTCACTAGGCTCGATTAGAATGAAACCAAGGCGAAGGCTAGAAAGAATAGGCGAAGGCTAGAATCGTAACATTATTCC
>JAABUY010006155.1_pt1 | contig 11819 bp, 6 predicted proteins | sample 5560271 | NCBI WGS metagenome assembly JAABUY01 (sample SAMN10711886, study PRJNA513374) | rock metagenome | isolation source: Antarctica rocks | place: Antarctica: Victoria Land, University Valley
CCTGGCTCAAGGGGTCAGGTGGTTTCGAGTCAGAGCCCCATGAGGGTGGGTTGGCCTTCAGCAGTGCAGCCTGGCGGTGTTTGGAGCTGTGCAGTACTGGTGTCAGCCTCGGCGCTGATGCAGCAGCAGATGACTGACCGTCTCTGCCTGGCAAGCTGCTGCACACCACAGATGAGATTTTTGGTAAATGTGATTGCATGACAGGCTGTATCACGCCTGCACAGTATGTGTCACGCATCCAGCACTGCTGTTTGCACGAACACGATGCTCAAGACTCCCCTGCAGCATGCAGGAAGTGGAGTGATAATTTGATCACGGACATGCTCATGCTGTACAGACAGACCATTTCAGCATTCCCAGCTGCTTTCAGATCAGAATCCGCATACACATAACTCAGCAAGGCTCTGCGTTAGCGTGAGCAACTGAAGGCTGGTGCAGACCCCTGATATAGTGAGGCTTAAATGGACAGGCACAGAACTTGCTTCTGAGCATGCCAGGTCAGACACCTGTACAGTGATCTGCATGTATGCTTGTGGTTTACAAGGTGCACACAGTGCAGATTGTGACATGTATAGTATTGATCTTACTGGACATAGAAGGCAATACCTTGGCTCTGGTGGTTGCAGGTGGGCCGGCAAAACTGAAGTTAGCTCGTTTGCCTCAACCCCACCTCGCAAGGCTTCCTCAATGTTCTTCCTGGTGGGACTGCTTAGAGCCTGCATGCACAACATAGGTTAGTGCGTTTTAATCTGAGAAGGTTCACCAGCACCGACACCTGTCGACCGGCAAATGAGTACTGCAGTGATATCACCTGTCTCTGGCGGAGATTGTGTGAAGATTGCGACAAAGACATTCATTCATTCATTCATTCATTCATTCATTCATTCATTCATTCATTCATTCATTCATTCATTCATTCATTCATTGACAGTGTGCCATTCCCTAGGGTCAAGTATGTACAGCTCTAAGTAGCTCCTTGTATGATTGGCAGATAGCATACCAACAACCAAGACATACAGCTCTGCTAACAAGTGTGTATGGGTGTGCAAGCGCACATGGCAAGGAGTGGTATAACAATGCAACAAGCCTCTGACCAGAGCATACAACCATGCTAGATTACGTTTACCAAAGAGCCTTTGCTTGTTGAGTATATTCACAACCTTGAGATTATCCCACGAAACCTGCTATGCAACTAAACAAGACCTACATTGACCACCCTGTATGGCTGACATGAAAAGGACCAGCCAGAGGATTGAGCATCCTTCTCAAGGCGTCGCTGTTAAGTCAATCAGCCTACTACACTTTGCGTACAACATGCATGAGGAGGTGGCTGCAAATCATTGCTACATCCTTGACGACAACAAGGGCAAACTCCCTCCAACCTGGTTGATTCTATCTGTACCAACCTGGGCAGGCCCTGTAGCCCTTCAGCCCTGTAGTCGCCCTGCAGCCCTTAATGAATAATGATGGTGATGAGGAACCAACCTTATTGCGTAGGCACTGCTTCTTGAGCTGCTTATGGCGGCAAGTGTGGCACTTCTGGCACCTTGATGGCTTCTGGATCTTGCCCCTGGACGGTGCAGGAGAGGCCGGGGCAGTGCTGGGTCTCTGCCCTGGGGCAAAGCCCTTCTGAGTGCCCTGCCCTTGCAAAAAGTCCTTCATGCTGCTCTGCTGACCACTACTGGACGCTCTAGCTGCAGCTGATGACACATGCTGACCATCTTTCTTGGGTTCAGCCACAACTGGTGCGTCGCCCCGTGATGCTGATGGAATCAACACAGCATTGACCAGGTTGCTGTTGGCACCAGCAGCAGCTGCCTCAGCAGCTTTGTCAGCGGCTGCTACGCTTGCTGCGGAGGCCTGAAGCTGCACCGCAGCTTTTGCAGAAAATAACGGCACTTCAGTTGTGGCTTGTTGTGCTGCAGACGCTGGGCGGTGGGAAGTAGAGGCATGGGGTTGGTGAGTGGCAGGGGGTTCAGGTGTGGGGGAGCGCTGGGGTGCTGCTGAGGGGTGCAGGGGGGATGACACAGTCTGGTCCCTTTCAGAATCAACATGGCCTGCCACAGAACTCTGGTCATCCACTGAACTGCCTGCAAATACAGAAGCAGAAATGTCACCAGCATCAGCTTGCAGGAAAGGTCTGGATATGCCTAGGGTGACAATATCTATAAAACATAACACTGCTTACACAAGAAACCATGTCCCAAAGAAAGTCTCTGTGGTGAAAGAGGATTGTCTAGTGTAAATAGCAACAATGCAAACAGCGCTGATGTAAGCAGCACAGCAGTCAGTAGGACTTGAAAGTAACGTCCATTGTGTCACTGCATCCATTCAGCATGCAGCGTATGCATCTAGCAGATGCCCTTGAGGCAGCATGAACAGCAAGTGGCATCAGTTGCACAGACAGACAGACAGACAGACAGACAGACAGACAGACAGACAGACAGACAGACAGACAGAGCATGCAGCTGAGCTGGGAGACTCACTTCTGAGTAGGACCTGACACCAGCTTGCACCTGACACAGGGCCCAGTCAGGCTTCTGGTTTGACCTTGACAAGAGACATTGCTCATAGACATGAAGGATGACAGACGGACTCACATCTGACAGACGCCTCAGTGGTGGCAGGGAGGGCACTGGTTTCACTGAGGGCGGGCTCAGATGCTTCTGTTTCCCACTCCTTGTGGAACAGCACCTCAGCAGCACGCTTCACACCAGCGCCTCGCCCGGCCTTGCTGCTTGTCTTACCTGTCAAGCAATTGAATCTACTGGTGGCATGCTGTGAATGACGAAAGCAGTGGTGGTGTTAGCAACTGCAAGGGTCTGTCAAACAAACCACAAGTGCTGGTAGCATGCTGTAAATGATGAAAGCAATGATGGCGAGAGTGATTACAAGGACTGAGTTTGGGCCAAGGCAATTGCAAAGGCAGAGGCAAAGACAGGGAGCAAGCAGCAGCTGGCTCCCTGCCATTGCTTCCTTGAGTAGTATTGTCACATAGACAGGCTTGATGATCAGCACGCTGCGTGCCTGCTGGCAAGTACACGAGCACCATGCAAAACCCTGCTTGTGCTGTGCTTCAACAGGATGCAGGTGAGGCAAATCCACATGAGGTTGTTTGAACACACGGCTGATTGTCATAGGCGATTACACACAGCCGTCAACTGGCTAGCGTGACTAATCATCTGCAATGTTTGTCACGTATGTTGGTTGCTGACCTGCCTTTGCCCTCTGCCCTGTCATGTGATAGACTTGGACTCAGGTATCAGCATGGGTTGGGGCGGCTCATGTGCAGCAGATGACAACCATATTACTAACAAATGATAATGATAATGATAATGATAATGATAATGATAATGATAATGATAATGATAATGATAATGATAATGATAATGATAATGATAATGATGATGGTAATAGCAATAGTAATAAAATAATAATAACAACAACAACAACAACAACAACAACAACAACAACAACAACAACAACAACAACAACAACAACAACAACAACAACAATAGTAATAGTAATAGTAATAATAATAATAGTAATAATAATAATAAGAAGAAGAAAAAGATAAACGCTTCCCGGCTGCTGACGAGCTAGGTATGTGCAGGACAAGTCTTGTCTGTTCAGAGCAGCCTGTCTTGTGCATCCCTGTAAGGCCCACTAATACAACAGTGTTGGCAGTCACGTAATGTAACATCATTGAAACTAGACCTAGGGCGACCAGGTGGACGAAGATGAGAAGGTAACATGAAGTGTATGGATGCCAAATGTGATCAACGTGCATGGCACCACTCACCGTTTGACCCTCTTGCATTGGCTCTGCCGTTCCTGTTAACAGGGTTGGGCTTGGGGGTGTCCACATGGGGTGGGGTGGGTATGTGCTTCAAAGGTTCAGGGATGTCCACTGAAATGTCCTTGAAGGGATCATGTGCTGTTGATGTGTAGCCACATGTCCCACACACCACATCTGATCTCAGGATGCCACCAAAAATCTGGTCCATTGTGCTTTCAATGTCCTCCTCTTGTCTGCTGTGCTGTGAGCTCTCTGCAGTGCAGCAGCCTACAGTGACGCTTGAAGGGCATACAGGCACATTGCAGCCTGTCACATCATTCATTCATTCATTTGTTCACTTCATTGATTCCCTCATTTGTTCTGTCAGTGCTTCATTCATTCTCATCCATCCATGCATCCCTCCAACCATCCACTCATGTATCCATTGTTCATTCAATCATTCAAGACATTCCCTCCCCTAGAGTCAGGTACATGCACTCCTGATACAGCTGTTGAATGTGCAGCATGAGGGCTTCAGACGCACTACAGGATGCCACATTACAGATGAGCCTCAGCACATGATCTCCCTTCTAGGCAGCCTGCAATTCTTGTGGACCAATTAGATGACGGCAGCCAGCAGTCTCTTGTTGCATGCAACAGCACAAAGGGGACATTACAAAGGGGACATTACAAAGGGGACAGAGCAGAGGGCACAAAGGGGACAGAGCAAAGGGCACAAAGGGGACAGAGCAAAGGGCACAAAGGGGACATCACAAAAGGGACAGAGCAAAGGGCACTAAGGGACAAAGGGCACAAAGGGGACAGCACAAAGGGGACAGTGGGGACAGCACAAAGGGGGCTGCACCTAAGCCTGAGCTGCTGCTAGTGGCCAGCTCAGTGACCCCGGGATCAGCTTGACCACGCCTCATGCCAGTCAGATTCCACACATCCAGCGATGGAGCAGAGCCTAGCAACTCCCCATCCGCATCTGCAAACATCATTACCTTATGACTGTCATGTGTCTGGGCAATTAGGTACTGAGTATTACATGTTGGGTGCTACGTATGATGTATTCAGTATCACGCTGGCTGTAACCCTGCATTTAACCATGAAGCATGGCCTAGTAGTTTTCCGTCCATGTCTGTACCTTTGCTGACTGTTCTTGTCATGTGGCTTCATCAACACTTTGATGTGCGAGAAGATACATCATGCAAGGGTGCCTTTTCCACACTGCCAGAAAGCTTACTGGATTGGATGGCAGGTTAACAAGTGACTGTGGGGGTGATAAGGAGCGCTTGGGGAAGTGGCCTTTCCAGTTGGGTGGCGCAAGCCATTCATACAAGGGCCATCAGCCTCACAGGATCATCGGATGATCTGATGTCAGAATCAAGTTGTGATGGTATGCCTTCGCCGGGTTCATCATCAGACTATGATGATTCAAATATGTCAGCAGACTTGACTAAGTGCCAAGCAGCCAGATGTAAGGTGAAGCACCTTCAACAGGTGGCGTGGCTGACTTGGAGGTAGGGGCCGGAGACAGACTGCCAGACAGACTGGGGGTAGTGGACCTCTCAGTGGGTTGACTCAAGCCATCCAGCAGGGACAAGTAGAATTCATGGGCGTCCTGCTGCTGGTAGCCAGCCAAGGAGCCCTCTGCACTGCGCCACCAGGTGTCTAGGAACTTGACTGGACTGAAAGGCAGGCGCTGCCCACTGTAGGCTTCTGAGAAGACATGGTCCTGTAGGCATGAAAGGCAAAGTGACATGGGGAAAGGAAGGTAGCCTGGACTGAAAGGCAGATGCTGCCCACTGTAGGCCTCTGAGGAGACATGGCCGTGTAGGCATGAAAGGCAAAGTGACATAGGGAAAGGCAGATTGACTGGACTGGAACGCGAGTGACTGTCACTGTGGCGCTTTTAATCATGGACCTGATGGCATCAAGGGCAAAAGCATGAGGTGCAGAAAGCATGAGAGCATAGCATGTCATGAAGAACAAATCTGGTGCATGCAAGGGTCAGGAAAAAAATGGTGTGGTGGGCGAGCAAAGCAGAATGGACATGGTGCACAGGCTGTTGTCTGGTGGTGTCGCCCAGCTCTTGGGGGTACAGAAACGTCACTATTTTGGGAAAGTTGCCCGTTTCATTGTGCAAGTCTAAACCCCAGGGACGCCCAGGGACTCGCATCAGGCATTTCTAACTTGCGAGATATCTCAGGAGTTGGATGGCTGGCGTGTAATCGCTGACTGCTTAAGAGCTCATACACAAGCACACATTGGTAAGCATACATGTATCACCACCAGCGCGATCAACCCTGTGTGGTCACATCAGCACTCAGCCTGTGGTTCATGCTGACATGTGCAGCACAATGTCAAGCACAATGTCAAGCACAGCGACAAGCACAATGAAAGGCTGAAGGGTGTCACCAGTTCGCAGCTGAGGCATTTGCCAGGCTTGTCGTGCTCTGTCAATCTGGGACACAGCTTATGCATGTGCCCACCACCCAAGAAGTAAGCCTGAAGCAGTGGAACATGCACAAACACCTGCACACATATCACAGCTGTTGACCAACAGCGATGGACCAACAGCCGTCGTCTGATACAGCGGCATGGTATATTGTGTCGTAGCCATACTTTATCAAAGATGCAGTGCACCACAGTGACTCTTGTCAACCTTTGCATGGTGTATCAAGGCTCCTCATTCTTGCTTGTCATATACAACATTGCATCACCTTTGTAACACATAGCCTTGATGTGCGGCAGCTGCGTGATGCTGGCTTGGCCCATGGTGCCTATCAAACTTTTTTGGTATGCACAGGACATGCAGGTGTTGCAATAAGCAAGGCTTAGATGCAACAGGCAAGGCTTAGATGTAAAAAGCAAGGCTTAGATGAAATAGGCAGGGCTTAGATGCAATAGGCAAGGCTTAGATGCAAAAGGCAAGGTTAAGATGCAATAGGCAGGGCTTAGATGCGATAGGCAGGGCTTAGATGCAGCAGGCAAGGCTTAGATGCGATAGGCAGGGCTTAGATGCATCAGGCAGGGCTTAGATGCAATAGGCAGGGCTTAGATGCAATAGGCAGGGCTTAGATGGAATAGGCAAGGCAACAGCATGCCACGGACCTGGAGTATGCTGTTCATGAAGCAAGTGTTACCCAGGTTGTTCAAGCCCCTCAAGCCCTCAGCAAACCCGGTGCCTGTTTGCACTGCCTCTACAGGAGCTCTGAGCTTCTCCTGCTGATGCTTCGCTTTCTTTGCTGGCTGCTGCTCACAGCCTGCATGCACATCTATATGCACTGTCAAGCATTCATTTACACACAGACTCAGCTCTTAAACCATTCGTCTGAGGTGGGTCAAAACTCACCCTCTCAGCCTTTCCTACCTGAAACTCCATCAATATCATTTTTTGGAGACACTGTATCGGATAGACACCCTATATCAGATATTTGCCATCCAATCCAGACCTAAATAATAATGAGAAGTGTGATCATACTTCACTGTCATTCACTGAATCATTTGACGCAGGGCTTTGTTGAGGATCATGTACAGCCCTGAGAAATCCTATGTACAGCTTCTGTGCCGTTTGCATACAATCTTTTTGTTGCAATGCCTAGAGAGCTGCTGTCCAGTCAGCCTCAGTCACGTGCACAGCTGTACACTGCAAAAAAGGGGATGGCTGAATGAGCCATATGCTGCTCCAAGAGCATGCATAAGCTCGTGTATGACCACACGCAATGCACAATTGTGTCTATTGCCAACATTCTGAGGACTTGCTGTGCCTGTGCAGAATGCCACAGCACTCATCCTGACAGGCAGTTTTGTGCTGTGCTACATACATGCTGCAAGAGTCATTGCTGGCTGATGTCTCAAGTATCACAGCGATGCCGGTCAGTGCAAGACTGTCACAGTGTGATGTGCCGACCTGACTGATGCCTCATGCGCTTTAGAAGCACTGGCATTGCTTGCACAGACTCAGTGTACTCCCTGCTGGCAGAGGGAACTTTGATGCCGTGCTCATCAGCACCAGAGCAGGCCAAAGCGCGGGCAGCCTGAAACAGCCAAAATCTGATGTTGCTTTGTTGACTGGTTGAGCTTGCAAAACAAGAGGGCAAGAGCAGTTTGGGTGATGCAGGGTAGGTCAACTAAACAGCAGACACTGACCTTGACTGCATTCTCAAAGGCAGCATCCTGTACATAGGCGCTGCAGGCTCCACAGTACAGCTGATCATGTTGCAAGTCCACAGCCAGCTCATGACCTGAGAGTCAGATAACAAGTATGTAGGGACGTGAATGAATTGCACTTCCATGCTGGCACATCTGGATAAGTGAATCCAGTTGTTCTCCTATGGGCAGAGTGAGCCACAAAAAAGGTAGCCCATGCAACAGACCTGCAAACTCACCAGTCTTCGCTTGTGCGTAATGCTGATGTTTGTGATGTGCGCATGTGCTTGAAGAGAATGCGCAAGAAAGGCAAACAAGCGGAGTCTGGTCAGCTTGCTTCAGCCGGTCCTCCAGCCTCTGCACCGTGAGAGCGAAGTGAGCATGGCCATGAGCTCGCGCAGCGTTTCAGCAATGTGCCAGAGCTTTACGCTTACAGAGTCCTTTCTCCAAAGCGCCAATAATGCTCGCTGCAGTCGAAAATATTTCGCGCGCTCCGGTTGCCGACTGCGATACGCACTGACATGCTTGCACGACACCATGCGTCAGGTCACAGCGTTGCTGGCAATCCTGCCATGCTATATCTCAGTAAATTTTTAAGTAACAACTTTCATCGTGGAGTTGCAGTGTCACGCTCTGACAGCGATTGTGTCAGTCTGGTCAACGCCATTGCGAGAGAGAAATGCTCGCTGCAGCAGGGGCACCAAGAAGAGGAAGAGACTAGGCAGCAGTCTACTGCACAGAGTACATGCATACATACATTGTGCTGCTGAATAAAGCTGGCCGTCCTGCAATCTCTTATGCGGGCATGTAGTCGGTATAGATCGATCCAAAGCGCAGACACCCACAGGCAGTGTTGTGCCGCAGGTCCGCAGTCCGCAGTACCCGCAGTCCGCAGTACGCGCGGCGCAGTACGCGGCGAAGGACCCCGTTCTGCGGGTACTGCGGTTGAATATTTTGTGGTATTTATTCATTTGAAATAATTCATTAAGTTATTATTTGATACTATACTTGCTGATTTATAGGTATTTCCCTCTCAAACAAATCAGACATAAAATCTTTGGGGAAAAAACTTTCTTTGCTGAATTGGAATGCCCGCAATGAAAGACTCGAATGGCACCACTCTGAGTTTCAACAACACAGTGTAACTCGCCGCATCACACTGCGGTACTGCGGCGTACTGCGCAGTGCCGCAGATTTCGTCGAGCGTACTGCGGCACAACACTGCCCAAAGGACCAGTTGATGCCAATGACGCAAGCTTTTACATTGCAGAATTAAGCTTCTGAATCATCTGAATGACATGGATGCTGCGCTGGTTGCCTGTAGGTACCGCAACACCCAGGATCGACAAGCCACTGATGCTTCGTTTGCAAGGTAGGCAAGAATTTGCCTAGGCTGCACCGCCTTTACCGATGGACAACCGCCGCCGAACTTCTTATGGCGTTAGCACACCAATGCGATTTTGAACTTGAACATGATCATGCACAGCACACACGACAAGCACTAGATCTGTGACCAGCAACGTCAAGGCACCAGACACGGTTGCTGCGCGCATTTGTCCAAGTTGCTTGGCTGCCTCCCAGAGCAACCCTTATGCCTGAGTGAGCGGCAGTCGCAGAACAACTTAACTGTACCTGCGTCTGAGACTTGACTCTCTCTGCACAATCAGGTCCCATGGCCACGGAGGCAGAGCAGGCTGTGCAGTACGATCCGACTCTCGCTTCATCGACCACCGCTTCCAAGACGTGTTAGCCAGCACTTGTGTTGACTACTTGCCCGCTGCTAGCGTTCGAAGCTGTTCTGCACCTGAAGCTGCCTGACGCGCCTATGTCTGCTTTGCAGAGAGCAGCAACAAGAGACAGTGGCTGAAGAGGTCGAGGACTTCCAGCCTATTGATAAGCTGCAGCAGCTGGGGATCAATGCAGGTAGGGTTGCAGGCATTCTCATAGTTTCAGATCTGGTTGAAGCTCGTGACACTGAGACCTGCTTCCTGCCTCACAGGTGATATTAAGAAAGCAAAAGAGGGTGGTGTGCACACCTGTGAATGCTTTTTGATGAGGACCAAGAAGGTGACTTGAGCTGGCTTTTAATGGGATGATGCGCCACATTTGTGAAATGCAGTCATAGGCCACGCCCTAAGCTCTTGCTGCTGCTTGCAGAGCTTGGCTGAGATCAAAGGACTCTCTGATGCCAAAATCGAGAAGATGGTGGAGGCTGCTAGAAAGTGCGTGCCAAATTATGGCTGGCAAACAGGCTCATCAGTAGAGAAGCAGGTCGGCGGTCTTGACTTACTCTGACATGGTGTGCAGTGCTTACTGCATCAGTAATTGCAGCTGCTGACTCTCTACAGCTCACCGTGCTGTGAATCAAGGATTGTTTGCTGTGCAGAGAGCACGGGAGATTGTCAGGATCAACTTTGGAGCACAACAGATCAACGACCTTCTTGGGGGAGGTCTGGAGTCCAAGGCCATCACTGAAATCTTTGGGGAGTACAGGTGGGATCTGTCACTCCCTGCATACATGCTGCTCTTTCTTGCAATGGTCAGTTGATCTCTCTGCAGCATTGCAGTCGGGTGCAAATTGGATGCTGACAGTCACTCTTGTGGTGCAGGACTGGCAAGACACAACTGTGTCACACGCTGTGTGTCACTACACAGATGCCACTTGAATCCGGAGGCGGAGCTGGCAAGGTAGCTTCCTGGTATCCTGTCTTGTCAGCTCATAATTCTGCCTATCTGCCTGCCTGTGTCCCTGCAATGTGAATTTGCAAAGGCTGGTCTGACTTTATGCTTGTACCAGCTCATGCTTGTACTGCAGAAATTGCTAGCCCCTGCTGCAGCTGCTGCTGCTGCTGCTGCAGACACCAGCATGATGTTGTGCACAGGTGGCCTACATTGACACAGAAGGTACCTTCAGGCCAGAGAGAATACACTCCATTGCTGCACGTTTTGGATTGGATGCAGAGGCGGTCTTAGACAATGTAAGTTCTCCTAAGGCAGCCATGACTCGCTAATCTGCCTTGACACTCCCATATTGTGCATGCCGGCTGTTTATTCGAAGCACGCTGTAATTCTTGCGCAGCTTTGTGACTCACTGTTCACATTGAGGCCAACGGGAAGTTAAGGACTGCACTGCTGATCACATGGAACTGGACCATGAGATGCTGGTGGTTTTATATCTCAACCAGCAGGCTGCATCCCTAAGTGCATCCTTGCAATCAGGAGTTGTAGGCAAGTCCAACAATGCTTGTCCCCTTTTGCCACAATGCAACTGTTTGCTTGCTTTCCTCTTGAGACAAGCAAAGGTGTCTTCAGGTGTGCCATGCAAGAGCATACACCCATGAGCAGCAGATGGAGCTGATACAGTCTGTAGCAGCCATGATGGCAGAGGAGCCCTTCAAGCTGCTCATAGTAGACAGCATCACTGCGAACCTGAGGGTGGACTTCACTGGGCGTGGCGAGCTGGCAGAGCGACAACAGAGACTGGGCCAGATGATGTCCAGGCTCAGGAAGGTAAGCTGTGACTCCAGATAGCAAAACGCAGCGTGATATGAAAGATTACGCCTCACCTTGGTTCCCAGTAGTGCCCAGGCAAAGCATGGCGGACTCTGAAGGCTCAGTCTGCCCTTACTCTGCTGAAGTCATGGCCATAGGCAAGCAGCTATGTTACCAGTACTGCCCTTATAGAGTGGAACTACAGTGACAGAATCCGAAGTGCTTCTGATTGCAAGCAGGACTGTGCATGCTGACAATGGGTCTGACGGCTGTGCAGATCTCAGAGGAGTTCAATGTGGCAGTGTTGGTGACCAACCAAGTGATGTCAGACCCTTCAGGAGGTGCAATGTTTGTGGTGGACCCCAAGAAGCCCCTGGGGGGTCATGTCATGGCC
>JAABUY010006157.1_pt1 | contig 11817 bp, 11 predicted proteins | sample 5560271 | NCBI WGS metagenome assembly JAABUY01 (sample SAMN10711886, study PRJNA513374) | rock metagenome | isolation source: Antarctica rocks | place: Antarctica: Victoria Land, University Valley
GAATCTTCGTTACACAAAATCCAAATTGGAGTAGCATCATGTCAGGGCTGACGCTTACAATGCAGGCAGCATGAAATTCACAGATCCCATGAAAATCTCCGTTGAGGGTCTGTCAGCTTTCAGACCATGCCATCGTCGATGTCAAGACGTAACTCACACGGCAATACTCGGGAGGTCTTCCTATAGGGTATGGAGATTGCAACGACTTGAGATGCGAAAACCACCTAAAACTCGCTCGTCGGCCGTACGGCTTGTGTCTTGAAAAACAAGTTGCTTGGGGTTCACTTCAAATCACAGAAACGGGTCATGCTCGAACGCTCTATAACTATTCTTAAGCATTCTGTTCATCAGAAACATCGAACGAGTCAAGCTTGATCAACCCAAACAGGACCTGCACGTCAAACCCTTTCGCCCTCATTAAAGCATTTCATACCTCAACAATGGCCATTCCATCTGCTCCTCCAACTCTCGACCCTAACCACCAGCACTGTGTTGGCGGTCGAACCATCATCGCCTGCACTACCTGCGCCGGAAACCCTGTCCGGTAGGTACCGCAACATCCCCTGGCTTACTAGCTAGCAAATGTTCGTCCTCATTCTTACATCTTATAGCGGCGCTCCGTGCCAAACTTGCAGTGGTAAAGGCGTCAACCTCTTCTGGTGTGCTCACTGCAACACCGGATCTGCTCAGGCCGGGCAAGCTCTCCAAGGCTCGGCGCCAGCAACTTCTGATAAACCTGCTTACTTGCGGCGACCGAGTCATGGTGGCAGTGGTGGCGTTGGCGGTCTGGGATTGGGAGCAAGGTAGTTTCTACGGGTGATGATTTTCAAGATCGGTGCGCTGGCGGATCGATGACGGTTTGACGGTTGAAGATTGAAGATTGATGTCACAAGTTTGGCGTTCCTTGCGGTGTATTTCACGGCTACCCATGAACTTCCCGACAGCTACCAATCTCAAAACCTTACGGCCTTTTCCATTCGCGAGCCTTGTCATCTCCTTGTCATTCTTTCCTTGTTACACAGCGACATGACGCGCCAGATTCCGTATTCTCGACAACTCTTCCTGTTATCCATCTCCTGCAGTCATGCCAGAACACGAGCCACATGCTCTCGTACTACAGACATATCAAAATCCGGTTTCTCGGTAGCTCATTTCATCACCATTGCTCCGGTAACTCCTACATCACCACGGAGCAGCGCCCAAGTATAGCGGTATGTACCCGCTACAACACGAGTTTCACGAAATCACGAGGCCATGGCGTTACATAGGTACTACAACGAGCAGTGCCTCGGCATCAAGCGGCGTTATCAGATGTTGTATTCCAGCCACTTCAACACGCGAGTTTCACAGCGCACGGGAGCTAGGGCAGTTCTGAAACAGGATCCGAAAATAGCAACACCCACGTGACACCCTAAAGCAACCAAATATCATCTCATTCTCGCAACATCGACGACCGCTGTGACTGTAACTCGGCAGAAGTTCATGGGCAGATACCATCTCCAAAGTACGGCCTCTCGTACGCTTTGGAATTATGGGGTCATTATACTCGGAAAGGTCCTCCGTTATGGTTGCTATGATGATGTGAAGAGCCGAGCTACATGATTTATTCATTTATTCGAGCCGCAGCCGTTTCAGCGAATCACCTATGTCTATTCCTTCCAATATCCAAATCTCAAATGCTCTTCTATTTTCCTCCTTCCCGTCTCCGCCTCCGCGCACCCCAAGCAAACGCTGTCGTGATTAACCTCTGACGCCATTTCTCCGACTCGAACAGCCGCAACATCCGTCCGCACTCACCACCTCATCCCGCCCTTCTACTTGCCCTCACCTCCTTCCCATCTCACTCGCCCTAACCCCCGCTCCCTTATCCCCCCCCCCCCCCCCAGCTCATAAAGAAAAATCCCCGTCCCCCTCCACCTCCTGATTCCCACCCCCTTATCCCTCCTCATCCCCATCTCCTACGCATTCCCGTCCCCTCCCGCTTCTTCCACTCCACCGCATTTCATATCCATCAGCACAACCTGCACCATCCGCTCTACATCTAGTAGAGACAATCCAAAGTGTGTTGGGACTTTGAATCAGGGTTGATGAGTGCTGGACGGGGGTTGGGATTTCTGCAAGAGAAGGGGTTGCAAGGTCGAGTGAGCGCGGGGAAGCTGCGTGTAGGAGAGGGGGGGGGTGGTTTGGTCGATCAACCTCGGTTTTCCCCCTTGAGAATAGAGCGAGAAAACGAGGGGTGTGGAGTGGAGACTAGCGAGTGAAACCCTGGCTGACAAAACATACCTTAAAGCATAAAACACACTACACATGAAAATCCCCTCACATCCTGTATCCCCCTGTTCTACATACCATCCTCCCCACCATCAACTTTTCATGTCCAGTACCCAACAAATCAATAACGGACAAAATAATTCGGCAAACGTGTTCACCCATCCCAACTGCTTCGATGGCAATATCACCAGCAGAGTACCTTATGTACGTTAGTCACGCTGCCCGCCCCCCTCCTCAGCCGGCCCCGTTCTTTGGCGCTGCTGTACGATGCCAGAATTCGAGCCGTGGATCTTAGAAAAAAGATTAGTGAGGAATATGTGTGTTTAAGCAGGGAATGTGCCTGTTCCATTAGTGGAGGAGGGGAGCGCTGTATGTATATTGGAATTGTTACGATTGTTTCATATTGGGGTTTCCTCATCGATGTATAGTACAGTACAAGTACGGTACACGCCGTACCCCTCCCCTAAATGTAAAAGCCCCCCAACCTTCTTCCTTACCTGTAACGTAACATCCTCCCTCAGGTTTACCACAGGTTTACCAAAGGTTTACCAAAGGTTTTTTACATGTCTTCAAACCCCACAAGGAAACCCACGCTAAACTTTTAAAAACCAAAAGCATCTGAAATCTCCGTCACCTCAGCCTCTCAAACCCAAAAAACAGAAAACGCAAAATATTGTTTCGTCAGTGCAATTTCTCCTGTATCACGTGTACATTACCCTCCTCATACGTCCTCATCTATGAATACAGCTCAAGCAGCTATGGTTCTGCCGGCGGCGGTTTCCCGAGCGGCTTCATCTGCGACGTCGTGCCCTGACCTCGCTGGTCTTGACGTCCCTCCTCGGTCAGCTCGTTGGTGGGCGGCTGGTTGCAGTAGGGAGGAGGGATGAGGATTGTTGGATTGGGGCGTAGGAATGGTGGTGGGGAGAGGGAGGGGGGTTGTGGGGAAGGGAGGGGGGGGGGCTAGGAGATTTACTTTTTAGCGGGAAAGGGGGTTGTGTGGCTGTGAGGGGGTTGTACGGTTATTAAGTCTCTATATTATAAGGTGGATATACGAAAAACGTTGAGAACGGTAATTGGTGGAGGAATTGCTTAGGCTTTGATATCGAAGACTTTACTACAATCAGAGCATCATGCTCTTCCGTTTCAGGAAAAGGGAATCGAAATCTTCGTTACAACTGGAGTCGTGCACCACGCTCCACCGGAGCACGTGTAACACTTCTCGCCTCAGGATGCTTTTACAGACGCGCTCTTCTCTTGTTCTTCGTTCGCGACTAAAACGGCTTTGAATATTGCAAGATTCTCCTCGTTGTACAGCAGAAATTTCCCAACGGACTACTCGATGCCGGGTATATTTAAGGTGAATATTTCAATAGCAGGTTTTCTTTTGTGGCGATCAGCAAACTCTAGCATCTTTGTCTGGACTGACATCGATGTAGCCAGGCTCTTTTGGATACGTATCCCCTTGAGCATGAGAGCCTCAGCTGGGATATTTGATTCTCCTTGGCCTAGCGTTAGTGGGTAGATCGTGGCCCCAGGGGCGAGGACTGGCATATAGAATGGCCAATACGGCCACAAGCCTGCTGTGACGATGGGGTGATCCACCGATTCGAAAACCTTGGAATTTCTCAAACCTTCGGTAGCATAGTGTTCATGAGCCGCCAACTCCATCGCGAACTCCCTCATTCTTCTTGGTTTGACTGAGCACTACAATTTCACACCGTGTCTTTGCGGTGAATTGAATTTCTAGTTGACCCAGTCCACCAACACCGACAGTTCCTACGCGATCTGAGGGTTTTACGTTGTAGTTTGTGAGTATATTGAAGATTGTAGTGCCACTGCAAAGTATGGCCGCAGCGTATTTGTTCTCAATCCAAGACGAGATTTTCAAGTGGTATGCTTCACGCCAGACTGTGTAAGAGGCCAAGGAGCCTATGCGGTTTCCGTACGATACTCGCGCAGGACATGCGTCATTGCGGCCGTCAGGACATTCTTGACAGATGCCGCAGGTGGCATCGATATAGCTGATACCAACGATGTCATCTCTGATGGAAACTTGTTAGTAGATGCTTACGATTGAACCGGATTCCACTTCTTCAATATTATGACATCAGAGCTGACTTTCTAGACTGTCCCCACTCCAGCATGGCTGAAATCTTAGAGTGGGTTTTGGTAATAAGCTGGATAGACCGCTGTGGGTGAATTTCACAAGCTTCTCGTCTCCCTTTAGACCGTCTCGAAGAACAGTTCTTCGCAGAACGGCGTCGAGCGGCCTGTTTCTGATGACTTTGTAGACGCTAATCTGATTCCGTCCGTTTGGGAAGCCAATTCAAGGAAAAGTACCAGAAACCGAGTTTAGCAGTGGTATAAGAGATTTGACTTTACGATATATCAGAAGTGGTTGAGACACTTTGATGAGCAACCTGGGGGTTTTGCAGCTGTTTAGGCGTTTCGGCGCTTTTTTGCCGAAGTGAATCAGAGTAGCTAGCCTAGTGGAACCGTGAGAAATGGCACAGCTAGCATCCCATACTGTACGTAGTTTTTATGTGTACAGTAACGTACAGAGCGACTTGACCAAAAGCACTGTCCTAAGAGGTCTTTCCTGGAACATGTGAAACCTATGGTACAGTCCTAAATGTCTTCGGGGTAGGTGGCCGTTTCTCTCAACCCTCAAAGTAGTCCGCCGGCTACCATCCAAAATACTTTTCTATCTTGCCACCTAGATGTGCCTTTAGAGTTCCCCATATATTTTGCACGATTTCTCGTCCTTCCAAGGCAATTCCAAGCTCCTGACTGGTATACCAGCTAGCTCTGTCCATGTTCCCACTTCCAAGCACCACAACTTCCCCATCCGCAATCGTACATTTGATGTGGCATTTTGCTTCACGTCCACTAACGAAGTATGCAATTCTCAGTCGACCTACTCGACCTCTTCCTTCCTCGGTCCTTGCCGCAGAGCCAGTGCTGGTAGCCACGTCCAGCTTACGATAGTCTCTTACAAAATGCCATACGCACAATTCCGTAATGGTTCCAGCTGTGATAAGTTGCTCGAGTACCATCATGCGGCGATTTGTAAAGATAAGAGTATCAACCCCCCGGTTGAGAGCTGCGAGGATAGCTGCAATGACAGGTGGAGAGGTCAGATTCGGGGTTAGGAAGATCAAGGACTGTGTTGCATTTGAGATGAGATGGAGTATAAGGGTATTTAGGGGAGTCGGCGGCGGTAGCGGTATGGATAGAAAAGGGCGAAAAGATGGCCAGCGGTGGTGCGGGGAGGGAAGCAGTATACTTGAATGGGCTGATGACGATGTTGAGTTGCAATCCGCGGTGATCGGTAGAACAGGAAGGTCGTTACGACCCCACGTGCAACGCCAGAATTGTAGAAGAGACGAGACAATAGGGCCAGTCAAAGGGAGACAGCATTCTAGCCAAGTCTCCCAGCTAAGGTTGCAGCTCGGTAGAAGGGCGAGGCGCCGATCGACAATGATAAATTTGGGGTGTAATACGCTGAAGGGCCGGACAAAAATACTCTTGATTTGTAGATCCAGGCCCTGAAGCTCCTCGGGGGAGGGTAGACCGAGTTTTGAGACCCACTGTGTCGGTGGGTAGATGTAGCCGGCAGGAGATGAGGTATGGAATAGCTTTTGGAAGAGAGAGCGAGAAGAGAAGCACAAACGAACTCGGAGCTTGGGAGTACCGAAGGGACTAGAAGCATGCCTGTTGGAAAGAATTTTAAGAGTGGAAGAGAGGTTTGTGAGTGACGGCGAATGGGCCCAAAAGCAGGTCACTAAGATAACTTCATGCTGGGCGGATTCTATGGTGGGTAGGACGGCAGTATTGTAGATATCCAGGCCACTACCTACGACAAAATCACCCGTGACAGACGTTGTTGTCAAGCTTGATGGGTTCTTGGCCCAGTAATGGCCCTCGTTTTCGCTGATGCCTCTCCGGGTTTGAAGGCCGCTCATCCAGGTGGAAAGCAAGCCATATGGAACGGAAGGTTGCCTTCCATTGGGGTGGAAGGATTCCAGATTTGCGAGTTTACCCAGGATATTTCATGTAGCGGAGAACGGACTACCCCTTATATGAACACTGAACGCTGATGCAAAGAAAGATTCAGCCTGAAGTCACCATTGAAGGGTTCGGGTTATTGGGCTCCGCTGCGCAGAAAATACAAACCACTGTTAGCCTCCTTAATAATTAGTAGCTTGACACTCCTATATTACCCCACCTACCTACATAGCCTAGATAGCATCCTACCACAATACTACCACCCATACTATTAAGCTAAAACTGGAGGCTGAACTCGAATCTGCGCATACAGGCCAGTTGATCAGACTATTGTCAAGAGTAGAGTTCTAGAACTAGAGTCGTGCTCGCATCTTGCTCGCCTTGCTTCCTGATCGTGTTCGCACTCGTCTATTACTTTCAATCGTACGACTGACTGACTCGTCATCATCATTGTAGACTCGCCTTCGAAAACTCTGTCGATTCATCAGCATCATTGCAGCATCATTGTAGATCTCTCGTCATCAATCTCTGTTGATTCATCAGCATCGTTGCAGATCTTTCAGCATCATTAACACTTGATACTATATGAGACTTTCAAGAACAACATATCTATTATGAAAGAAACGCAGAATCTGATCTCAACAAACTCTTTTCAACAGAAATTTATCACACTATCTCGTCTCTACTTGCACTTCTTTACAATCTCTTCTCTTTTCATACTTTTCTACAATCTTTCATCTCACTCTTGACTCAGAGAACAAGTCGACAAGTCGATCTCGCTATTAGCATTGAAGTCTAAGATCATGAAATCTTGCTTGAGCGACATATGAAAGATGAGAAGCAAAAGAAAGAGCGAAAGTCATCAACATCATTGAGTTCAGAATTCAAAAAAGATTTGAAAAATAACATCAAAGAATACAAATCATCAACAGCAGTACTGTTGTCTCTGTCAAGATCAAGTTATCTGAAAGAAACAAAAGCTTTCATTCATAGAAATAAATTGATTGTTATCAAGAAAATAAGAGCTAGATCAGAAAAGAATCAAATGAGTGAATTCAAAGAGTTAAATCTATCTGCACAGTCGTGACATACAAGATCGATCACTGTATTCTTCAAATGAGCAGCAGACTATCTTCAATATGACTTTTTTTTTACAACATAGATTGAAAGTAAAATCTGATCAACGATTGAGAGCAGAATGATCTCTGAATAGAACGCATTCTTCATTTTGAGTAGTAGATGATTTCATAAATATCTTTCATTATACTCTTCTTGACTTTCATTTGAAAGACTTTGAGATAGAAGAACTGTCACAGTTCGAGAGTGAGTCTGAGCAAATCAACTCAATTATTGCAACTTTGAAAATATCGTTCTCATTCTTCACAATGACGAATGTGAAAATGTTTAAGTTCGCAAAGAGCAAAGAAAAAGATTTGAATATTTTTATTGTCTGAGTCAAGTTTGCATTTCTATCATACAAAGAACAATTTGACACGCTGAAGACACAGTCAGCAGCAAAGACTCTCTTCGTCAAATCAAACTGTATAAAGAAAGCAAAACTTTATATCAGTGAATTTGTTATGAGTTTGCATAAAGCGAATCATATGAGTGTATTCTAACTAGAAGTTCAAAGCTAAAGAAGAAAAAAGATGAAACACGTCAAGAGTCTTATACTCACGAAGACGCGCTAGATCACTAGCGTGTCAACATCAGCTTTATACTAGTCTATGATAGTTTAACACGATCTATGTTAAACTAACTCAGAATAATGAGACACGCTTGCAACATTACTTCTTTTCTTTATCTAGCAATGTTCTCATTGCTGCAGTTCAATTGATCTTTCTTTCAATTTCTATCTTGACTTATTTGAATATCATTCATGAAAGTCATTTACAATCTTCTGATACTTCTTGAACTCATTTTCATCAATGTTGTATCAATGTAGATTGACGTCGTATTCTTTTCAATTGACACAATATTGTAGTCATCATCTGTAGTGTCTGAAGTTCAGAATGTTCTTCACTTTTCATTCATCTTTGTTATTCATCATTATAGAATCAGACAACTCATTTCGTTGTTCTTTCAGAGAGTTCTTTGAATTCAGTTGCAGCAGATTCAAAGCGAACTTTGAATAAATCTTCATTGTCAATGACAATTTCAGTCGATATGCATGTTTGATCTCGATCAGAATCTTGAAAGATTCTAGCATCTTATCATTTAGTTTCTTTGATGATCTTGCGATCATAATGTTTCTAGAATCTAGAAACATCATGTCATCTATCTTGTAAATCATTTTCTTTCAATGCTTGTCAATCTGTTTCTTCATTGTGACTCTGACTCTTGTTAATGCTTGCTTGATCAATGCTAGTGATCATTTCATGTGTTTGAATATATTCTTCGCTTTGCTCGCTTCAATTCTAGCTTGAGTGATCTTATATTCAGTTGAATTCGAATCGAAGCTCATACGAGAGTGACAATTTTTATTCAGAAAGAACGCTGACTGTTTAATTGACGACGAAATAGCATTGTTATCGACGAATTCAGTCATAAATAATCAGATGAATCAATCATCTTGCATATACAAGCAATAGCTTCGTAAATATCATTTCACATTCTGATTCGCTCTTTCTGTTTGATCATTGATTTGCGAATGATAGTCTGTGAATAGTTTCATCTTGATGTTGAGTCTCAGACATAAAGACTTTCAGACAATCAATATGAATTGTGAATCACGATTGAACATTATTGATCTTGATAGTTCATGAATTCTGAAGACTCATATCAACAGTAGCTTGACTGTTTGTTCTGCAAAGATTTCTTCGTCATCTGATCAACACAATATATAATGTCGTTTCTTAGACAATCGATTTATGACTGTCAGAATCGCGTTGTTTTCATCACTTTCTGATAGATCGATAATGAAGTCTAATGATATGTTCTGTCATTGCTGCTTAAGTATAAGCAATGACTTCAGCAGTTCATTGATTTGATCTCTCGATGCTTTTAATCTACGACAAATGTAACAGTTTTGAATGTAATGCTTGATCATCGTTCTCATCTTCGATCAGCAATATGATCATCTCAGCAAGTTCAACGTTTGATTCATGTCAGAGTGTTCACTGATCAAAAGATCATGTGTTTCTCTTATCAATCAAATAATCATTGACTGAGAAACTCATAATCTATCATCTTTTCAGAGTACTTCATCAAGTACTTTGCAATTGTCTAGATTAATATCTTGACAAGTTCTTCTGTTCTGTTTCATGATTATTTGAATATCAAAACACAGTTGATTCATTTGATTTTCAACTATAATTTGATTCTGAATAGAAATCATCTCTTTGATTGAATCTTCATTAGCATTCGATTCTTGTTTTAATCTGAGTCAAATCTGAATCAAATTTGAGTCAGATTTTGATCAGCTTTCTGCTCATCTTCTTGATCAGCTTTTATTGACTGCAGTTTAAATTTATCTTCTGACAATAGCATCTGATGCTGATATAGCTTTCAATCATCGTTTGCTTCAACTGACTTAATGTCTGACATTCTGATCAGCGCATCGACTTTCAGATTCTGTTTTTTCGACTGATATATGATCTTGAAGTTATATTCAGATAACTTCTCAGCTTATTTAGCTTGTTGTCTGATTAGTTCTTTGATGATCATGAAGTACTTTAAATTCAGATGATCAATGAAGATCTTGATTGAAATATTTGTACATTTCAATTCAAGACATCAATGTTTCAAACAGCGAATAATGATCAGCAGTTCTTTGTCATAGATCTCGTAGTTGCATTCTGCGAAAATCATGTTCTTGTTATAAAAGATCACTGAATGTAAAATGTCTTCATTATCATATTGAGACAATACTTCGTCATTCACATAGTTCAAGAAGTTCATTTTCAGAATAGCTTCTCTGATTGAATTGAAATGCTTCAGAACGAAAGCTGTTATCATCTGTTACTTTAATTCTTCAAAGATCATCTGACAGATTTCTATTCATTCAAAAAAATAATCTTTTCAAATCAGCTTTATCATAAATTGAGTGATCTTTAAGAAGTTCTTTATGAATCATCGATAAAAATTGCAGAAGTCAATGAAGATCTGCACATGAGTCAACGATCGAGACACTTCTCAGCTTCGAATCACATCTACTGTTCGAGAATTCATTCGTAGATCATTGATGAATATCAGTAGTTCAAGAAACGAGATTTTCTGAATCTTGAATTCGCACTTGTCAATATCTATTTGCAGATCAGCTTCATAAAGCTTGTTTAGCACTTCTTTCACATGAGTTCTATGTTCTTTCAAGATTTTACTATAAATGAGAATATCATTCAAGTATGTCTGACAAAACTTGTGCAGACAGTCAAACAATACATTGTTGATATAGTGCTGAAAGAACGCAAGTTCATTAATCAATTCAAAAAGCATTACTCTATACTTGTAAACATCGAAGAAAGTAACAAAAGTAATTAAATTCTCACTTTCTGAACTCATGCGCAGTTTATTGAACGTGATGATAATGTTGAGTTGAGTCAGATACTTACTGTCTTGAATTTGAGCTAGTACTTCGTTTATCAAGAATATTGAGTAACGATTTATTTTGATCAGAACATTCAGTTTTTAATAGTTCATGCAAAAGCAAAGACTATCATCTTTCTTTTCAACAAATAGTATTGATGAAGCGAAAGAAGCTTTACTGAGTGTGATGAACTTCTTCTTCAAATTCTCTTCTAAATACTCTTTGATCTTCTGCAACTTGTAACTCAACATGAAATACAATCAACTTCTAAAAAGTTAACTCTCATCTTCTAATTCAATCTTATGATCGTATGATCAATGCAAAAGCAACTGCGTTGTCTTTTCTTTATCAAAAACATTCAGAAAGTCGTGATAAACTATTGAAAGCTTCTTCTTCAGTTCATTTAATGACATGACAGAGATCATTTCATTCAGTTTCGTGAAATCTTCAACTGAGCTAAGCACTTTGTTGATTTCACTAATGATCAAGAAGAAGATCTTGATCTTCTTATTCTTGACTAAAGTTCAATACACAGCGACTTTGATCATGATAATATTGATGAACTTCTTTTTCTCAATTGATTGAAAGAAATGAAGTTGATTAAGATCAACTTGAGTGCTTTGCTTTTGTATGAGTACAGATTCAATGAATCAAACAGATTCAATGAACTGATTCACTAGTTTCTGATTTGTGAATCGCTTCAAGATGATTATTGATGTAATCATTAAGTTCAAGTTCTTTCATTTCATTTTGCAGATTTCACTTGATTCAGATCTGTGAAATGTTGATTGACTGCTCATTTTTGAAACAACAGATTTTAATGTTTGAATCTTCAACAATGATATTAATCAATCGTTTGCAGAATTTATCAAAATTTGATTTCTTTTCAATTTATTGAAAGGGTAGGGCGAACAGTATCACATATGATGGAATCTATCTAGATTGTGGAGAGAAGCCACAGGCTGCTCTATCTATATACTGTCACGCATGGCAAAGCCGCGGCGCGCGGCTTT
>JAABUY010006159.1_pt1 | contig 11811 bp, 10 predicted proteins | sample 5560271 | NCBI WGS metagenome assembly JAABUY01 (sample SAMN10711886, study PRJNA513374) | rock metagenome | isolation source: Antarctica rocks | place: Antarctica: Victoria Land, University Valley
TTCGGCTCTGTGTTCGCTGGAAAGTCTTCCACCGGCTTTTCGTCGACGACGCGTTTGTAGTGCTTGGATTCTTACTCCTCTTAACGTACACAAGCATATGGAGCAATCGCGCCAATGATTTGTACGCTGTTTTCGACGTCGGAGCCGGCTACACCAAGCCCGGTCCAGATTTCCTTTCACATTTGGACCGCTTTAGAACCGCGGAATTAGCAGCCGTCATTCTATATGGATGTTGTCTGTGGTCCATCAAAGCGGCTTTTTTGCTCTTCTTCCGAAGACTGGGAAACCAGGTTAATCATCAGAGAACCATCTGGTGGTGCATTGTGGCGTGGAATGTAGCTACCTTTATCGTGTTTCTCGGTGTCCGCAATTGGAGATGCACAGCCAACTCTACCAAATATACCGTTGGTGAGGCCGTTCTGGTCGTATACTTGGTTTACCGAAGAGCTAATATAGCATTCAGCTCATTGCGCCGACGTCGCAACCGCAAAGTTCTCACAAAGGGCCCTTGAGATTCAAACAGCAATGGACGTCCTTTCGGATGCCTCAAGTAAGTTCCAATCTTTGCTTAAATTCCGCCTACTCCTAACTAGGAATTGTGTCACGTCCTTGCAATTCAAATCCGACTATATTTACTAACAGATCTCAGTGTTCATAATCCCCATGACCCTTCTCTGGAAAGTGCAGATGACAACGCGCAAAAAACTCGCTCTCGGCGTCATCTTCTCCCTGACAATATTCATCATGGCCGCCTCCATCACCCGCGTTCTCATTGTCAACCAGAAAAACTCCTCCATCGACGAGACCTGGATGGACAGCTGGAGCGTCATCGAAATGTCCATAGGTATATCCAATCATATCCCCACCTCCTCAAACCCACCACACACAAGCTCCGTCACTGACCCCCAACAGCTGTCATAGTCGCCTGCCTAGCATCCTTTCGCGCCCTCTTCACCTCGCAGACAATCTCCCAGCGCCTACCCGATTACAACGGACGTGACCCAGAACGGCGGGCCCTACACAACAAAAGGCGTATTGGCTGGTCCTCCACTAGTCTGACGCATCACGAGGAACCGCACAGACTGGAGAGGTGGGATGATGGGTCAAGGACGGGGCGGGGAGGAGATGAGCGGATAGGGAAGGTGCTGATTAGGGGGGATTTTACGCGGCAGTAGAAGCAGGGCCATGAATGAATTAGCCTTGGAAGTACCAAGGCGAGTAAGCTCGTGAGTCAACATATAATGTCGAAGGCTCGCTCGAGGCGGTCATCAAGCCCATCATGACTCTCAAGCATCAGCGCCCTAACCCGTCCCACCACCTTCCAACTCGAGAAATTCAACTCTGCATTAACCCCCGTCTACATCCTCAACCTCAACCCCCACCCCCACCCCCAACCCTTCACCGTATCAAGAAACGGTCGACCCTTGGGCAGCAGTTTCTGTAACTTCTTAGCCCACCCCTCCTTCGTCTGTGTAGTCCACGCCGCCTTTCGCACCAAGCGCGATGGCGCGAGCAATCTTCTCTGCAGAGGAAGACGTCACAAATACGTTGCAGCCCTTGGTTGATTGAGCGTAAAGGAAAAGTTCAAAGGGAGGAAGGGGGCTTTGAAGAATGAGAGGGGACGTGATCGATGGTGCGGGTGGCGGTATAGTGGGGACTACTTGGAAGCTGTTGAAGATGGGGGCTGCGATTGTGAATTATGGGATGATAAGCTTGGAACAGCCGGTCTTTCCCATGCAGGCAGTTATGAAGAACGTTGAGTTGAAAGGGAGTACGATGGGCTCGAGGAGGGAGTTCGGGGAGATGGTACAGTTTGTAAGGGAGAAGCGGATTCGGCCGGTCGTGGACAGAGTGGTGGATGGAATCGAAAATCTGGAGGAAATCGAAGGGCTTTTTGAGGATATGCGGAAAGGCAGGCATTTTGGGACGTTGGTTGTGAGGATTAAAGGAGACTGAAAGGAGTACTCAGGCGGGAGTAAGCTGTGAGCTGGAAGCTGTCGATATGGGGTTCTAAGAGATGATAATTACATTCATAATTGGGAAGTCTATGTTGAGTAAACTCATGATGTGCAAGACTGGCTGGCAAGTTCGGACTCTGTTCCGAAGCCTGGCAGTAGCGTCTAAAATGTGTATCAGTAACAAGCAACAAGCTCAGACCAAGTAGATCCAAAACCTCGTCTACTCTTGCGGAACGTTTTCAAACAGCACATTGAATACTGCCGTGCATAGTAATTCCTGGTCTACTCACACAATCCTTCTACACAACGCCTGTCAGGTCCCCAGGACCCGCATGAATCTCTGCGACTGAGATGAGAGGATTGAGCTTCTCAGGTCTGCCTGCGGAAGGGAAGAAAAAGGGGGCAGGTTGGATCTCGTTGCTAAGAGCAGGCTTGGAAAGAGGTCATATCTGCAAAAGCGCGCTGGATTGTTTTCGGACGGTAATGTATAAAAAACTGGCCATCAGCGAACACGACTGGGTTTTAGTAGACTTGGAGAGACAATGTGAATTTGTGATGACCTGAAACTATGAATCTTGCGCTTCAGCATGTCGGCCTTTTGCACATATTTGCGAGAGTTTGGTCTTCAGGTATGTTACGATGATGTCGGTGCAGCTTTCTTGCGACGAAGAAGATGGAATATGTACAACGGTGCAGAGCGAGACTCGTTAGATTTCGCGTCTTTGACCGTTTCTCTTTTCTTCCAAAACATAAGTCAAGAAGTCATATGAGATCTGAATATGATGAGATTAATGTAAGCGTGTAAGAGTAGCATAGAGAGACGAGACGACTTGAGTGATTCGTTCTTCTAAGTCAAGGAGGCCTTGTTATTGAGGGTTGCTTGTAAGCTTTTGGTTTCGTGGCTTTTACTTTTGTCGAGGATAGAGGTTTTGAATGCACGGCTGGTTGATGGTTGGGAATGGTTTGTCTTGTATGAAGCTGTTTGAAGGAGGGAAATTGATGGGAACAGCATTGGTTGAAAGAAGTCGATGGAATTAATTAGTGAGCTTTGCGTCGTAGGCTGCAGGTATGATGGATCTTTTAAATAGCTTGCTGAAGTGTTCGAGGCAAATGTTATCGCTTAAAGCTCAGGTACAAAATCGAGAGTTTGGGTTCTTGTCCGCTTCTTTGTAGTTGCTTTCGACTTGTGATGAAGTCTACGTATCTTGTCCTGTTTGCTCATCCGAGAATATATCATAGTAAGATATGTCTGCCGTTATTTTCACATTGTCTTGTTGAAATTCGCATACTACTTGCACCTTATTCGTAAGCAGATTAAAATTTATTTCATATAGGAACAGATTCCCGAATTCGCACCAACCCTCATGAGGCTGAGAACCAGCATTTCTGGAACTTCTCAGTAGCAAGTATTTCGTTCTAATCAGCTATCCCATCTTCAACCTGGAAATCGTACTCTCTGCGAGACTCAGGATCCGTCAGTATATCCGCCGCATAGCCGACTTCTACAGCCGTGACATCAATCTTATCGGATTCTTCCCGTGACAACCCTTCCTTTCTCTTCAACTTGTCCGGATGGCACTCAATGCGCTTCTGCTTTGCCGCCCTCTCAACAACATCTTGAGGGCTGAAGATGTCGATGCCAAGCGTCTCATAAAGCCGGGGTCGTTTCCGAGTCCGCATATTTTGCCGGGCTTGTGGCCGTGGCCGCAGCTGCGACCGGTTCGCCCTCGTTTTCCCCCAACAGGTACTATACATATGGTCTCGAAGGCCCGCCGCGTCCGGGAAGTTGATGTTACACAACGTGCAGTACGTTTTGATATGCACGGCCGAGTTCCGCCAGTGCTTCTCAAGGTCGTGTACAGTGTGGGCCCAGAAGCCACATGGGCAAAAGTTCCATTTATCTTTGTCGTGCGTGGAACGGTGCCATGATACCAAGCCTGCGAAGGCTTGGTTTTCCTTGCAGAATTGACAGTATTCGCTTGCGTGATCGGTCAGACAGTGGCGATGGAGTTTGTCTTCGGATTCGAAGTCCGTGGTGGCGCGGCAGAAGACGCACATGAAGTGCTCGGGAGAGTTCCATTTGTGGTAGACTAATTCGGTTTCATATCTGAAGACAAGTTCGCAGGTGAAGCATTTGTATCCAAATTTCCTATGGGTTGTGATGGATTCATTCGGGTTGTCGTCAGTTCTTGATTTATGCCACATATTGAGGTTGTTTTTGGCACACCGAAGACAACTTTCGTATGATATTCCCTTGATTTAGGCGAGGTCGAGAAAGGTGCAAAGCGAATGAGCTTAGGTCTTTGAATAAATATCGATGTTGCTCCTGAGTTGAACAAGAGCCGTGTAATTCGATCTTCCTGGATTTGTTCTCTGATACGGCAGATCGATATTTGCGAGCGAGTTGTGCTTTGACATACTATGCCAGCGTTAACCTGTATATAATCTTTACAATGTCTTTGTTGTGCTCTTTGATCGTTATCTTTGTCCTTTGTGCTTTGTTGGTCCTGCTCTTATATAATAGAAAAGGCGAACATATAGCGACAACGCCTTGTTCGATAATTTGGGAAAGGTCTTTCGCAGAACAATCATACAGCAATGAGAGTATCAGTGCTGAGAGTGGTAAATAGTTGCGAATTGAAGATAGTATCGCGAGGAGAGTCCTACAGGGACCTGATATGCGCATGCAGAGAGTGACGTCGAAGATTTTCTAGCAAAACAAGGAACAGATACTACAATCTTACAAGATCGTCAACCGAAACTCGTCACGATGGAGAAGTCATGATGAGCTTGAAGTTACAGCAAAAGCGCATCGATGAACCCCGAGCTACGAAAAATTGACGTTTCGTTGAAAGACTCACCATCCCTTTCGCACGCGTTCCTTGGGCCGCCATCCTTGCTGTGCATACATTGCAGCGCGTTCCTTGGCTTCCTAGGCAGCTACTTTCTGGTCGTACTTCCCACGATCTTTAGGGTTGGACAGTCCCACCGCTGCCTCGCCTATCTCCTTTGCGACGGTATCGATCTCAGCAAGATCTTTCGGAGATAACCCTTCCTGTCTCTTCTGCCTATCCGGATGCACATCGATCCGCTTTTGCTTTGCGACCTTAAGCAGTTTTTCGTGAGATATGTTTGGATCGTCGATTCCAAGGGCGCCGTAGTAGTCGGGTTGGTATCATTTGTTGAGTTTGGGCTGGTTTGTGCACTCGGTCGCAAGGTGCCTGCGAAGACAGAATCGGTGCTTGAAGTTTACTTCGCAGCCGTGACATTAGGTTTCCCTGTGGTTTTCCGAAGTCGTCCAGTGTTCCTTGCGGAGTTCAGAGGTGTCGAAATGCTCCCCGCAATAGCATATATTATGAACTTGGTCTAGATGTTTGCCCATCTAGTGCATATTTCTCTGGTGCTGATTGCAGATAGTACAAAATGTCTTCGAGTGATTTGTGTAGGCCCTCTTTTGAACAGAAATCGATGGCACTCATACAGTGACGGCACATGACGTGTTTGCTTGATTGAACCTGATGCTCCCACAGTGCATGGCCAGATGGGTATTCCATGTTGCACTTTCTGCACCAAACCTTGCGTCCTTGTCGTTGCTTCAGGAAGAAGTTCCCCAAATCGGGGTGTATCTCTGGTTTGCGGGTCCTGGTGGCCGTGTCTTTTGGGATGCTTCCAGTATCTTCGCCATACTGAACAGCTAAGAGGATCGAGAAAGATGTTATAGGTTGAAGGGCGAAGGAAGGGATTGTCGAGAAGGGTATCTGAGTCATGACTAGGCTCTTCGGGGCACTTTCGGTAGATTTGTGCGTCTTATTGCTAAGAGAATTTACTTCTAAAATGGAATTTGATACTCATGTACAAGTCGATAGATACGGTGGAAAGTTCATCTCGCGCAGGAATTATGACAGCTCTAGAGTAGCAACAAGTCCCACAGTATGATTCGTATTCTGACTTATTCTCATCGCGCTCCATTGTTCCTTTTGGCTGTTTGTTGTGTTGCGCGGACAATTTCAAACATGGCTATTTATCCCTAGAAAATTCTTTGGCCATTTGACAACCCATATGTTATTCATCTCTGGCTGGATGAAGCTGTATACGCCTAAACATAGTAAATAGTGCAGAATACTGAGTGCATCTTGAGGAAAGATCAGAATGTGGGATGATATTACTTCCCTGTAGAAATACAATTACAGAGCCCGACAGAAGAGCACAACGAACTAGAGTTGGAAAGGGGAAGCGAAAGTAGAAACGGCAAATGTAGGTTAGAGACAGTACCGCACATCATTTATTTGCACCAAATAAGTATGGTATGAGTAGAGGTTCAACTCTTAGTGCATGCCCGAGTGAGCCTTCATAATTCTGCAGCAAGAGACATCAGCACCAGGAGAGACGATGGCCAGGAACTCCTACAAGGTCTCAATCATTGATGGATGAGGTCATGTGGGGCATATTATACTATTTTAGCTGTTGCTTCTCGAGAAAATTCTGCAGGCTGAACTAGTCCATGGTGATCCGCTAACCTGTAGGTATTGAATTTTTGTTCTAGCCCACGAGCTGAAGACATGGTGAATATGGCACGTACATCGATGAATTTCTTAGAATCGACAGAAGGTTAGATGACGAACCGACCAGCGAGACGTTTTCACTATTCCATTGAGGTAACTGTGATATCTAGCGCTCGCATCAACGTTTGTCAAAACCTTCGAAGATGGTCTCAAAAGAGAGATAGGCAATATTGAAAGCCGGGACTGACCGGTCTCTTCCTGTTCCTTTTTGCATTTCGAGGCTCAACTGCAAGTTTAGTTGTTATATACGATATCCATGAAACCGAAAAGTGCAATGTTCCGAATATGCTCATTCCGAGCCAGGCTTGCGGATGTGGCTGTATCTCTGAAGTATCCGGGTGAGGGTTCATAGAATAGACCATTTGTGATAACATAACGGACAGTGCGAGCGAGTATTTCCTTGTGGTGGCCGGTCTTGGAGCAGAGCTTCGGTATGGAAATAGTGGCCCCGAACAGAACATTCCGAGGAATTTTGAATCGAACCACGGTGCCTAGGTTGGCGGTATCTGTGGCCTAAAGAAGCATAATCAGCGACTTCTTAATGATATTAACATGTAGAAATGGCCAGCGATGGAACCCACCTGTACGCGATGCTGGCTACGAACCTTCTGGCTAGTCACAGAAGAGCCCAGAGGTTACCAAACAGACAAATCGACATGTCGATTGAGATCGAGCATCGCGACGCGATGCTCACAAAAAACAAGTTCACATGGCTAGACGACCATGTGGCCGAACAGCGAACGGAAGCCCACGTCGAAGTGGCCAGCTTCCACATACACAGACCAAAAGCCCATCTAGCCCTGTCAGCTAGGTGGTCATACAACGAATTTGGAAGCCCACGTCGAAGTGGCCAGCTTTTGCTGCTGTGGGAATCAGTTGAGGGTACGACATTGGACCAAATCCAAAGTCTCAATTTCAGAGACGCTGCGGAGCGATATGGTGTGCCATTAATGGCAATACATCGCGTAGATTTGCACAATGAGCTGTTAAGACTAGCTACAGACGGAGAAGACGCAGCATCTCTGCGCCAGATAAGATGGAAAGTGACGATGCGCTGAGGGAGTTGCTCAAGTGGAAGGTTCAAGGCTCGAGTATTAGGGCGGATACAACAGATACGGTTAACGAGCGTCATCTCGTTTGGTATAGTTGTCAAGGGTACAACTTTCAACGCTGTGGCTAATGTTACTACTGATGCTCTTCAATAGTGGCGAGGTTCAGAACTTTGAAGGGATTCATCCCACGCGAAAAGAGAACAACGCAAAGTAAGGTTAGTTTACAAACCAACTTGCTTCAAAGGAGTTAAGGGCTAATACCATTGATATGAAGAACCGAAGACTTTGATGCTTCAGGAATTCAGCCATTTCTACCCCGACATCCTGAGAATACTACGGTTTGGATTCCCCTGAGAAGAACTCAAGGTATGAGGGTCTGATGGTTGGCTCTAGCTTATCGAAGGATGTAAAGTGCTAGCCTCTATCCATCAATGACCCTTTGCCAAGTTAGATATATGGAAAGGTCGTCTTTGTTGGTGATGCTGCCCATCCAGTAAGTTGGAGAGATTTATATATAAAAAGTAACAAAGTCACCCAACTGTAAGAGCTAATTGCTGGGCATCTACGATAGATGCTTCCGTTCGGTGGTCAAGGCTCGAATCAAACGATCGAGGATGGCGGCGCACTGGATTTCTCCTTGAGGGCGTTTTGGAAGCAGCTGACGTTTCAAATCGGCTTCTGTTGTTTGGCAAAGTAAGAAGAAAGAGAGCGTCCAGAGTGCAAATTCTGTCAAAGGTTAGAATTGACAAGGAGAAAGAGGTCCAGCAAGAACTGAAGCTTTACACCGAAGTTACGGAATCGGGTAAGCTTGGCTGTCTCTCTCAGAGCTGTCAGTATGTATACTTGTGTTGACAGCTTATGACGCATTGCCAACTTCGTTCGCAGAACGAATTGCACACGATTTCGAGTAAGCCACTATCAACTTTCAATCCGCTAATCAAGTCCAATAACTCAAATTGTGTCCAGGTTCGACGTGCGCCAAAACTGTAACGGCTTGATGCAGGCCCAACTTCTTCCCCCAAGTGATGAAGAGGACGTCGTGCCTTTGAATCTTCGCCCTTCGGACCAAACGAACTTGGTTGCTACAGCCAACCTCAGGCCCACAAGCGGCATCCGAGTGAGGGCAATAAGGCTGTTTTAATCTGGTAAGACCCTTTGCATCCTCATAGCTTCATCCCATAGATCTTGGCCGGACTTGTCCTGTAGTTTCCCAGCCCAAGCAAAAGTCTCCAAAAGCAATTTCGCATCGCACCAATTCGATAGTGAGAGCTGCGAGACCGCTTGAACGAGAGAACAGACGAACCATGATTTCTCGGCTGGATCGAGGACAAGACAGCCCGCGATGAAAACGAGCCACAGGCGCAGAGCGTGCGTAGAATCAGTACCGAAGCTCTCCATTTGGAGACAAGACTTCAACTGCCAGATTAATCGCTTGCTGATTGGCGAGACCCAGAAATCGTTCTGGATGATACCGACGTAGAGCCAGACGCCTAGACGACATGCCTTGAGAAGCTGGTCTCCTGATCCGCTGGTGTCGTCGTAATCCTCTCTAGAGAGAAGGTAGTACTGAATTGACCGTATTCTCTCGCGCAATCTCAAGGGAATGACCTCCGACTTTGGGGGATTGACGGTGTTTATGTCCTGAGTCACGGTATGTACTTTGTAGAGAACGTCGAAAAGATCAGAGTCAAACTCATAATCATCGTGGACAGCCTGAAACCCCGAAGCAAGAGTTCTCTCTGTTTCTTCGCAGCCTTGAAGAACATTTGGCTCTACTCTTATGCTCTCCATCTGCAGGTAGGGTTTCGAAAGGCCATAGACGGAGCCACAAATATCCGCTCTGATGCTGCTTTAGGAACGATTACAGATCAACAACGGTGCAATTTTACTTACCGGCAAAGCTTATCATGCAAGACTGGATTATACTCAAAGGCCGACAAGCCTCCACGTATCTCCACCATCCGCTTTGTACCCCTCATATGAATGCGCCAGTTTGCCTGGTTACCGCATGATCGCTGCCGAGAACAAGTCAGTGTGTTTCGAATCAAACTGTCGGAGCACCTACTTCTGTGAGGGCTAGACCAGCTACGGCAGCGATAGTTGAATCACTTATTTCCTGCAAAGGGTTCTGAAACCGTTCATTGAGGATTCGGATCGTTTGCTGCAAGTGATTGATTGCGGAGGGACGCTCTTTCTGGTCATTCACTCTTGCCTCAAACTGATGGCTACAGAACAGAATCGAACTCAGGAGGGCGGAGTCGGTCAAAGCCAGAGGGACCCAGAGCTTTTTGGTTGGATTAAATCCCCAATATGCCTCGATTGGGTACAGGTGATCTGCCACAGCAGAAACGTCTATTACAATGACATCAGCAAAATCCCTGTACAAGGATGCCATATGATCTTTATAATTAACGATCTGGTAATTGGGGAGCAGTGGACTTACAGAGGTAAAGAAGGTCGTGCATATACGGTTGCATTTTTATCGGAAAACTATCAAATGGATCCTTACTCCAGCGTTCAGGTGATGGAATAAGAGGACGTTCAAGTTCAACAATCGTTTCTGCATCATTATCCTGACTCTCGATTTCCATGTCTTGGGGTCCAGGCTTTGCGTGCGCAGCCATCTGTTTCTGCCGTCGATAGTTGTGCATGACGTGAGTCCGGACGAACTTTCGAGTATTCGGGTCATTTGGGCGTCGCCCATCCGAACAGTCGACAAACCCATAGCGCTCCTTTGAAGGTCTTTCTACCTCTTTTAACGGGTACTTCAACGAGCGCTCATGTTCTTTTAGATCTGTATGCCAAACCCAGTCAGTTTACTTTGACCGAGAGAGACATCACAGAATCGAAATAGTCTCGGCGAGTCAAAGACCATCGCAGCTATTAGCGACTGTTCATCAACTTTCTGCGTTTAGCCACAACGGCACTGAATCTTGACACCTGTTCTGGGTGCTGAGAAGCGCCATAGCAGCGGAATTGACCACCGTGCCATTAGGCTTGTTTCTCCATACAGAACTTCAGAGGGATCCAGACATAGAGCTCAGCCGTCACTGAGTACGCGATCTATCACGCGAAGCAACCTAGGTGATGGGCATGGTGATCGTTGACGGTGCCTGGGTCAACACGGTCACATGATTTGAGGTACCATGCTTCTGCTATTGATAGAAATGGCAGACCGGACACAACCCACCTTTTCTCGGTCTTCCTCTTGGGACCGACTTCGGCCACTGGACATTGGCGTCTTTCGATGAGCAATAGATCAAACCCCCATCTTCGCTCTCCGGCCCCGTCTTACTGTCAAAGACTAAGAATTTCGGAGATAAAGTCGTCATTTGTCAAAGTTGCGACCGATGCGCGGCTGATGTAAAGTGAGTGTATGGTTGAAAGGATCCGAAATGGATAACGGTCGTTGGAGAAAGAGGACCAGCCGGGTAAGGTGCGAGTGGCTTATATTTACCGCTGCAGACTGCTCTCTGAACCCATTGGTGCCGCAAACTCGACTAACCGTATCAGGCTGAATTTTGAGACCAAATACCCTTTTAAGTATTGCCGAACCTTCGGTCGCGCGTCCCACGTAATCTCAGACACAACCGTAATCCTGCGCGGCGAGAATGGCCGTGGCTCAATGGGATGAAATTGCCAACGAAAAGTGATATAAAAAAGGCATCTCAGCTCCAGAATTATTACCACATTACAAAATATTGAATCACCGTATCTCCACCTCAAACAAATCATACGTTCAATCGAATTTACACAAAATGGCCGCGATTTCTACTCAACTATTGCCTGCTGACTACTTTGTCAAGACACATCAATTTACCAAAACGGTACACCGCGACCAATACCCTTCGATAGACCCGGAATCGCCCAAGCTGTCGCAGAAAGGAAAGACTGTCATTGTCACCGGTACTAGCCAAGGCATCGGCAAGGTAAGTTTATCTCCCTTTGTAAAGCTATCTATCTGTACGTTAATATGACCTTCGGACAGGCCATTGCCCTTGCATTTGCGAAGGCAGATGCGGCCCGAATCGTCATTGCGAGTCGCAGCGCCGAAAAGCTCGAGGCAACTAAACAAGAGTTGCTCAAGATCAACCCCAATGTTGATGTCTTGGTTGTCCCAGTGGATACTACTTCCGAAGATAGCGTGAATCATCTAGAAGAGACTGTCAAGTCTAAGTTCGGGATCCCCAATGTCCTAGTCAATGGTGCCGGTCTCTGGTCGTCCACGGAGACGATTGG
>JAABUY010006160.1_pt1 | contig 11811 bp, 19 predicted proteins | sample 5560271 | NCBI WGS metagenome assembly JAABUY01 (sample SAMN10711886, study PRJNA513374) | rock metagenome | isolation source: Antarctica rocks | place: Antarctica: Victoria Land, University Valley
GCGCGAGTGTGCAGAGGCCCCGCACCGTGCGCACACAGGCCCGGATGGCCTCCGCTGGCGGGCTGTTTGGCGGGCTGCTGCGGCGGAACAAGCCGAAGCCGAAGCAGCGCGAGGAGCTCAAGACCGAGGTAGGAGCGCTAGTTGTTTGCTGCTGCGTTTGCGTGGTGTGAGTATGCGACAAGGCGACACAGTGGCGGACAGCAAGGAGCAAGCAAGGTCCCTCAAACAAACGCACTGAAGTCTTGGCAACGCTTTGCAGCTCCGCGAGCGGCTGGCAGGGCTCCAGCGGGGGCTGACTGCGTCGCCAGAAGACAAGGAGGAGGTGCTTACAGTCTCTTGCTGAGCCCTCTGTATTGCGAGTGTGGATGCTCTGTGTGCAGAGGGTGGCGTGCTTCCAGTGCAAGCTTGCTTAACCAGCAGCAGTGTTGGGCGTTGCCCTGGTGTGGTGACTGCCTGCAGGCAGGCGGGCAGTGCTGCAGGCACCAAACCAGCACTTGTTGCTATTTAAAAAGTGGTGCTGTATCTGCATTCCATTCATTAGCTGCACAGTTGTGTCCACTTCTTGCAGTAGATAGCAGGCCCAGCTCGGTTGCTCTGAGACTGTATGCTGTATGCTGTATGGTGTATAGACAGCGGAGCAGCGGAGCGTACTGTACATTCAAGGCAGCAAGCTCCTTGTATGCAGCAATGCCGTGCCGCTGTGGGCAGCACAGAGAACGCGCCAGCGCGGCGCGGCCCCGGCAGGTCGAGCGGCTGGCGTCCGAGGTGGAGGCCGTCAACCCCAACAAGGCCAGCCTGAGCAGCCCGCTCGTCAACGGCAAGTGGCGCCTGCTGTACACCACCAGCTCCAGCATCCTGGGCACCAGCCGGCCGCCCTTCTTGCGGCCGGGCGGCGACATTTACCAGACCATCGGTGCGCCGCGCTTGCACGGCCTCCCGTGCTTTTCACAGCGGCAGAAGCCGTGAGCAAGCGCCTGCATTTATTGCTGAGCAAGCGCCTGTGTTTCTTGCTTCACACCTTTGTGGGACTGGGGCAGTGGGCTGGCGCACGCGCTGGGCTGTGTGCGTTCGCAGAATCGTTGCAGGTTGTGTACCGCTGCAGCCGACTGTGCTACGTCCATGCAGGGCACCTTGCTGACAGTAGGGGCGCGCCCTGCGCTTGCAGATGCGGAGAACCTGAAGGCGTGCAACCAGGAGACCTGGCCGTTCTTTACCCAGGCGCGTGGCGGCTGCTGCGAATGCTGCAGTCCCCAGGGTTACAGGTGGCATGCTGGCAGGACTGGACACAGTGCTTGATGTAACACGCATGCAAGCTAGCTTGATGCTCTGCGCCCGAAGGCAAACGTGGGTGGACTTGTGAAGGCAACATGCTGCGTGTGTGCAAGCCGAAGGGTTACCAGTTGCAGCTGTCCTTGCTGTGTAGAAAGCGTGAGGGCTGGAAAGCGCAAGGGCATGCAGCGCGGAGGGCTGCAGAGGGGCTCACGCGCGAGAGCCTTGGCGGCGCAGGTCAAGGCCGACCTGACGCCCGAGACGCCCTCGCGGGTAGGAGTGCAGTTCAAGCAGGTGCCCACTGCGCTCCTTGTTCCTCGTTGTGTTGCTACTGACAATTTGATTTTCTCATTGTGTTGCTATTTCATTAGCCTTGGCCTTTGCTTTGCTCCGGGCGCCTGGCGGCCCAGGCGCATGCGTGGCCCTGTATCTGCATGTTTGCGAGGGGCGAGGGGCCAGGTTGCTTGCAGCGTGTGTCGGAGCATCAAGGACAGAACAAGTGTGTGTGGCTGGTGTGTTGCGAGCGGGGCCTTCACGCAAGGGGCGGCGGCTTGCGGCAGTTCAAGCTGCTGGGGCTGGTGGCAATCAACGCGCCGGAAAATGCGCGGGGCAAGCTGGACATCACGTACGTGGACAAGGACCTGCGCATCAGCCGGGGAGACAAGGGTGCGGTTCGCGACGCAGCGTTCCATGGCCCTATGTCAGCGCTTGCAGCATGCCGGCGCGCGGCGCGCAGCATGTCCTGTGCGTGACGGCAGCCTGCGCATCAGTATGGGGGGCCATGAGTGCCAGCTTTTGTCACAATTTTTTCTCAAGCGCACATGCAGCACAGTCCTGCACACACGTAGAAGATGACTTGGTGTTGGGCTCTTGCCCCTTTATGAATGCCGCCATGCCTTGCTCCACGCTGTCAATGCATGCAGAGCTCCTGCTCTCTGCCTCAAGCTTGGCAATGGCACCCAGCAGCCACAGCCGCCCTGTGCGGCATCGACATGCACAACGCATGAAGTGTGCACTGACACGGGTCACTTGCGGTGCAGGGAACCTGTTCATCTTGGAGATGGTAGACCCCGAGGCAAAGCCATGAGCCTTGTCTTGGGGGGTTGTGTGTGAGCGTGCGTGAGCGTGATATGTACGAGTTGCTGTCATGGGTGTGGTGATGTGGTGTGGTCTGGCTGTTTTGTTGACGTCTACCTAGGTCTGGAGGTAAGTGCTGTGCAGGCGCATGCAGAGGGAGCCGCCTGCCTGGGGAAATAGCTGCAGTGAAGCGATCAAGCACACTGCTAAGGCATGCCTGGACAGTCCTCAGTAGCAGGCCACAGCTACTGTTACAGAGGGTCTGTAAAAAGCGCCTTGATCAGGGGCGAGCAGCTGGTAGTGGTGCAATCGCTTAGCCGGCTGTCACGCTCCAGCACTTGCTACCGCTTCACCTGGCTCTGATGGCTGTCAGCAAAGCGCGTGGAGTCAGCCAGCTGAAAGCCTCCCTTCAGGTTCTTCATGGCCTCCCAGTACATATCTACACTCTCCCGGCAGTTGGCCATATGGTTGACGCCCTCGCGGATGTAACACAACCGCATCTTGTCGCGCAGGATCTGCGCAGCGCGCCAGCCAGTGGCTTTATCCAGGTAGAGAACCTGAGAAACCAGCTAGACTCACAGCACAGTGTGAAAGAGCAGTGACACCAGCCCCCTCTTGGAGGTGTGAGCTGCGGAAAGCAGCTGGAGCGCAGGGGCACAAGAGCATTGTCAGGTGCAAAAGGGTGTGGTGCAGGGCGCACAGCACGGTGAGCATGCCAGCAACCTTCACTGTGCAGTGGCAGTGGCAGTGGCAGGGGCAGGGGCGCATGCGCAGCAGCAGGGCTGCACCTTGGCTTTTTCCTGCTTCACAAACTTTTGCCTGACCATAAGCTCGCGGTGCTCCAGCAGCGCGACGGGGTCAGCATACGGGTCATCTGGGTTCCAGTCCGGGTGGTCCTCGGTCGGGAACTGCGGGGGCTTCCACCCCATGGCCGCGCCCTTGCTCCAATGCGCTGCTGAGCGAAACAGGCGCCAAGTATGGACAAGAGCTGCGCCTCAGGAAAACAGTAATGTTGTGTTGCCGAAACTGGGCAGGGGCTTACTCAATGCTAGGGCACGACAAGGTGTGCACACGTGGCTTTTGAGTGCAAGTGCAAGTGGAGCAAGAGGCTCTGGCTACGGCAGTAGGACGCTGACCAGCCAAGACGAGCTTAAAGGGAAATGGACAGCTTGGAATACCTAATGGCCAGTCAACGGCTTCCTACGGAGAACTTTCCTCTGACATGGTTCACTTGTGGGCACGAGGGGTTGCTTGTGTGCGTAAAAGCACTGCATCACTTATACAGTAGTGTCAGAAGGACCATGTCACAAACACTATGAAAATCCTGCTCTCTTACATATGCCGGAAGCAACAAAATCAACGCCCTTGTCCCACAGCTCACACAGGCTCGCCCCTCTGCTAGAAGAAGCGAGCTGTCAAGTAGTCGTTATCAAAGTGGTGCATGCGGATGTACCCATCCTCGCCGCCCGTGGCAAAGCTCCGGCCGTCCGGGCTGAACGCGCACGCGTTGATGGGCCCAAAGTGTCCGCGCACGCTGCCAAACTCTTCCATGAAGATCTGCGGTGCGCCCCGCACCAGTCGCTTACTATCTCTGCTTGCTTCTGTCACCAACCAGGCCGTGCATGGGCCACTGCAGTCCAAAATGTCTGCATGTTGTACTTCCAGAGCGCAGCATGGTGAGCGCGTCTTCATCGCACCCCCCAGCATCTCCGCGTGCAGCTGCTTTGGCAAAGCACACGCCGAGGAAGGATATGCACGGTCCATGGGCAGCACCGCAGCAAGTGTCAGCGCACTCACCTCCGTCCACGGCGCATCCTACCAAAACTGTGCACTCTGACGTGGCAAGCGGGGGAGCGCAAGCGCGCGACAGGCTCGGGCCAGGCAGCCTGCGGCCGCCGGGCGCGCCTTGTGGAAGAAGCGCGACTCGAACTTGCCGGCGCGCGACGATGTGGTCGTCACCTGCGACGCCTCCTGCCCGCCGCCGATGAGCACCTGCCGCCGAGGCGCCACGCCCGCCTCAGGTCCGGGCGTCGCCGCCGCGCCGCGGAGCGTCCGCTGCCGGCGCCTGGTGGCCGCCTACGCACCCCAGCGGCACGCCCCCGAGGAGGCAACCACCCGCCCCGCGCTCATGCAGGACTTGCCCTTGCTATAGGCGCCCAACACTTACCGATGCCACTCATCCCCGAAAAGGACGCAACCTTGCACCTTAGCACTGAACGCGCGTTTTGTGCAACCAGCACAAACAGTCAACATCACACATGCAGCATCCATGCACACACGAGATTGCCACGCGCGGTGAAAGCGCAAACTAGCGCCGCTGCCGCTGCTTTTTTTGTGAGATGTGGCTCTGACTCGCACGGCCCCCGCTAGATCAGCTGAGCAGTGCGCGGGTGTGCGCGCACATGGTCAAAGATCGGCGACAGCGCCGCCGAGTTTGCTGGCCGGTCGGTGGGGTACGTCTTCAGCACCTGCGGCAGCAGGGCATGGTCGCGCACCCGGGAGTACAGCCAACGAGTGCAGACCCCTGAGCACTATATCCAGGCGCCTGCATTAAAGGTGCAGCCTGCAGTCACTCTTCACAGCACAGTCATCTCACTCCATGTGAGGACAACGACCAGCAGGCACTGCAGCAGACGCGCCGACGCGCAGGCGCGGTGACCGCAGGCCTGGCGGGCGCTGGGGGCGACAGCCTGGACAGCGCGCCATGCGCCTGGCGCCGCGGCGCACCTCCAGCGTCTGCGCGTCGACCAGCTTGGCCAGGTTGTCGAAGGAGGCCGTGACGAAGTGCGTGCCATCGACCGAGAGCTGCATGTCCGCGATGCTGCCAGCGTGCATCTTGTTCTCCTCCTTTACCTTGCCCGTCTGCGCGCGCCCCCCATGCCCACGCCCCGTCAGCCGCACCCGACCCTCCCCAAGCCCTGGCTCACAACTTATTCTCCTCCTTCACCTTGCCCGTGCGTGCGCCCCGTGATCATCCGGCCCTATCAGCCGTGCCCACTTCTTTCCAGCACCTAGCTGACGAGCCCCTGCGATGGCTGCGTCAAAGCGTCGCAAGTACGCAGAGCGCAGGCTCAGTGTGCTTGCAGGCACAGGACTGCATATGCATTGACAACTGGCCCACAAATTGCAGCACCGCTTTCTCAGGAGCTTGACACTGTACATAGGCCGCGGCATCGCAAAAACATCACCTCGCATCACTGTCCCAAAGCCAATCTGAGGTAGCCCCACACAATTGCCGGCAAAGCAACACACCTCAACATCCCACCGCCGCACGCAGCCGTCCTCGCCCGCACTGAGCAGCGTCGCGTTGTTGTCGGTGAACGCCACCCGGTTGGTGCGCTTCTCGAAGCCTGTCAGCACCTGCGAAACATGGAGGTAGAGCGTCACAGCGCCACTGAGCCTCGCACCGGCAGCGTGCCTGCCTGCAGCGGCTGTCTGTAGGGCGCTCGACGTCCCCACATCCACGAAGTAGACAGTGCAGGTGGAGCCAGCCACTGACTCAGCACGGCAGTTTTGCCTGGCGCTTGTGCACGCGTGTCCCCAGCCGCCCGCAGCGCCCTGCAACAACACCGGCAGCACCATGCAACAACATTATGTCTTTGGCCTGACACGCGCAACCAGCCGCACACGGTCTCATCACCCTGACGCCCTCTCCGTACACCCAAGCACTGCCACACTTTTACCCGTGCCCACTTTTTGCCCTATTTGTCGTATTGGCTGTCCAAATCTAGTGACGCGGCGGCATGCACCGTGGACAACATAACGTGCATGCGGCCTCTTGTGCACAGACTGCAGGTCGATCATCACCGTGCTTTCTTTCGATCATCACCTTAATTTCTTGCAGACCTCCTTTGCTGCCTTACAAAGAAGGCGCACCTGCACAGCGTCGGCGCTCTGCTCCGCCGCCTCGTCAGCGATCCGCACGATGTGGATCGCAGGCGTGGTGGTCATGAACGGGTCGGTGCTGATGGCTGCTATTGCATCGCCCAGGCCGAAGGCGACCCCCTTGCAGGGCGCCTTGTGCTTGAACGTGAACAGGCACTGCCCCGTCTCCACGTCCCACAGCTTGGCGGACGAGTCCGCCGAGCCCGTCAGCAAGCGCGTCGAGTCCACTGCGCCGCGCACAGCGCGACCTCGCTGGCCGCACGTGGTCGCGCCAGCAGCCGCCAGTGCAGCGCCCGCCCCAGGCGCGGCGGCCGCGCAAGGCGCCTTGTGAGTGATTGCAGACAGGTCTGCACTCCGTCTCCATCAAGCACAAAACAAGCACGTGCATGTGCAAGCAAGGCTGCAAGCAGCTAGTGGTGTGGCAGCCAGCACACGCGCTGCCTGCTGATGTGCAACAGTCTTGAGGCAAAGACGCTGTAGTGTGTGGCGCACAGCTAACGTCGCAGGTTGCCACTGCGCCATTGTGCCCGACATATGAGCCCACGCGTGTTCCGTCGTCCGCATACCACAGGTTGATATTGAGGTCCTGGCGGCGGGCAGGAGCACGCGTCAGGTTGTGACGCAGTGAGCTGCCAGGCACTTTGCTTGCAAGCAAGGGGCAGCAGCCGGCACAGCGCTTGCAGTAGCGACCTGCTGCAGACCAGCCAGGCGCCGCACCTTTGCACAACTGAACAGCAGGTCTCCCTCGCGATTGTACCTGCGTGGCACACTCGAGTGTGAACGCAAGCACGCAAGCACTCGTTCTATATTACACTCTCCCTGGCGTCAATGCACAATCACGGGTGTGGCAGCTACGTAGTGGCTGCACACTTGAGCTGCGTGAGCGGCCGTTCGTGACCCTTCAGCAGGTAGGGGCGCATGCTGCGCGCGGTGCCAGCATGCACACTCTCAGCAGCACTCCTCCGTGTCTGAACGGCAGAGTCCACAGCGTTCACTCTCCAGGCCGCTGAAGGCCCGGCACCTCCGGCCGGCACACAAGGGCTTGCCAGGGTCGAGCCTTGTTAGGCACTCGGTACAAAAGATTTGCTCCAAAGTCGAGAGGTGCCAGGTGTCTCTAGCTGCCGGGCAAACCTGCGTTTCTGGACAGGCGCTGAGTGCATACAGAAACTGGAGACGTTTCACAAGTGCAAACCAAAGCTCGCGCCTCTCCTCGCCAGATACTGATGCATACCTGAGTGCCACCTTGCCGGGCGTCGAGCCGCGCTCTGCATTGGCGTGCATATATTTTTGCTCAAACAGCACAAAGACAAGGGCGAGGGACGGCAAGCGCACGGTGCGGCATGCAGCCATCATGATGCAGCGTCACTGCGTGCCTGGGGACGGTTTGGGCGTCATGTCAAGAGTGTGCTGGCATGACCAAAGTGCGTTTGCCACTCAGGGCGATGCCGCGGCCACGGCTGCGGCTGGCAGTGGCGCTGCTCGCGGCGGCGGCGCTCCTGTGCGTGGCGGGGCCCGCGTGCACACGGCGGTGGCATGAAAGGTGGCGCGGCGCGCTGCTGCGCACGCTGGACGGCCCGCAGACGCACCGCCGCAGGCTGGCGGACGACGCCGCGGCCGCGCCGTCCTCCGGCGCGCCCGACCGCGTGCGCATCTACGGCCTGGACAGCAGCCTGCGCGCGGTGGTGGAGGGCAAGTCGCTGGCGTCCGGCGACGGCGGCCCCGGCAGCGGCCGCCGCCGCCGCGGCCTGCTCGCCTCCAGCCCGCAGCGGCGCCCGCGGCGCCTGGCGGACGCGCCGTCGGCCGGCGCGCGCCCGCCGGCGCCCGGCGTCAACCTGTACGGCCTGGACCCGGGGCTGCTCGCGGCCATCAAGGGCAACCCGGCCAACCAGAGCGGAGGCGCCGGCGACCCGCCCGCGCCCGCCGCCGCGCCCGGGCTGGGCCCCGGCCAGGTCACCGCGCAGTCCACGCCGATGAGCCTGGGCAGCAGCAGCCTGGCGCCGCCGAACGCCCTGCTGGCGCCGGGCGCGGCGGCCGGCGCCGGCGCCCCCGCGCCCGCGCCGCCGCGCGCCGGCGCCGCCGCCGCGGCGGGCGCGCCCGCCGCGGGCGCCGCCGCGGCGCTGCCCGCGCCGGCCCTGGCGCCCGGCGCGGCCGCGCCGGCGCCGGCGCCGGCGCTGCCGGCGCTGGCGGCGCCGCCGCTCAGCTTCTACCTGCCGGCCGGCCTGCGCGAGGCGCTGGGCGTGCTCAACACGACGGCCGCTGTCAACGCGAGCGCCTTCCGGCCCAACGGCAGCATCGAGTACCAGCCCGGCAACCGGCGCGTGTGCGACAGCGCGGCCTGGCGCGGCGCCAGCCTGGGCCTGCTGCAGGAGCAGCCGCTCGCCGGCCTGTTCCCGGCGCTGGGCAACCAGAGCGCGTTCCGCGCCAGCGGCCTGGCCGTGCACGACGGCCTGCTGCTCACGACGTTCGCCGAGTGCGCCGCCCGGCAGGCCCGCAGCGGGGCGCCAGCGCGCAGCGCAGCGAGAGCGCATGCTCTGCACAGGCCAAACGCGCTGTAGTTCGATGCTCATGGAGTGCTGCATGGGGCGTGCTGTTGGCGCTGTGGTCCGTATGTGCTCAATGCACAGGCAAAGGCCCAGCCCAGACCTGTGTTCAATGTGCTTGAGCAATGACGGGGGAACTCACTCGCTGCCGCTGCGGGCTGGAGCGCACTCGCACAGCGCCTGACGGGGCCGCGCCCGCCCGCGCGCAGCCAGCCCGCGCTGGGCGAGATCAACGCGCGCCTGGTGCTGTTTGACAGCGGCAACCGCCTGGTCGGCCCCGTCGGCGCGCCCGCGCCGGGGTTCCGCGACATCGCTTTCCGCTCCGACACCGGCAACTACCTGCTGCTGCAGGACACGCCCGGCAGTGCGGGCGGCGGTGCGCCCACAGCGCCCACTCCCCGTGCGCGCGAGGCGCCTGAGGGTGCACAGAACTGCACACTGCCATTCTGCGAGGCTGCACCCACCTGCTGAAGGAACGACCTTCCTGCAAAGGTATCGGAGCGGCAGAGCGGGTGCTGTGCTGACGCCCTCATCGCGCCTCCCTCCACGCGTACGTGACGGCCCCTGCCCGGCATGCACAGCAAGCCTGGCAGGTGCGGGAGGCGCGCCGGGCGTGAGGGCGCGCGCGCGGCGGGGCGCAGGCGCGCACCAGCAGGTGGTGACCGAGGTGGCGCTGGGCGGCGACGGCTACCGTGTCGTTCGGCAGTGCGCGCTGCAGGTCAACCTGTCGGGCGGCGACAGCGGCCTGGCAGCCATCCGCTTTCGCGAGGGCCCGCAGGGCGGTGCGCGCCCCGGCCGCCGTAGCACAGGTTTAGGGCTGGTTAGGGTGTGCATCCTCATCCCCGCATGGCTCCTGACAAGCAGTGGCTGCCATCTTTGTGTGTGCGCACCTCTGCTTCTGGATTTGGCTCACGCCCTATGTGGCTGTTGTCAAGAGGATCCGCCCCGACTTAGTGCCTTTGCGCACTCCACGCGCCACATGGAGATTTCGAGCGTGTGGGACGTTGCGGCAGTGCTTATGCCTGCGTCCGCTCAAGAGCCGCCTGTGTGAGCGGCGGCATCTGCGGCGCAGGCAAGCAGCTGCTGGGCCTGTGCGCGGGCAACTACTGCGCGTCCGGCGGCGACGGGCAGCAGCGCGGCAACGGGCGGCTGGTGGAGGCTGCGCTGCGGGAGGGCCCCAACGGCACCTGCGCCTGGGTGCCGCAGCGCGTCATCCGCCTGCCGTCCGCCGCGTACTTTGCCGAGTTCTCGTCGCTGGCCTTCCGCGGCAACCGGACGCTCATCTCCTCGCGGGCGCGCCGCTGTTGGGTTTCTTTTTTGTAGAGATGTGTTGCAGGATGCGGCACTCCCGCAGCGTGTTGGGCTTGCGCTGCAGTGCGCCTTCGGCTGAAGGGCGTGCTCAAACCTGTGGCCCGTGTGCGCACATTGGGTAACATGGAGCAGGCCTGCTCCGAAGCAAGGGCAAGTGATGACTGTGCTCTGTCAGACGTATGCTATGCGCGCCGCTGCGCCCTTGCAGCCCCGGCGGTCACTCTGCTATTCGCATACAGAGCGCGCTCGGTGCGCAGGGCGACGCGGCGGTGTGGTCGGGCATCTACAACTGGGACTTGGGGGCATTTGTCGGCGACGGCGCGACGTTCCACTTCCCGCGCTCCGCCGCGTGCGAGCCTGTCTACTGCTCCGTGGCGGCGATCGGCTGGCTGGACGACTCCCGCATCGTGGCCGCGTCCGGCGCGGCGGGCGCGGCGCAGCCGTATGCGTGCGTGGCCAAGGCGGAGGCGGTCGCGCAGTTCGTGCTGCCTGCGGCGGCGGCGCCGGCCCCGCTGGCCGCGCAGGACGCGTGACTCCCCGTGGGACAGGCGAGCCTGGCTTGTGGTGGCGCCGGCCAGTGCCCGCTAGGCAGGGCGCGCGTCGCGTGCGCTTCGAGCGCTGCGCAGCTGTACATGCGTCCGGCAGTGGTGGAGGCCGCCGCGACGACGGTGCTGCCGGCCGGTGCAGCGCCGGCGATGCTCGCGCGGGGCACGTTGCAGGCATTGTAAGTCTGTCGGTCCGCCTCTTTGCAGCGGCCGGCTGGCTGCGCGACCCGCGCATCCTGGCCTGGCTTTGGCGCAGCTGCTTCAGTGGGCTGTGATTGTGCATTGCCGACGAGGAGACATCTATCCGCTGGTGCCATGCGTCTGGCGGCTATGCCGCCACCGCTTGCAGCGCAGAAGGCGCGCTGTGTGCCAGCATTTGATGAGTGCCCGTGGGGCCGAGAGGGAGCTTGCTGGGGTGGCCGCCCTGGCTCTGTCGTCGTATTTGCAGGCAGGATGTGCGCCTGTGGTGCGGGCTGTTTTGGCGGTCAAGCGTGCAGGCTTAGGCCTTGCGACCGCAGGCCAAATGGAGGGACCCCTCTGCATTTCACCTTTGATTGCATAGAACTGCCTGTGTGATGTCCAGTGTCTGTGTGTGCGCATGTTGCGCCTGAGCGGCGCATTCTTTGCTGCCGCAGTCTGGTAGGGATCCTGGTTGCTGGATAGCTTAGCTACGAACAAGCCAAGGAACTATCTTGTGAATGACAGCAGGTCTTGCATGTCTGTAGTGTGTATACTAACACAGGTACGTGCATGGTAATTTGATGTGTAATTTTGATCTCCCAGTGAAACTTTATTGTCGGTGACGATTTTGGCCATGGAAGATGCACTGGGTCAAGTCGGCTGAACAATGTGCGCATGCAGGATGACGCGTCATCAAGGCACTCTTGGTAGCAGTGCACAGGCACTGCGTGCGCCATGGCACGTATGATGAATATGATATGGACAGGCGCTGCGCTTGTAAGGCCTCGCCTACTGCAGCATGTTCCGAAAGCATAGGTACGCATCTGTTTCCCAGCCGAAAGATGGTGTTAAAGCCATAAAAATCAAACATGCCTTGCAGAAAAAATAGCGGGCTTTTAGCCCTAAGCAACGTCAGTGTCTAGGGTTGAGCAGTTTCACTTTTTCGAGCAAAAGCTCGTTCTTTTGGCAACGTAGGCGCAGAGGGTGCTGCTGTCTGACCGCCA
>JAABUY010006162.1_pt1 | contig 11809 bp, 18 predicted proteins | sample 5560271 | NCBI WGS metagenome assembly JAABUY01 (sample SAMN10711886, study PRJNA513374) | rock metagenome | isolation source: Antarctica rocks | place: Antarctica: Victoria Land, University Valley
GGACTCCCGAGTCGAATTCAAACCATTGGTGTTCTCCACCGGTGGCATGATGGGCGAAAACACGACGAAGGAGTTCGACCAGTGGAAGAAGGAGATGGGGATCGGTTACCCGAGGTTGATGACGGCGACCAGTATCTCGCTCTTGACCGCAAGAACGATTCACCGTAACGCGTGTCGACTGCTGGGCAGCCGTGACGAATCTGAGTAGAGGATATTTATGATAGGAGAGAGGCGAAGTACCTGGAGTACAAGGCAGTGCATACAGTGTTATAATCCAGACCGGAACAACGCGATCAGATGCATCCTACAATTCCACCAACTATATACGGGTCAAGTCCCCGACACACACCTGTCCGCCGTGACAATCAACCACTTTAGCCTTCAAGTCATAAAGCCTGGCCAGATTTTGCTTTGCCATGAAATCTAGCATTACGCTGTTGGGTACATCAATACCCTTAGAGGCGGGACGCGAGAATGCATCGTTCTCACGCATTTATTACATGAAGTATACAGCAGACTAGATATCATATCACTTGCTAGTTATTGGAACTGCTTGCAGTTACATGATTCGAATGACAATAATAGTCACTCAGCCAAATGCCAACCTCTTTCCAACGTGAGTGGAAGCCTTCAATTGATAGGGCCAACTTTTCCAAGGCAGCCCTCAGATCTGAGGGGGCAGTGCACCCGTCAAGAGTAACTCCGTAGCCGGTTGCCTTCACCCTCTTGGCCTGGTTCAGGTAGGAGACTGACCTCTTTTGAGCTTGCCACGTTGCGTTCCACTTGTTCTGCGAAAACTCTTCGGAGCTGATGCTCACAAATTGCTGGGATGGAGGCAGGCTTGTACGAGCAATGCTGAGAAGCTGGTCAGAGGCACTCTTGGTGGACTGAACAGCATCATTGAGCTGTTGCAAGAAGGGGTAAAGATCTTGACCCTTTGTAGAAAATAGCTTGCGCAAAGTCACTCCACCATATTCTGCCGGCCCAGACTTCCTGATTCTACTGATTGTGATTCCAAGTGCTTGCTGGGGCCCGCTGAGTAAAGCTGCAAATGTACCCAGGTGTGTCCCAATCCGGTCTAGTGTGATTGAGATTGCATCAGTGCTCATCTTTCAGTGAATGAAACAGCCGGAAATAGTTGGTGGTATGTATAGAGGAAGGAAAACAACCCGAAAATGATTTCGGCTCGTTATATATATATGAGCATTAGAAATAGCTTGGGCGAGGGGGGATCCCTTGAAGGAGGCTTCTTTTTCCGGACAAAATCCTTTCCTGAAGAAGCGGATGTCAAGATAAAGGATGCAGGCAAAAAGCTGACATCAACGATGAGGCATTGCATTGGGGCAGTCCAGGGAAACGGCAGAAGTATGCACTGAGTATAATTTCCCCTTGAAGAAACCCCTGGCTTGGTGGAGAAACGCCCTGGTCAGCATGGAGTCAACGGCCATTGTGGAACAAGCTCTTACAAGCCGGGTGTACTCTGCGCATTGTTGTTCATCATACGGGCTTCAGGGTGTTTCAAATCCCGAGTCGCCGGAGGAGTACGTCGAGACGGCTTGATCGAGTTGAGGGGATCATCTCGAGGATTGAACCTGCTTTGACGATGATTGATTCTTTGTTTGACGCTGCGATCGATGCGGCCAGGTGGCGTCAGCGGGATCTGTGTGTTTCCCACCCGGACGTCGATCACCGGTGTATCATCCCCCCAAACATCATACCGTGCGGTCCCATCCTCCAAGCGTTGCCATCGCTGGAGTAGGTGGATCCCGGCTTGTCCACCTGGATCAAAGCCAGCCCGACGGTTATGCTCAAACTCTACTCACACGTCACTTGCGACGAGGAAACGGGGAACACCATCCTCACCGCATGTCCAATCCTGATCGATCGACGGAAAGACAATCAGATCCTATGGAAGCTTTGGAAACAAGGCGAATACGACTCGCACAGGCGGGAGGAGGTTGGTGATCGGTTGAAGCTCGTCTCGTGGCTCAACGCGGATCCTTTATCGATCCTACCGAGCGGGAACGCGATCTGCCTCGTTCACCATGGTGGGCGTAGTCATCCATACCACGAAGCGCTCAGGCAAGTCTCAGTCTCCATACATCCCTCCAAGAAAGGTACACAATCGATGTCCACCCAAAGTGGAGCTCATCTTTAGGTTAGCCTACTGGATGTATCAAGACCTATTCGAGACTTTTTTTTCTTTTTTGAGGATCCTATCTTCATAGAAGGGAAGGGGTTCACAGATATCAAGAGTTTTCTCACGCGAAGGTCTGGTCACGCCGTCTCAGGCCTCTCGCCAAGACTTAGGAGCAGTTCATCAGCGAACGACCCAGGTTGACCACCAAACCGGCTAGCAAGACCGTGGACTAGCAAGACGGCGCTCCATGCATGCGGCTCCCACCCAAATGGTCTTTTCTACGACATCGCTCACCCTCACGCCCCACTCTTCCAATAACAGATATCCCCATCTACAACCTCATACGGCTTACCCTGCTGTCTCAACTTCCCAGCCGCTTTCACCTGCGCTTCCGTGCCGTACTCTTTGAGATCGTCGTACGCCATGATCTCGCCGCAGACGAATTTGTTCTCAAAATCGGAGCTGGCAAGCGTCAGCGATTCGTTGCCAGTCATTACAAGTGGCGAGATAGCGACGCACTGAATGACTCCCGCTGCTTGGGGCGCTTTGATACCTTTCCGCACCGTCCACGCTCGCACCTCGTCGGGACCGCCTACCCGCCATGAGCTCGACTCGTACCGTGGGCAGGAAATGAGGAAAAGCCACCTACAAGTGAAATACCGAATCAACTCCAAACTCGCATAACCCGCCGTCGTAATCTTCCCCAACGCACTCGGGTTCCCCTTCGGCAACCCCAACTTCTCCGACTCCTCCACCTTCTCCTCCTCTCCCATCTTCACCAACCTCTCTTCCAACGCCACCGAAAAGGGTATGAGCGCGTCCCCGGGGTTATTCTCGTCTATCCAAGCTTTGATCCTCGCTAGCCATTTGTTCTTCTTTCGGACGAAGTCGCGCTCGGAGAGGTTCACGAGGTAGGTGATGGGTTTCGCGGTGAGGAGGGTTAGGGAGTTGATCACTTCGACCTGTAGCGAGACCACCGGTAGCAGCAAACACAGAAAGGCGATGAAGCGGATTGTCGTATGGCGGCATATCGAAGAAGCGTGGTATACAGGTTCGGTGACGAGACGAGCGATGTTTCGGGAGCACATGCAAAGAAAGAAAAAGCAGGTTTGTCAGCGCGTTCTTTGAGCGCGAAGACAGCGAAAGAAGGAGAGCTCGAGTCAGAGAGTACTTGTATCTCATTTTTGACTGGGCGTGACCCCACATCAAAGAGCTGGGTTAAATCGGGCTTTTCGCCCTTTCTCATCAGATGGAGGGGGGGTTAGGGGGGGAAAGGGGGAGGTAGGGGTAAGGGGGAGGTAGGAGCGGACAGGAGATTCAAGAAAGATGGGAAAGGGGGTCAATCGTGCGGATAGAGTCGCTCAGCGGAAGCGGGGAAGAAACGGCACGAGAAAATGGGACGGCAGTGGCGGACGAAGGACTAGAGGTCTCGCTCACCTCCTTGTTCGTCCAACTCCCCTTCCTCACATCCTTATTCTCCTCCGTCAAGCACTTCCATACCTTCTCCACCGTACCCTGACCGCCCATCAGCCTTCATCCGCACCTAGCCAATGACCAGTGAGCCAAGGCAAACCCACCATCTCCTCCTTCTTCTGTTTATCCACCAAACTGACACTGCCCAAATTCTTACTCCCCTTCCTCAACCGATCCAACTCCTTCTCGACCCACTCGATATCCTTCAACCTCAATTCCGTACTGATAATCTGCATATCCCTCAACGGTTCCACCTCCCCTTCCACATGGATGACCTCCGCGTCGTCGAAGGCGCGGACGACCTGGAAGATACCGTCGACGGCTCGGACGTGGGAGAGGAAGGCGTTGCCTAGCCCGGCACCGGTGGAGGCTCCCGCGGTGAGTCCGGCGATGTCGATGCAGGTTAGGAAGGCGGGGACTTTGGAGCGGGGCTCGTAAACCTCGCAGAGCCAGTCGAAACGGGTGTCGGGCACGGGGATACGGGCTTCTTCGGGGTCACTGAGCGAGCGTCAGCGAGCGCGAGGCGCATACCGTCTTCCAGCCTCGGTAGTCGCACGAGGTTGACCTGATAAAAGTGGTCCGGAGGACAAGCGCAGTCCTCGGGAGCCCTTTCGATATCACCTAGCGGAATTTGCTCCTGCAAGAACGTGAACTGGCTCCCACTCACATCGTCGCATAAGGAAAGTTCGCTGCCTTCCCCAAATCCGTCTGGGAGAGTGTATTGAAGAAGCTCGACTTCCCGACGTTCGGTAGTCCCACGATTCCAATCTGAGGGAGTTCCCGTCAATCTCGGTTGCAAGTAGACAAAACGAGGTCGAGCTCACTTTGAGATTGTTCCCGGGCCGTCCGAGGACGATCTTTTTCTCCTCGACCTTCTTCTTGGGCGGCATTTTGCGTTTCGCAAGCTGCGTAGGGGAGGTGGAGAAGTGAGCAAAGAATGGAGGTCTCGTGCGGTGACCGGAAAAAGACAAGAGGTGGACTGTCGACCAGGTAGCTAAGTCGATGGAGAAAAGAGTGGTTTGGATAGCTGGAAGCCTTTGTATGAGTAGGTCATTCATTCAACGGATGAAAAGGCTCAGCGGGACTGAGTTTTGGGTTTGGGCGTCACAGCTGAAGTCACGCGCCTAGCTGTCCATTCCTCTTAAGATTCGGGAAGAATGACCTCACGCCTATTCTTTCCCCCGGAGATTCTATCTCTTTCATTGACCCTAGACCATCTAGCGACTATCTCACCATCATGTCGGACCCCAAATCTGCCTTGGATCCAGACATCATCCATTCTTTGATTACCACCGCTTTCACCAGTAAGCTGATTGTGACCCATAGCAGCTCAACGACAGCTAACGGGGCATACCCGAGCAGTGCGGGAACGAGCATATGCACCCTACTCCAATTTCCAGTGAATCCGACTTTTCGACTCACGTTGATGGTACGAGACTGATGTGTAGTCGTTAAGGGTTGGCGCAGCACTACTCACTTCCGACGGTACAGTCATCGGGGGCTGTAACGTGGAGAATGCGTCGTACGGTAGGTCTGGTCTCTCTTGCCCCCGGTCTTCGTATCAAACGGCGATACCTGCTATTCCTGGAAGACCTATGTTCATTGGCTAGAACCGTTGCCGATGACCGCTTTAGGAGCCGGCATCTGCGCCGAACGAACAGCCATCACCAAAGCCGTCGTGCGTCTCCCCTCACTTTCCCTCTGCACCATCCTTCAATCTCCCTTACCTTCTACCATCTCTGCTTCCACCGTCTCTCTTATTCTACAATCCCAGTTTGGAGTCTCCCATGATGTGAGAGCTGATCACCCGCAGAGTGAAGGTCACACCAAAGTCACTGCCGTGGCAGTCACTTCCCACCTCCCCACCCCAATCTCCCCATGCGGTCTCTGCCGACAAGTCCTACGCGAGTTCCTACCCCTCTCTGCGCCCGTATACATGGTCGCATCTTCTTACCCCAGCCCAAGCACCTCTCCTCCTGCTTGGTTGAGTACTGAAGGGTTTGGCGAAGGTGGGAAGGGGATTGTGGAAGTGCGGACATTGGAGGAGTTGCTGCCTTTGAGCTTTGGGCCGGAGCAATTGGCCATGAAGCGATGAAGCGATTGACACTCAGACTCGCTGGATTAGGATCTGTGCGTAATGACAAGACGGATCTATGCATGATGGCTAGATTGGTAATGATGAATATGGATATGGATAAATGGTATGAGATGATAAAGATGAATCTAGAATGACAAATGGTGCACGGACGGGATTCCCCAAAAATCGTGAAAATGCGTAAAGGTCGTTAGGGTGATGGTCATCATGTGCGTCAAGAAGCGATATGCACAGATGATGTCGAGTCGTTCGCGAGATGATCGAAACTCGTCGGGAGGTAGCAACTGAAGATAAAGTCGTCCAGCCGCAGTGTCGTGGATCTGCCGCGGCTTAGAGGAGGGGATTCCCGGTATTGTACTTGCGTTCCGACCGCTATTGCTGTCGCCCATATCCTTCCTCGTACGCCCCATCCGCATAACCCCTCCCATCGCCTCCTCCCAAACCGCCAACACCGCCAACACCCCTATACATCTCGCCATTGACCTGCCCCTGTCCATTTCCATTCACCATCCTCTGCCCACCGTCATTGCCATTGCCATTGCCGATCCCCAGCCCACCCGGCATCATCCCCTGCACCGGGTGAAAGCTGGGATTATAAAACATCGGAATCCCCCCTCCTCCTCCAATACCACTACGTCCCCTCATGGGCAACGGCGTCGGCGGTGTGAAGGGGACTTGCATGACCTGCCTCACGCCCCTCGCCGATCTCGCGTGGGGATGGTGAGGGGTAGAGAATTGGTGTGAGTGGTAGTGCTGCAGGGGCTGGGGTGGGGGTGGCATGTCATTTTGCTTCGAGTGGGTCATCGCGAGGGGACTGTCTAATCCCGGCTCGGACTCGGGCAGTTGGCCCCATTCGGTCGGGATTTCTATCTGTTGTGGGTGGGGAACGGTATAGCTCGTCCCATGGATCGGGTCGGTCGCCGATCTCCAATGTACCATATTACCCATCGCGGCGTTGGTCGATCCCATGCTCTCGGCGCTTGGGAACCCGCCTTGTCCCGTGGACGGAGTTTGCAGACTAGGCGAGTCCGCCCCGTCCGAGGTGACTCGCGTCATGTTATACTCTATTCCACCTGTCGGGGGATCGACTTGAGGTTGCGGCCAGCGGAGGAGCATCGGGTTCGGGTTTTGCGCTTTGATGACTAGGCCTTGAGCAAGCATGGACGCGGAGGACAGCGATCGAGTTCGGGTATGGTGACTCTGCGAGGCCAGCGGGGACTCGTGCGGTGTGGACGGGACTTGATCGAGGGAGGCATACACGGGCTGCGCGGTGGGTTGACGAAAATCGCGACGTCGGGCCGAGGGGGTGAAGAAGGACGCGGTTTCTACCGATCGAGCAGGCGACGAGGGTATAGGTGGAGACGACACCTGTGGCTGGGCCCGCCAAGCAAGATTTGTACAGCTGCTACGAGAAGACCAAAAACTCACCAGCTCGTTCTGCTGTTGAACATCCTCCAACGACACCTTCCTCATCCCCTTGACCAACTTCCACTTATCATAAACCCCCGCCAACTCCCCTCTCATCTCCTCCAACTCCACCCTCCCCAAACCCAACATACTCTCCATAGCCCCAGCCAACTTCTCATTCCCCTTACTCCCCAAAGCGCTCAGCAGACTCGAAGCGAAGAAATGCCCCTCCGAAGAAGGCCGACGGTACTGCGGGGGAAGGTTCGGGACTGGCGGGGGAGTCGGAGAGCGCGGCCAATCCGTCGTGGACGGCGCGGTAGAAGTGGTGGCGAGTGTATTACTATCCGAAGCTGTACGACAGCGTTGTGGTCTTTCGGTGGGCCAGGTTTCGTCACCCATGATCACGCCGAGCCCAACTTGGGGGTGCTCGTCTTTCGGCGCGCGGAACTCTTCGGGTTCAGGCTTGGATTTCCGACGTTTAGCGGGACTGGGACCATTTCGACGTGGATGTGTGACCATGGGCGCGAGCACGGCGACGCCTGTGGAGCTGGCTCGGGCTTTGGTGCGGGTGCCCCGTCGGTTGTCTATCACTGAGCCGGAGCTGGACGAGCCGTCAATATTCCAAAGAGCCGGAGTACCCATGTCCGACGTGCCGGGGTAGCCGATGCCGGGGGTTGAGATCGAGGGAGTGAACAAGACATTCGGGGAGGATCGCGAGGATACCGAGGTGGATTTTGCCGAGAGGCCATACGTTTGACCGGGGGAAAGGGAGAGGTATGAGGTGGAGAGCGGGAGGGAAGAGTACGTGGACGAGGTGGATGACGGGACGGAAAGAGCCAGCGGATGCGTCGCGGTCAGGTTCGTCTGCGACGGGTTCCGCGAAGGGACAGGTAGGTGGGACGCGTTACTCAAAGCGGTCGCATGACTAGGTGTAGCGCGGGCCTGCCTATATCAGCACTAGCACTCGCCAGAGTTGGGTATCCTCACCTCTCTCGCCAACCGATCTTTTGCCAAACGATCCCTCTCCCTCTTCTTCCGCTGTCGCTCTTTCCCCTTCTCCCTCGCCCTTATCTTCCTCGCCTCCTCAACCGCCTTCAACCTCTCCGCCTCACTCTCATCCTCCTCCTCCACCATCGCCCTCGGTCGACTCCGATTCGCCAACGGCGAGTGCTCCGCCGGGTCAACGTTGGTCCCCAACGAGTTCCTCCCTTGTCCAACACCGCGAGCCTTCGGACTGCCATGACTGATCTCGCTGGACGAGAAGCTGTTTAGACTCGCTCCACCCGCGCTCCGCCGACGCGTCTTCTTGATCTTGGTCGGTGTCGGCTGGATCACCTGTACACTCGGCACGCGTGCTGTGTTTCCCGATCCCGAGGACGGTGAATTCGGTCCGCGGAGAGAAGAGGTACGAACGGGCGGAACGGGTGGAGGGTGGATATTGATTCGGCGGTGGTGGGAGTGGGAGTGCGCTGGATTCGTGAACGTCGTTAATGCCGCGGCGGGGTCATCTTGGTTCGTATCGGTCGTATCGAATGGTCGGCCGGTACGAGCTGGAGATGCACAGGATGAGGAGGAGGGAAAGTAAGGTGGTGGTAGACGGTCCATCCCTAGGCGAGATCAGGTCAAGCTCGGGAGAGAGGGAGGTGGGGCTTACCGAGTGATCCGCGTCTTCATGGGTACTTGCCCCTCTTTCGGTCTCCAGGTATTGCCAAGACCTACAAACTAGCTGACAATGCTATATACAACTCTCTTCTGCAGGAATTGGGATGTTGGACGGAAACAGCGGTACGCGTGGAGAGCGGGTTGAGAAAAAAACAGGAACGCGCGAAAGCGTGAAAGATGATTTTGGGTCGATGATCCAGCGAGGAAGAAAGTCGTTCCCATACAAGCTTTGATACATGGCTATCTAAGTGACTCCCCGCCCGACGTCCAATTCCCCACGCCCGGCGCCACCACCCTGATACCAAAAACCCTTGACCAGGAGGACCCATGTTTTTCGCCAGGACACATTCCGTCGGAATTCCAGGGAAGCTCAAAACATCCCGCTCCGGATGACGTGAGAGACGTAAGATACACCTTGTCCGCGATGTTCACGGGGATGAGGGGGACCGGCAGCCACCTTGTCGGCACCAGATCCTCGTCTCGCCACTGCCAGGTCTACGTCTACTGTGAAGTACCAGAATGTCAAACGCAGAATGGAATCTCCTACTCTGCCCCAATCGTCTGTCCGATCGTTCTCAATGACCCTAGATCTGAGCGAGACTACTTTTCTTTCCCTGATGAAGGTCACCCTTTGTGCCGAGTCTCAAGTACGCGCTCAATCCTCCGGGACAGTGTGATCACTAACGTCTACCAAAAGGCTTTCAGCTCCTGCTCTCACTTGTCGGAGGGTCTCTGTCGCCCAACTCTTGGCCCCTGCAGACGTGTACCGTAGATTCAATCGTATCATTATCAGACGCCAAGAGAGACAGACAATCAGCAATTGACACTCAAAAACACTTTCCCACGCTGCGAGTTGAGCCCAGGACCTTTTCGTTCGAAAGGTAATCAAAAGATCACGCTATAGATTATTCATAGGAGATTCTCTGCGCCCGATGGGACTCCGGCTTTGGCCAGCGAGCCTATGGCGGTGCCTCACCGCACCTCTTCCTCCGCTCTCCCGGTCACAACCGGCACTAGCTAAAAGTCACTATCGTTACCTAGCCTACTCATAGCCTCTGCATCTCTAGCCCACGCTACTCGACCGGCACTTAACTCGGCTACACCCACGCGTGTCCTCGAGTTATTCCAGCCAAGTTCGACCACGGTAGTCCAACTTTGCCGAAGCTCAGACGACCGTCGCCGATTACAGGAGCTGAGCGTCGGGCCTATTTGCTGGTCGACGTAGCACCGTGATAGATACGTGGTATCATTGACGAGACCCCTCGCGTCCCGTTCCTCCTTGAAGATGTCGTATTTGATCTTGTCCTTCCATCGGTTCAGTATGGCGTCTCTAGGTTATTGATGCAGTATGTCTTGGTCGTATGAGAAGAGCGCATATTCGTCGATGTGTTTCATGGGGATTGCAATTGTCGTGCTCGAGGACCTAGCTTCTTTTGCCGCAGCATCTGCTTTTTCGTTCATACGCGATACTGCGTCAGTAGTATTGGCCGTGTGCGCCCTTACGTGCGCAAAGATGATGTTACCAAGGTGCTTTGTAATTGCGTCTTGAAGCAATCGCAGTGCATGCCGGGCTGGGCTATTTTCCTGCATACTCGTTGCGACGCGCACGCTGTCAAGGCGGTCGAAATACACGATTGATTCCATTCTGAGGGGTAATTCCTGTTCTTGTTTAACTAGCCTCGTGAGGATCGAATGTGGCGGTATGACGTAGCAATCCGAATTTTGGCGAAGCTGTCAATCGAGTGTAGCAGGTGCGTCATGTCGCTGATCTGTGCTCCGCGTTGCGCCGCTCCTCTGCGACGTAGGGATAAAACCCATGTCTCCCACATATGATTGAAATTTGTGAAGAAGCCAGCTTGATGCGATAATTTGCAGAGTGTTTGCGAGGACGATCCCCCGGTGATTGTTTGGATCAGTCATGTTGGCCTTCTTGTAGACCGGTACAACTGTATTCTCCTTCAAAACGTCTGGGAAAAAATTGCGCGCTGTGGCGTAATTGTTACAAGTGGGTGGAAAAGCGATGCATGAACTCGACTGATCTAGCCGCAATGTTATGCACTCTGTACAACGCGTCATCCGTACAACGCGTCATCCGTTCTGCCCCATCCCGTGCGGGTACCTGATAACATCCGCACTGCTACCCTGAGAGCAGCCTACGACTCTCCCGGCGGAACAGTGATTGATGAGCTCAGCCATGACGGTCAAACAACCGGACCCGCTTTGGATTCATGCCCATTTTCCCAATCGTCAGGACCAGGTGCTGGGGTTTTGTTCCCTCGAGCTAGCAAGTTCTTCTCTTGCGATGCGTCTATAGGTCTCGGCCACACAAGGGGTGTGAATGATGCTTCGTCTCGAAGCTTCCGGATTCACTTGGTCTCCCATGGTTTGTCTCTTGGTTCCGGTGGAGGTCGGTCAAACGTTTTCTCAAAGTGTGTTTTCCACACCGCAATACCGTTCTCTGCGCCAGTCAAGAAGTCGCCATCCAGAGTTTCCGTTATGGGTGGAATATGTACCCGTTGGTTAGGCAGTAGTTTCTTGGCCGACCCCGTCTTCAGAGCGAGTTCGGTCCTGGCTTGGAAGAACCTCTTCTGCTGTTCCTCAAAGCGCTTGGTTTCAATTTCCTTCAGTTGACGGATGGTTCGTGTCGCAGTTGTCTGGGTTGGCGAGGGTGAAGGACGCCCTGATAGTGCGAGTGGCATTGTTGGTGCTGAGACCGAAGACGTTGAGGCACTCAAGGTGGTATGTCGAGAGGAAGTGATCAAGGACTGGCTTGAACGTCTTGTCCCTGTAAGTGATGTTGCCGTCCGTCATCGCCGTCCACACAAGCTCGACGACATCGGTGCGCTCAGCGTTCTCGCTAGCCGTCCACCGGACGGTACATTCTTGCTGTCGCAGTTGGGACATGATGACACCGTCATGGACAACGCCACATCACAAATCGCCACTCGACGAAATCAACGAGATTCGTCGAAATGCCGCCGACTCGCTCTGGGTACTTAAGGTAACTCGTAGACGTATCTTGCCCTTAACCG
>JAABUY010006163.1_pt1 | contig 11808 bp, 16 predicted proteins | sample 5560271 | NCBI WGS metagenome assembly JAABUY01 (sample SAMN10711886, study PRJNA513374) | rock metagenome | isolation source: Antarctica rocks | place: Antarctica: Victoria Land, University Valley
GTCAGATGCAGCCATGATCGCGGAGTCTCCTCGCGCGAGCCGGTTGGCTGCTCGCGCTCCTGCCATCACATCAGATACTCGCCAGCCGCACCACCCAGATCACCACCCCGGAACCCGACAAGAGCCACCGCGGAGCAGCGCGAGCCAGCGGACGCGCACCGGACCCGCCAGCGCCCGCAGCGATACGCCGGTCCCCACGGGATCGACGGCGAACAGCGCCGCCGCCCAGCTCGCGTCCTGCCAGCGCGGGTCGGTCCAGCCTGCCTCCCCGGCGCCGCCGGTCATGCGCCAAACTGCTCCTCGATCGCCCGCGCCACCCGGGTCGTGGACCCCGCCTCGTCCAGCGGATCGCGGCGCAGCCGGTGCCGCAACGCGGACGGCGCGACGCGGAGCAGGTGGCTCCGCTCGACCTCGCCATCGCCGTCGAGGGCCGCGAGCGCCCGTGCCGCCCGGAGCAGGGTCAGCTCGGCGCGCAGCCCGTCGGTGCCGAGCCGCATGCACAGCCGCGCGGCGTCCTCCAGAACGGCATCGGGCACCTCGACCGCGGGCAGCAGGTGCCGTGCCGCCTCGATCCGGTCGCGGGTCCGGGCGTCCTCGGCACGCCACTCCGCCACGAAGCCGGCGCGGTCCCGGTCGAAAGCGTCCCGGCGCCGCACAATGGCAATCCGCGTCGCGATATCGTCCGGCGTCCGCACCTCGACGGACAGCCCGAACCGGTCCAGCAGTTGCGGCCGCAGCTCGCCCTCCTCCGGGTTGCCGCTGCCGACCAACACGAAGCGCGCCGGGTGCCGGATGCTGAGGCCCTCGCGCTCCACCACGTTCTCGCCGGACGCCGCGACGTCGATCAGCAAATCCACCAGGTGGTCCTCGAGCAGGTTCACCTCGTCGATGTAAAGGAAACCGCGGTTGGCGCGGGCGAGCAGGCCAGGCTCGAACGCCTTTTCGCCACGGGACAGTGCCCGCTCCAGGTCGAGCGCACCGACCACCCGGTCCTCGGTCGCGCCGAGCGGCATGTCCACCACGGGCACCGCGGCGACGTGCTGCGACGCGGAACCCGGCGCACGGTCCTGGCACTGGCCGCACAGCCCGGCCTCGGCGCCCGGCGCGCAGTTGTACGGGCACCCCGTCACCACCGGCATCTCCGGCAGCAGGCTGGCCAGCGCGCGGACGGCGGTCGATTTGCCGGTGCCGCGGTCGCCAAATACCAGAACTCCGCCGATCGTCGGATCAGTGGCGGCGATCAGTAACGCCTGCTTCATCTCGTCCTGGCCGACGATGGCAGAAAACGGAAACGCCTCCCGCATCAGGCAGCGTTCCGGCACGGCATGGGGCAAGTCTGCATGAGAGGGATGCTAGCAGGTCAAACTGCCCCGCTCAAACTTGCGCGACGTTCACGACGGGGTGCAACCCTGCATGAGCAAAACGCTTCACGTCACAACTTCATGCAAGAGCAAGGGAGCTGAAACGTGGACCATCAGATCTCTCTGCCCGTCATCCTTTCCTTTGTCACCCTCATCATCGTGCTCGGCGTCGGCTTCTGGCAACTCAAGCGCGTCCGCGCCAGCCAGGCGAAGCGCGGCGAACATCCGGGCGGCATCGCCGGCCCGGAGTGACCTAGCCAAATAGTCATTGCCCGGGCACCTTACCGAGGTGCCCGGGACCGTCCCGCGGTGCAAACGCCGCGAGGACCGATGTTCCCCACCACCCGCCTGCGCCGCACGGAAGCCTTGCGGTTCAGCCTCGGTCGCCTGAACCGGCACGACGGCGGGCCTCAGCCCACGCGGCAACGCTCCAGGGCGACACCTCTGCCTCTTTTGGGTAGACCCCAGTGACGCGTCGACCTGGGACACTTTCTCCGTGCCAATAGGGTTGCTTCGGGCATTCTGGAACGGTAGCGTTCCGGGGTCTAGACCCTCTTGGAACAAAATGGCCTTCTACGGCTACGCCCGCGTCAGCACGTTCGACCAGGACCTCACCATCCAGCAGCAGGCGTTGTGCGCGGCCGGCTGCGGCGTGGTCCGCGCCGAGAAGGCCAGCGGCAGCCGGCGCGACGGGCGGACCGAGTTGCAGGTGCTGCTCGACTTCGTGCAGCCCGGCGACACTCTCGTCGTCACCCGCATTGACCGCCTCGCGCGGTCGTTGAAGGACCTGCAGGACATTGTGCACGAGCTGAAAAGCCGTGGCGTGGCGCTGCGCGCGACCGAGCAGCCCGTGGACACGAGCACTACGGCCGGCAAGGCATTCCTCGATATGCTGGGCGTGTTCGCCGAGTTCGAGACCAACCTGCGCCGCGAGCGCCAGCTTGAGGGCATCGCGATGGCCAAGACACGCGGCGTCTACAAGGGACGCAAGCCCAGCGTCGACGGGGCCGAGGTCAGGCGCCTGCGGGACGAGGAGAAGCTGCGGCCAGTCGCCATCGCGCGCCGGCTCGGCATCGGCCGAACCAGCGTGTATCGCGCACTCCAACCTCAAAAACAGCCGGCGTAGCGGCCCGACTCAGGCCGCAAGCTTACTTTGCCCTTCACAGCGCAAACGTTGGGTCGGCCCCATGTTTGTCGTCACCGAGGCCGATGCCGCCGCGATCCGGGCCGTCTTCCACGAGGAGGGCGAACTGTCGGCCGTCATCGAACTGCGGCGGCGGTTCCTGGGGATCACCGACCACGCGCAGGCGCGGGCCTGCGTCCGCACCATCGCCGGCTGGACGCCGCTGCCCGCGGCGCCATGCCCGGTGACGCCGCTGCATCCTGGCAAAAGTCGTCAAGGATCTCCTTAACCCCTGCTCGGGGCTGCTCCACCCAGCGTTTTAATGGAGTGGCCCAGAGAACGAACGTAATCCGACGGACCCAACAAGACGGCAGGACGGTGATGGAACGCAAGCAGAGCAGTGCCTTCATCACCGCCAGGAAGGGCTTCTGCTATCTCACGATCAGATATGGCGGCCGCAACTTCGAGATGATGCGTATCCGCAGCTATAAGCTCGATCCAGACGAGAAGCGCCACATGCGCCGGTTGTACCCGGAGGTCGCTTTCGACTGGAAAAAGATCACCCAGCAGCTTGCCGAGAAGCGCGAAGCCTGCCGGCGCTACCGCTCCCGGCGGAGACGCCCGGACACCGCCCGCCATCCGGGCGCCGGCGAACCGTTCTACGGCGTCTATGAGCCAGGCACCCGCACCGCCTACGTCAACGACGTCCCATCCAGTGCCGCAGGCGTGGGGGCGCTGCTTGATGCCCTCCTCTAGATTGACTGCGGCTTGCAGGATGCCCCTACCCTACTGGAACCCGTTCGCAGGGGCGCAAAGCCAAGTCTTGCGCTGGTGAAGAACGGCGGCCATTCCAAATCCCGATGAGCTAAGGTGGCACTGCGAGCTTGTATGGCGCTACCGGAGCCTATGAGGGACGGTGACCTCCTGCAACACAAGCCCTCGTGCTGCTTTTCTGTTCCGATCGGACGCATAGACCGAAATTTTCGCATATTCGAAAATCCGAATTTCCAAAAATATGGAAATTTATATAGACAAAAATACACATTTCCGCCTATGCATATGCAACGGTCCACATTTTCGCATAGATGGATATATGATAATAACGGTCACAAGCTATAAGGGTGGTGTTGGCAAGACGACCACGGCGATACACCTTGCCGCATACCTTCAACGCCTAGCACCTACCCTGCTGGTGGACGGTGACGCAATCCGTAGTGCGACCAAATGGAGTCAACGGGGAGGCAGCGCCGGCCTGCCATTCAAGGTCGTGACGCATGCTCAGATGGTGACCCATATCCGCGACTATCAGCACGTGATCATCGACACAGAAGGCAACCCAACCGATGACGACTTCAAGGACTTGGCCAGCAATTGCGACCTGCTCGTAATTCCAGCCGTACCGGAGAGCGTGGCAACAGATGGTTTGACTCATACATTGGCAAAGCTTCGCAGCCTCGGAAACAAAAGCCACAGAGTGTTGCTTACTATGGTGCCGCCCAAACCGCGCACTGAAGGTCAGCAGCTACGCGAAATGCTCATTTCCGAGAGCATCCCGGTATTCGCAACGGAAATTCCCCGGCTTGCCGCTTTCGAGAAGGCCGCAGCCGAGGGTGTGCCGGTATATACAGTCAAGGACGATCGTAACGCCGCGCGTGCCTGGGACGCCTACGAGGCTGCGGGAAAGGAAATCACCCATGGCTGACAAGCGAAAATTTGCGGCCCTGGCCGACTTGCATCGCCAGCCTCCAAATACTGAAACCTCGCAGCTAAACGACGAACCGTCGGTTATGGCGCCAGAAGTGAGCAAAGGTAGGGGACGCCCAGCTACCGGCAAGCGCAGCAACCCGGAATGGAAGCTCTATTCGCATTTCTTAAAAAAGCGAACGCAGCATGCTGCTGCTGCACGCTTGCAAGCGGAGGACAACGGCCGTGACCTCTCTGACGTTTTGCAGGAACTGCTTGAAAATTGGTTGAGGGCCTAGCCATGGCAGCCAGAATATTTGCGTATATACGGAAATCCACATAGGTGAAAGTCTATGGAGATGTAGGTGCGTCGACTACTCTGGTTTTTCGACTTTGCCGCGCAGCCGCGCCATGCGACCGACCTTACTGCAGTTGCGCTCATAAACGGCAGCGCGGAACTCATCGCCCTCTTTTTTCCACCAGGACAAGGTAACGGCATGAATAGGCGCTCTGGCATGTCGTCGCTGCACCTCGGCTTGCACACTCATATCTGAAAGGCCGTTCACTTCCAGCGTAGCTGGATTAATCACCTTACGCTCGAAATCGAGGCCACGTTCATAAGCGCCAGGTGGCACACCAAGCATATCGCGGAACTCAGCTATGTTTAAGGTGCGCACGCAACGATCGAGATTGGTCCATAGGCAGATTTTTTCATAAAGGGCGATGGCGTATTTGCTCGTCATTGCGTAGGCGACCTCGCAGCGGACACGACCCCAGCGATTCGAACGGATCAGTATAAGCCTAAGGCGTTTCGGAATACCAAATTGCAAAGTGGCATTTTCGTTTTCGCCGTCATCAGTGTCAGTAAATTCCAAAAGGTGCGTTTCCATCGTCCGGCGCTGGCCCGTGCGCGCGGAGATATAAGTGACCTTCACTTCAGTCCGTCGAAGCCGGCGCAGGCTCTCTCGCAAGCGGTCGTTGCTTTCATGGCGAGAGGATGAGCGCCTGAGCGCGGCGAGCGAAATTTCCCACTCCGCGTCTGACTCTGCAAGTCGACCGCTATCATGCGCGGTTTGCAGGAGATGGTTGAAGATAGCGCGGTCGGAGGCTTCCAGCGCGTGCGTGCCGGTAATCTCAATCAGCTCGGCTGCCTTGGGAAAGCCACCGACGTTCGTAACTTGTGAGATGGTCAAACTCATACACCACAGACGCTAATGCGACCTAATCCATCAAACAAGTCGCTTTTCATGCCCCGCCCGTTTAGTCGCAATTAGAGAGGCAGAATTGCAAAGATTATGGCTCAAGCGAATTGGAGCTGCCCGCCCAGTTAGTCGTATTTGCCGCGCCCGAAGTCGCACACCAACGTTTTGGGCTTGTAGAAATGTCGCTCCTACGACTGAAAGATGCGCCTTAGAGGCAATATTGTTCACTTTGCAATTTGGATAGCGGCAACGACATCGATCCACGTCGTCGGTTGTGGGGTGCGCGGGCGCAGCGGATAGCCGCTCATCTTACGCTTGACCCCGCGCGGCACCTGCCTGCCACGGGAACTCGCCACGCGCTCCTCCAGGATCTCGTCCAGCACCTGCTCATGCAAGGCCAGTCTGTCCCGAGGGGGGAAAAGCCGCGAACAGCGGCAGCTTGCGCCGGACCACGCGCACGGCATGCAGGAACGACAGCCGGTCCGGGTCCTCGCCGGCCCGCAGCGCCGCCTCGTGCATGAGCCCGCGCACCGCGAAGTGCGCGAGCAGCAAGCCCCAGAACTCCTGGGGCACCAGGTCCGGGGTTTTGCTGCGCAGCACGGCCCGCGCCCCACGCAGCTGCGTCTTCAGCTCGGCCAGCGCGCCCTCGATCTCCCAGCGTTCATGGTAGAGGGCCGCCAAGTCCGCGGCGGGCGCCTGCTTGGGGTCCAGGATCGTGGTGATCAGCCGATACAGCGGCTCGGCGTCGGCCACGCCCTCCAGCCGATCCTCGACCACGCGCACTTGGATGCCATTGGTCGCGTGCCGTCGGTCTTTCTCGCTCGGGTAGACCACGGACAGATACGACCCGTCCACCAGCACCGCCGCGCGCGGCAGGCGCAGGTTGCCCTTCACCCGCCACAGCAGGTCAGCACCGGTGGCTGCCGCTGCCTGCCACAGCGCATACCCGAAGAAGTATCGGTCGGCCAGGCACAGCATGCCGGGCCGGAGTGCCGGCACCACGTCATGCGCCAGCGTCGTCTCGCCGTCCGCGCAACCGCCCAGTTTGGCGCCGAACGGCACGTGCGTGCCGTTCTCCACCAGCGCCACGAAACGAAGCTGCGGGAAGGCACTCTCGCCGCGGCTGGCACCCGGATAGCCGAAAGCGATGCCGTTCTCGGCGGTGTCGGCCACATCCAGGCTGGACCCATCCAGGCTGACCAGCCGCCACGCCCGATACCACGCCCTCTTGGTGGCGCGCGTCGCCACCGGCTGCACGACCTGCTCGTAGAGCCGGCGCAACGGCAACTCGCCCAAGCGGCTGCGCGCCTGCGAGATGCCGCTCTTGCCCGCGACCTTGACCGCGTCCGTGCCCCACAGCCAGCGCAGGCCCTCCAACAGGCGGCGCAGCACCTCGCGGGTGCTCGAGCCCATGTACAGCGCCATCGCGATGGCGTAGTAGACCATCACGTGGGCCGGCAGGTCGCGCTCGCGCTCGCTTGCCTTGCCGGTCTCGGCCAGGATCTGCTGCACCCGGTCGGGCGGAAACGCCCGGGCGATCACGCCGAGGCTGATGTGGTCAGTTACACGAACGCCGGCTGGCAAGCCGGCAGGAACACGCGCCATCGCTGTCGATCCCAGAAAACCCTGTCAGTGATATAGGGCTTCTGAACTCCTAAATGAACGCTATTGGCCTTAGAGGCATATAACCGCCCGTTTAGTCGTATTTCAGCCATCCGCCCGTTTGGTCGCAATTACCCGCCCGTTTGGTCGTAACTAGCCGCCCACTTGGTCGTCGATAACCGCCCGTTTGGTCACATTACAGCACTATAAGTGCTTGATATAATAGAAAAATTTTAGCTGTAAATTGAAGTTAAAAAGAACTTGAACTTTCCGCTGTGGACAAGTTCGATCTGTGGATAACTTTCCAGTCCAGGCAGCTTGGGTGCCGCGGTGCTCGCTGCGGGCAAGGGGTGGGTCCTCCCCGTGCTCGCCATGCTCGCCGCCAAGCGGCGGCTGCGCGTGGCTGCGCGCGGGTCCGGTCCCGGCGCCAAGCGGCGCCGCCCTTGCCCTCCGCTGCGCGCCGCAGCCGCCGGGAGGCGTCGGGGCGAGGAACGCCCCGCGCCATCGATCCCGCCTCCGGCGGGTCGAACAAGGAACTGGACAAGGGTTTCAGGACCAACAGCATGTTGCTGAAACCGAACCTGATCGCCTATCCCCCCACCAGACGGCGCAGGGCCTGGTTGGCCCGGACCTGCCAGCCCTGGCCGGAAGCGCGTAGACGGTCCACCACGTCCCGGTCCAGCCGCAGCGTGACCTGCACCTTGGCCGACTTCGTGCCAGGACCGCGGCGCCGGACCGCATCGCGTGCCAGCTTAGGCACGAGCTCAGACGCCGGCCGCGCCTGGGTGAAGTCGTCCGCATTCCATTCCGCGTTGTCCGGGTCGGACGCGATGCCGCGCTGGACCGCGGCCTCCTCCTCGGGGGTGTTGGGCTCAAACGTGCGCGGCATAGAACCTGACCTCCTGGTTGCTGGCCTTCCGCAGGCTGATGATGCGGCAGGTGTTCGTGCGGAGAGTGAACACCACCAAGTAGAGCCGGTCCCCCAAGGGTAGGATGGCCTTCAGCCTGACCTCGCCGGCCCCGTACGCCAGGTCGGCGCGGACCAGGGCGGCATCCCACTCCATGTCGCGGACGACAGTGAAGTCCACGCCGTGCTTTGCAATGTTCCCCAGGCGCTTCGCATCGCTCCAGGTAAACTCCATGAGCAAAGCGTAGTGCCAATCTGTGTGGGCATCAAGCAGATTGCGGCGCCCCGGCATGGGTATGGTGATCCGGTTCGGCCAAGGCGGGCACGGCTTCTGCCAGCATCGGCCCGTGCCGGGGGCAGTGAGGCGGTCCGACCTGATCGATCCATTTGCGCGCGGTGCGAACGACGTAGCCGCAGGTGGAGCAGGCGCATTTGACGTGCCGGTTGGCCTGCTTGCGGGGGCCGGTGGTGATCGGAGCGTCCCCGGCATCCTGGGCTGCCGCCAAGACCTCACGGTCGGCTTCGAGGCGGGCATGGGGCAGGGGTCCGGCGGCGTCGAGGACGGGCGCGATCAGGGCGAGGAAAGCCGGCCCCGGGCTGGTCGCGCGCATGGGGCCAACAAGGCCGATACTGTGGGCGACCTTGCGGTAGGCAGGTCCGCGGCCGGCCTGGATGCCGACGGCGGCATGGACTAGCTCGCGGGCGAGGGCGGCGGCGACGGGCAGGGCGAGGGCGCCCTCGGCCTCGGCAAGATCGGGACGGACGAGGATCTCGAAGGTGGCGTCGGCGCTGGCGGTGCTGTCCCAGCACTCGCCGGTGGCCTTGGCGCGGCGCCCGGTGGAGGGGAAGCCGATGGCGATGCGCAGCCGCTCGGGCAGGGGCGCGCCCATCTGGGCGAAGGCCGGGCGGAGGCGGGTGGCAACGTCGTTGAGCCAGCTTTCGCGGTTGGGGTGGGTGTCGAGGTGTGCTATGGACATCGGGCGCTCCTGGGCCGTGGGTGACGGTCCCAGGCTGCTGGTTCCCGGCGCGAGTGGGAAAATCCCGGACAGCAAGGACCGCCGCCGCGCCGTGAACACGACCTACGGGAGAGCGTGTTCACGCCCTGCCGTCCTCGGCTTTGTTGCTCCACTGCCCCCGGGGGTGAAGCCGAAGCCGGGTCGGAACAGGGCGGCACGGGAACGAGCATGCTACCAGGCAGACAACTTGTAATGGTTGGTCCGCAGGTAGGTGTCCGGCACCGACAGCCACGAATCGGGAAGCTGCACGAGGCAGGTCGGGATCTTGCCACCCCCCTTGATGGCGAGAGCGGGTCCGGTGGTGATGCAGCCCGGATAAACCTCCTCCCCGGGCCACCACGTTCCCCTGCTGCGCTCCTCGGCCAGCCGCACGATCGGCAGGAAGGCGTCCCGGAAGTGCGCGTCACCGATCCTGGCGAACGCCATCGCCTGTTCGCGGGCCGGGGCTGGCAGCGCCATCAGCCCGCGCACGGCCTGCAGCTGCGGGCTGGGCTTCGTGCCCTTCGCGGCACCGGCCAGTTCGTCCACGATGCCGTCCATGGCGGCCCGCTCGCCTTCGGGCAGGGTGCCCATGGTGCGCAGCACCGAAAGGCCGGTGCCGGCATCAGCGACGGCCTTCCTCATCTCGTCCGCCGTTTCGCGCAGCCGTGCTTCCTCGGACATGAAGCCCACCGTCGTCTTGACTGCCGCCATCTCCAGCGCGGCGAGCTTGTTTGCCGCGTTGGCGGTGGCGGACGCCCGCGCCCACCAAAACCCGGTCAGCAGCCCGACGCCGAACACCAGCGCGACCCCGAGGCCGGCGATCCCGACCGCCCAGCCGTAGCGCGCCCGCCGGTCCACGGCCAGCACCTCGCCGAAGCCCGCCCGGATCACCGCCACCGCCTCCAGCTTGGCCGCCGCCCGGTCCGCCTCGGCCTGGGCGGTGGCGGCTTCGGTTTGCGCCTGCGCCGTTTGCTGGGCCGTCGTCAGCAGGCCGCCGATACGCGCGACCATGGCGCCTGCCAGCTTGGACATTGACCGGACTTGGGCAACTCCGGCCGCCGCCAAGCCCTCGCCGTAGATGCGGATCGGGTCCGTCTTGTCGGGGAACGCGGCCTCGACCCGGGCCCGCATGGTCTGCTCGAGGCCACGGACCTCGGCCAGCGCCTCCGCTTCCAACTGATCGGGCAAGCGGGCGCCGTCCGGCACCCCTGGGGCCGCGGGACGCCCGCTCACGGGGGCCATCCGATCACCCCCGCCTCGGCGTGCCGCTGCTCCATCAGGGCGAGCCACTTCTTCAGCTCGTTGCGGCGCCACAGGTTGAGCGGGCGGGCGTCGGGATGCGGCAGGCCGTCCTCGCCCTTGGGCACGCCGCCCCCAGCCGCCTCGCGGATGCCGATGAACAGGTTGTCGGCCTCGACCATGGTGGCGAGGGGGACGGCGGGCATGCGCACCAGCTTGGCGCCCCGTTCCAGCGCTTGCAGCACCGCCTTGGACCGCAAGGCCGTGGCGAAGGGGTCCTGCCCGGCCGGCACGGCGGGCGCCAGGCCCTCGTTGAGCACGATGGCCGTCCGCGGCGGCTGGAACCCTAGCGCCTCCATGAACGCCAGCGTTTCGAAGTCGTCGCGCCCGCCGGCCAGGAAATACCATGCGGTCAGATCGACGCCCTCGGCCGGCAGCACCTCGTTGAACGCGTGGCGCTCGGCCAGCGTGGCGAAGGACCGGTCGCCGCCGGCCATGTCCAGCACCAGGCGCCCGCGGCTCAGGATGGTGGTTTCGGCCTGTTCCTCCATCCATGCCGCCACCGTCACGTCGTCGCTCGCGGCCGGCGAGCTGGCGTCGGGGTAGAAGCTGCCCAGGGTGGCGTTGTTGCGGTCGCCGTCCGCGATGGCGACGCTGCGCCCCGCGGCCCTGGCGCGCTCGATGGCCCAGCGTGCCCAGGTGGTCTTGCCGGTGCGCCCGCGGCCGAGCAGCACGTCGATCGTGCCCCGGACCGCCGCCTCGATCTCGGCCAGGTTCGGCCCGTCCGGGCTGGTTGGAACGTTCGGGTTCTTTGTCATGGTGCTATGTGTCTCCGAACCGTCGTCGTGGCGGCATGCTCGTCGCCGTGACCTTCGGCTTCTCTGGTGCGGCCCCGGCCACTCTCTCTGCAGGCCCAGGCGGGGCTACGATGGTGGGGGGCAATGGTGCGAGCGGCTGACCTCCGCCCGCACCTGCAATCCCATCCTGCCCCCTTGGGGATGGGACCGTTCCGTCCGAGGTCGGCCGCGCCGGAACGGACGGCTTCTGCGCCTCCAACCCCTTGACCCGACCTGCCCGCAGCAGCACGCCCCAGGCGTTCGACACGGCCTTGCTGCCGTACGGCTCGCCCGGCCTGACCTCCACGCCATCGGCGGCGGCGTCACGGCCGACGTCGTCCCACCGCAGCGTGAAATCCGCCTCGGCCGCCTGGATGCGGGCGGCGTTGGCGAGCAGCCAGATGCCCAGCGGGCCGCGTCGTCCACGCCCACCCGTGGCGCGGATCACGGCCGGCTTCGGGACGCCTCGGCGGGGCGGCTTGGCGTTCATGCGATAGGGCTAACATCCCGCCACATAGGTATTCAACGGTTTTCCTATACTATCACAGGTTTTCCATAGTAGTCCAAGAGTGTCAGTGCATACACGCGGTCGCACCGTTGGTGCTTCATAAGTGCATCATAGGCCAGAGTAGGGCTAAGCTGGCCCCGTCGGATGTTATAGGGGCAGTCGAGAGACGCCCACGGCAGACCGAGCCGGACGCAACCTTCGGGGAAGGATCACACGATGCCGGTCAACCCGGAAGACAGGACGACCGTCGCCCTCGGGGCCGCGCTGATCCAGGCGGTGCGCGAGCGGGCGGAGGCGGAGGGCCGCGGGTTCAGCGCCGTGGTGGCGGACGCCGTGACCGCCTACCTGC
>JAABUY010006165.1_pt1 | contig 11806 bp, 12 predicted proteins | sample 5560271 | NCBI WGS metagenome assembly JAABUY01 (sample SAMN10711886, study PRJNA513374) | rock metagenome | isolation source: Antarctica rocks | place: Antarctica: Victoria Land, University Valley
GTGACGGTGGCCGTGCTCTTGTTGTTGTCCTCGCGGGACTCCGCGATCGCGTTGGTCGGGTCCACCACCGCGGTCACCACGTGGGTGCCCTTCTTCGCCGACGTCCAGCTGATGTCGACCCGCTGCGACGCGAGCGGAGCCAGCGTCACCGGTGCGGAGTTGCCGATCAGCGTGCTGCCGTCCAGAAAACGGGTGACCGCGCCCGTGGCGGTGGCCGTCCCGGCGTTGGTGACCAGCGCGCTGACGTGCTCGACGTGGCGGCTGTCGCGGCTCACCGCGATGCTGCCGACGGTCAGGTCCGGCTTCGGGTCAGCGGCCGCGTACATCCGCAGCCCGCTGCTCTGCCGGGCGATGGTCGCCAGCGCGTCGCGGTAGCCCTTGGTCACGCCATCCGCCGGCGCCGTCGTGGTTACGCAGTCGGCAGTGCAGCCGTCGGCGTACCCGACCAGGACCCGACCGGCCGGGTCGATCGTGGCGTCCATGAAGTCCAGCAGGTTGCGATCGTTGCCGCAGGTCGTCCCGCCGGTGCAGATCGAGCCCCGCTGTACGGGGTCGGCGCCGGTCGCGTTGGAGGTCTTCCAGGTCTTGCCACCGTCGAAGGTCGAGGCGACGTAGAGCTGCCAGACGCCCTTGAAGACGTCGGTCTCCTGGGAGTTGCCCCCGGTCGTGGTGCCGAGGAAGGCCACCGCTGCCCGGCCGGAGTCGCCGGCGACGGCGGCCGGGAAGGCGACGTTCTGGATGCCGAGCTGGGTGCCGACGTCGTACGGCGTGCTCCAGGTCAGCCCCTTGTCCCTGGAGACGCTGGTAAACGCGTGGTTGTTCGCGCCATTCCAGCTGAGGTAGACGGTGCCGTCGTCGGCGATCCCGACTGAGGGGTCGCTCTCACCCGGGGAACCGGCAGCCACGGGACGGATCGCCCAGGTCAGGCCGTTGTCGGTCGACACGACCACCGACGGGTGGCCGTTGCAGGACTTGTTCGGGACGTACGCGGTGCCGTCCGGGGCGACCTTGACATGCCCGTGGAGGCCGCCGCACTGGGTCAGGTTGTAGATCGGCACGGCCGGACCGAACGTCGTACCGCCGTCGGTGCTCGTGGAGCAGGAAGCGTCCGCGATGTCCTGCGAGCAGTAGTACAGCTCGCTCGGGGAGGTGCGCAGCGCCGCGACGCCACCGGGTGCGTACGGCCCCCAGCCGAGGGTCTGGTGGTCTACCCCGGAACCGGGACCACCGCCCTGGCTGGTGGACCACGTGTTGCCGTCGTTTCCGGTGACGCAGGACAGGCTGCCGGCAGCCTGCGCGTCCAGCAGCTGCGACTCGATGGTGCGACCCGTCGCCTTGTCGGTGGCCAGGATCGGGTCGAGGCTGGTGGTGCTCCCGCCCGGGCAGCCCGTGGCTGCACTGGCGCTGCGGTCGACGTAACTGGCGGTCGTGCCGGCAGCGGAGTCGGTGAAGCCAACGCGGTAGGTGGACCGGTACGCCTGGTACAGCGCCTTGTTGGTGGTCCGGTCGTAGCCGATCGAGGGCTCACCGGCGTTGTGCGCATCGCGCAGGGTCCCCGGCGCGGGGTAGTTGCCGAATCCGGACGCGGGCGCCGTCGAAACCGGCGGGGCGACCGGCTGCCCGACCAGCGCGATGTCTGCGCTGATGCTCTGCCCGGCCGGGGCGTACGGCACCACGCGGAAGGTGTACTTCCCGGCGTTGGCCGGCACCTGCATGACCTCGGGGTCGGAGGAGGAGGCCGACGACGCGACCTCCCGCCCGGTCGAGTCGAGCAGGTAGATGTCGAAGTCAGCGGCCGAGTTCGGCCAGTTCACCGTGACCTTCACGCTGCTGGTTGCGCCGGCGCCGGCGCCGGTCGCGACGGTCAACGCGTAGTCGTCGCACGAGCCGGGTGCGCTGCAGTCCACTGGACCAGCAGCCCCGGTGACGTTGGGGACGGCGAACGGGCCGGCTGTGTAGTGTGCAGCGTGGGCGAGGTCGGCGACACAGTCCCGGAGGACGGTGTCGCGGCGTCAGAGGCAGAGATCGCGGTAGCGCTGAACGCCGCGGCCAGCACGGTCGCGGATAGGGCCGCCACACCGCGGTGACGGGCTCGGGCTCGGAAGGTGGAGCTGGGCACGGGGCCTCCGGTTGTCGCCCCGAGGGTGGGGGCTGCATCTGGACAGACGACGGTGGCCGTCTGGGCTGGGCGAATTGTCTCGCAATGTAGGGCAAAACGCGCGCTGAGTGGAAGGGGCCGGGCACCACCGGCTCACGCGCGGCTGCGTCGCGCCGTGTGGTGGCCGGGAACGGCCGGACCTGGGCCGCATGGTCAGACCCAGCCCTTCTCGGTGAGGTAGCGGCCGTTGCGCAGGCGGACGCGCTGCTGTCCTTCGTGCAGGTCGCGGTGCAAGACGTCGCAGACCAGGATGGTGTCGGTCAGGCTGGTCACTCCGTCGTCGGCGTAGCGCCGCAGGTGGTGCGGAACCAGCTCGGTGGGGTCGGTCCCGCCTCGGCAGCACCCGACGCCGGCGCATCGATTTCGGTGTTCGATCGCCGCGGCCCGTCGCTCCAGCGCGGTAAGGGTCCGGCCGAGGTGGACTGCCCGCAGGGCTTGGCCACCGCGGTTCAGGACGTACGCGGTGACCCGGCTGTCACACCACCAACGTTGCAGCATGCGGCGCGGTATCGCAGCGCCGCTGTCGGCGATGGCGGGTCGGGCGCCGGGCTGGTCGTCGATCAGCGCAGCGCTGAGCGTGACGTTGACCTGCACCGGCACCTTCTGGCTGCTGCCGCCCAGGCCGTGCTCGAGGTAACGGCCGAGCAGCGCGTTGAACGCGTCGTGCATCCGCTGCCGGCGCGACCGCGGCCAGTCCAACGGGCTGACCTCAGCCCGGTCCGCGAGGTCCATTCCGCCCGCACTGTCAGCCGTACCGTCCCCACTGCCAGCCGTCCCGAGCGCACCGGTGTCGGGATCCCACGGGTCGATGCCCTGCGCCCGCAGCGCAGCCGCGGCCGCGGTGTCCAGCCGGATGGCCGGGTCGCGTTGGGGCTCTAAGCGCAGCGCCGTGAACAACCGCTCACCGCACTGCAGGTCCAGGTCAGCGTCCAGGCGCCAACCGGAGCCGTCGTCCTTGAGCTGCAATGACAAGCCGGCGTTGTCCCGGCCGCGCTGCGCCCGGTCCTCCAACAGACTCGGCACGACGGCCAGCACCAAATCCTCCAGGCAGGACGTGAGCAACGACGGCGGAACGTGCCCGGCGAGCAGCACGAAGGCTGCTTCGAGCCGGTCCAGCTGCCCAGCCCCGGCCGCGGCCGGCCCCGTACGAGCCGGCCCAGCGCCAGAACCAGCCGGATCACCCCCAGCCGGCCCGCTGGCGATGATCTGCTGGGTGGCGATCTGCAGGTGGAGCAACCGCGGGTCGCCTTCGCCCATCCCGAGCACGCACCCGCACACCAGGTCCACGACGTGCCCGACGACCGCGGCGATGACCTGCTCCCCGGGCTGGCCGTCGATCCGTTCGTCGAGCTGGTCCACGTGGAGACGGCACCGGCCCAGGGCGAGTACGACCTTGCGGGCAGCCACGAGCGACAGCTCACCGCCCTCGACCGCGGTGCTGAGCCGTTGATATCCCTGCAACCTGCGGCTCAGGCCCGCATCGGAGCTGTCCGCGTCGGGCTGGGCGTTGCGCAACCATGCGGTTGTGGAGCGAAAGCCCCGCAACGTGTGGCTCATCGCCTGCTCCGCCGATAGCGACGTCGGGTCGATCGCGCAGACCACAGCCGCGGCTGCCTGCAGGGCCCGCACGGCAGCAGTCACTCCGACCGGCACGGGCGACGCCGACGGCTGCTGCCAGGTCACACCCGGAATCGCCCAGCCCGCCGCCTCAGGCCCTCGGTCAACCAGCTCGGGGTCAACCAGCTCGGGGTCAACCAGCTCGGGGTCAACCAGCTCGGGGTCAACCAGCTCGGGCGGGGGGGACCGTAGCTCAGGGTCAACCAGGTCGGGGTCAACCGGAGTTGGCTCCGCCAGCTCGGGCTCCGAGTGCAGGCAGCTGCAGGCCGAGGGCTCCAGCGGCTCGAGCCAGTCCGTCAGCACCCAGTCCGGGATCAGCTCGGGCAGGCGCATGTCGACCTCGTCTTCCAGCACCGCCGACACCTCCTAGACTCAAACACTTGTTCGATAATACCGCTCCTCCCTGCCCGCGTCCAGGCTGCGACAACTCTGTGGGAAACGCACCGCTCGTCGCGGCGCGCCCGAGGTCCCGTGGGATCGACACTCGCGTCCGACCTGCTGGTGAGCGCGGTACAACGGCCGACCCGTCCTGTACCGCCGCCCGGACCACCCGCTGCGTGGAGTCGGGTCCTCGACCCGAAGAGGCACCGCCCGATCTTCTGATCGCGCCGATGGTGCTCGACGCGCCCGCGTGTCGTAACAGCAACCACCGGATCAGAAGATCATCGCTCCGCCAGACGAGCGGACGGCCCGGACGCAGCCGGGCGACAGCACGTGAGGCGCCGGGCTACGACGGCTGGAACGTCTCGATCCGGCAGGTGGGGCCGGTCGCCAGGGCCAGCCGCTGATCGGTCGTAAGCAGGACCGCGTCCAGCGCCTCGGCGAGCGCGACGTACATCACGTCCCAGCCACGGACGGTGTCCCGGAGCTCCCACGCGCGAGCCAGCAGCTGTCGGTGCCCGAAACGCTCGCCTGGCCAGGCCTGCAAATCCTCGACAGCCAGGCGGGCCGCGGTGCGGTCGAGCTGCCCGCGCAGGTGCTCCCGCCGTACGACGGCGAAGACCTCGACGTCCACGACGTGAGGCGCCGCGTGGTCGACGTCGTTGGCCATCCGGCAGCGGATCGCCTCGGCGCTGGACCCGCCGAGCAGCACCTCGCACAGGCACGAGGCGTCAATGACCAGCATCGGGCCAGGCGCCGCGCTGCTCGTCGAGGGCAGCCAGGACCTCCACGCGCCCGGCGGGCGCCGAGGGCCTCCGGGTACGGCTCAGCCACGCCTCGACGCTGGGCCGAGCCGCGAGTCGGGCGGCCTCGGCCCGCAACAGCTCGGGCACGCTGACGCCGGTCTCGGCAGCCCGACGCACGAGCGCCGCGTACACCTCGTCGTCCACGTCACGGATCTGCACGGTCTTGGGCACCCATCGACATTACATGCAGTTCCGCATGACGTCATGCGGTCACGCACCGAAGCGGGATCTGTACGACGCGGCCAATCAACCGTGATCTTGTAAGTGCCGCGGTGGCAGGGCACCGCTCGGGCGGACCGAACGAAGCGGGACGCGGCTATCCAGTTGGCCAGGCGGCTCTCTTGATCATCAAAGGATCTGATGACCTGGGGAGCGATCTCGAAGGGGCCAGGCCACCGATGCTTCTGATGGTCACGCAACCAGTCCCGGTCGCTCTTGCGGGCCGCGCGGCACTGGTGGGCGCGGCGCCGAGCGGGACGCCGTCGACGCCTCGGGCAACCGTGTCGACCAGGTGGGACAGCGGTTTGCCGAGCTGAGTCAGGCTGACCAGGCCGGCGCCGAGCAGCAGCTTGGTGAGCCAGTCGCTGACCTTGGCCAGTTGCTGCTCGGGCTGAACTGGACCGGGTTCGGAGCGTCCCCGACCGGGTCGACGGCCAGGGCGGTGGTGGTCTGGGACGGTTCCGGGTCGTTCTCGCTGATGGCGACGACGTGCGAGGACGTACGCCGCAGCTGCCGCTCCCCGGTGGTGTGCCGCAGCGAGCCGGACGAGACGACCTTGGGGATCCCGAACAGGAAGCCGATCAGCGACCCGGCGACCAGCGCGGCGAGCGCGGTCAGGAGCCCCACGCCTTATGGACTGCAGGTGCGCGCCGGTGTAGAGCAGGACCAGCAGCAGGCCGCCGCCGCCGCCGAACAGGATGGCGGACCCGACCATCAGCGCCCGGCCGGTCCCCGAGGCACGCTTGCCCTTGCTCGAGCTCATGAGACAGCGAGCAGATTCGGCGTACGGCGGCAGGTGCCGTCGTGGGCTCGACCCCCGTCGGGCGTCCTGTTGATGAGCCGCATGAGCGACCTCCCCCAAGATCTACCGGTCAGGGTGCCGCTGTGACGGTGCGCCGCCAATAGCCCAAATGGACCAGGGCCGGCACATGGTTCGCTCGGTGGGATGCGGTCCGCTGGACCGGCCGACCTACCAGCCGCCAAGGTGCTACATTGTGCGTCATGGAGCAGGTCGGCGTGCGCGACATTCGGCAGAACATCAGTGTCTTCCTGCGGCGGGTCAAGGCCGGCGAGACGTTCACCATCACCGAGCACGGGTTGCCGGTCGCCTTGCTCGTCCCGGTTCCCGCAGACTCCGACGACCGGCTCGCGGACCTGGTTGCCGCCGGTCACGTCCTTGCGGCACCCGACCGCGGGGGGGTGCTGCCGCCTCGCGCGGGGGCACCCCTGGGTCGGCCGTCCGCCACTCAGGCGCTGTTGGACGAGCGCCGTGCCGACGAGCGGTGAGCCGGCCGGTCTGCTTTCTTGATTCCTCTGCCATCACCAAGCTGGTGGTCCAGGAGACCGAGTCCGACGCGCTCGCTGACCGGCTTGCCGGTTGCGACCTGGTGGGAAGCGCGTTGGTGCTGACGGAGGTGCCACGGGCGGTACGCCGGGTGCTCGGACACGACCGCGACGAGCTGCTCGGTCAGGTGCTGGACCTCATCCATCTTGTCGCCATCAACCGGAGCATCCTGCTCAGCGCCGCTGACCTGAGGGCGCCCGGCCTGCGGACTCTGGAGGCGATCCATCTGGCGAGCGCGATATCCCTAGCGCCGCGCTTGGATGCCTTCATCGCCTACGACGACCGCCTCCTTGCTGCCGCTGGTCAGGCTGCTCTCACGGCGGAGAAGCCCGGGCATTAACGCCGTAGGGGCCGTGGCTGCGGCGCATACCAATCGGTTGACACGCGGGGTAGCCTGCGGCCATGACCACGCAGATCGCCATTCGGCTGGATGAGCGCGAACTGGCGGCCTTGGACGCCGAGGTCGCCGAAGGGCGAGCTGCTAACCGCTCCGAGGCGGTCCGGCGCACCATCGCCCGTCTCCAGCGTGAGCAGCGCTACCGCAGGGAGGAAGCCACACTCGTCGAGCTGGCTGGTAGCCATGAGGCGGTCTATCCCGAACTGGACGGTCTGCTCGACCTTCCGCGCCCGCCGTTGGACTGATCCGCACCCGTGCGGACCATCGCGTCGGTCCAGCTGGACACGCGACGACCAGCCTTGATCTTGACCCGACAGTCCACGCTTCACCGGCTGACCGGGGTCACCATCGCCCCCATCACCCGCACGATCCGGGGCCTGACCAGCGAGGTGCCCGTCGGGCCCCGCAACGGCCTGGACCATGACAGCGTCGCTAGCTGCGACAACATCACCGCTGTGAGGGTGGACGCCGTCGGCGACACGATCGGCATCTTCTTCGACGACCAGGAACCGGCACTGGCTCGTGCCGTCGCCGACGCCTTCGACCTCTTCCTGTCGTGACCGTGGGCGCAGAGGCCAGCAGACTGGTCCGGACCGGTTCAGTCGATGACGACGGGGGTGCCGTCGGGCACCGTGCGCTCCAGGGTGAGTGAGTCCGCATTCACCATCCGGATGCATCCGTGCGAGACGCTCCGCCCGATGCTGGACTGCTCGTCGGTGCCGTGGATGCCCAGCACCCCGTCGCCGCTGCCGAACCGGGTCAGGACGTCGGAGTGCCCGGACAGCCCGAGCGCGGCCGGCCCGTACGCACCGCCCGGGTCGTTGGTCTCGATCAGGTCGGTCACGAAGAACAGCCCGGCCGGCGTCGGGGTGCTGGCCTTGCCGATCGCAACCGGGTAGCGCGCGGTGACCAGGCCGGCGCGCCGCACGGTGAGAGTGTGCGTGGCGCGCGTGATCTCGATGCTCCACGGCTCGGCCGCGAGGGTGACCTGGCTGCGCCGTACCCAGCCGGTCGCGGTGTTCGGCCGGACCGGCAGGCGCACCTGGACCCAGCCGGCCGTCGAGCCGGAGACGAGCAGGATGCGTGGTCCGCTCAGGTCGGTCCTCGGGCCCAGCGTCAGGACGGAGCGGCCACCTGGCCGGTCGTACACGCTGAGCACTGACAGGACCCTGGCCACGGTCCCACCCCTCAACGGGCTCGGTACGGCGGGGCGGCCAGGCACGGCCGGTCGACGCGCGACAGGTGCCACTGCTCGACGCGCGACAGTCCTGGGGCGGGCAGCAACGGGCTGGACCTGCGCAGCGTGGGTCGAGGTGGCCGCCGCGGCGACCGTGGCGGAGCAGCCCGGGACCCGGCTTGGGCGCACCCCGCGACGGCAGCGACCGCGCCGAGGGCAGCGGCGCCGCGCACAAGCTTTCGCGCCGGTCGGGTGCGCCCTACTCTGCGGCTGTGCCCCTCGCGGGCACGGCCTTGGGGGGCTCTCATGGTGCGCCGAAAGAAGTCAGTGGGGCGAGCGGAGTACGCCTGCGCTGAGTGCGGCGGTCGGCGCTGGTTCCGGCTCACCGAGTCCTGGACCGAGCGGCGCTACGTGTTCATCCCCGGACCACGCGAGGACGTCTGGCGCAAGGGCACCTGCGAGAACTGTGGCAGCCGCTACTCCGTGGGGCCAGCCCGCACCTGAGCTCTACGGTCCCCAGGCCGGGAATGCCGAGATGCCTCAGCGGCGCAGCAAGCGCGCCAGCGACCCGATCCGTGGCCATGACTCCGCCTGAGCAGGCAGGATCGTCGTTGGAGCTGGGCGCGGCTCGCAGCTGACACAGCGTCGCGGAACAGGGTGCCCCACCGACTGGTGAATGGGCCTACGGCACGACAGGGTTCACAGGAGGCCAGCCGACCCGGGTCACAACGCAGTCCGAGGGACAGCTCCCCCCGATAGGCTCGGCAGGATGAGGGCAACCCCGCCATATGCGATCCCGAACGACGCCAAGGTGTACGTCGCTGGGCACCGCGGCCTGGTCGGCGGCGCCATCACCCGGGCCCTGGAGGCTCGCGGCCTCCCGGTACTCGGCCGCGCGTCCAGCCAGCTCGACCTGCGTGACCGGGATGCCGTCGATGCCTTCTTCGACGCCGAGCGGCCCACCCACGTCGTGCTCACCGCCGCGAAAGTCGGTGGCATCCTGGCGAACTCGACCTACCCGGCGGACTTCCTGTCCGACAACCTGCGGATCCAGGTCACGTGCTGGACGCGGCCGCCCGCACGGGCGTGGACCGGCTGATCTTCCTGGGGTCGTCCTGCATCTACCCCAAACTCGCCGAGCAGCCGATCCGCGAGGACAGCCTGCTCACCGGCGCGCTAGAGAGCCGACCAACGACGCCTACGCCATCGCCAAGATCGCCGGGATCCTGCAGATCCAGGCCCTACGCCGCCAGCACGGCGTCAGCTTCATCAGCGCCATGCCGACCAACCTGTACGGCCCCGGCGACAACTTCGACCTCGCCGCCAGCCACGTACCGGTTGGCGTGAGCGTGGCCGACTCGGTCGGCACCGGTGTGGCGCTGGGGCTCGCGGGCAAGGCGGTCTCGGCGGGGGCCGCGGTGCTCACGTCCGCCTGCGGCACTCCAGACCCCTGCTTCACCGTGTACACGGCCCCAACCACGACCAGGACTGCGAGCAGGAGCAGCAGCGCGTCGTTGCGGTGCAGGCGCGGGCGTTGCATGGGATTACGTTACGTGGACATGCGCCTGCAGCGCCGTACGACGAGCCGGTTCAGGTCGACTGGACGAGGTCCGGATGGGAACGGAACCAGGCCAACGTGCGCTCGAGCCCCTCCTCATGGCCGATCGTCGGCTCCCAGCCCAGGGCCGCCCGCGCCAGGGTGATGTCCGGCTGCCGGACGGTCGGGTCGTCCTCGGGCCGCGGGATGAACACGATCTCGCTGCTGCTGCCCAGCAGCCGCTTGATGGTTTCGGCGAGCTCCAGGATCGAGACCTCGTACGGGTTGCCGATGTTGACCGGGCCGGACAGGTCCGAGCGGACGAGTCGCATGATCCCCTCGACCAGGTCGTCCACATAGATGATCGAGCGGGTCTGCGACCCGTCACCGGCCACCGTGATCGGCTCACCCCGCAGGGCCTGGCTGGCGAAGGCCGGAATGGCCCTGCCGTCATTCGGTCGCATCCGCGGGCCGTGCGTGTTGTGCGCAAGCACGCCCCCGCCCGCCCAAAAGTTCTCTCTCCCCGGAACGCAGAAGTCGTAGACCAGCTCGGTGGCCTCGACCTGCGTGATCCGGTGCACCGGGGCCCAGACGATGTCGCCGGTCCGCTTCGCCTGCAGGTTCTGCTGTGTGCCGCGGTGCCACTGCAAGGGGCTCCACGGGCTGACGTGGCACACGGTGATGCGCCAACGCCCGTCCCCGGACTGGGCCTTGTTGATGGTCTCGTAGCGCCCCACACTGGGCACCAGACCGAACCGAGCCAGTGCGACCACCAGGTCGTCCTTCAGCTCGGTGCTCGTCGTGGACCACTCGTGCCGGTTGCCCTCGTCGAAGATCGCCCCAGAGTGCACGCCGGCGCCCTCGCGGTAGCCCTCGATCACCCGCCCGAGTCGGGCAAGGGGGAGGCCGAGCACCCAGCCGGAAAATCGCTTCGCACCGGCCCGGAACCCCAGGTGGTCCATCAGGTGCAGCAGGAACGTGCTGTGCACAACCAGGTGCGGGGCGCACGCCGTCGAGCCAGCACCCCTGGCTGCATGCACCCCCAGGTCCCGCTCGAGGATCTTCTGCGCGAGATCTAAAGTGTCGTCGTCGCACGACACGTCTACGTATGCGCTCTTGCCCGGCGTCTGGACCCGGCAGCCTACGGCGACGTAGAGCCCCAGGAACCACAGCAACTCGTCGGTGACCGGCTCGAACCTCGGCAGGCTCGTCGATCGTCCCACCGTGCTCGGCCGCACCCGGGCACTCGCCGACACCGCGATCCCGCAGGCCTGCAGCGCCCCCAGCGGTACGGCGCCCGTCGTCGTCCAGCGCAAGACGGTGCACCAGGCGCTTTGCCGGGTGGGGCCGGTCGAGCCCTTGCCGTGGTGCGCGAGCAACGCGCCCAGCAGGTCCTGGCGCCGCTCGTGCAGCGCAGCGCTCTGTTCCGGTGCGACGACCACGACGGACCACGGGTCCTGGTCCTGGAGCACCTCGAGGAGGTCGACGACCTGCTTGTCCCGCTCCACCACGTCGAGCCGGCCGGCGATCGCGACCGCGTCGCCCACCTGCAGCTCGTTCACGGTGCGAGCGACCGGCTGCCCGTCGGCCCCCCGAACGAACAGGCTGTGGTCCCCCGTGACCCGGATGCTTCGTCCATAACGGGTCGCGATCTCACAGCATCGCCGCTCAGTCGGGTGGCCCACGAACCAGCTGGCCTCGCTCGGTCCGATGCCGCCGCGCTCGTCGAACGCCGGTACCGACCAGCCCTGGAGCGCCGTCGTCGGGCCCCCAAGCCGTGCCGCCAGCTCGCCGGCCGTCGTACGGCACAGCTGGACCCCGTCGTCGTACAGCACCTGCTCGTCAGCGAGCACACTGTTGAAGATCCGTACGATGCCGGCGTCGACCTCGTGGAAACGGCGGTAGGCCATGGTGAGGGCCTCGGCGTAGCGCTTGGCCTCGTCGTAGACCCCGCGCGGACCGACCGGATTCACATGCCCCCAGTAGGTCTCGGGCTGCGGGTGCACATGCGGGTCACCGTAGGTCTCGCTCGTGCTGGCCAACAGGAACCGCGCGCCCTTCTCCTTCGCCAGCCCCAACGCGTGCAGGGTGCCGATGCTGCCGACCTTCAGCGTCTCGATCGGCAGCAGCAGGTAGTCGATCGGGCTGGCGGGGCTGGCGAAGTGCAGC
>JAABUY010006166.1_pt1 | contig 11804 bp, 13 predicted proteins | sample 5560271 | NCBI WGS metagenome assembly JAABUY01 (sample SAMN10711886, study PRJNA513374) | rock metagenome | isolation source: Antarctica rocks | place: Antarctica: Victoria Land, University Valley
GGGGACGTCAGACGTTGCCGACTGGGGCGCCCCACAAGTGAACCTTGGCTTCCTTCACCGGCCCTGGTCGGGCTCTTCCCGCCCGTACGCCGGGTGCCGATGCTGCCGCGGTGCCTAGCCTTTGGGCGGGGAAAGCCGGTTGGCCGCCACAAACCTGTAAGGAGTAAGACGGTTGCAAACAGCGGCACCCTGGGTCGTCCTGCTCGCGTTTTGCGTGCTCACCTGGTGGGTGACGCCCCGGCGGGTTGCCGCCGCCCAATTCTTCGACGGGCGGCAGGACGATGGGCGGCCGCCGGGCGTGTGGATGGTTGCTATGAGCGCTGCCGTCACCTGGGTGTTCGCCAAGTCTATCGCCAACGCCTCCGACCTCGCCTACGGCTACGGGCTGACAGGCGGGCTCGGCTACACGGTCTACTACCTGAGCTTCGTGGTGGCGGGCGTCGCCATCTACCTGCTGCGGACTCGTGGCGGATACCGCTCGCTGCCACATTTCCTGGTCAGCAAGTACGGGGTAGCCGCAGCGAAGCTGTTCATGCTGCTGGTCCTGTTCAGGCTGGCCAACGAGATCTGGTCGAACACCAAGGTGATGTCGCTGTACTTCGGGCCGGAAGGCAGTGGCCCATACTGGCTAGCCGTCATCCTCGTGACCGCCTTCACCGTCGCCTACGCTTGGCGCGGTGGCATGCGCGCGAGCCTCACCACCGACCGGGTCCACATCGTCCTGGCGTTCGCCCTGCTGGCGCTGGTGCTGGCTGTCCTGTTCTCCGGGCTCGAGGCCAAGGGGGTGCCCGAGGTTTCCCAGGCAACGCGGGACGGCGGCCTGACCTTCTGCCTGCTCGCCCTCGTCCAGGTCCTCTCCTACCCGTTCCACGACCCGGTCCTTACCGACCGCGGGTTCCTGAACCAGCCGAAGCAGGCGCTACGGAGCTTCCTGCTCGCCAGCGTGCTGAGCGGGAGCTTCATCTTCCTGTTCAGCCTGATCGGCCTTTATGGCCTGTCGTTCGGCCTGGGCAAGCCGACCAGCGTCACGGTCCCGGCCTCGTTCGGACTGGCCATGCTGCTGGTGTTCAACGCCATTATGCTGATGACGGGCGGGTCCACCATCGACTCGACCCTGACTAGCGTGGCCAAGCTCTCGGCGCGGGACTGGCGGAACCGCTCGGCGGAGGCGACACCCCGGCAGCTCGCGACAGGCCGCATCGCCCTGGTCGCGGTCGCGATCGTGGGCAACCTGCCGCTGCTTTCCATCTACCTCGGCGACCGGGTCGGTCCGGCCATCATCGCGGCGACCACCATCAGCGGGACGATGGTGATGGGGCTGGCACCTATCTTCCTGCTCTCCTGGATCCGGTCAGCGGGACCCGCCAGCTTTCATCTGGCGCTCTGGCCCGGTGTTGCTGTCGGGGTTATCCGCGCCGTGGAGACCTTCGGGCAACTGCACATCTTCCCCGCGAGCCTCGCCCTGGGAACCGGCTCCTTTGCGCTCGACCTCGGCGTCAACGCCTGGGGCCTGGCTCTCTGCACTGCAGGCTTTGTCGCGGGAGCTGTCCTGGCGCCCAGGACGGACCTGTCCGTCGCCGGGCTGCCCCAGGAGTGACGCCAAAAATGATCCCCGTGGTGGAGGCGTGCGGCACCGTGCTCCTGTTCGGCGGCTGCTATAGCAACCTCCAGGCCACGAGCGCCCTCCTGGGGGAGGCGCGACGGCTCGGCATCCCGCCCGAGCGCACCATCTGCACGGGCGACGTCGTGGCCTACGGCGCCGATCCCGCGGCGACGGTCGACATTGTCCGCGATGCTGGCGTCCACGTCGTCATGGGGAACTGCGAGGAGTCCCTGGGCGAGTGCGCCCAGGATTGCGGCTGCGGCTTCACGGCCGGATCGGCCTGCGACCGGCTATCCGCCGCCTGGTACTCCCATGCCGACGCGATGCTCGACGAGGACGCCCGCCGCTGGATGAGGAGCCTGCCGCGCCGCATCGATCTGCTGATCGGCGGGCGGCGGCTCGCCATCGTCCACGGCAGCCCGGAGAGGATCAACGAGTTCGTCTTCGGTTCCAGCCCGGACGACGACCTCCGGCAGCTCGTCCGGGACGCAGGGTGCGACGGCGTCATCGGCGGCCATTGCGGCATCCCGTTCACGCGCATGGTCGATGGTCTGCTGTGGCACAACTCCGGCGCTATCGGCGTTCCCGCCAACGACGGCACGCCGCGCGTCTGGTTCAGCCTGCTCGAGCCCGGCCTCGGTGCCATCGAGATCCGGCACCTCCTTCTTGAATACGACCACCCTGCAGCGGCAGCGGCGATGCGGGCCGCCAGCCTTCCCGAGGGTTATGCGGACGCGCTGCGGTCCGGCCTATGGCCCAGCCTGGACGTCCTTCCCCCGGAGGAGCTGGCGCAAACGGGGCAGGCGCTTGCTCCCAGGACGCTGCACTGGCCGATCCCCTGCGTACCGGCATCCGCCGCATGAGCGCAGCCGCGCCAAGCCGTCCCTCTTGGCTGCCCCGGGCAGTTCTGCTTGTCACAGTGGTGAGTCTCGTCGGCGCGTTCTTCGCGTTGAGGTTCCACCACGCCATCACGCTCGAATCGCTGCAGTCGCACCGGGACGATCTGGTCCAGGCTCGCGACCGGAACCCCGTGCTGTTCGCCGGAGGCTATTTGCTGGCCTACATCCTCATGGCCGCGCTCGCCATCCCGGGCGCCCTTGTCATGACCGTCGCAGGCGGCGCGGTTTTCGGCCTGGTGGAAGGAACGGTGCTGGCGTCGTTCGGGTCGTCGCTGGGGGCCACCCTCGCCATGCTTGCCAGCCGCTACCTGTTCCGCGATTGGGTGCAGCGTCATTTCCGCGAGCGCCTCGATCAGGTGAACCGTGGACTAGCGCGCGACGGCTGGCTCTACCTGCTCAGCCTGCGCCTGGTGCCCGCGATCCCGTTCTTCGTAGTTGACCTCCTGTTCGGGGTCACGGCGTTCCCGGTCCTGCGGTTCTATGCCGTCAGTCAGGCCGCGATGCTCCCGGCGACCCTGGTGTACGTGAACGCGGGCACGCAGCTCGAGCACCTGACCAGCCTCTCCGGCATACTATCGCCAGAAGTTCTCGTCTCCCTAGTCCTGCTGGCCTGCCTGCCGCTCGCCGCCAGGGCCGTGATCAAGCGGATGGTGAAGCGCCGATGACTCCTCGCACCTGGAAGCGGCCGCACCGGTTCGACCGCAACCTCGTCGTCATCGGCGCCGGGACCGCTGGGCTCGTGGCCGCCCTGGTCGCAGCCAAGGCTGGCGCCAAGGTCACGCTGGCCGAGGCGCACGAGATGGGCGGCGACTGCCTCAACACCGGATGCGTCCCCTCGAAGGCGCTCATCCACGCCGCCCGACTCGTCGCACAGGCCCATGCGGGGGCGAAGCTGGGCTTGCTCGGACCCGTCGGTGCCGTCGAGTCCTCGGCCGCAATGGCCCATGTGCGGGCGTCCATCGCCGCCGTCGCCCCGCACGACTCCGTCGAGCGCTATCGCGGCCTTGGCGTCGATGTCCGGCAAGGCCGGGCAAGGATTACCTCGCCCTGGTCGGTCGAGGTGGGTGGGGAAACCTTGACCACCCGGTCCATCATCATCGCGACCGGCGCCGAGCCCGCCGTGCCACCCATCCCGGGCCTGGACGCGACAGACTACGTCACCTCGGAGACCCTGTGGCGGCTGGAGGAAGTGCCCAAGCGGCTGCTGATCCTCGGCAGCGGGCCGATCGCCTGCGAGCTGTCGCAGGCGATCGCCCGGCTCGGGTCCACGGTCACGGTGACGCAGAAGTCGGACCGTCTGCTCGAGCGCGAGGACGACGAGGTCTCCGCCCTGGTGCGCAAACGGCTCGAGCAGGAGGGAGTCCGCGTGCTGACGGGTCACCAGGCGGTCGGCGCCGCTGTCCGGGATGGCGAGCGCAGCATGCGCTTCGAGCACGACGGCGGCGCCGCCGTCGACGTGCCATTCGACGTCATCCTCGTCGCGGTGGGCCGCAAGCCCAGGACTTCCGGCCTCGGCCTTGAGGAGCTGGGCATCCCGCTCACGAAGAGCGGCACCGTCGAGACCAACCACTACCTGCAAACCCTGCATCCCAACATATACGCCTGTGGCGACGTTGCGGGCCCATGGCAGTTCACCCATGCGGCCGCTCACCAGGCATGGCACGCCAGCCTCAACGCCCTGTTCGGCGGCTTCCGCCGCATCCGTCCGGACCGGGCCGTCATGCCCGCGGTCACCTATACTGAGCCCGAGGTCGGGCGGGCCGGGCTGAACGAGCGCGAGGCCAAGGCCAAAGGAGTCGCCGTCGAGGTCACCCGCTACGACTTGCACGAACTCGACCGGGCCATCGTGGACGACGCGCGGGAGGGTTTCGTGAAAGTGCTGACCCCGCCCGGGCAGGACCGCATCCTCGGGGTCACCATCGTGGCGCCCCGCGCGGGCGAGATGCTGTCGGAGATGGTCCTGGCCATGCGGCACGGCATCGGACTCAAAAAGGTGTTCGGCACCGTCCACGCCTATCCCACCTACGCCGAGGCGAACCGGGACGCGGCGGGCGCCTGGCGCAACCGGCATGCGCCGACCTGGCTGCTTGGCGGGCTGAAGCGCTATCACGCCTGGATGCGTGGCGGCTTAGGAGCGCCGTGAAGTTCTCCGTGATCGTTCCGCTCGGACCTGACGAGGTGGAGTGGCATGGGCTTGTGCCGCAACTGGGCGCCGCCCTGTCCCCGGCAAGCGAGATCATCCTCGTTGCCGCCGGGCACCCCGCGCCGAAGGCGTCTGCGGACTGGCCGGAGCGCATTCCCCTGCGCCGCTATGGTGGCGATGCCGGTCGAGGTCGGCAGCTGAACCAAGGCGCCCGGGAGGCTGACGGCGAATGGCTCTGGTTCCTGCACGCCGACTCCCGCCTGGGGCCGCATACCGTGCCTGCGCTCCAGGATTTCCTGGCCCGGGGCGAGGCGGCGCTGGGCTGGTTCGACCTGGCGTTCCGCCCGGGCGGGCTCCCGCTGATGCGGCTGAATGCACACGGCGCGAACCTGCGCTCAACCTGGCTTGGCATGCCGTTTGGGGACCAGGGCTTCGTGATCCCGGCGCGCTCGTTCGCGGCGCTCGGCGGCTTCGAGGCAAACGCCCCGTACGGCGAGGACCATTTGCTCGCCTGGGCGGCCAGGCGGTCGGGCCTCCCCTTGCGGCGGATCGGCGCCGCCTGTTCACGAGTGCCCGGAAGTACGAGCGCGGCGGCTGGGCCTCCTCGACGGTACGGCATCTGTGGCTGACCGCGGCCCAGGCGTGGCCCGAGTGGCGGCGCCTACGCGCAGGCGCCGGACGACCGCCGTCGCCATTTTCGTCAAGACGCCGGGCCTCAGCCCGGTGAAGACGCGCCTGGCCCGAGGCATCGGCAGCGCGCTCGCGACCGAGTTCCATTGCCGGGCCGCGGCCGCGGTAGGCGCGGTCGCGCGTGCGGCCGCACCCGACGTGGCGCCGCACTGGGCGGTGGCCGAGCAGGACGCGCTGGCCCACCCGGCATGGAGCGCATTCCCGACGCTCTGGCAGGGCGAGGGCGACCTCGGCACGCGGCTGGATCGGGTATACTCGGAGCTGCTGGAGCGCCATGGCTCGGTGCTGCTCATCGGCGCCGATGCACCGCAGGTTACCCCGGTGCTGCTTCGCAATGCCGCTCGCGCCCTCCTGGAAGGGGTGCCTTCGTACGCCATGGACCCGGCCAGCGACGGCGGCTTCTGGCTGTTCGGCGGCCGGGCTCCGGTGCCGTCGGAAGTGTGGCACTCGGTCGCCTATTCCCAGGCGGACACCGGGGCAAGGCTGGCCGAGGCACTCCGGCGGTTCGGTCAGATCAGCTGGGTTCCCGCTCTCATCGACACCGACGAGGCTTCGGACCTGCCCGAATTGGCTTCAGCGCTGCGCTGCCTGCGCCACCCGTTGCCGGAGCAGGCCAGTCTTGGCGACTGGCTGCGAACCGTGTGCCCCGAACCAGCCTTCCCTGAACTCGCCCAGGAGACGTCCTGCCGATGACCGCAATCGCCCCCGCGTCCGCCCAGACTCTCGCCAAAGAAAAGTTCCGCGATCCTAACATCACGGCCCGGGGCGAGATGCGCGCCAAGGTCGCCCTCATGGCGCTGGACACGCTGTGGTTCAACACCGGCACGCTCTGCAACCTGACCTGTCTGAACTGCTACATCGAGTCCTCGCCGCGGAACGACCGTTTGGCCTACCTGACCCGAGCCGAGGTCGCCCGCTACCTTGACGAGATCGCGCGAGACTGCCTGCCGACCCGCCTGATCGGCTTCACCGGCGGCGAGCCGTTCATGAACCCGGACATGATCGCGATGCTCGAGGACACGCTCTCGCGCGGATTCGATGCGCTCGTGCTGACCAACGCCATGAGACCCATGCAGAAGGTCCAGCCCGCTCTGCTCGAGCTCCGGCGGCGGTTCGGCTCGCGCCTGACCGTGCGCGTCTCGCTCGACCACTATGCACCCACTGTCCACGAGGCCCAGCGGGGCGTGCGCACCTGGCAGGCCACGGCAGACGGCCTCGTCTGGCTCCACGTCCGAGGATTCGAGGTGCATGTCGCCGCACGCCTCCTTTCCGGGGAGGCCGAAGGGGAGGTCAGGGCCGGATTCGCCCGGCTGTTCGCCGGGCTCGGCGTCGGCCTCGACGCCTCGGACCCGGTCCGGCTGATGCTGTTCCCTGAGATGGACGCCGCCCGGGACGTTCCGGAGATCACCGAGGCATGCTGGGGCATCCTGGGGCGTTCGCCCGACGAGGTCATGTGCTCAGGGTCGCGCATGGTGGTGAAGCGCAAGGGGGCGACATCGCCCGCCGTGGTCGCGTGCACCTTGCTGCCCTACGACATGCGCTTCGAGCTCGGCGCGACGCTGGCGGAGGCAAACCGCCCGGTCGCGCTGAACCACCCGCATTGCGCTTCCTTTTGCGTGCTCGGCGGTGCGGCCTGCAGCCGGGCGTAGGACGGCCGCTTGCCTAGCCCGGGGCGAAACCCCGCGCCAACCGGGACAGCACGCGGCGGCCCAGGGCGCCCTCGAGCGCAACCAGCAGCGCTGCCACGCCCAGGTTCCAGGCCAGGATCATTACCGTCGCGTCGATCTGATGCAGCAGAAACAGCGCCGTGGAGGTCATCGCTGCAACTGCCAGGCCTGCCGTCATCGTCACCAGCTTGGGACGGAGCCGCGCGGCATGGCGGAGCATCGCGAACATCGCGATCGACAGGGGCACGCTCACGGCGAGCACGGTCGCGAAACACCGGACCGCCTCGCCCATCCGCAGCGTGCCCGCGTTCACGCTGACCCAATCGGTCAGGCAGCCATAGCCGATGGTGGATACCCAGAGGAGCAGCGTCGGCGCAGGCAGCAGCAGCCAGCGGCGGGAGCGGTCGGGCAGGCTGCCCAGCAGGCATCCGACGGCCGCAAGGACGCCGGTCGTCGCCGATGCAATGCCTCCCAGCAGGAACAAGGGTTTGCGGAGCTGTTCCGCCAGATCAGGCCTTAGGCCATGCTCGACGACGAGCAGCAGCAGGATGGCTGCCGCCAGCGCAAGCCATCCCGCCGTACGCACCAGCGGGGGACGGATCGCCCGTACCGCCCGGGCATCGGCTGCCAGGCTCTCGATGAGGTCGGGGGTTTCCATCATTTCCTGGCCCCCCGCTCGTGCAGCAGTTGCCTGAGGGCGGCGATGCCCCGGTGCGTGGCGACCTTGAGTGCGCCGACCGACATCCCGCTGACCGCCGAGGCTTCTTTGAGGGATTTCTCCTGCAGCTTGAGCAGCGTCACCGCTTGCCGCTGCCCGGGCGGGAGCGCCCTGATCGCGGCGTGGAGATCCTGCGCCTCGAAGCTGCCGTTCGGGTTAAACTCCGCCGCGGGGAACGTCTCGTGCTCCAGCTCGAGGGCAACCTCCCTTGTGGATGCGCGGCCGAACGCGCGCAGGCGGTCGATAACCCGGTGCCGCGCGATCCCGGCCAGCCACGGCTTGAACGGGCGGGATGCATCGTAGGTGTGCCGGACGGCATGCAAGGTCAGGAGGACGTCCTGGACGGTGTCCTCGGCGTCGCTCGGGTTGCGGTGCGCCCGGCTGGCGATGGCCCTCAGATATGGAGTGATGCCGACGAGCAGCTTCCGGTAGGAAGCGCCATCACCCCCCTGCGCAAGCACCATCAGCGCCGCCCATTCTTCCGGGTCGGTGGCGATCGCCTCGCGCGGGCGTAGAGCTTGCGTCATGTCCTTACGCATCATCGCATGAATGCGGGGAGCCCACGAGCAAGTCTCCCGCTTCCGGGTTCCTATGCCTCCCCGCGGGCGGGATAGTCCTTCTCCGTCACGAACTTCACCGCGGCGAGCACGTCCGAGAAGGACGGCCGGGCGAACGGCATCGTCTGGATGGAGGCCGCATAGAGCGTCTGGTCCGGCCGGATCAGGAACAGGCCGGGCTCAGCGAACAACGGCGGCTCGCCGTCCTTGATGCCCGCGGAGATGGAGAGGCCCCATGCGTGCGCCTGCTCGATGCTGAGCCCGTAGGCGATGGGCAGATGCTCGATTCCCCACTCGGCCTTCGATTGCTCCGCGCGCTCCCGCGTGTCGGTGCTGGCCGCTACGGCCTTGACGCCGAGTGCCTCGAACTCAGCGAGCTTGCGGTCGAGGTCGCGCAGGTAGGTCTTGCAGATGGGGCAATGCAGGCCGCGATAGACCACGAGCAGCGTGAACGTTTTGGGCGCGCTCTGCGCCAGCTCGAACTGGCCGCCGCCGACCGTGGAGAGGCTGAGCGCGGGAACATTCGTGCGTGGCTTGATGGACATCAGGGTCAATCCTTGATTCGGGGCGCCCATTCGCGGGCGCCGTTGAATTTGTTAGAACCTCGTCGTCAGGTCGGTGAGCCAGGCCGGGGACGCGGCGACCAGCGCGCTTTCCAGCGCGTGGTCCGCCCCGGTCAGGATGAGGGCCGCCACCGCCAGGGCGCCCCCGCCCAGGATGAGTTTCCCGGTCTTCCCGGCGCTCATCATCTTGCCCCGCCAGCGCATGAGTGCCTGCCGGGACAGGGACCCGACCACGAGCAGCGGCACCGCCGTGCCGAGTCCGAATGCCACCATGACGGAAGCCACGCTGGCGAGATCCCGCCCCTGCGCCGCCAGCACGGAGGCGGCCCCGAGCGTGGGGCCGACGCAGGGACTCCAGACCGCGCCAAGGAGCAGGCCGAGCACGAACTGGCCGCCCAGGCCCGTGGGCGTGAGCCGCTGGATCAGGCGGTTGCCCGCGTCGCTGACACCCGCCGCCGCCAGGGCGAAGCGCTGCTGCAGCGCCCCGCTGAGCAGCACGACACCCATGATGCCGAGCAGCACCGCGGAGGCGCTGCGGAACACGTCGCCGTCCAGCCCGGCCGAAAAGCCGATGGTTGCCACGAACAGGCCGACACCGACGAACGATGTCACCAGCCCGGCCGCCAACGCTGCAACCCCCAGGCGGTGAACCGCCATGGCGGGTCCCAGCACCAGAGGCAGCAGCGGTAACACGCAGGGCGACAGCGTCGAGAGCATGCCCGCAACGACGCCGAACCCCATGCTGGCGAATGGCAGGCTCATGCTCGGACGATCCTCGGACTAGCCGTTCGCCTTTTGCAGGAGCGCCTTGATAGAACCGGCGTTCGTGTCCCCGGTGGAGCGGCCCTTCTCGGCGGCCCCATGGAAGGCCACCAGCGTGCTCTGCATCTGTGCACCCAGCGCGCGGACGACATCCTTCTGGCTGTCAAAGTCGACCTGATAGACGACCAGGTCCTTGAACGCCGGGTCGGCTATGAGCTCACTCAGGATCGGGCGCTGCTTGGCGCAGACCGGGCACCAGGGCGCGGAGATGTCCACGAGGATGGGCTTGCCCTGGTGCTGAGTGGCCGCGAACGCCTGCTGCGTGAACGGCGCCTCGGTGGCGGCCTGCGCGACGGGGCAAACGGCCACGGTAAGGCAGACGGCCAGCGCAGCGGCGGAAAGCGACTTGGTAAAGCGCATCAGGGTCTCCTGGGTGGGGGTGCACGTATGAAGGGCTACCTGGGCCAGCCCAGGTGTCCGATCCAGCGTTCCGGTCAATTGGCCGAAAGGTTACAGACCTTCCGCACGGGTAACTCTTCTGCCCTGCGACGTTCCCGGGACCGCGCCGTGTCGCCCGCGAGCTTCAGCTCGGCTGCGCGCTGGAGACAGCACGCAGCCACCCCGCTGGGCGGGATGCCCTGGGAAGGCCCAGGCGCCGTCCGGATCCCGCCACAAACGCGGACTTAATTGATGCAGTGGCCAAGTTCCTGAACGGCCGCAGTGTTGGAGGCGGTCATACGGGCGATTACGACAGCGATGGCGTTCGTCGGGATTCTCGGAATGGCGGCGGCGAATGCGCCTGCCAAAGCCCAAGATTTCGAAGACGGGGACAGCTGGCACCGCCACGAGTGGCGAGAGCACGAGTGGCGTCAGCACGCGCGGGAGAGCTATCTGCCGCCGTCGGTGGTCTACTTGCCTCCTGGCTACTACGTGGTGCGGCCGACCTACTACGCCGCACCCCCCGCCTACTACGCCCTGCCGTCGCTGTACGGTGTGCCGAGTGTGACGATCGGGTTCAGCTTCCGCTGAGCTCGGTATGAAGCGGTTCGCGTCGCTCCGCCAAGCAAAATCGCGATATCAATCGTCGCGCCCAGTCCTTGTCGATATGACGAGCTTTTCAACGATTCCATCCACGACAGGACCTTAAGCAATTGTTCTCATGCGTCCGTCAGAATCGCACTCGAACGTCATGGGATCTCGCTTCAAGGGCCTGTCTTATTGGTCGCTGCATCCGCGCCGTGATGCTTGACCAGCGCGCGAACGTTGTCGAGCAGCAACTCGCCGGGCAGGCGCCGAATTGACGGACCGCCACCGCGATCACTTCCAGACACGCCGATTGCCGCTCGTTCTGGAAGGCCTGAGTGTAGATCCGCCGCGAGCAGCCCAGCGTGGCCACGAACAGATACACCTTACCCGGATCCCAGCCCTCTACAGCGATCTGGCGCTGGCCGAAGTCGATATGAACCTGGCGACCCGGCGGCATCTCGGCCCGAACGGTCGCCAGCGCCTCCGCCGTTACCCGACTGGCGCTTCGCGACATGGGCAATGACTTCGTCCAGCGACAGGCGACCGGGACCTATCGCAATAATCGCCAGAGCCAAGGCGGCCCAGGGCAAATGAAAATTTGCCCAACCCTCTGGCACAACAAGTTGAATCACGCCGGTCATGATCAATAGACCCAGGGCGGCGAGCCGAGTCCCGAGGCCAATAACCAGCAATATTGGAAGCGTGATCTCCGTTATTCCGACCAGATGCGCGACGACGAGCGGCATAGGAAGGAGTATGCTCCGCCGAAAATGTGAAGTTGGAACTCCTCCTCGAAAAGATATGTTGCGCTTGGCGAGAGCGACAAAAAGCCGATTCAGCGCGTCAGTCCTGACTTGAAAAAGGGAACGGCCAGCGCGATCCGAAGAAGAGGTGGCGCGAGCGTCATGCTCGCTCCTGCAAGCCAAGAGACCACACTGCCCAGTCTTCGGCTTGCATAGCACAGGAGCACAGAAAACGACGTGCGGACATTACAGCCACTCATCCTGCAATCCTTTCGGCGTCTTGGGACGTCGATTTGTCCACCTCGTAGCCTCACCATCCATCAGTTTAGCAGGCACTCCCAGAGCTTTGGCAATGGCAGGGCTCGGAGCATAAGTCTGAGAGCTTTGCGCAGTCCTCGGGTGAACCAGGAAAGCTTGCTCCTGGCGAGCTTTC
>JAABUY010006172.1_pt1 | contig 11794 bp, 14 predicted proteins | sample 5560271 | NCBI WGS metagenome assembly JAABUY01 (sample SAMN10711886, study PRJNA513374) | rock metagenome | isolation source: Antarctica rocks | place: Antarctica: Victoria Land, University Valley
TAAACCCCCTCAACGGGTTGGTCGGCCTCGGCCTGATCGGTGCCAGCGGCGCTCTCGCGATCCGCTCCCGGCGGAAGGCAGTCATCAATCCGGCTTGACGGTTGGCGCACCACTGCTTAGCTGACCCAGCGCGTTGGCCCGTCCACCCGAGACGCGACAGCACCCCCGCTCGAGATAGGAGCGGGGGTGCTGTCTTTCTTCAATGCCGTTGGGGGATCCTTGTCGCTTGCCGTCGCCCTTACAGCGTCGGGGCGACCATGCCGGTGCCGTTGATGGTGGCTAAGGCCGCGGGATACCGCTTGGGGATGAAGGCCGCGTACTGATGCAGCCTCAGCAGCACCGCAAGGAAGCCGCGTAGGGCTGGTCGAAGGAGGCGGCGACGGCTCCGGTCTGCCATCAGAAGGCGTCCTCAAACCGGGCGACAATCACCAGGTCCTGTTAGCTCGAAGAGCTTGCTGCGCTCACAGATGGGACTGGGACGGAAGTCGCTGACGTGCACCTTGCCGGAGACGGCAAACCGGAGACGGCAAACCGGAGCCCACGATCTCGCCCTAAACCGCTGGGGGCAGCACCCGTCCGACCTTGCGGCCGCCGACGCCGACCTCGGCGAGGCGGTCACGGGGGGCACGGCCCAGCTGTTCCGGCAGCTGGTCTTCCGCCCGGTCACCGGTTTGGGCGGGCCTCGGACACCTATCGACGGCATCTCCCTCACGCGGCGATCCACCCGGGAGGGGGGTGCGCGGCTCGTGGGTCTACCTCGCCGCGCGGGCGGCCCTCGACGACGCGCGCGGGTGGGCGCGGACGGTCGCGTCGGTACTACGGTCCGTACAGCGCCGGATCGGCTCCTGAGCCATGCCGTCGTCCGCGGTCAGGCGCCCTCCTCCGTCGGCTGGCTGTCCTCCGAGGCCACGGTGACTTGGGTCGCCTCGGCGACCACGTCGAGCAGCCGCCCCGTCCGCTCGAACGCCCGCCGCTGGCGCGACGCGCCGTTGCCCACCTGGGCCAGCCGCTCGACCCCGGCCTCGACCAGATCGAGGTCGCCATGGGCGTCGAGCGACTCCCGCACGTGGTCGACGAGCTGCCGGACGACCGCGAGGGCCGGCCCAGGGGTGAAGACCTGAGGATCAAGGAGCATCCCGTCGACTCCCTCGCGACCGGCCTGCCACATCGCCAGCCGGATCAGCGCCGTGGGCACGTCCGGCGCCGGTTCTCCCCGGGCCCAGGCCGCCGCGCTGGTCTCGACGAGCCCGCGGGTGAGTGCGGCCACGAGCAAGGCGTCCTCGACGTCCATGCAAACGTCGGCGACCCTCACCTCAACGGTCGGGTACCGGCGCGAAAGGCGGGCGTCGAAGTAGACCATCCCCTCGTCAAGCACGACGCCGGAGGACACCATGTCGGCGACCAGGGCGTGGTACGCCTCAGGAGTGCCGAAGGCGTCGGTCGGACGGACCAGCGGACGGCCATCGCACCCACATCTGTGAGCGGTAGCTCGCGTACGAGGTGTCCTGGCCTCCGGTGAACGGGGAGTTGGCGCTGATCGCCAAGAGCACCGGGAGCCAGCGCCGCATCCGGTCGATGACGCCGATACCCTCCTCCTCGGACTCGATGCCGACGTGCACGTGGCACCCGCACGAGAGCACCTGGGTGGCCGTCACGCCGTACCGCTCGGCCATCCACTCGTACCGCTCGTTCGCGGTGATCACCCCGTCATAGGCGACGGGTGAGGTCGCCAGCGCGGCGAGGGTGGCGCCCTGACGTCGGGCGGCGGCGGAGGTCCGACGGCGCCACCCGATGAGGTCCTCCCGGACGGTCGCGAGGTCGGTCGCGACCGCGCTCTGGGTCTCGACCACGGTGCGATGGAGCTCGCTCTCGACCTGCCCACCGGCGTCCCGGGCCTGCGCCTCGGTCACCTCGGTGGTGGCCAGGAGCACCCGACTCGCCAGATTCACCGGCCGCCCGGTATGCGGGTCCACCAGGAGCAGCTCCTCCTCGACTCCCACAGTTCGCATGGGCGAAGTCTGCCCGACGGGCCGGCTCGGGGAACGCCGTGAACGCCAAGTCGGTCTCGTACTCGGCCCGCCTCCGCCTCCAGGACCAGTGCGCGCCGAGCCGTGCCACGGATCGCGCGAACGGCGCCCCGGTGCAAGATGGAGTGGCTGGGCAGGGTGCGCCGCGCGCAGCGCTGCAGCTGCTCGTCCGTGCTGCCGCGACATACTCGATTACGCAGGGCAACTGCCTAGTTCCGGCTCAACCAACTCGACGACCCGACCGGCTGCGATCCTCGGCCCCCCGGAGAAGGGGCCACTGCGCTGAGGCCGCCCAGCTGATTGACTTGCGGCAGTGGGTGCGATCCTCGGCCCCTCCGGAGAGGGGCCACTGCCGACGGTGTCCCAGCTGCGCCAGACCGCGCCGTCCCAGTTGCAATCCACGGACCCCTCCGAAGAGCAGCCTACGACGGCCGACCACCATCACAGCTGGCGCCGCGCCCACCTTTGAGGAGCTCGCCGGCACGCCTCCGAATCGACAGGGCAGACAATCGACGAGCGGTGATGGGCGAGGACCCGTGAGTCGAGGCCGTGGTCGCTGCCGACCAGCAAGGGGTCCAGGGGGCGCTTCGCGCTAGGCAAGTACCAGGCCGCCACCGGAGGCTTCTTCGCTGGAGTCGACCCGCTCCTCAGCACGCCTGGGCATTTGGATTTGCATGTCCAGCTTAGGGCTCATGGACGATCCCTCCAGGCGTGCTCGGGCGAGGGGTCCAAATTTGGCGGCGGCGGGACATCGCGGGCGCTTGCCCGTCAGGTTCCTTACCAAGGGACGCCGGGTCCTTGCGGGCACGCAGACGGACGGCCTCTAGCCGCTATATGGGCTTGAGGGGGGCACCCAGTCCGTTGGGTTGCACGAGCACGCCCACGCTCCTACGGAGCCGTCGGAGGTGGCTGGGGCTAGGACTGGCCGAGGAGGTTGACGAACCGGTAGCCGTGCGCGTTGTACCAGTCGATGACCTGTGGCAGTGCTGCGACGGTGTTGCCCCGGTAGGACGAGACCTGGGCCTCGGGTTCATGTGAGGCTTTCCCGGCGTGCATCAAGACGATGGGGTGCTCGCTCTCGGCAGCGGTGAGCGTTGTCGCGTTGGCGACGATCTGCGCGATGTACGCCGGGCTGTCCTGGCCCGGCTGGGCCCAGTCGCGGGTGTCCACCGACCACATCACGGTGGACAGGCCCTCGGCTGAGGCTGCAGCCAGCACGTTGGTCAGATAGCCCCCCGGAGGACGGAAGAAGCAGCTGGGCTGGCCGGTCAGTTGCCGCTGGGTGGCCGCGGTACGGGCGATCTGGTCGCGGAGGTAGGCCACGCTCCACCCGGTCGTGGTCTGGCTGGGATAGTTGTGGTCCCAGGTGTGGTCCTCGATGAGAAAGCCCATCGAGGCGACCTGCCGGGTCACCTGCGGCGCGGCAGTGTCGTGGGCCCCGGTGTCGAAGAACGTCCCGGTCACGCCCTTGGATCGCATGATCTCCGCGATGGCCAGCATGCTAGGACCTGGCCCGTCGTCGAAGGTCAGGGCCACGGTCTTGCCGGTCCCCGGCGCTGAGCTGATAGCGAAGGCGGACGGTTTCGGGCAGCCCGAAGCAGTGCCCGGCGGGGTGGGCTGCGCCGCCGCGGAGGTAGGGCTCGCGGTGCGCGGCGCGTCAGAGGTAGGACTCGACGTGCGCGGCATGGAACTGGTGGGGCTCGCGGTGCGCGGCGCGTCAAAGGTAGGGGTCGCGGTGTCCGGTCCCGGGCTTCGGGTTGTCGGTATCGAGGTGGAGGTCACGGTGTTTGGTGCCGGGTGCGCTGCGCTGGGTGCCAGGCTCGGGGTGGGCGGTGCCGGGGTAGGGCTCGCGATGCTCGGCGCGTTAGGGGGGCCAGTTGTTTGCTGGTCCAAGGATCGCTGCCCTAGGACTGAACTAGGGCTCGCAACGCCCGGGGTGTCAGAGGCGGTGCTTGCCGGGACGAAGGAAGGGGACTCCAATCGCGACGCGGAAGTAGCCGTCGACTGAACCGACCCCGACGTGCACCCGGACAATAGAGAACACGCGACGCCCAGCACCAGCACAGCGGTTCGCATCGTCGTCGCCCTCATAGCCATAGCCTCCCTCACGCGGCGCGTCCGCGTGACGCTTGGAACCTCACCGGGCAATCGGCCCGTCAACCAATCGTGAGTAGATGGCGCTGAAGACTGCCATGGCATCGCGGCGTCTGCCCGAACGCGGGAACGAAGACCTCTAGGCAGCACCATAGTCCGCGCCCGTCACGCAATAAGGTTCCCTGTGCAGAGGCGGACTTCAGCGCCTCACCCGATATCGCGCTTGCCAAGGGAGTCGATTGCGCCGAGAACCAGGTCCCAGTAACCGTCAGCGTCAAGCGACATGGCGACTTTCGCGTTGGTCGGCCGCTGGTAGCGGTTGAAAAGGTCGACGACGGTCGTGCCCCTGGTCCACCTTCCCTGCGTCTCGACCGCGATGAAGCACTCTCGCCACTGTACAAGCCATGGCTGGATCAGTGCGGCGATGGTGCAGGGATCGTGAACGGGCGGGGAGTCGAACTCCCAGACCTGGCGGTAGGACGAGCCGAAAAAGCCCATCCACGCCGCAGCCGTTCGGCCGACGTCGTGGTGCATCGCCTGCATGCGCTGGACGACCTCCGGGGTCGCGAGAGCCTGGTGAGTCAGATTGAGCCCGACCATCCGGACCGGGACACCGCTGCTGAGCAGGACCTCAAGCGCCTCTGGATCGGCGTACGTGTTGAACTCTGCGGTGGGGGTGTGGTTGCCTCGCTCGGTTGAGCCTCCCATGAAGATCACCTCTTCGACACCTGGCAGGACCTCGGGGAAGTCGCGGATCAGTTCGGCGACGTTGGTCATTGGTCCAGTAACGACGAGGGTGACGGGTCGGTCGCTGCGTGTGATGACCTCTCGCATGGTCTCTACGGCGGAGGCGTCCACCGGGGAGGAGGCCGCTTTCGGGATGGCGGGTCCGTCGAGGCCGCTCGCGCCGTGGACAATAGGTGCCGAGTTCTGTGGCGCCGCTCAGTGGGCCTGCGGCCCCGATCGCTACGGGAATGTGGGCCTTTCCGGCGAGAGCGAGTACGGCGAGGGCGTTGCGGGTTGCGTCCTCGACCGAACAGTTACCGAAGGTTGTGGTCACTGCTCTGAGGTCGATCTCGGGCGACTGGACGGCCAGCAGGATCGCGATGGCGTCGTCATGTCCGGGGTCGCAGTCCAGGACGATAGGAACCGGCCGTTGCGGGGTGAGGTTGGACACCAGTGTCCTATTTTCCTGCAGCGAGCCAACGGAGCATGGCGGCGACGAGGGGAGCAAAGCCGGGCCAGCGCACGAACTCCTCCGGACACCAGTGCGGGCCGATGTCGGAGGTCCAGACCAGCGATCGCCCATGGCCGACTGTCATCGTGGCAATGAGCACGTCGTCGCCGACGGTGGCGACGACCTCGGCGGCGTTCTTGGCCTCCACCTTGTTGTAGCCGAGCAGGTGCGGCGCGTCGCCGGCCCAGGCCTGACCCACCTCGTGGCTTGGCAGGAGGAGCCTCGGCGGGGCGCCCTGAGGAGCCTCGACGCGATCGTCACAGTCGGCCATCGAGACGGGCAGCACCTCGGCCAACGGGCTGCGAGCGAAGTTGGCCCGGGCCTGGAAGCCTTGAAAGCTGAGGTAGCCACCTGCCATCATCAGGCCGCCGCCTGCCTTGACCCATTCGCACAGGTTGGCCAGGGAGTTCTCTGCCGGCTTGCCCTCGAGCCACGTCTCGGGCGGGAGAAGGAAGGAGTTCGAGCCGATGTCCGAGAGGATGATGACGTCGTAGGCGTTCATCGCCTCCACCGTGCGAGGAAACTTCGACGGGACGTCGTGGGCGTACATCTGCTTGACGTCGATCCCCTCTCGTTTGGCTGCGGTGATGAACTCGTCGGCGCCGGAGTGGAACGTGACACTAGTGAAGCTGTCGAAGCCCTTGAAGTGCGTCGCCTGCGAGATCCATGACTCGCCGGCCAGCAGGACACGTGGCATCTAGCTCTCCTGTGCGTTGTCGAAGACCGCTTTGGGGTTGCTGACGACGAGCTGGTCGACGACGTCGTCGCCGATCCCCAGTCGTCGAAGGCGAGGCAGAAAATATTGAAGGATGTGCCCATAGCCGGGCCCACCGTTTCTGCGCAGGAGGCTCTTGAGGAAGATGTCGGACGAGAGCAACAGCTGCCCGGCGAACCCAGCCTCCACCAGGTTAGCCAGGTAGCGGGCGTTGTCCTCGTCGGCTGGGCACTGGACCCCCTGGTCGGCGTAGAACAGCTCAGCGCCGATCATGTCGTACTGCACCCACGATCCCCGCCGCATCAGATCCTTCTGGTACGCCGGGTCATCCCCGGACGGTCCCATGTGGCACAGCACGACGTGCCTCGGATCGACCCCGCGCTCCTCGACGAAGTCCAGAACCTCACCGCCGAGGCGGAACCACGCTGGGAGGTGGATCTGCATGGGCAGGAGGGTCTCCCGCTGAGCCGCGCACGCGGCGGCGAGGCTACGGCGTTCAGCGGGGCTGAAGCTCGAGCCTACTCCGATCTCCCCGATGATGCCGGGTCGGACGCCGTCCTCACCGTCGCGGATGTCGGCGACGATCAGCTCGGCAAGCACGTCCTCGGACAGGCCGGCCAGCTCGGCCGGCTGAGAGGCCTCGAGGTAGAAGCCCGTCCCCGCAACGATCTGCACCCCGGTGCGCCGGCTCACCTCCCGCAGTCCCGCAAGGTCACGTCCCACGCCCAGCCCCGTGGCCTCAATGATGCTCTGCCCGCCGAGCCCGGCGTACCGGGCGACCTCCTGGACTGCGGTCTCGACATCGTCGAGACGGCAGTTATCCCGGTTGCCGAACGGGTCGTACTTGAGGTCCCACAAAATGTCCGTGGTCACTGGCCGGTCGGCGAACTCCTTGGGGTCCAGGCCGCTCGAGCTCGACGGGTGCCACCACGAGCTCACGTCGTTCAGGATGTGCTCGTGGGTCAGGGTGACTCCCAGGTCTGCGGTTGCGACGGGACCGAGCACCGTCATCACACGGCTCACCGTCGCGAGCCGACGATCCGTGAGAACAGCTTGCTGTTGAGGAAGATCGCGACAACCAGGATGACCCCTTGCACGATCGGCACCCAGTACACGTCGACGTGCAGCAGCACGAGACCGTTGGAGATGATCCCGAGGGTCATCGCGCCGAGCGCCGAACCGATGATGGAGCCGCGACCACCCAGGAGGCTGGTGCCACCGAGAACGACGGCCGTGATGACCTCGAGCTCGAAGGCCGTTCCGGAGTTTGACGACCCGCTCGCGAGCCGGGTAGCGGTGACGACCCCTGCTAGGGCGGCGAAGACTCCGGTCATGACCAGTGCCCACATTTGAATGCGGCGGATGTCCACACCGGAGCGGCGCAGGGACTCGGCATTGGAGCCGACAGCGACGATGTACCGGCCGAAGCGCGTCTGGGTGAACACGTACCAGAAGACGGCCACGACGGCGATCGCGATCCATGTCGGCGTGTAGAGACCAAGGAGCTTGCCCTGGCCGAGCGGCAACAGGAACTGCGAGTCGATCGGGGTGCTGTACCCCTGGGTGATTAGCAGGGCGACGCCACGCACTGCGGTGAGGGCGGCCAGGGTGACAATGAAGGACTGCAGGCGCCCGTATGCCGTCAGCGCCCCGTTGACCAAGCCGATGACGGCCCCGATGGCCAGGGTGGCAACCAGTGCAAACGCCGGGTTGCCGGTCTTGGCCATCAACGCCAGCGCCGCAGCGGTGAGGCCCACTACAGAGCCGACACTGAGGTCTATCGCCCCGGTCGTGATGACGAACGTCATGGCCGTCGCGACAATCACCGTGGGAGCGACCTGGCGACTGATGTTGACCAAGTTGCCGGCCGTCAGGAACGCCTCCGCGCGAATGCTGAAAAAGACGAACAGCACGACAAAGACCATAAGGATCGACAGCACACCAAAGTGCTTAGACACGAACTCCGACCGAGCGCCCCGATTGAGGCGACGCGTTGTCGCCTGTGGGGCAGATGTCGAGGTCTGCATCTACTTGCCCATCATGGAGGTTACGAGGCCTGACAGGTCCGTCTGCGCCGGTGCCAGCTCTCGCCAGACGATGCCTTCGTAGAGAACGACGAACCGGTCCGCGACCTGGAAGAGGTCCTGCAGACGGTGGGTGATCAGCACCACGCTCACACCCCGCGATGAGACGTCCTGGATGAGCTGCAGGACAGTCTCCACCTCCTTGGCGGCAAGAGCTGCGGTCGGCTCGTCCAGCACCAGGACCTTCGGGTCGAAGGTGACGGCCCGTGCGATGGCGACGGCCTGTCGCTGTCCACCGGACATCGTGCCGACGTCCTGATCCGTCTTCCGCACCCGAATGTGCAGCCTCTCGAGATGTCCCGCAGCCTCGCGGTGCATCGCGCGGTGGTCCAGCCGACGGGTCCCCGGGTGGTAGAGCTCGCGGCCGAGGAAGAGGTTGGCTGCGACGTCGAGGTCGTTGCACAGAGCCAGGTCCTGGTAGACCATCTCGACCCCGTGGGCCCTTGCGGCACGCGGGCCGGAACCGGTCATCTCCTCGCCGTCGATGAGGATGCTGCCTGAGTCAGGGGCGACCGCCCCTGCCAGCATCTTCATCAGGGTCGACTTCCCAGCTCCGTTGTCCCCGACAAGACCGACGACCTCACCGCGCCCTATGCGCAGGTTGACCCCTTTAAGGACGTCCAGCGCCCCGAAGCTCTTGCGGATGTCCACCATCTCTACCCGCGACCTCGACGGTGAGAGCGGTGCTCCCGGCGTGCTCGTCGACTCGCTCACGGTCAACTCTCCGTTTCGGGTGCTCAGGGGAAGATTGGGCGGAACTTATCGACGTTCTCCTTTGTGACGATGGTGATCGGAACGTCGATGAAACCCTTAGCGGCGCCGCCGGAGAGGAGGCTCTTGAGCTCCTTGACCGCCTCTACCGCCTCCTGCTTCGGATCCTGCTGAACGATCGCCGTCGCCAACCCGGAGTCGACGGCTCCGATGACCTCCTTGGTCAGGTCCCAGCCGATGATCTTAGTGCGGCTGTTTCCCTTGAGCGCAGCAGCCGCGCCCACGGTGGCGGGCTCGCCAGTGGTGTAGATGAAGTCGAGGTTCGCCTGAGCGGTTGTGAGGTTCTGCGCGGCGGTCGCGGCCTTCTCCTGGACGTTGTCCCCGCTCACGCTCTGGGTGTACTTCCCGCCGGCGGCGTCCACGGTCTTGCGGAAGCTGTCCTCGCGCTGGTTCTGGATGAAGGAGTTCTTCGCGTCCACGACGCCGTAGCTCTTGTCCTTTACCAGCCCCTTGTCGACGACCCACTTGCCGATCTGCTCACCGGCCTTGGAGTTATCAACACCGACGAAGGTGTCCGCGCTGCCATCCGGAAGTTTGGCATCGATCGCGACCACCTTGATGCCTTTGGCTCGAGCGGCCTTCACCGCCGGGAGCACGCCGTTCACGTCGATCGCAACGACGATCAGCCCGGTCACCCCCTGCGACACCATGCTTTCGATGTCACCGTTCTGGCGAGCCGAGTCATTGTTGGCGTTGGCGATGCTCAAGGTGCAACCGGCGTCCTTCGCGGCCGCCGTCGCGCCGTCGTTCATCTGCGTGAAGAAGACCGCGGTCTGGTTGATCTGGGTCATGCCAATGGTGCACTTGCCACCAGCCGATGTGCCGCCACCAGAGGCGGCAGGAGCCGCAGGACCAGCAGGCGGGGCCTCGTTGCCAGTGCTGCACGCACCCAACGACAACGCCGCGGCAACGGCAACAGCAAAGGGAGTCCGGGCACGTCGCGCGATGGAACAGCTCATTGAATTCCTCCACGAGACCGATTGGTAAGACGTGACGCTACGGTAGCGCTCGCCCAGGGAAAAACGGCTACACGAACCTGCGTTTCCCAAACGAGCCGCCTCCAACGGCGGGCGTGATGCTCCTATGCGTTGTCAACCGCGTTAGGCCAGGCTCGGTAGCGGTTGGTGAAGTCGTCGGCGCGACGGCGGCTGAGTTCGAATTCGCCGACGCGGGTGGGGCCACACGTCCAGGCTGTGGCGACGGTGGTGAGGGCGATGTTCTTGGCACGGCGGGCGAGCCACAGGTCGATGTAGTCTGCACAGCGCAATGCCCGAAAAGGGCGGCGAAGACCTCGGGGTCAAGGACGCCCCCACCGTCGACGTCGAGCAGGGCCACCTCTCCCAGGACGAGGAGGCGCAGCTGTACCGCCACTACGGCCTGGACTACTCCGAGCGGCGCTCCGACTCCGGCCTGCCAGCTCAAGGCGGCATGGGACAGGGCGAGCAGTCTCGGAGCGAGGGCCACGACACCTCGGGGCCGACGACGGATCAGGCGATGACCCGCTCCGAGGAGCAGCTCAAGGTCGGCACGGAGCAGGTTGAGACCGGCCGGGCCCGACTGCGCAAGCACGTCGTCACCGAGCAGCAGACCGTCACCGTGCCGGTCAGCCGGGAGGAGGTCCGGGTGGAACGAGAGCCGATCACCGACGCCAACCGCGACCAGGCCGTGGCTGGACCCGACATCAGCGAGGAGGAGCACGAGGTCGTGCTGACCGAGGAGCGGCCGGTCGTCCGTAAGGAAGCCGTCCCGGTCGAGCGGGTCAAGCTCGCCACGGAGAGTGTCACCGAAGACCAGCAGGTCAGCGAGCAGGTTCGCAAGGAACAGATTGAGACCGAAGGCGACGTGAACGCACGCGACGACAACCAGCGCTGACACCTGCCTCAGCAGGGCAGCCACCAACCCAGCAGGGAAGAAGGACGACTATGCAGATCGACAAGCAGCAGGTCATCGACATGCTCAAGAAGCGCGGCGATCACGACCAGGCCGCCCAGGCTGAGCAGAACCTGCCGGAGCAGGTGGACACCGATCAGCACGCCGATCAGCTCAGCAAGCTCGGCGTCGACCCGCAGGACCTCCTCGGCGGCTTGAAGGACAAGTTCGGCCTCTGAGACCGGTTGCACGGACGGGACCCTTTAGTCCCGTCCGTGCGCCTGCCGGGCTACGTGCACCAGCTTCGAACCGGAGCCGAGTTCCAGTCCGCACTCCCAGCCCAGGACGACGTCGCAGCCATCGGCCGAGACCACCGGGTCGAGTGTTCGATTGCCTGCGCACCCCGCAACAGGAGAGCGACGCATCAGCAGACATGGACCGGGCGGATCACCGTCAGAGCGACACCGGAGGGCGGGGTGTGTCGGACGGATCCTAGCCGGCTCTCGGAAGGCAATCACGACTTGAGGAATCGCCCGGCGAAGTCGGTCAGCCTGCGAAGTCCCCAGCTGGACCCGGTGGCGGACGTAGTGGCGTCGGTGAGGCCAGGCGCCTGCCCGTGAGTTTCGGGCTTAGTCCGTCTGGTCATCCGTCTTGGCGCCGGCGGAGTTCTTCTTCACCGACTCGATGCCATTCAAGGCGCTGGCTTTCGTCTCATACGCCTCACCGGTTGCGATAACCTGCCCGTTGCTCGCTTTGAGCCGGAACCGGAACTTGCCCGACTTGTCCTTGTACAGCTCGAACTTTCCCGCCATGACGTCTCTCCTTGCGTTAGGAACACGATCCGTCGACCGTAGGGCTTCATACTCGTCCGGTCCAGAAAGAATCGTCGCCTCGACGGCACCGGATGCCCGCCTGCAAGGGAGAAGCGATATGGCATGCCGCGCTCGTGGGCATGGGCGCCGCCCTCCCCGAATCATGCTCGGTCACGACGACACAT
>JAABUY010006175.1_pt1 | contig 11791 bp, 9 predicted proteins | sample 5560271 | NCBI WGS metagenome assembly JAABUY01 (sample SAMN10711886, study PRJNA513374) | rock metagenome | isolation source: Antarctica rocks | place: Antarctica: Victoria Land, University Valley
TGCGCGGCAAGGGCCTGGCCAAGGCCAAGAAGTTCCTGGAGGACGTGCTCGCGCACAAGCGCGTCATCCCCTTCCACCGCTTCTGCGGCGGCGTCGGCCGCACCGGCCAGGCCAAGAACGAGGGCTCTACCACCGCGCAGGGCCGCTGGCCGGCGAAGTCGTGCGAGTTCCTGCTCGGCCTGCTGAAGAACGCGGAGAGCAACGCCGAGGCGCGCGGCCCTGCCCGCCGGCGCGGGGCAGCACCTGGCAGCGCCGCCTGCGTGCCCAGTGGTCGGACGCCGCGAGCAGCGGTCAAACGCGCTGTGCCATCGAGAGGCGGCTGTTGGAGCAGGTCCAGGGTTGCTGTGGCCGCCCTGCCAGTGGAGGGCTCGGACGCAGGCGCGAAGGACAGCACCTCACGCAGGCTGCTTGGCGGCTGAGCTTGCAGGCCTGTGACGGGACTGCGAGGGGCGGCGCCAGGCCCGTGCGCTGCGTGCCCCCCCGCCATGGCGCGGGGCCCTGCGGCTGACGCGCGCGGCGCTGGCCCCGCAGGTGAAGGGCCTAGACACCGACAACATGTACATCCAGCACATCCAGGTCAACCAGGCGCAGAAGCAGCGGCGGCGCACCTACCGCGCGCACGGCCGCATTAACCGTGCGCGCCCCCCTGCCGCTGGCGTGTCTGCATGCGCGGCTCTGCACCGAGCAACTCAAGAAGACGTCTGAGGTTGCGGGGTTATGAGATAACTGAGGTCCTGAGGTGTGCCTCTCTCTTCAGTTGGTCAGGTGTCTTGGTTGCTGCGCCCTGCGGTGGTGAAGAGTACTTTCAGACCTGGGCGTCGAGGGGATCGGGCCTGCTATGGGGGCGGTCACTTTTACAGTTGCGCGCCGACTGCTGGCTGTGGTGCCACGTAGCACAGTGCATTCGCGCCATAAGTAATGCTGTGCGCCACGGCCGCAGCGTACATGTCGTCCCCGTGCCACATTGAGCTGGTGCTGGTGGAGAAGGACGCGGGCGGCATCCCGGCCCCGGTGCGCGCACCCGCGCCGAAGAGCCTCGACTGCGTGTACGCTTTGCAGCGGCAGACTGGATCTGTGCTGACCTTTGGGCCGGGTTGCAGCATGCTTGCCCGTGACGCTCTGGAAGACGAAATGGATCTTGCCTTGTGGACTCTGGGCCGAGTCGACTCACAGAAGGTTGCACGCTGCAGCGTACTGCGCCATATTGCATGGAAGAGTTCTATATGGCGACGGCGCGAGCTGGCTGTGCGCGGGATGGCTGTGCCGTGCGCTGCAGCGAGCTGGTGCAAGCAGCCTGTGCACCCGCAGGAGGCCAAGGAGCGCAAGCAGTCCAAGGCGAAGCGGGCGCGCGCGCTGCGCTCGGGCGCCAAGTCTGCCAATGCGGCCTAGCTGGCGCTGCGCGGCACGGCGGCGGCACGGCGACGGTGGCGCGGCAGCTGCTCGTGCGGTTGGGGCCAGCGAGCGCGCAGAGTGGTCTGCAGACGCAGGCAGACGGGCGAGTGGGGCGGCATGCACCAGCCACAGGAGAGCATTGCACCAGCTCTAGGAGAGCGGGCATTGCGACATGGCCTGCACTTGTTTCTTTGGTGCTGGCTACCAAAGTGGCGCTGCCCGCGGCTGCGGTGGAGCCCAGGCTGCATGGTGTGCCACATGTATTTTGGCGTGCACACTTGCGCCGTCATGCGTGTGGGTGCGCAAGTACAGAGGGGCTGCAAGCCTGTGTCTCGCCGTTCTTGGCAGGTGGCGGCTTGTCTAAGTATGAGCTTGGGTGCTGATGGCCTGTTCATACCATGGGCAGCGCCCAGCAGCCTTTTCATGTGCAGCCCATGCAGTGCTGACAGGGAGTGCGCTTGCAATGTGTAATGCGCTGTGGCTGCAACAGTAAGAGTGTCCTGCGATATGACAAGTCGTACGCTGTGTGGATGCAACAGGGCACCTGTTATAAAGGCACCTCATGTGTATCACGCTCTTACACTGACCTTGCAAAATTACCAATTCACCTCTCACCAACACATGCCGTTGCCCCCCAACAAGATTACCAATTCACCTCTCACCAACACATGCCGTTGCCCCCCAACAAAAGCATGCGCGCCCGCTCTGTACCCTCCCAGCATGCCTGCAACGGTGTGTGCGACTGCAGCCTCCTTGTCACCCTCATCAGTCCCATCCCGTCTCCCAAGGGCACATATGTCCACTGCCAAAAAGAAAAACCGCCCTGCGCGCCACCCTGGAAAAGCACCCTCCCCCATCGCCTGGCTCAAGCGCGCAACATTCTGACCACTGTCATCGGCATCAGCAACCCCGGAACTCTTGATCAGCGCCACATCGCACTTCCAAATACACGCGCTGCAGCAAACAGCCCGACAGAAAGGCCCCAGACCGCGGCGCCGGGGGTGGCGCCGCGCTATTGTGCGCTCTGTCGCAGGTATGCACAGCGGCAGCACAGGCGCCCGGGGCAGGCAGAGAACCGCACACCGGCCAAGGAGCCGCGCGCCTGCATGGCCGGCGGGCGCCCACCCCTCGCGCCCGCTCCTGCAGGCAGCGCCGGCGCCCCGCCCATGTGCTGACCGCAAAGTTACGTGCTGACTGGCAGCGGCGCGCGCCCGTCGCCCGCCCCAGGCCCCCGCGCGCCCGCTGGCAAAAGAATTGAGGCCACAACGCTGGCTGGGCAGACCAAACCGTGGGGGGGGAGGGGGGCCGAGCCGCTCTGCGTGCCCGTGCTGCATGCCGCAGCAGGCGGCGCGGGGCACCCGCCTGCCCCAAAAGGAGGCCAGAAGGAGGCCTGAATACACCGGTCCTGCCCCAACAGACGCGCCGCCTGCCCCGCCGGGCGCGCGGGAAGGAAAGAGGGCACGGATGTGACAGCCCACGCTCAGGGCAACCAGGGGCTCTTTCCTGCGCACCGGGTGCCGCCCCTGAGGGGGTGTGCAAGTACTGCAAGAAGGAAAGAGGAATGGTTTCCTCGGCCCGCGCCCAGGGCAACCAGGACATATGAACGTAACGAATCATGCCACCCCGTCATGGGGGGAGTGCAATACCGCACCAGCCCGAAACACCTTGCGTCCAGGAACCCTAAGAGGCATGGTCAGGGTGTACGGGGCACGCCCGCGGCAGCTCTGATCACAGCCGCTGCTCGGCACCTGCCGCACCCGCGGCACACCCAGACGCATCCAGCATCTGCACCTAGCCCAGTGGCCAGCTCTATAGCGCACTGGCGCAGTGGCCCGGGTCGCCACGAATCCTGCCAGACGAGCTTTACCCCTACCTTGGGCAACCTAGGACACAGGCTCTGTGCTGGAAACTCCTCGTTAGGCCGTTGCCAAGCTTGATACCATTTAATGGCGAGTGCAGCAGGTGCAAGCGCCGCACGCCCACTCCGCTGGTCTGCGTGCAGCCACTGGCCTCGTATTGCATGTGGCCACCCCAGCTGGCCGCGCGGGGCCCGCTGCGGCGGCTGCGACCCCGCACCATTGACAGCATGCTGAGGCGCATCCGCACGCACACGTGCTGCACCGCTGTTCTTGTCTCCGCGCACGAGTGTCACGGCGCCTGCACCTGTGCGACCTACCCGTGCGGCCTACCCCACCCGGCAACTCTGTCAAGCGCGCCCTGCCGCTCCATGCCGCTGCCGGGTGCGGGCCACCGTATGGTCATGCGGCGCTCAGGCATGGCCTCGCGGCGCCTCGCCGCCGGCGCCGCTCCCGGGCATGGCGGCCTGCCCCGCGTCCTGCGCATGCCCCTCGGGCACGCCCAGCAGGACGTCGAGCGAGGGTGACGGCCGGCCGCCCGCCGGAGCGCTCCATGCCCCAAAGCTGTCACCGCTGGCGCCAGCGCTGCCAAAGATGTCCAGCGCGCTGGCCAGGTCCGGGAACGCCGCGAGCGGCCCCGACACGCTGGGCATGCGGTCGGGCGGGCCAAAGTCCGGTGGCAGCTGGATGGGCGAGCCGGGCGCGCTGGCGAAGGCGCCGACGCCGCCGTCGCCGGCCAGCGCCGCGCTTGCAAACGCCGAGGGCGCGCCGGAGGCGGGCGCCGGCGGCGGGCCGGGCGCACGCGGCGGCGCGAGCGCGGGCGCCGCGCTCGCGGGCGCGGGCGCGAAAGCGCGGCCCGCGTCGGCGCGCAGCCACGGCGCGGCGGCGGCGGCGGCGGCCGCGGCCGCGGCGTCCGAGGGCGGCAGGAATGGCAGCTTGGGGCGCGGCGGCGCCGCGGCGGGCGCGTAACGCGGCGAGCGCTGGCCGGCCGTGTCGGCCAGGCCTGCCATGCCAGCCAGGCCGGCCGCGGCAGTGCCGGTAGACGAAGCGCTGGCTGCGCAGCCGGCGTCGGCGGCGGCGGCGGCGGCGGCCGGCGCGGCGGCGTGCAGCGTTGTCGGCGGCGACAGCACGCGCGGCGCCGGGCTGCCAGGCGCGCTAATGCTCCGCACGGGCGGCGGCTGCGGCGCCGTCTGCCGGCCCGCAGAACACAGCGGTCATGCGCCGTACGTGCGATGACAAGGTGCTGTGCGCCTGCTCGGCTTCATGGTTGCCTTATAAAACAGGCATCCGAGCAGACTGAACACCAAACGGCATGGGCTTGCATATGCTGGTGTGTCTGCATGGGTACACATTCGGAACGTCCCATGCAAAATATCTACACTGCCACCAGCGCAGGAGCTGACGCACTGAGCAGCTTCACACGCGGCCACTCGCAGGGGCAGATCGGGGGGCACACCTGCGGGGCGGGCCAGCGCGGCGACGCGCAGCGCGTGAGCGGCGCCAGGCGAGCCTGCTGCAGCGCCTCCGCGGCCTGCATGCCTGCCGGCACCGGCGCGAGCCCCGCCTGCCACTGCTGCTGCTGCTGCGCCTGCTGCTGCTGGTTTTGCATCTGCTGCTGCATTGCCATCTGCTGCTGATTCTGCATTTGCTGCTGCTGCTGCTGCAGCTGCTGCGCCTGCTGCTGCGCCTGCTGTTGCTGCGCCGCCTGCGCCTGCTGCTGCTGCTGCGCCTGCAGCCGCGCCGCTGCCATGGCGGTGGGCTGGTGCAGCGCATAGAGCTGCTGCTGCAGCTGCTGCTGCTGCGCCTGGCTGAGCGTGGCCGCGGCCGGCAGCGCGCCCGGCGCAGGCGCCGCCTCCGGCGCCTGCGGCTGACCCGGCGGCCGGCCCGCGGGCGGCCGGGGCCAGCCGGCGCCCGTCTGCGGCAGGCGCGCCAGGGGCGGCCGGCCTGCGACGGGCGCGCCGGGGGCGTGCGCCCGGCCGGCTACGCCCGCATGGTTGCCTGCCTGGGCGGCCTGCTTGTCAAGGCCCAGGATGACGTGCGGCGGCTGCGCGGCCAGCCGGACAGCGGCCTCCTGCTTCGTCTGCGCGCGCACCCACCCAGGCTCGCACAGGGCTTTGCAACAGGGCTTGGCCTTGACCAGCGCACATGAGGCACACATGCGGCCCAAGACTGCAAAGTCCCTGACCCAGCAGGCGCACGGTCGGCTGCAGGCGGGGACATGCACCAAAGGGAGCTGCGGGCGAAGGGGCGCGGCGGCTGGCAAGCCTGTTCCATGGCAAGCCTGTTCCTCGCCGCACCTTCAGGTGCTGCTCCTGCACGTGCGCGGCGTTCAGCTCGTCCAGCACAGACTGCTGGATCGGCCGCCCGACGGCCGCCGTGTGGCGGCTCAGCTCCTGCGCAAGCACGCCCGCGGTGCGCTCCCAGCGGCCAGCTCGCCGGTGACCGCGCGCAGCACCGACTCCGCGTGGTACGCGGCCACTGCGCGCGCAGGCATGACATGATGCTTAGCATCCGCATGACTAGGGTTCACGCTAGGCCGCCGCGGCTCATGCTGCATTTGCCGCGTTTGCAGGCTGTGGGCACCAAGGTGGGCACCGAGTCAACATTGTGCTCGCCGCACGGGTCCGGCTCTCCTCAGAGGGTATCAGCTCACACGGGCACCCAGGAGGCCCTGTGTGCCAACGCACAGCAGAAAGAGGTGCTGCAGCAATGGCGCGCTGCTCCCCCACATGCATGCAAGCAGCCTTGTACAGACGCCCTCGCCCCTGTAGCCCAGGACTGGACTAACAGCGCGGGCGCGCGCCAACGGCCAGCGGGTCCTGCGCGGCGCGCAGCTGCGCGGCCAGCGCGTCCAGGCGGCGGCGCAGCGCGTCGTTGTCGTGCTGCAGCGCCGCATTCTGGTGCAGGCACACGGCCAGCTCCTCGTCGCGCAGCTGCTTGTCGTGCTCCAGCTCGGCAATGTGGCGCTGCTTGCGCTCCTTGGAGCGCGCGGCGCTCTGCGCGCGGCGCGCGGTGCGTCACCAGAGCAGCCAGGGCTGTCACAGACAGACCATTTCCCTTCAGCCGCACTGTGCGGCGTCGCATGCGTCGCATGCAGTTGGCGCCTTCCCGCTGCACCACACAGGCGCCGTACGGCGCCGCCTTGTTCCTGACCCTAACCCTACTACGAGACAGGCAACACATGCAGGCGGAGCCGCCGCGCCGGGCCGCGCCTGCCGGTTGGCGATGATACGCTTGACGCGCTTGGGGTCCATCGCAGCCAGCTCCTCCTGCGTCATGCCGGTCCCGCCGGCGCGCTTGCTGCCTGCCGCGCCGCGCGCGCCGCGCGCTGAGCAGCGCGCACACAGCGCTGCTGCAGGATCGGGCAGGGTGCATGCAATCACATGTGCGCTTGCAGCCGACTCTGGTGCTTCCATGAGCAGGCGCCTGGTCCCACTCGGGCCGTGCCATGTGCGGCACGTGCACTAGCAGAGATGCGCATGTGCAACAGCCCAGCATGTGCCCGTGATAAGGCAGGCTTGAGGAGCATCGTTCCCCTGAAGTGCCCCGAAAGCGCTGTGCACACGCGATCTACTGCCACCGCTTCTGAGGTTCGCGCGCGCATAATACGACACGGGAAACAGCCAGGCTCCAGACCCAAAAGTTCGCACCCTGCACGGACTTGCAGGACGCGCAGCACCGCTGTGCACTCCTGAGCAACCTGAGCGCGGCGCCGAGGGGCGCACCCGAGGCGTTGGCGAGGTACTGCCGCCGCGCCTCCTGCGTGGTCAGCTGCGAGTCCACAGAGTCGCCGTCGGAGTCTGCGCCGCGCGCTGCGCGGTCCTCGCCCTGCGGCGCTGTGCGACACGTCGGCGCGCCGTGCGGCAACGTTCTTGCGAACCAGCCGTCCCGCTCTGCACATGGGGCTCTTGGCGCAGCGCGCGCGCGCGCAGGCGCCGCAGGGCCCCGCGAGCACGCATTGCCGGCACAGGCACCAGGGCAGGCGCTGGCCCTGTATGGCCTTATATGAAGCGTTCTCAGCGCACGCTCCACTAAACCACAACATGCTCCACAGAAAGCAATTCCACAAAAGGACTGTTATCATTCCTGCATCACATACCAGCGCCCTGCATGCCGCACAGAGCCAGCGCACGCAGCCACCACAGGCGCTGCAGCAGCGCGCACGCGCCTGCGACCATGCGTCCTGTGCGCCATCCATGCCCGTCCCGAACGCGCCGGTCAGCCCCGGCAGGCCGCCCGACAGGACGCCGGGCGCCGCGCCAGGCGCGGGGCTGCCCCAGAGTCCGCCGGGCAGCTCGGGCTTGACGCCCGGGCACTGCGCCGGCAGCGGCAGTGCGCCATACCCGCCCAGCTGCGGCGCCGGGACACCTGGCGGCGGCGGGCCCGCTGGCGGGAAGCCGCCAAACGGGCTCCCGGCGCCGAGCAGCGCGGCGGGCAACTGCAGCGTGTGGCCGCCCGGCAGCGCGCCGGCGCCGCCCGGCAGGCCGTAGGGCCACGGCAGGACATACGTCTCGGGCGGCGGCAGCGGCGTCGCGGGGCTGCTGCTGCTGCTGCCGTACATGAGCGCGGCCAGCTTGAGGCGCTCCTGTGCGCGCGCAACAGGCGTCGGGCGGCGACCGGCGAGCCGGGTCGTGGAGCGCTGCGCGCCCTACAATGACCTTTTCACGCAAGACGCTCGCCAGGTGCCTCGCCAGGTGCGCAGCTGACATTGCGACCTACTGGGCGCGGGGCGGCGCCGCGCCTGTGCCTCACGCTCAGCTTGAGCTGCTCGCGTTGGTGAGGTCGGGCAGGCAGTGCCGCATGGCCCGGCTGGCGATGGGCATGCAGCGCCTGGAGATGCCTGCAAGGGCGCCCTACCGCCTGCAGTCCCCGGCCCGGGCGGAGGTCGGTCAGTGCTCGTGACATGGCGGGCCGGCGCCCGGAACTGCGCCTCAGCCGGAGCGCAAACGGTGGCAACTGCACCTCCACCAATATCACGCTGCCCAAAGGCCGTGCAGTAATATCATGGCCCCAACCGGGCCCTGCAAACCGGCACGCCCGCTCGGCGGGGCGAGGCCCACCTGCAAGCGTCGAAACAGCGTCGCCAGGCCGCCCAGCACCGCCGTGGGTTCCAGATCACGGCCTGCTCCCGGCGGAGCACCCGCCTGGCTGCCCCTATCGCGCGAGCGCGACGCTCGTGACGCCCAAACTCGGCATATGGCTTGAGAAAATAGGACACGGAGACAGAAGGAGCAGAAGGCTCGGATCTTCGCCGACCGAAGCTGGTAGCAGAAGCTCCTACCCGAGGACCTACCCGGGCCGGCAGGCACACCTGCCTTGTGTGCAGAGAAGGTCCCAACCCTGCATCATCGGTTAGGTCACGGCTTCCACAGGCAGCAACGTGAGGCTCGCCAGTCTGGCGGCAATGGCGGCCCCCTTGCAGCGACCGCCGGCGCACGCCGCGCGCTGGCGCACCGCAGCGCCAGGCTTCGTGCCTTTCCTGGATGCATCCGCGCAGCGCGCCCCAGAGCACGCGCGGCGGCGGCCGCGGTGCTCCGCGTCCTACTCTGGCGCCGGCATTGCCCCCCCGGAGAAGGGGCACCACTTCCTGCACATTGACGACTTCTCCAAGGACGAGCTGTGGGCGATGCTGGAGACCGCGCAGCGCGTGAAGGAGAAGCTCAAGGCCGGCGACGAGAGCTACAAGCCGTTCGCCGGCAAGACAATGGCCATGGTGTTCACCAAGCCGTCGATGCGCACGCGCGTGTCGTTCGAGACCGTGCGCCGCCCTTCGCGTAGTCAGCCGCAGGCGCCCGTTGCGCCTGCCATGCGCTTGCAGGCGCGGTTGACAGCGCCTGCCCTGACCCGCTCCCGCTCCCGGCCCGTGGCAGGGCTTTTTCAGGCTGGGGGGCCACGCGATCTACCTGGGGCCGGACACCATCCAGTTCGGCAAGCGGGAGGCCACCAAGGACATCGCGCGCGTGCTCGCCGGGTGCGCCCACGCCCCCGACCCGCGCGCCTCCGCCACAGCGCCGGCGCGCCTGAGCCGCGGCGCCGCTGCGGGCGCACCCCTGTGCGACGCCCCAAGAGCGTGCCTGCCCTCTCGACGGCCCCGCGCGGCCGCCGGCGGAGGCTCCGGCGCGGGCGCGGGAGGCTTGCCCTAGGGCTCAGCAGCGGCTGTGCGGCAGCAGCCGCCAAACCCCGCAGCGCGCCGGCCGCGCCGCCGACCTGGCGCGCTCCAGGGGCAGCCCGGCCGGGGCGCCGTCTTGGGCCCAGACTATGGCGTGAGGGTTAGGTTCTTGCCTCATATCTGTGACGCCCAGCCGCCCCGCGGCCGCGCGCAGGTACAACGACGTCATCATGGCGCGCCTGTTCGGGCACGAGGACATCCTGGAGCTGGCGCAGTTCTCGCCGGTGCCCGTGATCAACGGCCTCACCGACTACAACCACCCGTGCCAGATCATGGCGGACGCGCTGACCATGGTCGAGCGCCTGGGCCGCCTGGAGGGCACCAAGGCGCGCCGGCCCGCGCGCGCGCGCCGCTGCGCTCGCCAGGGGCAGCGCCCTCCTGCGCTCGCGTGCGGCACTCCGCGGTCGCCGGCCGAAAGCCCAAGCGCATGCCGCGGTCGTGGTCGCTGCTATCGTGATGACTGTGGGCCAACAGCGGGGGGGATGCTCCCGCCCTGTGTCGGCCGCCTGCCGCGCGGCCTGGGGACACGCCTCGCCCGCGGGTGGGCACCCAGACAGGCCCGCGCGTGATGGGCGTCCTCTGCGCCGCAGGTGACGTACGTGGGCGACGGCAACAACATCGTGCACTCCTGGATCCGCCTGGCCGCCAAGTTCGACTTCGAGTTCGTGTGCGCATGCCCCGAGGGCTTCGAGCCCGACGCGGCGACGATGGAGCTGGCCAACGCGGCCGGCGCCGGCCGCGTGTCCGTGTCGCACGAGCCGTTCGAGGTGCGGCTGCGCGCGTGCGCGCGCGCGACCCTCGAGCTGGCCCAGCCCGGCCCTGCATCACATGGCAGGATGGGTGAACGAGGATTTGTAAGGCCTTGCATGGGCTCCAGTTTGCATACGAGACCATTGTACGTCCCGTCGCCAGCAGTGCCCAGGGCGCGGGGACGCCTGGGGCGCGCCTGCGCGTCCGCCACGCGCGCCAACAGCGGGCGCTGGCAGGGGCCATGTGTTATGGCAACAGGGTATAGGGTATCACAGCACTGGCAGCACCGCAGCAGGCTCCACGCCGCCGCAGGCGGTGAAGGGCGCGGACGTGGTGTACACGGACGTCTGGGCGTCGATGGGCCAGAAGGAGGAGGCCGAGGAGCGGCGGCGGCGCTTTGCGGGCTTTCAGGTGCGCGGCGCGGCCGGCCGGCGCCCGGCCCGGCCTGCCCCGCGGGGGGCGCCGGGGCGGCAGCGAGGGCCCGCTGTCAGCAGCCTGGGGGGGCGCTGTGAGCGTGGCTTTTAAATGCGCAGACGCTGTCGTGATGCAGGCTTTGCGCTCAAGGCTGGTACGTGGTTGTGTAGCAGGCTGCGTGATCAGAGCCACGGCTGGGAGGTTGGCAAGCCAGAGGGCTTCAGCGGCTCCTGAGTCGCCACGTCGGAGGGCTTGAGCGGCCGCGCGCGCCGCCTGCCGCGCAACGCCGCGCGCCCGCCCGCGCAGGTGAACGAGGAGCTCATGGCGGCGGCGGGCCCCGAGGCGCTGTTCCTGCACTGCCTGCCGGCCGAGCGCGGCGTGGAGACGACCGACGCCGTGGTGGAGGGCGCGCGCAGCGTCGTGTTCCAGGAGGCCGAGAACCGCATGCACGCGCAGAACGGCGTGCTGCTGCACGCCATGGGCCTGGCGTGACGCGCGCGCGCGCGCGCGCGCGCGCCTGCCGCCGCGGGCCCGAGCGCCGCGAGGCTGTCGCCGCAGAGGGCTGCCCGGGCGAGGCGCGGGTGCTTGCGGCGGCCTGGGAGGCAGCCCTCGCGGGGCAGCTGTTGCGGGCACCCGGCACGCAGCGCGAGCCGCGCCGGGGCCGCGCGCGCCCGGCTGCAGCGCAGGGGGACCAGGCACGCGCGGGCGTGCGGCACGGGGCGCCATCCGCGCGGCCCGTGCAAACGCGCAGTGGCGCGGGCTGCCGCAAATCCCGGCGGCGCGCATGCTGAGGCGGTGCCACCCCCTGCGGCGGGCGCTCGTCCCGGCCTCCTCACATGCATCTTTTGGGGGACGGTGCGAGGCGCCGGCGTTCGCCAGACCCGGCGCGGAGGGGTGCTGCACGGCTTGAGGCGCCCTGTGGGGCGGCGCGCACGGGCGCTCGCGCGCCGCACATGGGGCATGGGCGCTGCTGGCGTTGCCACAGCGGCTCCTCTGACGCTGCTGGCGTCGCCACAGCGGCTCCTCTGACAAGTGCTACAGCATGGGCATTTGCTCGGGGCTTGGCAGGCTGCCCCGGTCTCCTCCCGGCCATGCAGCCACTTGCTTGCGGGGGAGGCGGCACGTTGCCGCAGCCATGCTCGGGACGGCGCTCTGTTCTGTCATGCAGCAGGGCGGTTGGACGGTCGACAGGCTGCTGTTGCAGCGAACG
>JAABUY010006176.1_pt1 | contig 11789 bp, 17 predicted proteins | sample 5560271 | NCBI WGS metagenome assembly JAABUY01 (sample SAMN10711886, study PRJNA513374) | rock metagenome | isolation source: Antarctica rocks | place: Antarctica: Victoria Land, University Valley
CAACCGCATGCTGGATCTCGGACGCCCGAGCTACGTCCGCGTCGCCTGACCTCAGGCGGGGTTGGGGTCAGTGCGCCCAAATCCCTGATCCCTGCACCACGCTGCCGAGATCCCCCAGTGCACGCCTCGTTTCCCCGCCTCAGCCTTAGTCTCGTTGCCGCAGGCCGGTACGGGCATGCAGGTCGTCATGGTCGAGGCGGCAGATCCGTTACGTACGGGGATCGGCCGTCATCGACGTTTTGACGCCAGATCGAGCCAAGCCTGCGCCTGCAGCACCGCCTGTCGGCCGTCGGTCGCCGTGCCGTCCGCGCCCACCTCGGCCGACAGCGATGGGTTCGCGGTGAACCCGGGGCCGCCCACCAGGACGCCCAGCCCCGGATTCTTGGAAGCGCGCCGCACCGAGCGGATCTCGGCCCGCACCGCGTCCAGCTTCTCGTCGCACGCGAGCGAGAAGCCGATGACCTCGACCCACTCGCGCCGCACCATGCCGCGCAGGTCGGCGCTCGATGCCACGGGGCCGCTCCAGGCGTCCCAGCCGGCCCGGCGGAAGAACTCATGGACCATCGACAGGCCGAAGGTGTGGTCCTCCCCCGGCAGCAGCACCAGGAGCGCCCGCGGTGCGTCGGGACGGCTGGCCGCGGAACGCTGGAAGAACGGGCTCAGCTCCCGCATCATGTTCTGCAGTCGCCACAGGCCGACGGTGACCTCGGTGAAGTCGCAGACGTCGTCGTCCCACATCTCGTCCAGGCGACGGGCGGCCGGGGCCAGCAGGTCCAAGTAGAGCGACTCCGGCAAAGCTCCCTGGTCGTGCATGCCCTCGACGAACGCGGCCGCCTCCAGCTTGCCGCGCGACAGCACCAAGGCGACCAGGTCGACGACATGCGCCGCGGTCACCAACAGGCCCGAAGCGGCCGGCACGGCAGGCGCTGGATGCGCGATCAGCAGGCGCGGGATGACGTCGAGCTCGACTGTCCGGGTCAGGATGGTCCGGCGCCGCTGGTCGTCCTGCTCTGCCACTCGCGTGGCCTGACGTAGCAGTCGACGCGACTGGCGCCGGGCCGCGCCCACTGCGTCGGCCTCTGTCTGACAGTCCTGCAGTGCGAGCGAAAATCCCATCAATTCCGTCATCTTGCGTCTCTCCCTCTCCCGATGGGGCCGGAACGGGCGGGGCGGGGCTTAGCGCAAGAAGACCTGGCGCTCGGCATCGTTGGCGAACCGGATGGTGATGAGGTGCAGGTGGCCATGCATCTTGGCATATACAACGAAGTACATCTTACGTTTTAGCTAATTGTGATATTGATCCGGTTCGTGCTGGTTGCTTCACTTAATAGTGATACTCAATGGCTCTTGTCTGGTTCCGGGGTGGTGCCGGGTCCGTCACGCCACCAGGCCTGCGATAAGGGCGCCGAGCAGGGCTTTGCCGCGTCGGCGTGCGTTGTGCACGAACTGGAAGAAGCCGAGATAGAGCGGCAGCTTGTCCTGCGAGAGGCCCCGGTGCGGGCGCAGCCAGGAGCGCAGCAGCGACCAAAAGCCTTCCATGGTGTTGACGTGGACCTCGCAGAACCCGTCGCCGTCCTCGTCGCGGGCGTATTCGCCTCGGGCGTGGCAGACCGTCTTGTGCCCGTAGCCCCAGGCTGGCAGGCGAGCGTAGATGCTATACTCGTCCGTGTGGACGAGGGTGCCTGGGGCGACTGCGGCGGTGATGACCGGCTTGATCGTGGCCTGTTGCGCGTTGGCCAGCATGCGCAGCACGACCTGTCCGCCGCGCTGGATCAGGCCGAGGACGGGCGGCTTGTCCTTCTCCAGCGTGCCGCGTCCCGGCGCACCTGCCAGCTTGCGGCACCGTCCAAGCCGCCCCTTTTGGCGACCTCTGCCGGCTGGCCCTTGTGCCCGGCCACCACGTAGACCTCGTCGATCTCGCTGGATGCCCTCGCATCCGGCTCGACCTCGCCCTTCAGCTCCACCGCCGGCGCTTTGGCGACCAACCCGGCGCGCAGGTGCTCCGTCATGGCCTGCACGTCCGAGGCGGCCAGGCCCAGCTCACCCGCGATCTGCCGGTTGGAAAGGTTCAGGCCCAGGAAGTAGAGGCATAGAACCCATACTCGCAACGGCTGGTGGTGCCCGGCCAGCACCGTGCCGGTGAGATCGTCGAACCGCCCAGCGCACGCCTTGCACCGGTAGCGCTGGCGATGTGGCTGCGTGTCGTCGCAACCGTCCCGGACCACCAAGGAACTGTTGCAGCCAGGGCAGCATATGCCCTCAGGCCAGCGATGCTGGCGCACAAGCGCGAAGCATTTGGCATCGTCCATCAGGCCGGAAAGGTTGACCAAGTCGGATGCAGGCATGATGGCGGAGACTCCTCGCGCGAGCCGGTTGGCTGCTCGCGCTCCAGCCATCACATCAGATACGCGCCAGCAGCACCACCTGGATCACCACCCCGGAACCCGACAAGAGCCACAGTCGTTTGGCTCGTTCGGTGTGGATGGGGCCTGATATCGTTGGCAGTCTGTTCCCTGGACGCCGCCTGACACCTGCTCCACCCGGCGGCGCGTCATTCTCAAGTTGGCGCTGGTGGCTTGCGGCCTGTCGCTGAGGTCATGTGCGGGACCACCGGTCAGCTGACCACCTTGACCCTGTGGGATTGGTGCAGCAATGCCTCGGCGCGTTCCCGCTCGGCCCTCTCAAGACGCAGCGCAGTGTCTGCGGCCTCGATCTCGCTGGCCCGAGCGGCAGCCAGGGCTTTCAGCACGAGGGCCGCCTGTCTGCGTTCCGCAAGGTGTGCGCGCACCGCGTACTGGCAGCGGCGGGCTCTGACCGAGGACAGGATGCTGCTTGCCAAGCTGACAGGCTGGACCGGCCCTTCGAGCAGCACCACGTTGCGCAGCCTCACGATCAGACACTGCCGCCAAGCTGTGATGGCGGGCTGTTTCTGACAGCTCGTCAGAACCACGATTGGCAGGTCCGACCAGGGTGGCTGCCGACCGACCCATGCCGCCAAGTCGTCCAGCAACTGTCCAGAGAGCGTCTCCTCGGCAATGAGGACGGCTCCTGCTCCTGCTTTGAGACCCAAGACGAGTTCGAAAGGGCTTGCGCAGAGCTCGGCCTGTAACCCCGCCTTCCTGAACACCTCAACCGAGGCAAGGCCATCTCGGCCCGTCGGCGCGTGGACGAGGACACGCACGTTGTCCATGTCGGTCATCTCACGCTCGCCTGCCGCCAGGAACGTGGACGGGCTCGCGTGATCGCGACCATCCACTGGCAGCAGCGCGGCGATGGTGCCTTCGAAGCAGCGCCAGCGACCCGAGCGCCAGCCTCCTCCGGCGGCACACAGAGATTGAGATGTGCCCGGAACCTAGTTCTGCGGCACACCCTGGCCATAGTTCGGGCCTCGTTGGGTCGTCCGAGCGCCATAGCCTTGGCCTTGCGGGCCCGGAGCATAACCCTGGCCCTGCGAAGGGCCTGGGTTGTAGCCGCCTGGAGCCGGCACGCCCCCCGAGGTGTAGCCCTGGTTTCCGTTCTGCAGGTTCTGCTGCTCCAACTGCTTCTGGCGTGCCGAACGGTTGGCTATGCCGCGGCCGGCAAAGCAGCCCCCGGCAGCGCCGAGCACCCCGTGCCCCACCACGTGGCCGGCCAGCCCGCCTGCAATCGCGCCCTTGATGCAACCCGCGGCCTGCGCCGGCTCGATGGGCAGGCTGGTCGCCAAAGCGGCAATGAGGGCGGCCGGGATAAAGATGGTTCGCATGCTGTTGTCCTCCTGAATAGGATTGCGTTGTCTGAGTTCACGCCTCGGGGTCTCTGCCCGAAGCACTTCGTTCTATAATTGATCAAAAAGTAACATCAGAGCTTTGCGCAGAAGATTCCGTAGTTCGGACTGGCATGGCCTTACTTGGAAACAACCTGACCGCAAGTAAGACAGCCTTACGGACCGCTCCAAAGCGAGTGTTCCGTCGAGTGGCTGGATGCAGGCCAGCCCGCAGCGCCATGCGGCATCTGCGGGGTGGCCAAACATGACCTTATCGGGTGACTGCGGGCGATGCTGCGGACTTGCCCAGGCTGATGGGCGGAGGTTGCGCCGGGGCCGCGTCGCCGATGGCGGACCCTGGCTGCTGCGTCGGCTTTTCCGTCCCTGCTGCCTTCGGCAGGCTGCTCGTCGTGTTCGGCGATGACTGGCCTGAGTTCCCCGCAGGGGGGCTTTGAGTGGTGGTCAGCGGATTTTGCGCGAGTGCCGGAGCGGCGCCCAGGATGGCAAATGCCACGATCAGCGTTCTCATGACTGGCGTTCCCTTGTTGTTTCTTGGCGTGAAGGCTTGCAGTGGTGGCGCCGCTTTGCCAACCCAACCTCGGTGTTCCTCGTCTGCTGCGATGGGCAGTCGAGGGGAACAAGCATGTCGTGCGGATGGGCAAGCCTCGTCTGGCCGGGGGTCAGCGGAGTTGGCTGCTTCCTCCCGCGACGGCGTTGCCGGGCCGCGCCGCGGAACGGTTGAAGCAGCCGAGCTTGTAGCAGCCGAACAGCGCCGCCGCGCCGGCCCCGATCGCGAGCTTGCTGCCCGTGGACATGCCGGTGTGGGCTTGCTCCTCGGCTTGCGCAGGCACGGCCCGTCCGCCTGCGCCGACCGTGACCGCCACGCGCTGTGCCTGCTGCGGCCCGCCGTTGGCCTGCATGTAGTCCACCGCGATCTGCCGGCCCGCCGGCAGGGAGCCTACGTAGGCGGCGAACGCTGCGACGTTCTGGAACACCTGGCCGTCGGCCGCGATGATCTGGTCGCCGACGTTGAACCCGGCCTGGGCGCCGGGCGAGCCGCGCTGGACCCTGTTCACCCGCAGCAGGTCGAAGGTCATGCCGCCGTCGGCGATCTGCTGCGCCCGGCCGATGTCCATGCCAAGCGCGCCGCCGTTGCGGGGCAGCCCGGCCGCCTGCTCTGTGGAGAGCAGCCGGTAGCCCATTTGGTTCTCTGCCAGGGCCGGACCCGGCAGGCATTGCAGGCTGAGGAACGTCGCCGCGAAAAGCGCCGCAACCGTGCGGTTGACCATGGTATCTCCCCCTCGAAGGCGCAGTGATGCGTTGACGGCAGCATGCCCACGGCAGATGCCGTGGGCGGCCCCGGCTCAGACCGACATCGTGCCTTCGTCAGGCAGGCGGCCGTTCGGCGTCATGCCATGCACGGCCTCCGGCAGGTGCTGGCTGAGCTGGGACAGGAAGTCATTCGGCTGCATGCCGGCCTGGCTTGCCATGCTCTGCACCTGGTCGGCGCCGAGCACGCCGTGCAGCTGCTCCGGAGACACGGGCTGGTTCGGCCCGTTGCCGACCCAGGATTGGGCGATGTGGCCCAGCCCCCCTTGCTGGAACTGCGACATCAGGCCGCCGAGCCCGCCGCCCATGCCGCCCGCCCCTACGCCGCCCGCCCCTACGCCGCCCGCCCCTACGCCGCCGGATTGGCCGCCGCCCAGGAGGCTGCCAAGGACGCCACCCATCGGTGAGGAGGCACCTGCGCCGCCACCCATCAAGCTGCCGAGAACTGAATCGAGAAGACCCATGGTGAACTCCTTTGAGACGGCTCGGTCATGGGGCCCCAGCTCTGTGAAACGGACCGGCTGCCGTCGCAGACGTGCAACGGCCGGCTTCGTGGTGGTTCAGCGCACGACGCGCTGCTGCGTGACCAGGACCCGGCGCTGCACGGCCGCACGCCCGCCGAGGGCCGCGGCCAGCGCGCCCAGGGCCAGCACCGCGAACGCCAGGAAGGAGCCCTTCGAGGCGGCGCCCGCGCTCGCGTCGGCCGTGTTCTTCGCCGTCTGCACGGTCTGGTCCTTGGCCTGGGTGAAGCGGGACTGGGCGTCGTTGAACCGCTTGGTCGCCTCGTCCTGGCTGATGTGACCCTGGGCCGCGGTGATGGCGATGATCCGCGCCTTGGCCGCTGCCGCATCGGGGCCGCCGCCGGCGAGCTTCGGAAGCGCCGCCACGATCTCCTTCTGCGCGTCCTGCGGGGTCATGCTGGCCGGGTCGGGGTTGGCCGGCTGCAGAAAGGCCTGTGCCTGCTGCTGCAGCAGGTCCGGGGTGACGCCGGCTGCCTCCGCCATCTTGGGCGCCACCGACGCGACGCCAGAACCGGCCGAAGACAGGCCGCTGCCGACGACCGAGAACGCGCCGCCGATCAGCCCGCCGACCGCCGAGGTCAGCAGATAGAAGGTCAGCAGCGTCGCGATCGCCCAGGTCACCAGCCCGTGCAGCAGGCCGTCGAACCGGGTCGTCAGGCCGCCGAGCCAGGCCGCGACGTAGCCGCCCAGCGCGAGGGCGACCAGGCTGCTCACCAGCCACCACAGCCCGGCGCCGATGCCGAAGCTGCTGGCGTCCGGCGTGCCGTTGGTGTTCGGGCTGACCAGGCCCAGGCCGACGCCGAGGCCCAGCATGCTCAGCAGCAGCTGCACCGCGATCACCATGATCACGCCGGCAATGATCGCGGCCCAGGAGATCCGGACGTGCGTGTGCTCGCCCTCATGGATGGCCTGGGTGGTGGTCTCGACCACGGTGGACCTGGGCTGGCCGGGGTTGGGAACGGTCGTGGTGCTCATGGCGTCCTCCTGGAGGGGGTCCGGGGTGCAAGGGGCGTCCCGGACGGCTGCGGCGAGCGGTCAGACTTTCTTCGGGCTGAGCGGAGCGGCGGGGACAGGCTGGGCCGCGGCGACCTTGGTCGTGGTCGTCGTTTCCACGCCCGGCACCTCCTCGACCTCGACCTTGGTGCTGCGCACGGTGTCGCGCACCGTCTCGACGCGGTCGGTCGCCTCCTTGCGCAGCGAGATCTCCTCGACGACGCGGGCCTCCTTGCCCACCACGACCTCCTCGCTGCTCGCGCGCATCTCGACCGAGCGCTCGCGGAAGTCGGCGTCGGTCACGGGCCGGCTGTCGGACACCGGACGACGCTCGATCCGCACGGTCTCGCTATGCAGGGAGACCTGCTGCTCCACGGGCGTCTCCACCACGTAGGCCCGTACACGGGCGCCGCCGGTGTTGACGGCGCGCTTGCCGACCGCCAGCCGCTCCTCCATCACCTTGATGGTCTCATCGCCGCGCGCTGCGGCCGCCGGCATCGCCGCCTTTGCAGGGGCTGCCGCGACCGAGGCTGTGGCGAGCGGCGCTGCGACCGTCTCGGTGCGGGTGGTCTGGGTGGTGCCGTAGCTGGCGGCGCGCTCGTCGAAGTCGATCGGATTATGCTGTTCCAGGATCGCGCTGACCTGGGCGACGCTCTTCTCCGGCACCTTTACCGTGACCACGGTCGAGCCGCTCGCGACGCTGCGGTGAAGGGTGTCCGCGTCGTCGGTGTCGCCGCCGAACAGGCTGGACCAGAAGCCCTTCTCCTGCACGGGAGCCGGGGCGTCGCCAGAACTGGCAGTGGCGGCGTGCTGGCTGATGGCGGCCGACGGCATGCCTGCTGCCTGCAGGCCGCGCACGGCATCTCCGGCGTGGGCGGCGGTGTTATAGACGGCAACAAGGGTTTGTTCGGTCATGATGCGTGTTCCTGTGTGAGTGATGTCGGCTCAGGCCCGAGAGGCAGAGGCGGTGCCTCCGCCGGCGATCCCGCCTCGACGCGGGTGACGACGGCCTCCTGCGTCCGCAGCATCACCGTCTCGCGATGATGCTCCGTGCTGCGCACCCGCCGGATGCGCACTTCCTCTTTCAGCACCAGCCGCCGCTCGATCACGACGACCTCCTCCACGACCGGCATGATTGTCGTGTCGCCCTCTTCCCGGATGGGAGGCACGGCGTCGACGGTGCGGCCGATCGGCACCCGCTCGACCTCGATGCGCTCATGGGTCAGCGCCTCGTCCACCTGCTGCTCGCGCTCACGCGTGACGGCCGTGACCCGGACGAGGTCGTGCTCGACCCGCCGCCGGGTCACGGCGAGCTGCTCCGCCAGCAGGGACAAGGTGAGTGTCTCGGGCTCGTTGTCGGGAACAGACGTCATGCAGGGCTCCGGATGCGCAGCCACCAGGCCAGGACAGTCCTGGACTGGTTACGGCGGACGCTGGCAATGCTCCGGGGCAGGATATCCTGCCCGCCTTCGAACTTGCCTCACGCTTGTCAAAGCAATGAGCGCAGCATGGCAGCGACAATGCCACTTGCAATTTTGCGGAGACTTGCGGCGGATTTGCACGGGACCAATCAAGCCCTGCCAAGCGTTGATCGGAGTTCGGCAGGCGTTCGGGCACAGCGCCTTCGCCGGGCTTAGGCGTCCGTCATCTCCGATGGGTTCAGCAGCGCCGCGCGGCTGCGGACCGCCTCGGCGATGATGTCCAGCACCGTCCGCACGCGCGGCACCTGGCGGTTCTCGCGATGCACGCCAAGCCAGATCTCCGCGGATGGGATCGGCGCCGGCGTCCTGATCCGCTGCAGCGCCGGCTCCGTGTCGGCCCGGAAGCGGGGCAGCACGGCAAGGCCGCTCCCGCAGTAGGCCGCCCAGTGCTGGGTCGCGTAGCTGTCCGCCTTGAGCACCACCCGCGCCCGCCCGGCATGCTCGGCGAGCCAGGCTGCCTGGCTGGACAGCTCATGCTCGTCGAGCAAGGTGACGAGCTGGTGACCGGCGCAGCCGCCGCCGAGGTCCGGCTCGCCATGGCGCGCGAGGTAGCTCACGCACCCATACAGGCCGAACGCGATGCTGCCGACGCTGCGCACGATCAGCTCGTGGTGCTCGAACCGCTGCAGCCGCACGGCGATGTCGGCCTCCTGCGTCGCGAGCGGCTCACCCGGCAAGCTGGGCAGGGCCTCGATGAGGATGCCGGGATGCAGGCCGTGCAGCGCTGCATAGCTGGGCGCCAGCAGGTGGCTCGTCAGCATCTGCGAGCCTGCGACGCGCACCACCCCATCCAGGCGGATGTCTTGTCCGGCGACGACCCGCTCGACCGAGAGCGCCTCGGCCTCGACCCGCTCGACATGCGCCCGGATGCTCTCGCCTGCCAAAGTCAGCAGGTAGCCGTCCGCCGTGCGCTGCAGCAGGCGCACGCCCATGCCCTCCTGCAGCGAGGCCAGGCGCCGGCTGACCGTGGACTGAGTGACATGCAGGTGCTTGGCCGCGACCGCCAGGGTGCGGTGCCGGGCGACGGCCAGGAAGAAGCGCAGGTCGTCCCAGTCCAGCATGGCCATCCTTGTTGCATTCCTGCGCGGCCGCCGTTCAAGAACGCTTCTACCCCGAACGGCGGCAGCGAGCGCATCATGTTGCCATGCGAGACCCACTCTGCGCCGGCATTCCAGAAAATGAAACATTCCATTTGTGGCCACGAGGCGTTCGGTGATGGCGGCCGATGCCCAGGCGCCGCAGCCGGCCCGTCCCAGTCCGGTGACGCTGCGCTGCCGCACGGTCGCCACCGGCGGGTTCAAGCAGATGAACTACGGGCCCGTCCGGAGATAAACGCTCTGATTCAGTCAAAAATCAGCGAGCCATATCAGGGTGTTAAAATAATCGAGTTCGATCACTTATCTCCGGACAGGCTCTACGTGCGCGGCCTGCCGCCGATTCCTGTTGAAGAGCGGTTCGGGCCGTCGGACGATGCGCTGGCCGCGAACCCCTCCGAGACGCTGCTGGTTGCCTTGGGCTCTTGCCTGAGCGCGCGCATCCATGCCAACGCGGCGTCGGGCAGCATCATGGTGCGCAGCCTCGAGCTGGAGGTCGAGGCGGACCTGGCGCCCAGCACCATGTGGGATGCGCGCGGCCGTAGCGTGGATGCGATGGGGTTCGAGGCAATCCGCGTCGCCGTGCACATGGAGGCGAACGCCTCGCCCGAGGCGCTGCGTGCGCTGATCGCGCACGCCGTGCTGTGGTCTCCGGTCGCGAACACGCTGTATGGCCCGGTCCACCTGGACGTGGCGCTCGCTGGGGGGGATTGACCCGGTCCGGTGGACGGTTTGGCGGCTTACGAACTACGTCTTGGCCATGGCGGCTTGTATGTCAGCTTCATAGGTCATGGGCGAGCGGTAGCCCAGTCCCGAATGAAGCCGCACCGGGTTGTACCAGCCTTCGACATAGCTGAAGCACGCCATCTTGGCCTCAGCCTGGGATGCGAACCGGCGACGGCTGAGCAGCTCGGCTTCGAAGGTGGAGAAGAAGCTCTCGGCCATGGCGTTGTCATAGGCGTCGCCGACCGAGCCCATCGAGGGCCGGACACCCGCTTCGCTGCATCGTTTGCCGAACGCCAGCGACGTGTCACCCGCCTCAAGCTGGTCAAACGACAGGGCTACGGACGAGCGGGGCTCGATCTGTTCAGGGCGCCTGATCCGTGCCGAATGACAACGACCTGCACCGAGACTGTGGATGAGCCAATCTTCCACGCCGATCTACAAACTGGCCGGCGCACCCCCAACCTTTCGGCAGTCCCTTGGCGTCTCACACGGCAAGTGTGAGACCGTTTCCTGGCGGCTGCGTTAAGACGGCACAGAACCAGCAAAAAGCGGCTGTCTCGTACAACCGCCCCTATGACACAGCGCACGGCCAGACCAAGCGGAGAGCATGCCGATGGACAACGATCAGCTTTCGTCAGGAGACGGCGCCGCGCCGCCGGCCATGTCCACGTCCAACGGAGCCTCCGCGCCCAAGGTGAGCGAGGCGGACCTGCATCTGCTGGCCAACTTCATCCCCCAGCTTGTTTGGATTGCCGACCGGGACGGCTTGATCTTCTGGTATAACCAGCGCTGGTACGACTACACCGGCACAGACTTCAGGCAGATGCGCGGCTGGGGCTGGCGCGAGGTCCACCACCCCGACCACCTCGAACGGGTGGTCCGCAAGATTCAGAAGGCGTTCGAGACCGGCGAGCCCTGGGAGGATACCTTCCCGCTGAAGGGCAAGGACGGCCAGTACCGCTGGTTCCTCTCCCGCGCCCTGCCGATCCGCGACGAGGCGGGCCAAGTCGTGCGCTGGTTCGGGACCAACACGGACGTGACCGAGCAGCGCGCCTGGGAGGAGCGGGTGCGCCGCAGCGAGGAGCGGTTCCGCACCGTCCTCGACTCCTCGACCGCGATCATCTGGAACATGGCGGCCTCCGGCGAGTTCGGGTGGCCGCAGCCGCGCTGGACGGCCTTCACCGGGCAGGCCTTCGAGGAGGCGCGGGGCGCCGGGTGGGTCGAGGCGATCCATCCGGAGGACCGGGCGCATACGCTCGACGCCTGGCGGCATGCCGTCGAGACCCGGTCCCGCTACGAGATCGAGCACCGCGTGCGCCGCGACGATGGGGCGTGGCGATACATGGAGGCGCACGCCGTGCCGATCCTAAGCGAGGACGGCACCGTGGCCGAGTGGATCGGCACCCACGCCGACGTCACCGAGCGCAAGGACGCCGAAGAGGCGATGCAGGCCGCCCGTGACGAGGCGGAGGAGGCGAACCGGGCCAAGAGCACCTTCATCGCCAACATGAGCCATGAGCTGCGCACGCCGCTGTCGGCCATCATCGGCTACAGCGAGATGCTGCAGGAGGAGCTTGAGGACAGCGGCGACCCGGACGGGCTTGGCGACGACATCCGCAAAGTGGAAAGCAACGCGCGCCACCTGCTCAGCCTGATCAACGACGTGCTCGACCTCTCCAAGATCGAGAGCGGCAAAATGGAGGTGTTCGCGGAGACTTTCGACGTGGCCGAGATGACGGGCACCGTGGCGACGACCGTGCAGACGCTGATTGAGAAGAAGGGCATTGTGTCAAGACGACGCGCGAGCGTCATGCTGTACGAGAGATGAAGGAGGACCCTTCGGAGCCGTCCTGTAGGGGGAGGCTTCAAACCGCCACGAGCTGCTTCGGTCAATGCCGCGGTG
>JAABUY010006178.1_pt1 | contig 11786 bp, 11 predicted proteins | sample 5560271 | NCBI WGS metagenome assembly JAABUY01 (sample SAMN10711886, study PRJNA513374) | rock metagenome | isolation source: Antarctica rocks | place: Antarctica: Victoria Land, University Valley
TTAGCTTATGTTCTCCTGAGTCATATAGATAGCCGGCTCTTCCCTTCTAGATACTTTCCTTCCTTAGCATTTATATACTCGTTACATTACACCCATATGACTCGCTCTATGCTGGCCCCTAACACATCTCAGCAAGTTCAACATTTGATTTATGTCAGAATGTTCACTGATCAAAAGATAATGTGCTTTTCTTATCAATCAAGTGATCATTGACTGAGAAACTCATAGTCTATCATCTTTTCAGAGTACTTCATCAAGTACTTTGCAATTGTCTAAATCAATATTTTGACAAGTTCTTCTGTTCTGTTTCATGATTATTCAAATATTGAAACATAGTTGATTCATTTGATTTTCTGCTATAATTTGATTCTGAATAGAAATCATTTCTTCGATCGAATTTTGATTAACTTTCGATTCAAGTTTCAAATTTGAGTCAGATTTTGAGTCAGATCTGAGCAAGATCTGAGTCAAATCTTAATTAGCTTTCTGATCATCTTCTTGATCAACTTCTATTGACTGCAGTTTGAATTTGCCTTCTGACAATAGCATCTGATGCTGATATAGCTTTCGATCATCATTTGCTTTAACTGACTTGACATCTGACATTCTGATCAGCGCGTCGACTTTCAGATTCTGTTTTTTCGACTGATATATGATCTTAAAGTTATATTCAAATAACTTCTCAGCTCATTTAGTCTGTCGTCAAGTCAGTTCTTTGATGATCATGAAGTACTTCAAATTCAGATGATCGATGAAGATCTTGATTGAAATATCTGTACATTTCAATTCAGAACATCAATGCTTCAAGCAGCAAATAATGATCAGCAGTTCTTTGTCATAGATTTCGTAGTTGCATTCTGCAAGAATCATGTTCTTGCTATAAAAGATCATTGAATGTAGAATGTCTTCATCATCATATTGAGACAATACTTTGTCGTTGACATAGTTCAAGAAATCAGTTTTCAGAATAGCTTCTTTGATCAAGTTGAAATGCTTCAGAATGAAAGCTGTCATCACTTATTGCTTCAGTTCTTCAAAGATCATCTGACAAATCTTTGTTCATTCAAAGAAATGATTTTTTCAAGTCAGCTTTATCATGAATCAAGTGATCTTTGAAAAGTTCTTTATGAATCATCGATAGAAATTGCAAAAGTCAATGAAGATCTGCACATGAGTCAATGATCAAGACACTTCTCAGCTTTGAATCACATCTACTTTTCAAGAATTCATTCGCAGATCATTGATGAATATCAGTAGTTTAAGAAACGAGATTTTCTGAATCTTGAATTCACACTTGTCAATGTTTACTTGTAGATCGACTTCACGAAGCTTGTTTAACACTTCTTTCACATGAATTCTATGTTCTTTCAATGTTTTATTGTAAATGAGAATATCATTCAAGTATGTCTGACAGAATTTATGCAGACAGTTGAACAACACATCATTGATATAGTGCTGAAAGAAAGCAGATTCATTGATCAATTCAAAGAGCATTATTCTATACTTGTAAATGTCGAAGAAAATAACAAAAGTAGTTAAATCTTCGCTTTCTGAACTCATGTGCAGTTTATTGAACGTGATGATAATGTTAAGTTAAGTCAGATACTTACTGTCTTGAATTCAAGCTAGTACTTCGTCTATCAAGAGTATTGAATAATGATCTCTTTTGATCAGAGCATTTAGTTTTCAATAGTTCACACAAAAGCGAAGATTATCATCTTTCTTTTTGACAAATAGTATTGACGAAGCAAAAGAAGCTTTGCTGAGTGTGATGAACTTCTTCTTCAAATTCTCTTCTAAATACTCTTTGATCTTCTGCAACTTGTAGCTCAACATGAGATACAATTAACTTTTAAAGAGTTGACTCTCTTCTTCTAATTCAATCTTATGATTATATAATCGATGCAAGAACAACTGCGTTGTCTTTTCTTTATCAAAAACATTCAGAAAGTCATGATAAACTATCAAAAGCTTCTTCTTCAGTTCATTTAATGACATGACAGAAATCATTTCATTCAGTTTCGCGAAATCTTCAACTGAGCTAAGCGCTTTATTGACTTCACTAATGATCAAAAAGAAGATCTTGATCTTCTTATTCTTGACTAAAGTTCGATATACAGCGACTTTGATCATAGCAATATTGACGAACTGTTCTTTCTTAATAGATTGAATGAGTTGAAGATGATCAAGATCAACTTGAGTGCTTTGCTTTCATCTGAGTACAGATTCAATGAATTAAACAGATTCAATGAATCGATTCACTGATTTCTGATTTGTGAGTCTCTTCAAGATGATCGTTGATGTAACAATTGAATTCAAGTTCTTTTGTTTCATTTTGCAGATTTTACTTGACTCAGATTTGTGAAATGCTGATTGACTGCTTGCTTTCAAAACAACAGATTTCGATGTTTGAATCTTCAATGATAATATTAATCAATCATTTGCAGAATTTATCAAAATTTGATTTCTTTTCAATCAAAGATTTTCAATAATTAACTTGTGCTGATTTAGACAAGTTATTAATAAAAACATCATTTCATTCTTGTGTTCTTGAATCATGATTGATGTATACAGAGCGTGTGTAATCAACTTTCAATCAGAAATTTCATCATACAATTGAATCAACTTTGATTTTGACAGCGATATTGACTGAATATCAAAGCGTTCACATAGCTCTGACATCAAAGATTCATCAATGAAAGTTATGTCAGTTGCTTTAGTATCTATCAGAGTGAGAAATCTGAATATCTTTTCTAGACTACTTAAGATGACGTCAACAATGAACGACTTGAAATTAAATGAATCATCAAACATGCTGATGAAACAGAATATGAATATATTGCTTTCAATCACTACTTTGACGAAAGCAGATCATTTTTTGAATTCGCAGCGATCTTATGCACTTGAGTTGTTTCAAGACAGTTATATGCTCTATGTTTTAACTTCTTGCATTTGAAGCAGAGTTCTTTCTTAAACAACTCTTTCTGAATGAGATTGAGATTCGATTTTCTGAGTTTCTTTCACGCAGAGACTGATGACGTGAGTCAAGCAAATGATGTGCTAGCGACAGAGCAAGCAGCTGAGATCGCTGATGTCTTGATGATCAATCGAGCATTCAATTCAGTCAATTTAACATTGACTCTCATGCAGATGTCAACAAACTCGTTCAAGTTTGTGATTTATTTATTAAACGTTGCTCGTTGAAGATCTGAGCTGATCTTATGCTGAAGATTGTCTAGTAGAATCTCATTATTGTATTTTAGTTCTGCGCTGAATCTTTGAAATTTCATTCAAAATTCATGAAAGAAGATCTTGTTTTGATACAGTTTCAAGTACTGTTGTTGAATCATGTGATAATGATTGAAATCATCGTACATCTTATTAATGATCAATAGTACTTCTTTGACTTCTAGAAATGAGTTCAAGAAGATATTTCATATGCAAGAAGCTATGTGCTTGATTGCAGTTTCACTGACTCGACTTTTGATGTATGCAATCTTCAACTCTTTGATAGAAAAATGATTCTTGTTTGTCTTCAACTTGTTTTGCATTTGAAACAGTTAATTATCTACATTCTGCGTTGAATCTTTGAACAAAGATGAATTAAGTAACTTGATTGACTTCAAGAATTGATCTTCAGAAATTGAAGTATCTTATCGACTTAATGCAATTTCTAAATGATGTATAATCACGTTCTTGTCTCTATTCTCTTTCTGCAGACATGTCTGCATAATCTTCAATGTGATGTTTATCTTGTTGACATTTTTTAACATTTGAATCATGTCATTGTGAATCTTGATTTCGATGTTATGCTGATGATGCATGTACTTGATAAAGATGATGATGTCATCTGTTTCATTAGCTGTTATTCAAGCATTCAGCTCTTCATTGATGCTGATCTTGATTATTTCGTAGACAAAGAGCAACGCATTCATGTTCTATTCTTCTGTGTTTGACATTGCATTCGTGTCTTTCTCTTTTTCTGATGCTGCTCGATTCTGTGATAGAAGTGATTCTCTTCTAACATTTTGAAAGTTGTAGTGAGCAATGCTCACTGATTCTGATTCTGTGCTTCTAGTCATTGTATGAGTAGAAAATTGCTGATCGAGATTCTGATGTTACTCTATTGAACTTTCTGAGTTCAAGCAACGACTAGTACTTTATCGAACTTTCTGAGTTCAAGTACTGCTGAAATTTCTGATTTCTGATGATGAGCTCAATAAAGAGTTAGTCAAGAGCAATGCATTCTTGTTCTTTAATTCTGATTCTATCGAAATTTCTGATTTTAAATCAAGATTCTTCTTTAGAAATTTCTGATTTCTATCAAGCTTTCTGAGCTCAAGTTCTGATTTGAGTTGTGTAGCTTGTTTTTATATCATTTACACGTCAATAGTAAGATTAATGAGCTTTGAACTAATGTTATGAGTCTGCATAGAGCGAATCATATGAGTGTATTTTAACTAGAAGTTCAAAGCTAAAGAAGAAAGAAGATGAAACACGTCGAGAGTCTTATACTTACGAAGACGCGCTAGATCACTAGCGTGTCAACATCAGTTCTATACTAGTTTATGATAGTTTAACATGATTTATGTTAAACTAACTCAGAGTAATGAGACACGCTCACAACATCATTGACTTCTTCATTGACTTTCAATAGATTACATATGAAGCATCTCATTGACTTCTTCATTGACTTTTGATAGATTACATATGAAGCACTTTTTCATTGACTTTCTCATTGACTTTCTCATTTGCTTTCTCATTGACTTTCTCATTGACTTCTTCATTGACTTTTGATAGATCACATATGAAGCACTAAATATACTACATATGAAGCACTAAATATACTATATATAAGACATTGAGTAGATCACATATGAAGCATTAAATGTATTACATATGAAGCATTAAATAAATTGCATATGAAGCATTAAATAAATCACATCTGAAGCATTGAATAAATCACATAAGAAACACTGAATATACTGCATTTAATATACTACATATGAAGCATTGAAAAGACAGTGAGATTGATTTTACAATTTCTTTTCTTATTTTGCACTTTTTGAAAATTTATCACTAATTTTGATAAGACTTTCAACAAATTCTAAACGACACAGATTTTGCATATCATAATAACTTCAAAAATGAAGCTTAAAAATGTTTTGAAATGTGAGAATGATATCTAGATGTCAAAGACTGAGTTAAACTAGAAATACTATCAATATAAAAGATTGATATTATTATTACTTTAATAGAATCTAAATACAAGACAATACATCAAATAATGTATAAAATGAAAGACAAAGAATAAAAGAAAAGAATGAAAATTCAACTTTTATATACATGAATTGAGCAGAATCAAGACTAAACAATAGTTTTATTGATTTAAGATTGCAAAAGTTCATGCATATGACTGAAATGATTGAAACAAAATTGCTGAGATTAAATTAAGATGATGATGACTAAATTGATGACTTGATTCATTAAATTGCAAAACAGATTCAATGAATCAAGATTATTTAAAATATCAACAATTTATGTTTTAAATTAAATTAATAATTGGACATCATGACAGTAACTTCAGTCTTCAAGACTGAGCTTCTGCAAGATAATAAGAAGAAATAAGATGAAATGAGAAAGAATCAAAAATGAAGATTAAAATGAAACAAGAATGAATGTGAATGCATTTTAATGTGATGAAGCACAAATGAGACTGAAATAAATCTGAGTCACATTTGAATTAAATTTGAACAAAATGTTTAAAAATGAAACAAAATGAGATGCATTTTAACATGATGATGCACAGCAAAATTGAAATACATCTGAATCACATTTGAGTCAAATTTAAACAAGATGTTTGAATCAAATTTAAATAAGATCTGAGTCAGATCTGAGTAAGAAAAAGATAAAACATAGTTTAATGTGATGATGCATAAATGAAACTAGAATAAATCTGAGTCACATCTGAGTCAGATCTGAGCAAGATATTTGAAAAGCAAGATGAGATGAAACGCATTTTAACATGATGATGTATAATAAAATTGAAACACATTTGAGTCACATTTAAGTCACATTTAATTCAGATTTAAATAAGATGTTTGAGTCAAATTTAAATAAGATTTGAGTCAGATCTGAGTAAGAAAAAGATAAAATGCAGTTTAATATGATGATGCACAGATAAAACTAAAATACATCTGAATCACATTTGAATCAAATTTAAACAAAACATCTGAGTCAGATTTAAACAAGATCTGAGTCAAATTTGAGCTGAATTGAAATGATGAAGATTGAACTTAAAGTTCTTGACATTGACATTGAGACATCACATACAACAATACATATGATTCTTCGATGACAGAATTGACAAGATGATATTCATCAAGCATTTGCTCACAATTATTCAGAAGATGAAAAGACTTTCAAATAAAGAAATAATCTTCTCAATCAATGTAATACTTGAGCAAAGATGAATTATAACATCTATCATGCTTGAAGTTTAATATGCTGTTTACATATTAGAATTTTTCATCATTCTTGATGACAATGAGTTCTTGAGATCTCTAGACTGATCATCAAGTCAAGTTTTCATATCTACTTTCTGACTTGCTTGAGTACTTGATATCAATGTCGTGACTTGACTCGATATCAATCTCGAGTCGAGTCAGAACTCGCTGACTCGACTCGATTCATCAAGCAATCGAATATGATGTCAAGAGAGTTAAATATAGAAATTTTTCCGGTTTTTCGCCTTTACATTACCTTTTTGCATTATCTTTTTGATAGAAAGTCATAAAGAGAAACATGAAGAAAAACATGAAGATTATTTGATAGAGAGCTATGATAGAAGACTATGATAGAGAGCTATGATAGAAAGTCATGACGAGAAACTATGAAGACTGTTTGATAGAAAGTTATGAAGAAAAGTCATGAAGAGAAGTCATGAAGAGAAGTCATGAAGAAAAGCTATGATAGAAAAGCTATGATAGAGAAACATGAAGACTATTTGATAGAAAGTCATGATAGAGAGTCATAATAGAAAGTCATAATAGAATATTTATCTATTTATCTTCATGTCTTGACGAATCGAGTCGAAAATTTCGAATCAATACTCGATTTCAATTCTCTGATTCAACTCAAATACTCAAGTTAAACATCTCAATCTGACTTGAATACTCAAGTCAAGAATTCTGACTCGAATCGAGTCTTGACGAGTCGAGAACTCGACTTGATCTCAATGACTTGACTCATCACGATCAGTCTAAAGATTTCTGATGTTGACTCAAGAGAAAATCACTTGTGATATGATTCAAAAGAATGACATGAAAGATGAGATGAATCTTTATAAATGTTGAAAGATTTAACTCAATGATCAGAAAATTATTCTTGAAGACATGCTTGATCTTGAAGAGATCAACATTATGATCATTTAACTTGATAATAAGATGAATGATGTTGAGATTGCAAGCATTCAGTCAAACTTCATCTTCAACGAAGTATTTAAAACAAGAACGATGAAAGAAATTAACATTGAATTTGTAAATGATCTGAACTATAAGCATCTCATCATGTAAATGCTCAGTTAATTTCTTCATCTTCTTGATGAACTTTTTGACATTGATTAACTTGTCTCAAGCTTGAGATGTAAAATTCTTAAGCAGAGATTCAAAAAATTCAAAGTTTAAACATAAGTTCTGACTTAAATTGATCAAGAAGAATGATGTTAAAGTGATTAATGATGATGCATTATTGATAACAAATTCAACTTCAGAAAGTCACTTAGCTCAGTCATTCTGCATGTAGTTGATGAAGACTTAAAGATAATGCTTCATGACAGCATTAATTCTTTCAATTTGATCATTGATTTCAAAATAATACATCATTGATAACTTAACATTTATCTTCAGCATCTTACTTATATGCTTTCAAACATTGAAAATGAATTGTATATCTTGATCAGACATGAAGAACTTAAGTAAATCATGATGTTTTCAAACATGAGCATAAAAGCAGTTGATAACTTCTTCAACTTTCATAAAAGTGATGAGAACTAAATGTTTCATTTTAATAAGATGATTAATGAAGATTAAAACATATTTATATGTGATATTCATAAAAAGACTGAGCGATAAAGAATTTACATAGTTCATGAAAACATTACATTAACGATGTTTAAGAATTGAAAGAGAATACAATCATTCTTGAGTTCGTTGTCTAAAGAGTTTGAAACGTGTGCATACATGATAGTTTCATATGAAGCATTGAACATACTTATAAATGTTTGATCATCAATAAACTCAACTGATTAGTGTTACAAGCGTATCAAGACTGATAAGACTGAACAAGATTGAAATTCTAATCAATTTGCAGTGAACGCTAGCGAGTTCTCTGTGTAATGATTAAAGCTAATCAGCGAGCTAGTCAGGTTTGACTCAAATATGACTCAATCTCTTTTTTCTTTCTCAACACTCTTTTCTTTCATCAACATCTTGTTCATTTACATCACATTCTTTTCATGGCACAAACACATTTCTTTCAAGTCTAACACAATCTTTGAACATTACATAAATAGAAGCTTTTGTATCAATCTTCTTCTGTATTTTTAATATTCAGTTATAGCTATTTCTAAAAATTCAGCACTATCAATTCTGATCTTCATTGATTGTATCATTTAAACATGATTCTGACATTATATTAAGAATTTGTTAATCACATGATACTGATCTCATTACTCATTCAACATACTCGTTTAGACAGAACAAGTTTAAAGAAATTCATTTATCTGATGATCAATGATAATTGAAAGATAGAACAATACTAAAGAATTGAATAGAATCAACAACAAGACTGTTTGAATTGCTAAACTACTTATCGCTCATTAAGTACACAAAGTTCACTCAATTATGAGAATCACGATAAAGAATCTTCGTGAATTGCTCAAGAATCAAATTGATCAATAAATTCAATGATAAAAAATCTTCGTTGTTTGCTAGAAAATCAATCAAATCAATCAACAAACAAATCTCATCTTCTTTGTTAAAGATTAAACATCACTTTATACATCTTTCTTCTTTAATCGTCAAGCATCATCATTTATTCGATTCTCTTTCAAACAAATCTCATCATGTTTAGTCATTCATCTACTGAAGAGTGTTTTGAAGAATTTCAAAATCGTTTCTCTCAAATCTCTGATGCTGATTTATTGAAATCACGAACGAAATCATCAAGTGCTGCATCATTCATTCATGAAGATGATGAATCATTCGCTGAAATGATAATACTTCTCGTGTTCTACGAAATCTGAAAGACTCAAAGTCTAGCTCTTGATGAAGAAACAGATTGATTTTATGAGTTAAATAAACAACAAGAAGATGAAATCAAAGAGTTGAAGACTAGACTTCAAGCTAAAGAAATCACTTCTTCTGATTTTATCTACTCTGAGCGTTCTAGATCTCAAAAAATATCTGATTCTTCGCTGTTTACTGATGAAAAAGACTCTACTTGAAAGAACTGATATGAAAAAATTCAGAATAAACTAGAGATCAACGTCGATCTATTTTCTAATGAACGAGTCAAATTGAGCTATATACATTCTAGATTATTCAATGATACAGTTGAGATCATTCAAGCTAAATGTGAACATGACTATGTCAATCTTTATAGAATCGTCGATGATCTTTTAAAAAAGCTAGCTCAGTTGTTCAATGACTCAAATAAGAAAGTCAACTTTTGTAGAAAATACTACAACTTGATTCAAGAATTCAAGAAATTCAATAAATTCTATACTTAGTTTCAACGTTTATTCTTCTATCTAGACTATCACAAGAAGCAGCTGATCATTGATCTAAAAGATAAAATACACTCTCGTCTTCGATTCATTTGAGTAGATCAACTAGTTCAATCTGATTCTTTAAAAGAAATTCGTTTCTATCTGATTCATTTGAATAATGATCAGCGAGTCATTCAAGAGATCAAGAACAAGATCAAACGCGTCAATAATCTTTCTAAGACTATCTTTCATAGAGCGACTGTTATTACTCAGTCAGTTGATCATTTGAAGTCTGATCAGCTAAAGTTGCATGACGCGATTTTAACTAACGTCAAAGAAGCAGATATTCTAGTTGAAAGCTGTTTCATATGTCATAAATCAGATCATAACTTTAAAGAGTGTCTCAATCAATCTACTAGAATCAATGCAGTGAACAATGAATATGATCGCTTCGATTTCAATTTGAATTTCGATTCAAAAAACTAATCATCTCTTCAAAAGTCATCAAAAAGATAGAGATTATATCTTTGTGCAAACTAGATGAAATTCTATTGAAAGAAAATTACTTTGAAAAGTCATTTTTAATTGATATTCATCTCATCTCTTCGAATCAATCTTTCAGTCTTCGTTCTTTAATAAACAGTGATTCAATCGTTTACATGATCATACATTTTAATCTAGTCAATAAAGTATGCAAGAAACTGAAAATTCAATCTATATCATTGACAAAAAAGAAGCTAATAAGAGATTATGATGAAAAGATATTTAAGAAGATCATTTTTCATAAAATTCTACTCAATCTCATCATTAAAAATCATAAGAAATTGACTGTATCAATGCTGATTGTCAAAGACTGAGTTAAACTAAAGATACTATCAATATAAAAGACTGATATTATTATTACTTTGATAGAATTTAAATACAAGACAATACATCAGATAATGTATAAGATGAAAGACAAAGAGTGAAAGAAAAGAATGAAAACTCAACTTCTATATACATGAATCGAGCAGAATCAAGACTAAACAGTAGTTCTATTGACTTAAAATTGCAGAAGTTCATGCATATGACTGAAATGATTGAAACAAAATTGCTGAGATTAAATTAAGATGATGATGACTAAATTGATGACTTGATTCATTAAATTGCAAAACAGATTCAATGAATCAAGATTATTTAAAATATCAACAATTTATGTTCTAAATTAAGTTGATGATCTGACATTATGACAGTAACTTCTTTCTTCAAGACTGAGCTTCTGTAAGATGATGAGAAGAAACAAGATGAAATGAGAAAGAATCGAAGATGAAGACTGAAACTGTTAGAAGCCTGCCTAGAGCGAGTCAGATAGAGATGTCATTTAACTAGAAGATAAATGCTAAGAAAGAAAGGTAGCTACGAGAAAGAAGCTGACTACATATGTGTGTTTCTCAGCCGACGCTAGGCCCAATAGGGACTAGTCAAGATGACGGAGCGAGGATAGGCCTGATAAGGCTAGAAGGCTGAGCCTGACAAGGCTAGAATCGTGACATTACCCCCCCCCTTCGACGATTCATGTCCGCATGAATGTATTTCCTGCTCGGCTCGATTGATTGCTCAATCATGATTTCACAGGCTCAGGCCTGTTAAATCGTGATTGATTGAATTGTCGATTAGCGCGGTTTGTTCGAGTATCGAATATGAAAATCGTCAACGATCTCCTGAGCGTTCATAAATTCGTCGTCATCAGCGTTGTATCAATTGAGATCATTGTCATAGTCATTTCATTTGACTCTATACTGAAGCCGTCTTCGATATCGGCGAGAATTCAATATATCATCGATTTTCCACTCGTCTTCGTCGTTTACCACTATTGAATCTGAGGATTCGTTCTTTTGATCAGGCAAGAGATCGTCGACGGCAGAGCGAAGCAGATCAGAATGAAATACATCATGAACACGCATAGACTCTGATAATTTCAGTTTATATGAAGAGTCGACGAAATCTAGATTGATGAAAGAATCGAGCATTTTGTCAT
>JAABUY010006180.1_pt1 | contig 11785 bp, 10 predicted proteins | sample 5560271 | NCBI WGS metagenome assembly JAABUY01 (sample SAMN10711886, study PRJNA513374) | rock metagenome | isolation source: Antarctica rocks | place: Antarctica: Victoria Land, University Valley
ACCTCCCCCGTGACGCCCTCCGGGCCCAGAAAACTCAAGCCGATATACCCCTCCCCCTTCTTGGCAAGGAAGAAGGCGTCCGGGCGTAAGGAACGAGCCGGGCCGGATATGTAGGATTCCCAAGAGCGTTTCGCATCTTCGGCGCTACACAACTCCGTATCGCTTCCAACACGGTAGGGATTGCTCACGCGCTCCGGCGTCGTGGCGCGGATCAGTTGCTGGATCTTGGCAGGACAGTCTGCGGTCTGCACCCGCTCCCGGTCGAGTGTCACGATGGTGATGCCCTGCGCGTCCAAGCCCGCCGTCAGTGGTGCCAGAGCCGCCGTGGAGGCGTTGGCAATGGAAAGCCGCAAGTGAATCATGCGGTTGGTCTGCGTAAAGCCGCGCCGCATCAGGAATGCCAACGATTCAGGCCGATCGTCGCGCGTTCGCGCCTGCACGATCATTGCATTCTGAGTTCGGAGCGCCGCCATCAAGCGTTGAAGGAGCGCCTCGCCAATGCCTTGGCGCCGCCAGGCTTGCGCGACGATCAGGTCCATGCGAAACTGTCCTTCTCGTTGTGGCCAGATGGCCCCATAGCCAATCACCACAATCGGGTCGTTCGTATCCACGGCTACATAGTCACGCCGAATCGTCGCGTCTGCATCTGGGTCGCTCGGCGTCTGAGCCCAGGCATCCACGCACTCACTGCGTTCCGGCGCGGCGCAAAGGATAAGCGCCTGCGTACTGGCATGGTAGTGTAGGTGTAAGGAGTGCAGCAGGAAACGCATGATTTGGGTTATCCTCGTTTCTCATGCAGAAGCTTGTGCCCATATTCGCGTAAAGAGCCATCTGGCGCGACATGTCGGTACAGAGTTTGGTAGTGGTCTATTGACGGTTGTTGTTTGGCCTGGTCGGGTAAACTCCGGGCATGGTCATCCAGGTCCTTCACTGCCGCCACTGCCAGAGCCAGAACGTCATCCGGCATGGCAAAGACAAAGCCGAACGCCAGCGCTACCTCTGCCATGACTGCCGCCGCACCTTCCGCGAGCAGCCCGGCAGCCGCGCCCACTCCGAGGAGTTCCGCGCCAGGGTGCTGGCCGCCTACCAGGAGCGTTGCTCGATGCGCGGCGTCTGCCGCGTCTTCGGCATCGCCCGCGACACGCTCACGGACTGGTTAAAAAAAAGCCAGCCGGTTGCCGCCACTCCAAGAGACGCTGGCCCCGGCCCGGCTCGATGACGTGCTGGAACTCGACGAACTCTGGTCGTTCGTGGCGCGGCGCGAGAACAAGCGGTGGGTCTGGCTCGCCCTGTGCCGTCGCCTACGCCGTCGCCTACGCCGTCGCCTACGCCGTCGCCTACGCCGTCGCCTACGCCGTCGCCTACGCCGTCGCCTACGCCGTCGCCTACGCCGTCGCCTACGCCGTCGCCTACGCCGTCGGCGACCGGGGCCACACGACCTGCCGCCTGCTCTGGGAGCGTGTCCCGCTTGCCCTGCGTCACGCGCTGGCCTTCACGGACTTCTGGGAAGCCTACCAGACGGTGGTGCCGGAGGGTCAGCACTCGCCGGGCGGCAAGGGCAGCGGCCAGACTAACCACATTGAACGGTTCAACAATACGCTGCGCCAGCGCCTCGCCCGGTTCGTCCGCAAGACGCTCTCGTTCAGCAAGTCCGAGGTGATGCACGAGGACTGCCTGCGGTTGTTCCTTCACCACTACAACACGAGCATGGCGCGGGGGGCACCTGCTAGACAACAACCATAAGAAGACCACTACCCACTTTTGCTCTCTTGGGAATGGCTTTTTTCTTTTGTTGGCAGGAAGTTCTTTCCCTTGGTTTCGCGGTCGCTGGGGCAATCACTGGAATCGTCGGCCAACGCAAAAGCGCCTTTGGGAAACTCGGTTTGGGGCTTTCCACTCTCGTATTACTCGGGGAAGTGGCCTTGTGGGTAGCTAATTCACATGTAATCTGACCCCGAACCGACCCCCTAAATACCCCTAGAATGGCTGGCTCCCGCTTTGTAGGATGAGCGGCTCTGGGAAAAATCCTGCTTAAAATCTGGCCGAAACACCCCCCCGGAGAAACCCTAGCGGGCGCAGGACGTGTCAAGGGTATGCTCGCTGCGCTCGCCGCTACGCGCCCTTGACACGGACAAGCCCGTGGGCATAATCAATCCTGCTGGGGGGATTGCCTGTCGTGGTATGATAAAGCATGGCTGATTCAGCCAGTGGAATTGAGCCGGACGGAACGGCGTAGATTCAAGGGCAGGACGTTTGAGCCTACGGGCAGTTCCGGCGTCGTTCCTCTCGGTGGGGCAAAAAGCTTAATGGAACGTAGTGGCTATTCTAAGGGAATCAGACAACTCACTGTACGTCTGCGCTGGCTTTTGACACTCTCTTATTCGTTCGTGATTGTCTATGAGTCCTCAGAGATTTGGCAGCGACGTTCTCAACTGCCTGGATTCTTGCTTGGCGTCTTTACTCATTTTTCGCCACTTCAACAGTTTTCCTTCGGAGCACTAGGATACAAAATCCTGTTAATTTTGGTCATTTTAGGTGTCCTGGGGACGTTGTGGGTCACGGTCTTTCAGGAGCGATTGAGATTACAGCCAGCACGGGGGAGCAAGGAGGGCGTTCTCAATGAAAATGTATGGCCGCCCGCTCCAAAAGACCCTAAGATTACAGAACGCAGCTTATAGGAGCCATACTATTGCCGCCTAGGGCGTTTAAAGAGGCCAGGAAAATGGACATTGTCGACGACCCGATTGAAGACGACCCGCAGTTTAGAGACGTAGTGAAAGCCGCCGAGCGCGAGGCGGAAGAAGAACTGGTGAACGTGCCTAAGAAGCGGGGTTTCTGTCATCGGTTCTGGTCAGTCAAGAAGCGCATTTTGCGAGAGAAATACGGCGTAGCCTGGAAGTCCCCAGCAGAACTTAATGGCATGTTCTTTGACTGATTCACACGATAAGGGATTGAGTGTTGTATAAGGCGTCACTGTAGAAAACGGGCTGCCGAGTACGATAAGGCTTTTCTGCTCGACGTCTCTGCCCTCCGACCCGCCTCTTCTTCCACCCGCCTCTTCTTCCACCCGCCTCTATCGGCCCCGCGTCGGTTTAGGGTATACCTCAACCTGATGTCAGGCGATGGGTTGACTCCACGTCATGACAATGTCCGCTTCAAATGTCCGCTTCAGAAGTCTCTGACGCGTCGGCTCTGGCATCAGAGACTTCTTCCTGACGGATCAGGGTATGACCCGACAACCTGATCGACAAGGGCAAATACAGGATCGACAACGGCAAATACAGGCCACTGCGGCCTGTTCCCCACGGGGAACTTCCCGGCCAAGCGGTGGCGGTGGAGAAAAGTCTTCAGGATCTCATTGGGTCATTTCATAGTAATTTCGGTAGTGGTCGGTTGACGGTTGTTGTCTAGCAAGGCAGCTCTCTGGAGTTCTGGCTTTGGCAGCGAGGATGAATGACCATCCCTCAAGTCCACCCATCAAGGCCAACAACCGCGAACAGACCACTACCCTTTGTGGGAATGCTGGCCCGTGACCGGCGCGGAGGGTTCATGCCACCAGAGTCACTAGAGCCAGCCGTCGTCTCGGCGGAGTTGCCAGGCCGGGATAGGGGCAAGGTGCCCGCCTATGCGCCGGTGACCGGGCGCGCCGTCCTGCTCGGCCTGGGCGGCGCCGTCGCCGTTTCCGCCCTCCAGGTCGTCAACACTGTCGTCCCGCAATCGGTCGTCCTCCCCGTCGGTACCGTGTTCACCCTCTTCGCCGGGGCGATCCTCTGGCTGTTCCTGCTGGCGCTTGTGAATGTCGTCCTGCGGCGCTGGCGGCCGCGCGCTGCCCTGCGGCCGGCGGAGTTCACGGTCATCTACGCCCTCACCACGGTGGCGGCCAGCATCGCCGAACACGATGAGGTGCAGTTCCTGCCGCCGATGTTCATCTACGCCTTCTGAAAGACGCAGTTCGAGACCATGGGCCACTTCCGCCAGTTCATCCCGTCCTGGCTGGTCCCGCAGGACCCGGATGTGGTGGAGCTGTACTACCGGGGGCACACCACGTTCTGGCAGGCGCACCTGGTGCTGGCGTGGCTCGTCCCCCTGGCCGCTTGGATGGCTTTCCTCCTGGCGGTGGGAGCGACCATGTGGTCCTGGAACGTCCTGCTGCGCCGCCGCTGGGTGGACCACGACCGGCTGTCATTCCCCTGCGTGCAGCTGCCGCTGGAGATGTGTCGCGCCGGCGGCTTCGGCGGCCTGGTATCCGGGCGGCTCTTCTGGGGTGGGGTGCTGGTTTCGTCCGCCGTGGAGACCCTGGCCCAGCTCCACGCGCGCCTGCCCGATTTCCCCGGCATCACCCTCGACCTTCAGGCAACGCCGATCATCCAGTCCTGGCCGGTGCCGTGGAACGCGCTCGCGCCGATGTACATGACCTGGAGCACGTTCCACCTCGGCGTCTGCTACATGATCCCGGTGGACATCCTCTTCAGTTCGTGGTTCTTCTACGTGCTACGCAAGGGCCTCGAGGTCTTCGGCTACGCCCACGCCTGGCGCAACCTGGGCTGGGACGCCGCGGGGTTCCCGTTCACGCGGGCGCAGGCCGCGGGCGCGTGGGCCGCGCTGTTCTTTCTGCTGATCTGGACGGAGCGGCACCACCTGCGGCGCGCGTTCGCCGCCGCCTTCTCCCGCCACGCCGTTGCCGAGGATGCCGCTGCCGAGGATGCCGCTGCCGAGGATGCCGCTGCCGAGGATGCCGCCGAACCCGGCTCCTATCGCGGGGCCGCCCGGCTGCTGATGGCGGCGACGCTGTTCCAGATCCTCTGGCTGATGGCCGCCGGCCTGTCACCGCTGCTGGCGGTCGCCTACAACGGATTTTTCTGGATCCTCTTCGTCACGATGACGCGCATCTACGCCCAGGTAGGCCCGCCGATCTTGGAGCTTTATTTCCTGGACCCGCAGCAGACATTGACCAGCGCGTTCGGCACCCTCGGGGAGTCGCCCCGGTCTTTGACCATCTTTTCGCTGATGTACTGGATCAACCGGGACCACCGCGGGCAGCCGATGGCGCACCAGCTTTCCGCCTTCTACATCGGCAAGGCGACCGGCACCGACCCTCGGGCGCTGGGCAGGTGGGTTCTGGCCGCGTTCGGGGTGGGGGCGCTGACGTGCCTCCTCGTCTATCTGCACTGGGCATACCGGGTCGGTGAGGACCAGTTCGTGTCGGGCGGCTGGCGCGAGTCAGGGGCGCCGCATGCCGTGTCGCGCATTGGCCAGTGGGTGAACGCCCCGACCGGCCCGGACTGGACTCAGATCAGTTACATGCTGGTCGGCGGGGTGACTACTCTGGCGCTGGCCAAGGCGAACTATACATTCATTGGGCTGCCCTTCCATCCGATCGGCTTCGCTCTGGCCATGAGTTTCGCCGTTGAGTATAACTGGCCAGCCTTCTTTATCATGTGGCTGGTCAAGGGCGCACTTATCCGGTACGGCGGCCTGACAGCCTACCTGCGTTTCGTCCCATTTTTTCTGGGCCTGACCCTGGGCGGGCTGATCGCGCCGATCTTCTGGGGCTTCATCTCCTGGCTCTTCGAGTGGTACCGGACGTAGAGCGCGCAGGGTGTGGGGCACCGAGGGCTGACCCGACCGGCAAGCCCATGCCCAGCATTGCCACCGAAGCGCTACCGCCGAACCGGGGGTGGCGCTGATCGTCAAGCGGGCGGTCGAGAAGGCGGGCTTGGACCCGGACAAGTACGCCGGTCATAGCCTGCCGGCGGGTCTGGCGACCAGTGCGGCTCAGGCGGGGGTTTCCCAGCGTTCGATCATGGCGCAAACGGGGCACAGGAGCGTGGTTGTCGCTCGGCGCTACATCCGGGATGGCTCCCTCTTTCGGGATAACGCCGCCGCCCCAGGTCGGGCTATAACCCATAAGCTCGGAAAAAACAGATTGAGAAGATGGATTGAGGAGAAGAGCGAGGTAACGTGAATGAAGTTCGGATCGCGTGATGTCCGCAATGTCCGTAAAAGGTCACAGGCTGAAGCGAAGCCGGCAGTGTCAGGCTCATCCGCAGTGTCAGGTTCATCACCGGGTCCGTTAGAACCGGAACCTTCCCCTCTCGAGGCCGCTGCCCGCTCCGCTCGCCCGCGCCTGTGGGCGGCGGATGTGGCCTGTTATAGGGTTCTGCTCACGAAACGGAAAAATCGGGTTCTCCCACACTTTGGGTGAAGCCGAACCTCGCGGCTGCGAAAGGCGGTATGGGAAAGCATTGCTCACACGCTGCTACCCGACCCCGACGCCCTCTGCCTGGATCATCTCGCCGTTGAGGAAGGCGTCATCGTCTTCCATGTCACCACCACGGCGCGGGCGGCCCCCTGTCCAGCGTACGGAGGGGCACGTCAACCGGCTGAAGTTCCTCAAGCGCCAGGGCTACGGACGGGCCGGGTTCGACCTGCTCCGGCGGCGCGTCCGGTGATGGCGTTGTTCGGAGTTATGACATTTTGATGGCGCTCCCGAAGATTTTGCAGAATATTTTACACCCTTATCGTGTTTCAATTCCCGCTTGGTTCGATGAAAAGCGGGCCTCAGTCTCGGACTGAGGCTCGGACTGAGGCCCGTGGCTCACACGAGGGCAAACGCGGTTTCAATTCCCGCGTGGTTGGCTTAAAAGGGGCCCCTCTTTGATTTTGCGCCTGTTGCCAGATCTCTGATTTTGCGCCTGCCGCCCGATCTTTGATTACGCATTTGATTTTCCCGATGGACGCTTTGATTAAAACAGTGTATTCAAGTTGAATTTCCGCTTGAATTTCCGCTTGGTTCGATGAAAAGGCGACGGCTGATTGGTTCGATGAAAAGGCGACGGCTGACCAGATCGTCCGTGCCCAGCTCGGGGTGTGCGAAATAGCCTAATCGCCAATGACAAAACCGGATGTGCTCGCTCGGCTGGCTGGTGGGGATGACGTGGGTGGGGATGACGGAGCGGATCTCTACCCCGTCTCCGGTTACCACGACCCGGTCGATGAGCAGCTCGACCAGCTGACGCCGCTGGTCAGAGGTCGCCGCCTCCCGGCCCGCGCCGACTCCAGGCCCTCGCCGGCAGAAATCCTCGACCGAGGAGATCAGGCCCGCCGCCTCATTGAGCCGACCCGCATTGAGCCGACCCGCCGCTGGGCTAGTTGTTCCTCCGGGCGCGCCAGGGAGGCCCGCCTCGGCTCTAACTCCCGGCGTGGACGGATCATCAACGTGTCCAGCGGTGCGGCGAACAGCTCCATGGCCCACGCGACCGGATACTCGGCCTCGAAGGCAGCCGTCACCAACTGGGCCGGGGGTCTCGCCGCGGCCGCGAAAGAGCATGGCATCGCCGTGTTCGCCTGGGATCCGGGTTTCGTCCGCACGGCGATGTCGGAGTTTTTGGCGGAATCCGACGAGGTGCGGCGGTGGTTTGGTGATACCTTCCAGCAGTGGTTTGAGACCGGTCAGGACATCGCGATCGAGCGCTCGGCGGCGCAGTTTATGCTGTTGGCTTCGGGCCGGCTGGAGGCGCTCTCGGGGCGGCAGCTGGGCGTTGAGCAGGATCTCCTCGACGTGGCGCACCGGGCAGCCGAGATTGAGCGCACCGGGCAGCCGAGATCGAGCGCGACGACCTGCTGACCCTGCGGCTGCGCCCCTGATCTTGCCGTGTCCAAATCTTGCCGTGTCCCGCCGGCTCAAAAACCCCACCTCAAAAACCCCACTCCTTTACTTCACTCCTTTACTTCTTCTCCAATTTGACTACCGTACACTTTTTGCCTAGCGTTTCTTGAAGAGCAGTTGAGGTTGCCGCCTGGGGTATTCTGGTTTCACCACAAAATCAAGAATATCCCTGGAGCCTCAGAATGAGTGACAACCTCAGACGCTATTGTGCCATACATTCGGCACTGATGCAACTCTATCCGAGCGAGCCGACCGGCAACCTGGCCCGGCACTTGAAGACCCTCGCCGCTCTGGTCTGCGCCATCGTCGGCAGCAGGAAGGTTCACCTGCCAGCGGTCGCCAGCAAAGTGCCGGACGGGCGCAAGCGCGAGAGCCGGGCCAAGCGGTTCGCCCGCTTCTTGCAGAACCCGAGGGTCACGCCCGAACTGTTCTTTGCCCCTTACGCCCAGGCATTAGTGGGAAGCCTGCCGGCCGGGCCGCTGGTTTTGGTGATGGACGGCAGCCAGATCGGACGCGGCTGCATGGCCTTGATGCTCAGTGTCCTGCTTCAGCAAGGCGGCCGGAAGCGGGCGCTGCCTCTGTGCTGGCGGGTGGTGAAAGCCAAGAAGGGTCATTTCCCCCAGGCGCGACACCAGCAACTCTTGGCACAGGCCAGACAGATTGTTCCGGCGCATCGGCAGGTGATCTTCCTGGGCGACGGCGAGTTCGATGGCCCGGAACTGCTGGCCGACGTGAGGGCGGCGGGCTGGCACTTTGTCTGCCGCACCGCCAAAAACGTACTGCTCGCCGAGAACGACTGGCCGAGCGAGACGGTCTCGCTTTCGCAACTGAGCCTGCGGCCCGGCGACAGCGTGGAACTGACGGACCTTCTGTTCACCGCGCAGGGCTTGGGGCCGGTTCTGGTGGGCGTGGTCTGGGAGCAGGGCCAGAAGGAGCCGCTTCTGCTGGTGACGGACCTGGACTTCTTGGACGAAGCCCGCTTCTGGTACAAGAAGCGTTTCAGCATCGAGACCTTCTTTTCCGACCAGAAGAGCCGGGGCTTTCACCTGTGCCACAGCCATCTGAGCCAGCCGGAGCGCCTTTCCCGGCTGCTGATGGCGACCTGCCTGGCCTATTACTGGATGGTCTGCCTCGGAGCCGAAGTCGTGCGGCGCGGCTGGCAAGCCGTCATCCACCCGGCCAAACGGTGTGACCTGAGCCTGTTCCAACTCGGCCTACTCTGGCTGGAACATTGCCTCAACGAAGGACGGCCCGTTCCTGTTAGACTGCAAGTGCAGGCCCAGAAGTGATCGCCAAATAAATGTGTACGGTAGTCAATTCTCCAATTACTTCTTCTCCAATTACTTCTTCTCCAATGATCGGTGAGAGGGCGATTATCAAAATGATCGGTTGGAGGACGATTATCAAAGATGCATTGCCTCGCCGAAGCCCGGCGAGTTTTTGCGAGTTTTTGAGTGTGAAGAGACAGGGACAAGATCGTGAGGAGAGGAGGAACCGGGGTTGGGTTTCGGATTACGGGATGAGGCCACGAGTTGGTTCTGCCAGTGCACACCTCCTTTCGCAACGAATCCCTTCCGTATCATGAAATTCCTGTCTTAAAGATGCCTATCCCCTCCAAAACTTGCTGTCTTAAATGCCCCCTGAGGTTGTCAGTATGGCCAATCTGACTGCATAAGTCCTCGTCTGACTGCATAAGTCCTCGTCCGTGTTACTCTTGTAAGAACCACCTCTGACGTGTCGGAGAAAGTCCCTTCTCCGACACGTCGGAGGTGGCTTTGACAGGGATCATGTCGGAGAATAGGCGTCCCAGACACTGAGACAGGCCAGTTTTGCGTGTCGGAGAACGTGCATCTACGGCTCATAGCGGCTAAGTGTGCACTTTTGTATACCTGCCCGGCGTAATCAATGGGTTATAGATTGCCCCCGGTGACAGCTTCGGGGGGGTTGGGCCAGCCTGAGGGGATCTCTTCTAAACCTCCTTCTGAAGCACGATATGCGAGTTGCGTGCCTGGGCCTTGGTCAGCCGGTCAAGGCTTCACTGTCCGGCAAGGAAAGGGCTGCGTCGCCGTCGAATAGGCGTTACAGTATGCTAACCTTCGTCTTCTGGAATCTCCGGGGCCACTCTCTGGAATTCCATCTCGCGGAACTTGCCAGAGTTCACACAGTAGACACGTTTCTGCTCGCTGAAGCGGACGGAATTAGCGACGTTCGCCTCATTGCTGCCTTAGCCGCGTCCATGGGTGGATCGACTTTCGTCCCCCTCCCCGTACTCGGGTGCCGCAAGATCCGCATCTACAGCCGCTTGCCGATTTCGTCATGGACAGATGTGCGCGATACCCAGGACATGACCATCCGGTCTTTAAGAACACCTACTGGCACGGAGATACTCCTGGCAGCTGTCCATCTTCCTTCCCGCCTTCGGAATAACTCCTCCTCGAATCAGGCAGCCCTTTGCGGTGACATTGCCGCAGAGATTCGCCGCGTGGAACTGATGCGGAAGAATGAAGACACCCTCTTGGTCGGCGACCTGAATCTCAACCCCTTTGACCGCGGTATGGTCGAGGCGACCGGCCTCAACGCCGTCATGGCACGCCGGATCGCTGATCAGGACACCCGTGAACTACGCGGCGGTCGCAAGTACCGCATGTTCTTTAACCCGATGTGGCACTTCTTTGGAGATGCAAGGCAGAGGCCGCCGGGCACGTACTACTATCGAACGAATGAGAATGACTGTTTCTTCTGGCACCTCTTTGATCAGGTACTGGTCCGACGAAGTCTGATCGCCCCGCTCATGGACAAGGGGAAGTTAGAAATCCTCACCGGCTATCGGAGTGCCAGCGCGGCCGACGTGCCTTTTGTTTCTGCCAGCGGAATCCCGCTCAAGGAACATATTTCAGATCACCTTCCCCTTCTTTTTGGTCTGGATCTGCCATAATATAACATTCTTCATAAGTTATTCATCCAAAGTAGGGGCTAGGTGCTAAGGCGACAGGCCCATGAAAAGGAAGCAAGAAAAAATTACAGAGGGAGGGAACATTATGGCCGCAGAAACATTATATTGGCCTGAGGATTTGACCGTTCCAGAAGTGGGCCAGGAAAAGACGCCCAGTGAGTTCCTGCATGAGAGCGCTCAGCAACTGACAGAAAAGACTGATCGGCTACTTGTGGGAAATGTGGAAAATGATTCGTGGGGCGAATATCTAGTCTACGATTTTATTGTGGTCGCGCCGAATCTCAGCGACTATACTTATAGACTCTTCAAGGTCCGTCACAAACTCAACCCTTATCCCTCTGAGTTCATTTTCAATGGGCACGTATCCAAAGCTCCAGACCCAGCCGCCTTTGAGAAGAAGCTCCGCGAGATTCTGTCGAGTGTGACAACACGTCGGGCGATTACCGAAATGATCCAATACAGCCGAGAAAAGGAAGAGCGTGCGGGAGCGACCGTGTGATAGAGCGAGTTTCTAGGCCCATGACAGGGCCGTTACAAGCCTCAAACCATTGCCGTTAGCGGTGCGGAGCCTACTGATAGCCATCAGCAACTGGAGCGGCCCAAAGCCATCGCTGCCCGCACTCAAGCATCACTATGTTGGGCTAAGCATCACTACGCTAGCCATGGTAAGCGGCAGCGACGCCCTTGTACTGCCCATTGTGCTTCCCATAGTACCCGCCCTATTCAGAACCTCCTAGGCCCGAAATCGCCTACCAATCACTCATCTAAGAAATATTGATCACTCATTTCTTCATCAGGGATAAAGGTAGGCCATAGGATACGAAAATTGGTTTGCCTATCATGCTGATCCTGAATCACTGGGAACAGGTTGTTTACTTGGTATTGGTCCAATAGTGTCTGATGAGGTAAGATGCTCCCATGCTTACTCAGACCCTGCACTGCTCACACTGCGGCAGCGACAAACTCGTCAGCAACGGTCACGCTAAGAACGGCCGCCTGCGCTTCCAATGCAAAGACTGCAAGAAGTAGGTGAGCGGTAAGGATTCGTGCAAAATGCACACACTTCTTCAAACAGCATTGAAAAATGCAGAGACTGCTCCGTAAACAGAGACTGCTCCGTAAACGGTCGTTTGCGTGACAGGTTCGTAAGTACCAGTTCAGCC
>JAABUY010006181.1_pt1 | contig 11784 bp, 27 predicted proteins | sample 5560271 | NCBI WGS metagenome assembly JAABUY01 (sample SAMN10711886, study PRJNA513374) | rock metagenome | isolation source: Antarctica rocks | place: Antarctica: Victoria Land, University Valley
TCAGCAGGTGAGGCAAAGCGCACACCAGCGCTGCCACGGCGCTTGATGCTCTGCCTCCAAGCAGGATCGCCCCGCCGCACTGCCCACTCTGCCTCCAAGCAGGTTCGCCCCGCCGCACTGCCCACTTAGCAGCACACCTGTAGCAGCACCCTTGACAGAGACAACGTTGAAGCGCGGGACCGAGGCCAAAATAAATCAACAATGTTCCAGCTGCGCACAAATACCCTGCTCAAGCCCTGCTGGCCTTCAAAAATTTATATACACAGAAAAAGCTGGTGATACATGCGTGGGAGCACCAGTGTGTAAGTCACTGAACTGGCAGAGCACACCTCTGCGCGCTCTGTCTGCCCTGCAGTTGCTGCTTATTGGCGCGAGGAGATCCCACTGCGTGGACACACGCCTGCGCCCGGGCAAGCGTGCACGCGCGCTTGGTGACCGGCAGTGGTGAGGTCTCTCAGCCCTGTGCTGCTCAGCAGCCCGCTGCTTCAGAATGCTTGGACATGGAGATCTATATATTTTCTGCATGTGCCCCAGGGCCCAGGAGGTACCGCAGAGTGGGCTGCGAGGAGCTGGAGTGGCGTGCCCGACCGAGCCTTGCCCCACCTGCGGCCCAGGCCGCTTGAGGCCCGGACGCAAACAGTTACGCAGGGCCCCGCAAGCCGCGGCCAGCCCGGCGACGGGCAGGCGCTGCGGGCCAGCATGGCAGCCAGGCGGCTGGAGCTGGACGTGCCGCCGGTGCGAGCCCGCGATTCCCAGCTTGAGGGTCGGGCGAGGGCTTGTGCAGCAAGCAGAGGGGATGCTGGGAGTGCCGCGCGCCGCGCAGCCAGCGGGGCGCTGGGGAGAAAGCGAGAAAGCAGGCGCTGGGCGGCCACCATGTCGCCATGCCGCGCACTATAGCACCCAGCGCGCTGGCACATGCAAGCGCCCTGCCTGCGCGGGTCGAACCCGTTGTGCAGTGGCTGGCGCGCACAGCGCCCCGTGCACACGCGCCGGAGGCCCTTGTGCAGCGCAGGCCCGTTGCGCGTGGGTGCCCAGCAAGCAGGCGCCGAGCGGATCCTGTGATTTGCGCAGAACGAGGAGTACGCGGACGAGCCAGGGACCCCTCCAGCGTATCAGGTGCCACACCTGCCCCTCCTATGTGCTCCGCTCGTGTCACCACTTGCTTCGCAGCGTGCGCGCGGCGCTGCGTACGCGCGTGCCAGATGTCCATGGAGCGCCGTGAGCGCAGGGGGGCAGCCCTGAGGAGTCGCCGGCGCCGTGCACGCCGCACCTCGAGGCGCTGGCCGGCCATGCAAACCACTTTCAGGTCCGCCTCCTGCCTGCTTGTCTGCGGCGCAGGGCCCACAGGAGACCTGCCAGCTGGGCAGCCAGTAGGCAGCGGCGGTGGTGGAGCGGGTGCTGAGCTGCGTAAGCCACAGGTGGGCTGGCGTTGGGTGACGAGTGTTGTGGGGCTGTCCGGGGTCCCCGCGGCACTGCCTGCATCTTGTTATGTTCAAAAGTTGCGCTGCAGAGTCGTGCCCCTCTGGGGACGCGCTTGGCCCGAGCAGCACACGTTGACTTCTGCATGCGGCCACCTGACAGACAGTCATCGCAGAAAGCAGGTCAGACAGCTGGCTCGCGACGACAAGGCTGCGGCCGCGCAGCTGCAGCAGCAGCTGGCAAGACACAGGCCACCTAAGGCGCCTGCATTATGCAGGCGCATGCTTACAGCTCTGCACCACAGTGTGACAATGATTTTGTGCACAACACGCGCAGCTGGACAGCTTCAACCGCGCGGCGAGCGCGGGCCGCAGCGGCAAGCTGGCGCGGCTGTTCTCGGCGCGCAAGTCGCCGAAGACGCCGAGCAGCATGCCCTCGCCCGCGCGCAGCGAGAGCGGCAACGGCGCGCTGACGCCGTCCAGGGCGCCCAGCATGTCGCTCGACGACATGCTCATCTACCAGAACGTGCGCGCGCGCGCTCCCGGCTCGCTGGCCCTTGGCACGCTGTGCTTTCGTTCTGCGACGGCGCTTGACCAAAAGGCCACTTGCTGCTGCGCGTGCGGGTAGTGTTGCGCGTCCTGTTATGCACATCTCTGTCGGAGCTCCGTCGGCGCGCTGTCGCGCTTGACAGATACGCCACTTGTTGCTGTGCGTGCATGTGTTGTACGCGTCCCCTTAGGTACATCTCTGTCGGAACTCCGTCGGCGCGCTGACGCGCCGCGGCCGGCGCGCACAGGAGTGCATCCCAACGTCGCTGCTCAAGCTGACGGCGGAGAACTCGGGGCGCGCGGTGAAGATGTTCTCGGCGGTGCAGAAGTACATGGGCGACGCGGGCGAGGCGCCGGCTGGCGCGGCCAAGCTCGACCTTGTCATGCGGCTGCTGGCGCAGGCGCGTGCCCCTATGGTTTCCTTATAGCTCTGCAGGCTCTCCAGTGTGCACAGGACACGTAGGCCCAACGGCGCTACCAGAGCTGCGGTGTTGGGCCCTGATGGCCCGCAGGGCCTGTCCCTGCGCCGCCGCGCGCGGCGCTCACGTGTGCCTGACGCGCTTGTAAACATGGGGCGCCGCCAAGACAGCTCTGAGGACACCGCGGTCACCAGGCTCGCTTGCTTGCAGAGCTCTCTCAGCATGTTGTGCCAGGACTCTTTGCACGGAGTTGAACGCAGAGCCGGGGCTGGCGTGGGCATGCAGCAGCGGAGCGCCGCCGTGGCGGCGGCGCACCCCGGCAGCGCGCGCCAGGGGCCGTCCTCGCCGGCCGCGGGCGCCGCGCGCTGCAAGCAGAGACAGGCTGGAGCCGGAGGTCGCCTGAACCCCATCCCTCTGAATTCTATGCCTGTGAACCCTATGCATCGGTGTGCGCGGCAGGGCATCAAGAAGGCGGAGCTGAAGGACGAGCTGTACATGCAGCTGCTGAAGCAGAGCCGCGGCAACGGCACGCCCAGCAGCGCGCGCGCGTGGGAGCTGCTCTTCCTGGTCGCGAGCGCGATGCCGCCCAGCAAGGACTTTGTTGGGCTGGTCAGCGAGTACGTGCACACAATCGCGCACGGCGACGCGGAGGTGGACGCCGCGTCGCGCGCGCTTGCGCAGCGCACCTGGTCCGCGCTCAAGCGCTCGGCCAAGGCCGGCACGCGCCGCACGGTGCGGCGCCCGTGCCGGAGCTCTCGACGGCGCTTGCAGGGTGACGGCGGGCTGGGTGCAGACTGGGTCTGCCGCATTGGGCAGCCAGTCAAGGTGCCAGGTGGTGGTGAATATGGCGCAAGCATGCAGGGTCAGCCAGGGCTTGCTGCTCAGCAAGCCCTGCAGCGCAGGGCGCTGCCGAGCCGAAACTCCCAAGCGCCTCATCATGGAGCATGTCGGATGTGCATCATGCTCGCCCTGAACAGAAACGCTCGAGACTCACCCGTCGTGCTCATCGCTATCTGCATGCTCGTCCATGACCGCTGCGGCAGCGCCGCAGGTGCCGAGCGCGGAGGAGATCGAGGCGCTGCTGGCCGGGCGCAAGCAGACCACGATCGTGTTCTTCCTGGACGAGACGTTCGAGGAGCTGGAGTTTGATGCGACGGCCACGGTGCTGGAGGCGGTGGAGTTCCTGGCGCGCGTGATCAAGCTGGAGCACTTCACCACGTTCACGCTGTACGAGTGCCGCAAGGCGCGCCGCCGCAGCCGCCCCCACCCTGCCGCTGCCGAGGGGCAGCTGGCAGGCCCGCACCTGGCCGACAGCCGCGCGCTCGCCCTGTGCGGCGCGCGCGTGGCGTGTTGCGAGCGCCCGTTGCCCTGGAAAGCCACGCGCGTCTGACTGCATGGGCTGCACGCCTGCCACGCTGCACGCCCCATGCTGCCAGCATCATGAGAGGCCTCAACAGTCCCTCCTGGCGGCTCCGGGCACGCCCGCCTTGGAGCCGGATGCGGGCTGTGACAAGCCAGCGCGGGCGGCAGACGCTCAAGCCGGAGCTCGGCCAGCCGATCGCGGACGAGCACTTCCTGCTGGAGGACAACAAGTACATCGCGGACGTGCTGGCCGACATCCGCGAGCGCAAGTCGCGCGACACGCAGTCCAAGGCGCGCGCGCGCGCCCGCGCTGCAACGCACCCGCGCGGGCAGCCGCGGGGCCTGATCCCGCCTCCTTCCTCCTCATGCCTGCTCTTGCATGATTAGCTCAACAAGCCCAAGCTGAATGCCAAGCAGCACCAATGTTATCGCACCTCGCGCGCGGGCACGGGGCGGGACAGGCGCTGACGGGGAGGCGCCGCGGCGCAGGTGCTCTTCAAGAAGCGCATGTTCCGGGAGACCGACGAGACCATCACCGAGCCGCAGTTTGTCACGCTCTCCTACGTGCAGGTGACCCGCGCCCGCCCGCGGGGGTGGTGACACGCTGCGCACTCGGAGCTTCTGCGCCATGATCGGGGGTCAGTCAGCCAGTGTGGACGCAGGCCCTGCATGTTTTCAAGGCCACGGCCGTTCTGCAGATGCCTCAAAGGGGCGATCCAGCACGCCATGGGCCTGCCACGCTCCGCATGTGCATCTCGGGCGTGTCGTCGACGACTGGCATCTCTGTGAAGTGCGGCGCAGAACTAGGCACACAGAGCAGCAGGTCCCTGACAGGCTGCGAGTCAGCCGAGCAAAGCAATTGCATACCTTAGCCGCGGCGCCGGCAGACGCGCCCCCGCCGCACGCGCAGGCGCAGCACGACTACCTGAGCGGCAACTACCCGGTCGTGCGCGAGGATGCGGCGCAGATGTGCGCGCTGCAGATGCAGGCCGAGGCCGGGCCGACCATGCTGGAGACGCTGGAGCTGCTGGAGGGCGCCATTGAGCGCTTTGTCACCAAGCAGGCACGCGGGGGGCCCGGGCGAGTGCGAGGCAGGCTGCCGCGCCTGCCTCCTGACACCGGGCTCTGGACGCAACGGCACCGGTCGATAGGGTTAAATAAAGAAGGGAGGGCACTGCTCATGCAGCACTGTAGGTCTGTGATGCATGCGCAGCTGCAAAGCGACTAGAGAGAGCTCCGGCCCGGCCAGCCAAGGTGGCACTCTCATTCCATAGCCGGTCATGCAGCTGTCCATCCGTGACCCAGGCGGCAGCGCGCGGGGTGGCAGCGCGCCTGCGCTGCTGCTCTGCCAGGCGCCCTGTCAGCCCGGCAGCGAACCGCGGAGAGGCTGGGTAGGGTGTGGTAGGGTAGGGGCAATAAAGCCGCGCGCGCGCGCGCAGGTGCTGATGACGCGGCCGCGCGAGGAGTGGAAGGTGGACGTGCTGTCGCGCTACAAAGCGCTGGAGCAGTTCAGCAAGGAGGACGCGCGGCTGCAGTTCCTGCGCATCCTACGCTCGCTGCCTTACGGCGCGCGCCCGCCACCCTGCGCTGTGGCGGCTCTCTGCTGGGGGCCGCTGCCCGGTGGCTCTGGCGGTGCCCATGGCATCGCTGACGCTCGCCGCCACTTGGGACCGAACCTGTTTTCACTGTACCTTGGGTCCCTCCCAGTGACTCCTTCTCGAGGAGCATGCCTATCCTGTTTGAAAGCCTGCAATCGTGACGAGGGAAACGCAAACATGCTGTTTGCTGGCTGCCGCCCGAGCCTGCTCGCCCAGTAGCACGTCCGTGCGCTGAACCCTGCCGAGACCCTGCCAAGACCCTGCCAAGGCCCGGTCACGCGGTGACGCGCCGCGCCGCGCGCGCGCCAGGCAACTCCATCTTCTTCAGCGTGAAGCGGATCGAGGACCCGATCGGCCTGCTGCCCGCCAAGCTCATCCTGGGCATCAACAAGGCGCGGCCTGCGCGGCCGGGCCCTGCAGGCCTGTTCTCCCTGCCCTCATCGTGGCGGCCTGCATGCAGCATGCCAGGTACTCTCGCCGGGCTCTGATGCTTGTGCAGCGCACCTTCTGCCATGCGCACCTGGCCAGCGGGGACCATGGTTTGGTGGGAAGGCCCCGAGCAGAGGCAGGCGGCGGGCGGTGCAGCATCGCAGGCAAGCCGCGCACGGGAGGCCGACGGGTGCAGCGCGGCGCGCGCAGCGCGGCGTGCACTTCTTCCGCCCGGTGCCGAAGGAGTACCTGCACAGCGCGGAGCTGCGCGACATCATGCAGTTCGGCTCGTCCTCGCAGGCCGTGTTCTTCAAGATGCGCGTCGCCGGCGTGCTGCACATTTTCCAGTTTGACACGCGCCAGGCGCGCAGCACAACAGCCCGCGGCGTTGTCGGGTGGACGTGCCGCTCAGCACACCCCGCTTCTCTCATGCGCCTGGCAGCAACAAGCATAGGCCCAGGAGGAGGACTCACAGACGCATGCGCCAGGCAGATGCGCGCAAAGGCTTGCAAGCAACAGTAGCGGCATGGCCAACATGCGTGCAGCGAGTGTGTTCGCACGGCGCGTCTGCACACTGGCAGTACCTGCACCTGGCAGTGCTGCAGATCGTGCGCGGCTTGTGAGCAGCTTCTGGCGAGGTGCGGCGCACAGGGCGAGGACATCTGCATGGCACTGCAGACCCACATCAACGACATCATGATGAAACGCTACTCCAAGGCGCGCACTCGCATTTGTCCAGCCCACCGGCCAGCGCGGCGCGCGCTGTCGCGCCGCAGCGCCCTTGATGTGCTAGCACGCGGCTGCGTCTGCGCAAGCATCCGCACATAGACAGGCAGGCCAGTGCGCAAGCCCAGCGCCTGCCAGCATGCCGCGCACCGTTCCCTCCAGGCACCACAAGGACCCCCGCTCCCATGCATGCAATCAGGCCGACTCTCCTCATATGTAGCATCGCTGAGCGCAAGCGAAAAAACCACGGCAGGCCAAGGCGATGGCGGGCGGCGACGGGGCCAACGGCGGTGAGGCGCCGGCGGCCAACTACGGCCCCAAGTACGAGGCGCACATGGCGGAGATGCAGAAACAGCTTGACGAGGCGGCGCGGACGTGCGCCCCTCGTATGTCTTGTTGCACTCATCAACAGCGATAGCCGTGACCTCGGGGGCCGAGATCGAGCTCTGGGTTGGTAGGATGGGAGGACAGCATGCAAGTAGTACATGCAATGCCTATGAACAGGGAAATAAGTTCGGGTAGAGGCCATGTGAGAGCGGCCGGCCCGGGCGCGCGCAGTATCGCGGCGATGAAGCGCGCGGAGGCGCAGCTGCACAGCGAGCGCGCGCGCATCGGCGAGGACCTGGAGGAGGCGCAGGAGCGCCTGGCGGCCGAGGTGGCCGCGCAGGTGCGGAGCGCGGCCCGCCTGGGCCAGGGCCCGAGGTACAAGAGGTACAGGGACGCGTCCAGTGGTGTCCGTGGCATGCAGACGCTTGCACTGGCAGGTCTGGCTGGCACGGGAGAGGCCATGCGCATGCCTCAAAGGACGGCCGTGGCGTCTTCATGTGTGTTGGTGTAGCGGCGCGCCGCGTGTTTACCATGGACAGGGCTCGCAAGTGGCGCTGAGCGGCACATGCTGCGTGCGAGCTCCGCACGGAGGGATGCACCGCTTTGCGGGGGCCAAGGTGGGGCCCTCGCGCAGAAAGCGGGGTCGGAGCGCCTGGATGGCGCGCTGCGCGAGGGCGAGGCGCTGCGCGTGGAGCTCAACGCGCTGCGCCAGAACCTGGAGAAGGCGGAGGGCGACAAGACGCGCGTGCGCGGCCCCGCCCGCGTCCGAGTGGGAGGCCATGTCAGCCGCGCTACCTCGGCGACCAGCTGTGCGGGCTTGGCGGATGCGTGAAGTCTGCGGCTTTCAGGCGCCGCTGTCAGCCAAGGGGCTCTTGCTGTTGATAAACCTCCGTGGTGCATTCATATGAGAAGCCATGGGAGAGAACAACTCACTCATGTCAAGGTGAGACGCGGCCCAACAGAAACCATGGCATGGACAGGCGGTGGAGGCGGCGGTGTCGGCGGCGGTGGCGGAGGCCCCGCAGCGTGCGCAGGAGGAGGCGCCAGGCGCCGGCGCCGCCATGCGCGCAGCCGCCGAGGCGCAGCAGCTGCGCGAGCTGGAGGACAAGGCGCGCTTTGGCCGAGCTGCTGCCTCCCCAGCCATGCCTGCTACCATGCACTACTTGCATTCGAGGGTGCATGCATGCTTACCAAACGCGATCCTTCTTTGCCTTACAGTGGATGAGCTGGAGTGGACCTGCACATTGTCACCGTTGGTCCCCGAGCGCTGCATGCCTGCCTGTGAGTGCATGCGTTGCGCAACGGTTCTTCATGTGCTCGCATCCTGCCCGCCTGAGGGTGCGTGCTGCGCCCGCGCAGGTCGCATCCCTGCAGGCGCAGCTGGCGACGGCCACCAGCGCGTTGCACACGGCAGAGGCTGCGCTGCGGTGCGCACCTGCCAGAGAAGGGCACGACCGCGTGCATGCTGACATTCATGAGTGAGCACCGCATGTCTGCAAAATGCCTCCCTGTCTTGAGGAACGAGGCCTGTGCGGTGCATCAGCCACACGTTCCTGCAGCTGGCAGGCGCAACGTGGTGCTGGGGTGGGGCGCAACAGGTATCCATTGCATGAGCCATATCAAAGCGGATTACACTCTTGCAGGGAAGCGCAAAAGGAGGGGGAGCTGGCAGAGAAGCGCCTGCAGCGGCTGGAGGCGGCGCGCGTGACGGAGGTGACGTCGCTGTCCAAGGAGCTGGACGCGCAGCGCGCCAACGCGGACGCCGAGGCGCGCGAGCGCGATGCCAAGGTCAACGGCCTGGTCGAGGAGCTGGGCAACACGCAGGCGCTGCTGTCCGAGAAGGAGGCCGAGCTGTCCGCGGTGCGCATGATGCCACCGGCTGCTGTCTGCATGGTGCTGAGTTGCAGGCACCTAAGATATAGCTGCCTCAAGAGGCTGAGGTCTGCAACCCGCCTACTTCCACCAGCGCCCCGTCGCTCTGCCCAGCCGGTTGCTTGCCAGGATAAGCATGACTACTTTGCTGCGACCTACTGGTCCTCCACCAGCCTCTTCTACCTGCTGGGGCATACTGATACGAAGCTACATAGGCAATTCACATCAAATCTGGTAGATATGTTACATAGACAGATTGCTAGCACAGGACTGCTGGTCTGCATTCAGACAACTTCGAGTGGCATGTGGCTAGCGGAAAGGGTGCTGGGTACTCGCAGAGGCAGAATGGACGTGCATTGAGACAACTGCCATAGAAAAACACAGCTGAGAGGGGTTTTGTTGCTGCATTACTGGAATGCTGCTGGCGTGGCTGTGCTGTGCAAGGAGACAGCGCGGCCATGCACCTGCAGCACCTGCGCACGAGGTGGAGCCAAGCCGCAAGTGTCCACATAAGGGCATTTCAAGCGTACAGGCCAGCGCACAGCAGCAAAGCAGGATAAGCGCCGCAATGTAGGCAAGGTGAGGTGCAGCGCCTGATACCATGCATGCGCACCTTGTGCAGATGGCTGGCGCCACCGCAGAGCTGGAGGAGCTCCGCGAGATGAAGGAGGATGTGGAGCGCCGCGAGCGCGCGCAAGCAGCCGTCATCGAGAACCAGGCCAAGCGCCTGGAGGAGCTCGAGACGCTGTACAAGGTGCCTTCCCATGCATTGCATGCTAGCCCTTTCACGGCCTGTTACCAGCTGGCTGCTCACACGGTGGTGGAGCAGCCTGACGTCTTAAACAGCGCATGGCCAATTCCTGGTCGCTGCATGCTCTCCACTGACGCGCGCCTGTCGCGGCAGGATGAGAGCATCATGCGGAAGAAGTACTTCAACCAGATGGAGGACATGAAGGGCAAGATCCGCGTGTACGCGCGCGTGCGGCCAATGCTGGGCTTCGAGGCCGAGCGCGGGCAGAAGGCATGGCCCTGCCGCCAAGCCCTCTGCGCCTGTGCTGCGTCCTACGGAGAGATGCCACCAGAACGTACAAGTTACTGTAGAGCAAGTATTGAGCATGTTGTGGAAGCATGCTGTTTGGCTTGCCGTGAGCAACAGAGGTGCTTGTGTGCAGGGAAGGCACGCTTACATAAGTAGTTCCAGCTCCACCACAACTGAACACCTCACTTATTAAGCCATGTGTACAGATGGCCGTTAGCACATGTTTTAGTGTCCAGTGGCTGTGATGTTCATGCTCGTCGCCAAACCCTAGCTGACGACAGCGCAGGTGGCCCTCAACATCCCGGACGAGCTGACGCTGGACCACATCTGGAAGGAGAAGAAGCGCGAGTATGCGTTTGACGCCGTGTTCGCGCCGGGCATTGGCCAGGAGAAGGCGCGCACGGCCTTGTTGGCATCAAGCAGGGGTGCTTGGGCAGGCGCCTGCATGGGGATGGCTCAGGGACTCTGAATGCTCTCATGCACGCGACTTGGGCTGATGCGTCGACAATCACATTCTGGTAATGACCGCTCTCTGATGAACCAGGTGTTCGAGGACACGCGGCACTTGGTGCAGTCCGCCGTCGACGGGTACAATGTGTGCATCTTCGCGTATGGCCAGACTGGTGCGCTGCCAGTCGCTGCGATGCTGGCAGCTAACAGTGCTGGACGCTCACTTGCAGCTCAACCACACTGCATGTTGCCCCTAAGTCATTGCTGGTTTCTTTTCACAGAACTCAGCCTGGCTATGTGTGATCCTCCTGAACCAGGCCTGTGAACAGCTCATGCGCATGGCGCGCATGCTCATGAACAAATTGGCGATTGTGGGGTTTAGTACCTTATGTCTGCACACGAGCTTGACACATCAAGCGCGCTTGTGCAGGCTCCGGCAAGACGCACACCATCTACGGCGGCGAGGGCGACCCGGGCATTACGCCGCGCGGCATCAGCGAGCTCTTTGCGATCCTGGAGCGGGACGGCGGGAAGTACACCTTCAGCGTGTCGTGCTACATGCTGGAGCTCTACCAGGACGACCTCGCGGACTTGCTGCTGCCGCAGAGCATGATTGATGGCCAGGTGAAGGCGCGCCCGTCTTGTTTTTTTTCACTTTTAATATTTTACATCTTTACATCTCAACATGTGTGTACTCCGTGGGTGCCCCACGTCAGCCAGGCCAAGGCGCGCTAGCCTGGCCGACCCTGCTTACTGCAGCCAGGTTCATTGAGCAGAGCTGGTGCTGCCGCACTGCCCTGCCCTGTCCCTGGCAGCTGTGCTTTCATCACCGCCTGTTCCTGGACCTCTCGACGGACCTGCTTCCGCACCGGCACGCATCCGCGAGCATGCCAAGCCCTCCTGCACTGCCTGCAGCCCACTCTACCAGCAGACCCGTTGGCAATCTGTGGTACAAAGTGTGGAGGTGGGATGCGGTGTAGGCAGCCGCGATGCGGGTGCCAGGCTCTGCGAGGTCTGCTGGCAGCCGGTGTGATGCTCTCTGTCCCATGCTTGACACGCTCCTACGTGCGGAGCGCAGGCGGCGGTGGTGGGCCGCGCAAGCGGCGGCGGCGGCAACAGCGCGACCGCCTTCGGCGGCGTGCAGGCGCGCGCCGCGCGGCTGGAGATCAAGAAGGACGTCAAGGGCATGGTCAGCGTGCCGGGCGCGACCATCATCGAGGTGCCGAACTGCAGGAACCCACCGCTGAGTGTGCAGGCCGTCATGGCTTTCAGAGCACAGAAGGCTGCAGGGTGGTGCTGCTGCATGCAAACGCTATCGCACAGCCTGGCTGTTGCAGCGCAGTTCAAGAAATGTCTCATCGCATGATGCTTTCCAAACGTGACAACGACCTGCATTTTGTTGCAGATAACTGGGGCCAGTGCTTCGCACTTGAATGCCAGTGCCCTCAGCCATGGCCGCGTCGCCGCAGGTGACGTCGGCGCGCGAGCTGATGGCTGCCATCGACGCGGGGCAGCTGCGGCGGCACGTGTCGTCCACGCAGATGAACCGTGAGTCCAGCCGCTCGCACCTGGTCATGTCGGTGATCATTGAGGCG
>JAABUY010006182.1_pt1 | contig 11784 bp, 14 predicted proteins | sample 5560271 | NCBI WGS metagenome assembly JAABUY01 (sample SAMN10711886, study PRJNA513374) | rock metagenome | isolation source: Antarctica rocks | place: Antarctica: Victoria Land, University Valley
GCGCCGTCCACCACGCCGCCCGCCGCCACCGCCTCCAGCTGCCGCCGAGTGACCGCGCCGGCGCACGTGACCAGGTACTCCTTGGTCACGCCGGCCGACGGGTGCTGGATCTTCTGCGCCCAGTGCCCTGCCGGCAGGCCCCCCACCGCATGTCACAGGCTGGGGGCGTGCTTGTCGTCACAGTGATTGACATGCGCTGGGTCTTCTGCGCCCAGTGCCCTGCCGGCAGCCACCACCGCATGTCACAGGCTGGGGGCATGCTTGTGGTCACGCCAAAACTGGCAGGCGCTGGGTCTTCTGCACCCAGGGCCCTGCCGGCGGGCCACACAGCATGTCACAGGCTGGGGGCATGCTTGTGGTCACACTGAAATTGGCAGGCGATGGGTCTTCTGCACCCAGGGCCCTGCCGGCGGGCCACACCGCATGTGTTGCGGATCTTCTGCACCCAGGGCCAGATGCGGCTGGCCAAGCTCAAAGCCCATGTCATAAAGTGGTGAAACGCTTGGACGCTTTCCGGCGGCGTGCGACATCGTTTGCTGTCCACCGTGGATAGCACCATTCTGTATGCGCTCCATGTCCTCGACAGCCACGACACCTGGGCTGATCACTGTAGGCGCTCGAGCAGCGCCGACCGTCCGGCGGGTATTTTAACATTACAGGCTCATACAAGGCGTGAGGGCCAGGGAGCAACCGGCGCCGCCCCTCAATCGAGATGCTCTCAGCATCAGCGGGTTATTTGCTGCGCCATGCTCATTAGCCCAAGGATACCGGTGGAGGCCCATCCACTGTACGTCTGCCAGACCGAAGAGGGCCTTGAGACGCACCGTCGTTTGTGACAAACAGGAGGCCGGTGGATGCCACGTCCAGGCGGCCGACCGTGAATAGGCGCGGCGCGGGGGCGCGCGGCTGGCGGCGGCGCCACACTCTCTCCGTCCAGTCCTGCGCAGCGCCATGACATCCTCACTCTTCAAGCGCCTCCGTCGCACACACCAGCTGAGCAGCCGGGCCGCCCGGCTGCTGACCACAGAGCTACATAGCGATGCATAACTACAACCCGTTACAGTGTGGCACCATTTTGCAATGCATTTTCCAACATATAACGCCGCTATCAACCACACACCACCGCTTCAACAGACGCTTAGCAATACTTGGCCTAGAGCACAACAACGAAGCTGCTGCCAGAATGAGACGCCCTGTACCAGCCACACTCATCTTACACCCCGCCATTTAGGCGGGCAGCCGCCCACAGCACTGCATGCAACCCCGCCGCACCGCGAGCAGGTCGATGACCAGCCGCTTCGCCCCCGCGGCGTTGGCGTCGACCGAGCTGGCGCACAGGTAGCCCTTGGGCTTGTTGACGGCAAAGTACAGGCGCGCCACGTTGCGCAGCAGCGGCTTGCCGTCCACCAGAATCTGCAGCACGCGTGCACGTCAGCAGCATGGCAGCAGCGCAGGCCCGCTCTCTTGCAGACTGCCTGCGCGTGGCTGCAACAAATGCAACATATGTCCCTCCCCTCCCTGGCACGCATGAGCCTGGCAAGCCTAAGAGGCAACAGAGCTTAGCTCAATTCCACACTAACACCTGCTCTCAAAAATAACCCGTTTTGCTCATAACCGAAGAGCCCTGACGCGGAGCGTGCTGCCGGCCACATGCGCGCAGGGCGCCGCCAGCCACAGACCCGGCGGCCCGCGCGTGCGGCGGCCTGCGTGCCTGGTCCGTGCTCTGCACAACCGGGTGCTGCGGCAGCAGCACGCGCTCGCCGTTCACGCGGACCTTGCCCGCCAGCACAATCTCCTCCGCGGCGCGGCGGGACGCGACGCCTGCGCGCGCCATCACCTGCGCGCCGGCGCGCCGCTGCACTGGCCTGCTGGTCGAGCACGGGCATGGTTGCACAGACGTACCAAAGCGGATGCCTGCATGTGACGAAAGAGCAGCACGGGCTCTCTGCCACAGGCTGGGGCGGGCGCGCATCGACAGGTGTGTTTCAAGCCGGGCGCCTGGAGCTCTTGCTGGAACACCTGGATGTGCTGGACTGCCGCAGCGCTATGCCTGGCCACAGGCCAAGGCATATTGCTTGGCAGTGTTGCCATGCAGGCTTGAGCCACTCTCTGCCCGGCATCAGTACAGTGAGGATTGTGGCACGCACTTCACACCAGCTAATGTAAAGGTTGCACTGTCACGTATGGCACGCGGCTTCGGCTCAAAAGCTCGGCCAGACCCAAACAATTCCCAGTGCTCCGGGACTGCAACAACCACTTGGCAGCGCGAATGCTGTTCTTTGTCGGACGCCCGCGCCAGACATGTGCAGCTGGTCTGCCGAGCCAGGCGCCCAGGCCCCACTGCCGCGCCTCGGGTGCGGGGGCAGGTGCGGGGCGCAGGCGGCGCCCACCTTGGCGAGGCGCTCCGTGGGCGCGCCGCTCGCCACGCCCTTGCGCACGCGCCGCTCCTGCCTCTTGGACAGGCCGTCGCTGGGGCTCCGCACGGGCGCAGGCGCAGGCGCTTTCTGCCGCGCGGGGCCTCCCTTGGCCGATGCGTTTCGCGCTGCTTTGGCTTGCCCCACGCCGGCGACGGCCCGCGGCGCCCCAGCGCGCGCCGCAGGCCGCGCCTGCCCCTGCGGCACGCCGCTGGCTGGGGCCTGGCCCTGCGCAGCACCCCGGCCGCTGCTGCTCGCAGAGGGCGTGCGGTCCGCGCGGGTGCCGGCGCCGGCGGCTGCGGTTGCGCCCTGAGCTGGCCGCCGGCCGCTGCTGCTCGCAGAGGGCGAGCGCTCGGAGCGCCTGTCGGAGCTGCCGCCCGCCGCGCGCTCGCCGGCCTCCAGCTTGCGCTTCAGTCGCGCCTCCAGCGCCTCTGCACGCGCCTCTGCCTGCTCGCTGCTGCCGGCAGCGCCGTCAGGTTGTGGTCTCTGGCCACTGTCCGGCCGCTCAGTCGGCAGCTCCACTGCGCCACCGCCGCCAAAGCCGTAAGGCTCGGACCTGCGCGCTGCCGGTGCTTGGCTGGCGGCGCTCGCTGCCCGCACTGCGCGCCTCGGCTCGACGCCTTGCCGCTGCACAAGCAGCAGGCTGGTGTGGGTCCAGCATGAGGGGCCTGCTGCGGCCAGAAATGCCAGCCGCATTCCAACACCAATAGCAGCCAGACTGGAGCCACCCGAGCTCAGAGCTTCCTGGGGCCCCGAGCAAGTTGAAGGTGCTGCCCTTCACTTCCAAGCGCACACCGAAAGTCAGGACCAAAGGAGGGCGCTTGGCTGCAGGCTGGCCCTTTGCAAGCTTGGAGGCTTGGTTGCGGAGCGGCAGGGCATATTAACGTGATGTCTCGACAGGCAGAGTTGCCAAGGCCATGAGTGCTTGCTACTGTACTCACTTCCCACGCTTGTTGCTGTGCAGCAGTCTGTCCACCTGGCCAACCTCTCGAAGTGAGCATGGTGCGTGCATGCATCGCAAGATGGTCGTTGCAACCGCATGTTTCCTAAGTGGCTGCCCGCGTGGCTGCTAGAGCACATCCGGCAGGCTCTGACGAGCTGGTATGCGCTTGCACCTTGGTTCCTGGGGACGGGCTCGCTGCCCAGAGTCCCAGCCTGGTCTGCAGACTGCAAATGCCATATGTGCATGCTGCAGGAGCGCGCTGAGGACCCAGGTGAGGGCGGAGGATGGAGTGCGCTGGCAGGGGCCGGCTCCGGCTCGGACTCTGATGCGGCGGCGGTGGAGACCAGCCTGCCAGGCAACATAGGGCCGGTGCAGGCGCAGGCGCGCTGCTACACCTACCGACCAGCAGCCGGCAGCGGCCTGGCGGACGTGCGGGTCGAGCAGTGCCCCGAGAGCGTGCGCCCCGCCCGGTGGCTGTTGCGCAGCTGCCACCTCCCTGCGTCCGCGACAAGCGCGCCCCGGCACCCCGGGCGGCGCTCGGCAGACCGGCGGCTGAGGGGACGGGCCGGGAGCGACTGCTTGCCAGCACCTGCCAGGCGTCTGCTCGGGCCCAGGCGGCTGCAGTGGGGCGCTTCACGCGCACGGGGCCTGCCGGCCTGAGCCTGAGCCTGAGCCTGCCGCGCGGCCCAGGGCCTGAGCTTCCAGGTGTGGCCGTCGGCGCTGCTGCTGGCGCGCTATGCGGAGCAGCGCGCGCTGGAGCAGCCCGGCTGCTGGGCCGTGCGTGCCCCGCCTCCGCCCTGCTCCCCCCGCCTCCCTGCTCGCCACAGACGCGCCAGCGAGCGTGCCCGACGGCTGCGCTTGTGCAGGGCGCAGCGCGTGGCAGTGCGCCGGGCGTGTAGGATTAGGGTCAGGGTGGCGTGGGTGCACTGGACGAGGTTGGCGCGCGGCGGCAGGGCAAGCGGGTGGTGGAGCTGGGGTGCGGGTGCGGCCTCGTGGGCCTGGTGTTCGCCGGGCTGGGCGCGCACGCGCTGCTCACAGACCTGGCCGCGCCCCAGGCGCGCCCTTGCACCCCGACCGAGAGTCAGCACCCCTCACAGCGCTGGCGCGGGCCGATTTGGCCTTGCGCTTAGCAGGCGAGGCGGAGCGTCAGGGTTGGCGCATGCGCCAGGCGACCTCACAAGCCACCCCGCTGCCCAGGCAGAGGGCCGCGCGTGCCCGCTGCATGCTCTGCATGTGCGGCACGGGCGGCGCCGCAGACTGCTGGCACAAAGCGAGACCACTTCGATTATGTCGGCACTCCTACAGGGTGTCAGCCTGCAGCCAGGCCACCTGACCTAAACTGCCCTGGGCCACCTAACCTGGCCGCACGCATCAGCAGGCGTGCCCCGACCTAGCAGCAGCCAATTCGCGCGCCGTTGGCGCGCCAGGCGCTGATCAGGCACAACATCGCGCGGAACGCGGCGGCCGCCGGCGCCGCGGGCGGCTCGGCGGCGGCCGCGGTGCTGGCCTGGGGCGAGACCGACCCCGCGGCGCTCGGGGACCCCTGGGCCGCGCCGGACCTGGTGGTCGCCGCCGACGTCGTGTACCACCGCGACCTGTTCGCGCCGCTGCTGGCCACGCTCGCCGCGTTCGGTGCGCGCCGCAGCCCGCCCGGCCGGCCCCCCGCCCAGGACGCCGGCCCAGCCCGGCATGGGGCGACCGGACCGACGGCTTGTTGCAGGCGCCGCTCTCGCCCGCCTGCAGGCGCCGGACTGCGATGTCGACCGTGCCCTGCTCGAGATGCCCATCAGGTGATGTGCCGGCTGGTATGCACGGAGCGTGGTGTGGCAGGAGGCATGCTCGCATGGTAGCAGACATGCCCATGCGTGCCGCACACCACGTTCGGCTCAGAGCGCCCAGCGAGCGGCATGCCAGCGGGCAAGGCGCCGGCGCGCAGGCGCGGCCGGCGTGCCGGTGCTCCTGGCGCACGTGCGGCGCTGGAAGAGCGACCGCCATTTCTTCGCGCGCGCGCGGCGCCTGTTCGACGCGGCCGACATAACGCACGCCTGCAGCGCGCCCTGCCCCGGCCCGCAGTTGAGCACGGCACACAGCGAGGGCGTGGCGAGCAGCGCGCCTCCCGACGCAGCTCCCTGCATGGAAAGAGCCGCGTCTGCTGACAGGAGCCGGACGCAGCAGATCACCGCGGCTGCCGCGCCAGCAGGCGGCCACGGCGCAGCTGCGCAGCGGGGCGGCCACGGCGCGCCCGCGCCCACGGGTGGCCACAGCGCTGCCCCGCCGTGGCTGCGCCACAGCGCTGCTGCGCCCGTGCGCGGCCACAACGCTGCCGCGCGCGCGGGCCGCCACAGCGCCGGCGCGGCCGCAAGCGACCACAGCGCTGCCGCCTCGCTGGACGCTCCCGGCGCCGCTGCACACGAGGACGCTGCCAGCGCCGCAGGGCGGTGGGTCGCGGCGGGGGCCGCGGGTGACGCCGCCTCCGCGCGAGCGTCCATGCCTGGCGCCTGCGCTCAACGCGAGGAGGCAGCCTGCCGAGGCGGCCGCCAGTCTGCCGGCGGGCTGGCACCGCATGGCGAGGGCGCCCTGCATGTGCGCTGCTGTGGTAGGCTGTGCAGCCCGTGCTGTGCGGCACAGAGCCCCCGCTGCGACGGTGCCGCCGCTGAGGCCCACAGCGTACGTGCAGCGCGAGACGGGGGCGGGCCCGCCGGTGACGAAGGCGCTCTAGAGGGCCGTCGGGGCAGCGGGGCTGCTGCGGAGCTGCACGACGCACAGTGCAGCCGTGCGCCAGCGGGCGCCGCCGCCACCGCGCGCGGCGTGTCGCATGCGCGCGGCGCGCTGCGGCTGTTCCGCCTGGCGCCGCACGCGCGGGCTGGCGCCCGCGCCGGGAGCACCATCGCTGCAGAGGGGCGGACGCACTGAGCCAGGGTGCTTGTCGCCACGTGGGTCCGCAGCAATGCAAGAGCCTGGGTCGTGTCTCCAGAGCTTGGCCGAGCCAACTGGTCCCCCTCGGCTCAACAATGCTGCACCTTTCTCTGACGGCAGGCTTCATTTTGTGCTGGATGTCGCCCAGGCGCTTGAGCACACCTGTGACATTCAGGTGCGCAATGCTGTGCGGCAGCGCAGGTGCGCCATGGGCTTTGCAACAAAAATGCCAGGACGGCGGGCAAGGAGCGTCTTGGGCTCACCGATCAGCAAAATCATGTATTACGCACCAGCAACCAGACTGAATACTTGCATCAAAGCAGCGCGCGCCCCGCAAAGGTGAATACATGCCAGCGAGGCTGCTTCTTGCGTAAGCACAGCAGGACGCTGCTCATGCTACAACGTGCGCGTGCTCTCCGTCACGTCGCTCCAGCAACCCGACCGCTTGCGCGTGAAAGAGGCAAGCAATAAGCACCGGCGCCCGCCGCAGCGGTCTGCGCCGTCATTGGTACGCATGACGCACAGACAGATCAAGGACGCGAACCCTCATGGAAATGACTGGGGACATCCTTGCAATCTGTTGCCCCAGACCTTTCACCCTTTCGCATCACAAGCACTGCATTCGAGCTCCCTACCCTCCCATCATGCGTGAGCACCCTACCCTGCCACCGTGCGTGTGCAGCGGGGATCGCCCTGCTCAGAAAGCGCCAGGCCTGCCAACTGCAGCCCTCCCGGTCCCCCTGCGCACTTCCACCCTTACGGCTGCCCGCGAATGCCGCAGAACCCAGGCATGTATGCGCAATGTCCGCCTGTATCAGGCACCATTGGGGTCTTGCTCTGAGCATGCGCTGCTGTCCGTCGCAGGCGCCCACGCACCCAAGCCTCCACCCCATGTACGAGAGGAGCGAGATATTCATCTCTCCACCTCATGTACGAGGAGAGCAAGACCCCCCACCCCATGTTCATCCCACGCACAGCCCAGCCAGAGAAATCTGTAGCAGTTGAGGCATTCATTGCGCACGCTGGGCGCAGGTGCATTGCGGGCGCCTCGGCATGGGCAGCAGATCCCGAGCCTCTGGCACGCATCCCCAACCCTCGCTGTGCCCTCAGAGCCGGGCGTGCCGCTAGCTAGGGCGCCTGCCACGGCCGCGCGTAGACCACCCTAGTGTGCGGAGGACCCTTTGAAGCCGAGCGCGCGCATGACGTCCGGCGACACGCCGCCCGGCGCGGCGCCCCGGCCGGCGCCGCCGCCGCCGCCGCCGCCGCCGCCCGCGCCGCCCTCCGGGCCCTTCGTGAACGGCGAGGCAGACGGCGGCGCGGGCGGGTACCCGGACGACGACCCGCCCGCGCCGGCGCTGCCGCCCGGGGCACTGCCGGCGGGCGAGGCGGCCGAGTCGGGGCCGCCGCTGTTGGTCAACTCGATGCTGGGGCGCTGCGTGGAGCTGCTGCCGGCCAGGCGCTGCGCGAACGGCGAGGCGTCAGTGGACGTCGCGCTGCCCAGCGCCTGCACCTGCAGCGCACGGAAAGCCCTGTTTTAGTAAACCCCAGTAACCCTAACCCTGCTCATGCAACACCACCTGTGCGAGCGTCTTCGGTCACAGCTGCGCTTACATGCGATCGTGTGTGCTTTGACAGCTGAGACGGGACAGGACTCGTGCGGCGCGGCGCGCGCCTTGAACGCGAGCGCCTCGAATGAGTCGGCGCCGGCAGGCTCGCCGCGCAGGCTCTGCGCCTCCGGGTGGCTGGGCCCGACCAGCGCGCGCAGCCGCGCGCTGGCCGCCGACGGGAATGCCGCGCCGCCGCCCGCCGGCATGCGCCCGCCGGTCTTCTGCAGGCTGTTGTAGCCCTGCGCGCGTGCGGCCGGCCGCTCAGCCACATGCGCGGCGCGCCTGCAGCTTGCGCGCGGTCTTGCACAGTCGTGCACAGACAGCGGGCTGTGCCAGCTGTCAGTCTCGCATGCCTGTCATGCCTCGATGCATGCAGCATACCTGTGAAAGCTTTGAAGCAAATGCGACGCATACTCGGGCCGGGGCCGCTCCTGCGCTTTTCTACCCTGCCGGGCCATGCACCACCCCGGCAGCTTCTGCGCAGGCTGCCGTGCCGCTCAAGCTGACCGGTGAGTGTCCCTGCGCACTGACTCTCGTGCAACTGCAAGACTTTCAAGCAGCGGGCTGAAGCGGCTCCCACGCAGCCGAGCGCAGCGGCGCTCACCCCATGCCCCGGCATGTGCGGGAGGCGCGCCTGCATCTTGAGGCTGCCAGACGAGCGCAGCATGCCCGAGGCCGCCTGGCCCAGGCTGCCGAAGCGGCGCAGGCCGCCGCCGACCAGGTCCTGGCCACCGCCGCCGGCGCTGCCGCCGCCCTTGCCAAAGGGCGCCACGATGACGCCCGCGCCGTTGGCCTTGCCGTCGCCGTTGCCGAACGCGTGCTCGGCGTCGTCGAACTCCGCATCGTCAAACTTGGCGAACACGCGCTTGCGCCGCACCGCCAGGTGCTTCATGTACACGAACCTGCGCGCCGGCCGCGCGCACAAGGGTTGGGAACCCTGTAGAAAACACTAACATTGTGCCGTGCACAGTCTAGTATGCTAGTAAGCAAGCCAGGACACGGACTTGGCGTCGCAATGCAAACCCCCGGCGCAGGCATGCTTCATGTTGCCCGTGGCAGTCGGGTCGCCCATGCATCTGATGGCAAGAACTCCATCATTGGGGCAGGGCAGGCCGGGCGGCGCACCAGCCGAGCGAGGCCAGCAGCGCGGCGAGCGCGGCGCTGCCGACCACCACGCCGACGATGCACGCGGTGCCGCAGGTGCCGCTCTTGCCGCGGCCGCCGCCGGCCGCCGCCGCGCCCAGCGCGCTCACGTCCGCCGCGCCGCAGAACCCAAAGCCGGCCGGCCCCAGCGGCGCGACCTCGCTGGGCGTGCAGCGCAGCGGCGTCGTGCAGCCGAGCACGTCCGGCGCGGGGCCGGCCAGCGGCGAGCAGAGTGAGCCGGGCAGGCCGTCGGCGGCGCCGCCGCCCGCGAGAATCGCGGGCAGCGCGCTCAGGTTGAAGCCGCCGGGCGCGGGCGCGCACAGCTCCGGCAGCGTCAGGTCGGGCCCTGTGAAGCACTGCGGCAGCGCGTCGGGCGCGGTGAGGTTGACGCAGCCGCGTAGCAGCTCGTCCCTGCGCAGGGTTTCCACAGCCGCGTCAGCGCTGCCGCCGCCTCCTCTGCCGCTCCGTGACGGCGCAGTGCAAGAGGTGGCTTCGATTTCTCTTCACATGGCCGTATGACAGGGCCGGCGGTTGCTGGAGAACGGGTGCGCCGCGGCGCCGTCTCGGTCTGCCATAAGCATCTGGGCCTGCAGCATGTAGGGGCTGGCAGCGGTGCGGAGCCAGAGCAGAGAGTTCCTCCCCCAACAGCCATGCGTCCTGACACCCTTGATGCTATGCACGGCCCCTTCTGGAGGTGTCAAGTAACAAAGAGTCAGGCATAGATGCAGGGCCTTGCAACGGCATGGCGGCTGCATGCAGGCCGGCGGGCAGCGGGGCGGCGGGCCGAGGGGGGGCGCGCTTGTACAGCAGCGGCAGCCGGCAGGGCTTCCCGCTCAGCGCCTTGCGCTGCGCGACGAGCACCGCGGCGGGCCCCTCGTCGGCGGCAGCCGCCACTGCGCCCGCCGCGCCTGGCAGCGCGCAGTACCCGTACGATAGGCTGCTGCCGGAGGCGGCGCCGGCCGCGCCGCCGGCTGCTGCCGGCGCGGCCGCGCCGTCGGGCGCGACGGGTTTCAGCGGCGCGCAGGTCAGGCCGTCCTTGCAGAGCTGCTGGCGCGTGCCGCGCAGGAAAGGCTGCCCGGGCACCGGCGGCGGCGAGCAGATCGCGCCCAGCGTGCCGTCGCCGGCCTGGACCGCAGCGTGCGGGGGTCAGGGCGGCACTGGGCGTTCTTCCTGCTGCAATCTGCTGTCAAATAGTGTGAATGTGTGGTGCAGCACGCCGCACAGGGCCACGCTTGCATGCACACCCTGCCGCGCACATAGCACTTGCACATGGACGATGTGCACAGAGATTGCTTCCAAGTTCACACGTATGACGCCTGGCAGCAACCGAGGTGAAAGCCCACGCATACACCGCGGCGCCTTCGCCTTGGCCGCCGCGCTCGCGCACAGCGGCGGGCATGCAGGGTAGGGTTGGGAACCCTACTTGAACCCAGCACGCCCCTCCGCTTCCCCACCTGGCCGGCGGTGAAGAGCTCGGACAGCGCATCGGACTGGATCGGCCCATGCGCGGACGCGCACTCCTGCACGGCGGACAGGCCCTGCACGAAGCACTGCGGCGCGCCCGTGCCGTCCAGCGCGGCGCACTCGGTCAGCAGCTGGCCCCTGCGCGCGCCCCACCCGCATTCGCCACCTCCAACAGGGCGCCGGCGCCGCTGGCGCTGCGCCCGCCCGGTTGGCCGCCCCACGCGCCGCTGAGGGCCGTGCGCCGGGGCGGAGCGCATGCGCGCGCGCTGCCCCCCAGCATCGCCGCACTGCACAGACTCGGCGCTGCGCCCGGCGCCGTGCCATGCATGGCCTGCTGACCACCGCGGCGCCTTCGTTGCGTTGGTCAGCAGGATGTCTGGCCCTGCACAGTCACAACCCCGACTCGCGCCCGGCCGCGCCGGGCGGCGCGCGGGGCGCACCGGAACATGACTGGCAGGCGGCACTTGGAGCCGTCGATGGTGGTGCGTCGCGCGACGCTCGCATTGTTCAGGTCCAGGGCGGCGGCAGGCGCGGGCGTGGGCGCTGCGGCACTCAGCACGCCCGCCGCCACGCTCGGCCCGCTGCCGCTGCCGCAGTAGCCGTACTCCGACCCCGCCAGCAGGCCCTGCCGCGGCGCGCGGTGCCAGGTTAGGTTAGGTTGACCCATCCATATGCTGACAGCAGCAGCAGCACATCACGCGTTGCCGGTCGCTTCGTGCTGGGCGGGTCCGGGTGGTGCGCCCGTTCGCTTGGCCACGGGGGCATGCGCTGTCATGCACGAGGGCAGCAGGCAGCTCGCGAGCGCCAGCCTGCAAGCATGCGTCAGCCCAACTCTGAAACGAGCGCCAGCCCGCAAGGCCGCGCCGACGCGGCGGCCGCCGCACCGTCATGGCGCTGCACGACAGGCCGGCGTCGCAGGCGCCGCCGGCGAGCCGGCACAGGCCGCCGGCCGAGCCGTTGAGCGCCTGGCCGGACGCGAGCGCGTTGGTCAGCGAGCTCCCGCCCGCGGTGTTGGGCTCCATGGGCTGGCAGGCCTGCGGGGGCCCGCCGCCCGCCGGCAGGCACTGTTCCTTGTCGATGCGGTCAATGTTGCGGCAGTCGAGCAGCAGGATGCCCCTGCACGCGCGGCGCGGCGCGGCTCAGCGGCCCGCCGGCAGCGACCAAGCAGCGGGGTTCGTGGACACGGCGGACGAGCTCAATGGGGGGTTGCGCCGCCGCCGATAGCGGGCGCCGCCTTGGAGCAGGCCCCGCGCTAGAGGCTGCGGCACATTTGCCAACAGGCAGCGGACACGCCGCA
>JAABUY010006183.1_pt1 | contig 11784 bp, 12 predicted proteins | sample 5560271 | NCBI WGS metagenome assembly JAABUY01 (sample SAMN10711886, study PRJNA513374) | rock metagenome | isolation source: Antarctica rocks | place: Antarctica: Victoria Land, University Valley
ATGATGCAACTGGGGCTGGAGGTGCTGGCGGTGCCAGTATGAAGCAAAGCTCTGGTGTTGTTGACCTAGGTGGGCACTTGTATGCTTTATTCATATCCCCAATGCTCTCATTGTGGAAACATGCTCAAGGACTGCTGTTGTGTGTTCAGATTTGCACGTCATGATGTTTTGTTGGCACAGATGTACGCGTCATTTTCTCTTGTTGCTTTGATCATCATTTGATGAGTTTGCAATGCTTCATATGCCCTCGCCTTTTAGTATCTGAAAAGACTCCAGCGTGCATGGGGTTGGCGTGGCATATTGTGATTTGTATCCTGGGAGCCATACCTAGCTTGTGTTCTCATTCCATTTATCTTCACAAGGCAAATGGCAAGCGTGTTGTACACAAGTTGCACTTGCGCTATGGTAATCAGTGCAATAAGTGACCTGCTGGCATTTAACTTGTACAGGTGATGTACAACGAAATGAGGGCAAGGAGGCATGGGGCATGGGCATAAATTTCAAGTTTCCATGGCAAAAGAAAAAAGAAAAGGAGGACAAGGAGAAAGCAGACAAGGCAAAGAGATAACATGGTCTCATTACGCCTGAGCGTCGAGGCGATATGAAGCAGACAAGGCCCTTTGTGCAGCCCAGCAGAGATAGACACTTTCCCGTTTGCAGGATGAAGACATTTGTTGCTTTGCACCCATCTTTTACTGTCACGCTGGGGCATGGCTGCATTGCCTGAAAAGGTATTCACTGTAAGTATGGTGCACATGTATGCACTGCAGGAAGTGTGACAAGACTGAGTTAGCACAGTGACTGTTGTCTATGTGTTGTTCGTTGAAATAACAGTAACAGTCATGTATGTTGGCCATTCCTGGCAATAGGTCTAGAATAGATGTATACGTTGCAAACTTCCCCAGAGTGGTCTACCACAATCAAGATCATGCATACGCAATTTACAAACCGTATCTGCAAGTGCTGCCTGCTCGTGGTCTTCTAGATTCGTGCAGGGGAATGCAAGTTGAACCTCAGGTATGCAGATCTCAGCAGCTGCAGCTGGGTCTGGTCACTGATGTCGGCATGGTGTGGTGTCCCCAGCTTGGCATTACATTTGAGTGTTTCACTGAACGGAATATTGAGTTCACAGATTCTATGACCAAAGGTACAGGAGCCTGCAAAGCCAACAATATGCTTCACGAGTTCCACTTGCCAGACATGAGTGCCTGAATGTACAAAGTCTTGCATTCATTTGACTGCCGCTAATTGTACATAGGACCTGAGTGCAGACATTGGCCAGGGCCTGTGCTGTTGGCCAACATCAGCAGCCTCAAGATAATGTACAGCATACAACTGCAGGATGGGGCTATAATGAGGCGCTGAACATGCGGACTCAGAGCTGAGTCAGGTTATGGCTCCAACCACTTGTTTTCACCTTGCTCACATCATGTGCATCTTCAGAGTATTTTGGTTTGCTTTTCGGACCTTGCATGGGATTTTCTCTATACCCAACCGCTGAAATGCCTGCAGTGAACGTGTGGGCATATTCTGTGATCTGTAACATGGGGAATGCATGGCTGGGCATAACCATTACTGCATAGGCATAAGCTGCATCAAGTTATCGTGCATGTTGAGCTGACTGATTATGCAGAGACAATTTAGTGTGCTGTTCACACATTCTCAGGCTTCAAATATGCAGTGGTGACATACCTCAGTCAACACATGCACATGCTGAACAAAGCTGTTGCAAATTGCATCTATCTCACCTCATATCGATGACACCCAGAGAACCCATAGTACTTGCCATCCACCTCAAGAATGTCAATCTGCAATACAATGGCACATTGCAGCTGTGCACGCTCAGGGCATGACTTGTGTTGGTAGATAGTAATATGTACCCCACACAGTAAGTCATTTAGCGCATTGATCAGAGACGGCCTCAGGACATCAATGAGTACTTTGTGTCAAGCAATGCAGCCATACCACACACCGGTTCTTTGAGACCTATTTCCTGTATGCTGTCGATCAAGGCTTGCACTTTATCTGGATCTGCGCAGCAGGTGCTTGAGTGTATGTCGGCTGCACACAAATACACTGGAGCAAAATTGGTCGTACCGTTGCTTCGAGTCCTGCCAAGAGGCCGCCGAATAGCAGTCACGGGAATTTCCAGCAAATCACCTTCAACATTGTGCAGTGTGATGTTGCTGAGTATCACAGTGTCAGAAACAACTCAAGCCATGCATGCCCTGCACAGCATGCTTTGCAGGCACACAGGGAGGGCCCCCTGGTCGTGGGAAAGTGATGGTATTGCAACAGATTTCGAAGTAGCGTGCTCACCTCTAATGTGAGGATTTGGCTTCCGGTCGAATTGCCAGGCATACTTTTCCGCAGCGTCTGCACTGCTTGTTTTGCACGCAACCATGGTACGCCTAATGCGCCATTGTCGTACTGGGGCCGGTCGCGAGCAAATCCAAGACACCACTTGAAGGCTGCTGTGCGTATGCATGCAGGACATAGCGCTGCACAAACAAAATTGTATACGACAAACGGCCAGTTAACTTCTTGAGCAACGCTTAAATAGCGTATTGCTTGCTGTGCGTGCGATGCTCCCAGATGCGTTCTGCTCTTCCGGCAAGGTCTCAAGCATATCGCAAGCACAGGCGCTGCTGGCCCAAATTGTCAACGGAGAGATAGTGCTTGCCATTATTAGTCATGGTGTTGCAGCAAAGCTGGAAAGTCTGTGCTGCTTGTTTGCGGCCAACACATCGTGTGGCCTGATAACTTTGCGGCACCATCTTGAAAATCTCCGACATTGTTAAAGAGTGTACATGCCAAACTTGAGCCCCTAGTGACTTCAGGGGCACAGCGACAGATCACACCACATTAACGTGCAATACCAGTCGAATTTGTCACTTGAAGTTGCAGAGACCTCAAAGCAATGCTGTTCATGCAAAGTGTGCATTGTACAGATGCTGTGCCGCATCTATGCTGTAACCTGCATCAATCTACACCGCAGCTAGCACAGCTTCAAACAAATCAGCCACCATGTGAGGCGTTGGATGTTGGTCATCAGGCTTGAAAGACTTGCCAACAATAAAGTACTGTAGTAAATTGAGCTTTTTAGCATTGCTGACACAAGCATTTGTGTCTAGCAAGGACTGGCGCACTTTGTGCAGTCGGCCAGGCACGTCAAATGGCAACTCTCTGTATGCATTGTGACTCACAACCATCTCCAGTATGGCATCCCCGAGCCATGCAAGTCTGGCATTATTGATTTGACCAACAGAAGGGTGTATGAGTGCCAATCTCAGCAGGTCTGTGTCATTGAAGGTGTATCTGCGATGCACAAGATGATGTCAAATGTGATTGCTTGGTATTGTGGACGTCTAATGCTGCACACCATACTCCACTTGCCACAAGCCAGTATTGTCTTCATGGACTGTGCACATGCATGCATGGTGGCTACGGCTTCTACTAAGTAAAGTTATCACAACAAAAGCGTTTTACCCTAACTCCAGCTGTATATGCTCCAGATCCTTAGCGTCTGGCAGGTGGCTTGGTTCAAGCTTCAGTTGAGATTGCTGAGAAGTGGTCAGGCCAAGCGCAAGCTGCAAAGACGTCAGCTTAGATGACCTGGCAAAACGGAACAAGCCTGTTCAGGAATAGCCTACCGGGCCAAGGGATAGGCTCAACGCCAGCAGATTTCGCCAGCAAAAGAGCATAGCAAACAGCTGTAACGCTTGTCAAGGATGTTTGCGTTGCAGCCGTTTATCGAACAGAAACTTTGCAGCTTGCAAGTGCAGACCTGGCTTCGCCAAGTTTTCCTGAGAGCAAGCGAAGTATCTTAGAAGAGCTGCTACTACGGAGTCCAAAATCTGAAAGTCAACACGGCAACAGTACACGGCAAACACGGCAGGCAAACCTTAGATCGCATTTTGCATGGCTGACTGTTCCGATACAATCTCGAAGGTCTCACATGGCAGGTCTAAAACCGCTGCGCACTGTGTGTGGCGTCTTGGTATTGCTGTCAGGTGAGATTCGAGAGCAACCTATCCTGAAAGCAACGTTTTGCTGGTACGCGAAAGATTAAGCCATGCAAGTGCGCACGCAAGCACCTGCTCGGATCGGTCCGCGCCTGCTCGACTGGCTTCCGACTGTCATTTCTTTTGTCGCTATGCTCCAAGCTGGCCAAATGATTGAGCATCGCCTGCAGAATTCACATCATTCTCCCTGTGTCCTGGTTTGTTGCCTAGGCCTGTGCAGTTTCCGTTAGGTCAGATGGTCACTGGCCGCTAACGTTGCAGTTGCCGGAGCCAAAGTTGACGCCCAACCTTCTGTAAAGACACCGTACATCAACGAGTACGGATCTGGCTGGTTTTTCTCATTGGCAGCCGGCTCAACAGGCTTATACGCCTCCGATCACTCCCTGAACTGCATCCGCAAGTTGGAAGCAGACACGGGTAAAGTTGCGCGGTCTGACTCCTCACATCACAGAACAACTGCATGGCGGCCTTTTGGTGATGGTGGCCTTGTATTGCAGGAGTCTGGCAGCAATGGGCTGGCGAATGCGCCTCGGACTCTGCAGGTCATCGAGATGGCCTGAGAAGCGCAGCCAAATTCAAGCAGCCCAGGAACATGTGCATAGATCCAAAAGGGCAGCTGATTGTCGCAGATCAAGGCAATCACTGCATTCGAGCAGTCAGCCCAGAGGGTATACACCACTGCAACATATGCTGCAGCTGCAAGCAGAAGACATACTGGACTAAGATTCAGCAGTAGCCCATGACTATGACAGACCAAGCCACATACCTGAGGTTCAAGCAAAGCTTGCAATGTGAAACGTTAATGATCCTGCACCATCAGCCATATATTGCAGGTGTTGTCAGCACTTATGCCGGGGTCTGTGGCAAAGCAGGAGATGTGGATGGGAATGCTGCAGAAGCCCTATTTTCAGATGTCTGGGATGTGCAGTGCCTTGACAACTGCTCAGTGCTTGTGGCAGAGCCAGGCTCTGGGCGCATCAGAACCATACAGGACTCTTCAGGCACATGTCCTGACCCAGCAGCGTCAACAGCAGGTTTGGTGCCCCAACACTTCTGCATTTGCATGCAGCCTCACATTGCTGACATAGTTGCCAACCTCACGCCTCCTGGCTGTGATCAACTCAGTCTTGCTGTGACAAGAGTGCTGTCTATTGGAGATGATTTTTTGTGACTGCCATTGAATACTCTTAGATTACATGTCAGGATTGCCTAAAAACACGAGGCTTATAAATGTGCTTGATCAGTCCAATTCATACAGTTGTGCCTGAGCAGGTGGTGTCTACATCAGCTCATGAAGCAGTGGTCCCATGCTGTGCAGGCAACAAGCAACATTGGCAAAAGAGTATGTGGGCCACACTAGTAGTGGCAGGGGCCGCCATGGGATCAGCCATCACATTCTTTGCAGATGCTCAGGCTGCAAAGAGGCACACTGCCTTGCTTAACAACATGGAGCGTTACCAGGCTCTGGGAGGCTCTGATCAGGTCATCTGGCAGCGCATTCCGAGCAGCATTATTGCATGTCTTGGCAGTTCCTGTGCAGAGGGCGAATGCATCCCTCTGCATGCAAGAGGTTTCATGATGTAGTGCTGACTGATACATGCGTCATCTTGTGTCTCACAATCATGTGTGATGTTCAGGTGACTCTGCGTGACGGTGAATCAGGCAGTCCAGCGGCAGACGGTGTGAAGAATGATCAGCAAAGCATGTCTGCCAGAGTCAGAGCGTACTGCGCCAAACTGCTTCCTGTCACAAGAGCACTGCCTGTTCCTCCCCATACTGGAGCCAACCCTGCTGTTGAAGCGGGAGACAGTCATCGATTAGGCACTTTAGACCAACAGGCAAGGGATGCAACCCAAGATGCAGCTATGCAGCCTGAGGCTGAGAAAGCATTCAGAGCAGACCAGTCAAGTGGATTAGCCATAGGGCCTGAGGCACACACATCAACATCGGCAGATGTCTTTAACTTATTTGACAGTCCAGATGCCATCACAGGCAATGACAAAGTCTAGGATGAGTGCCTCAGCACCAGTCAAAGAGTAAAAAAGTCACCTCCATGTAAGTGCACAGCGCTTGTCTAGGCCAGCACACGTGTGCACACATGCTCCTATACTGCATAAACCTTGCATGACGTTGATTAAATTCCGAAATTGTGAGCCAAACTTGGCCACATGTATAAGAGATGTGCCGCATAGCAACAGGCTGCACATCAGCAATTTCCTTACACTGATACTTGGTGAGCAATCAGAGGGGCGTCTTCAAGTTTTTCTGTCACACAATAACAACCTAAAGTTAGTTGAGTAAGGTTATGTTATACACTGATGTACGTCAGTAAGGCCCTATTTTCATGTTACAGGATGATACAATAGCATGGGTACGTGCTGCCCAAGTGTATTCTAGCGCAGCAACAGCTGCAGCGTGGTGCTGTACTGCATGGTGTACCACACCAAACACATGCAATGTATGACTGTGATTGCTCTATAGATGTACACAAAGCATCGCCGAGACTCACGATTTGACAAGCAGGGCAGCATGTTCGACTTGGAAACCAGAGCCTCTATGCAAGTGCATGCGGCATAACAAAAAGCAAGTCCATTTGTGCCTGAGGGCTCTAAATGGCAATTGCATCATAATGTCTGCCTTATATCCACTGTGCAAATTCAGTAAACAGCAGCACACAGCAGCAACTTCGATGATTTGGGAGATGCACTGAGAGGACTGGGTCAGGCCACCTGGAGGTTGCTCAGCTGTACAACGCCTTGCACTGGCTCAAGCAACTTCCAGCCAGCTCATGCAAGCCAACATGCAAAGCCAAAGGCAGTCATCACGCCTTTTAGTCTGACTTGGCTGAGCCAAACAAGAGTGTGTCTCTCTTGAAGTTCATGTTTGTGAGGCACTGTACACCACCCAGCGCCCCAGCTAGCAGCACTAGGAATGACATGACTGCTGTTGCCCTTTCTGACCACTGTAGGTTGGTCAACGAATTGGAAGGGAAGCCTGCAGCAAGTCACGACATCTGAACTCATAAGCGCATGATAACAGGCACGATCAAGTCTGATGTACACATCAATATGATCGACGTGTGCAGTGAAAGGAATTGAAGCTCTGGGGTATAGGAACTACCATGGAAGTCATCAAGCTGCGCAAATTCTGCGTGAAATAACAAAGGAGAAGCAATGCTATGGAGCATGTGCTCACTTTGCAGTAGCTTGCGCCTATGTGCCTCTTGCCACTTGACAAGTCCCTTCATGCTGTCAAAAGGTTCAGGAACATTCCCAAGCAGAGCCACCTGAGTTGCCAACCTGCATGTACCACCACCTCAAGTGATGTGCTCAACTTCCATTGCAAACAACAACATTGGTCGGCTGCAGAGCCATGACACCCACATCCCAAGCAGGCATTGTAGTACATCTGGTAATGCCATGAGACATCATGCATCATCATGTGGCAATGTGCACCAACAGCCTGGGCATTGTTTGTGGACTATTCTGGTGACGAATCTTCCATAAACAATACATAGCAGAAGGAACACCTGAGCAAGCTTGACTTGACAGTGCCTGATAACTCAATGAACAGTGTTTGCTTTCATCACAGCTTGACATGTCAGACAGTCATGCCGATCAAAGCGACCTGTTTACCTGCCGTCATAGGCATTTGAAAGCAGTGTCTGGATGATCTGTACCAGCTTCGTGGTGACCTTGCTGGCTGCTCTGTATTGGGCAGAGTCTACACCCACAGCCTGCTGAATAGCTTGTAGACTGACAAGACTACACTCTAGCAGTGCCCTCTCAGCCTCTGAACTGCCCTGCTGGACTCTGCAACATAAACACAAACACATGTGGACACCAAAGGAAGACAAAGATGACATGACAAACATGGAAGTCTGCAGATGAGAGCCTCAGCCAGCCATACAAAGCTGGTCCTAGTATGCAATGTCCCTCTGTACAGCCATTGCCATATCACCTTGCAGTGTGACGCATGCATGTAACATTTGCTGATGCGGAGGGCATGCTGTGCAGTCTGCCTCCTCCATACACACTGCTTCTGGGGAAACGCCTTGTACAAATAATGTACTGACAGCCTTTGGTGCTAATAGCTATCAAGTGTAGTGTTTAGTTTGTGCACTTGAAACCGCCAGATAGTCACGTTGATCACATCCATATGCATACAGTTGATTGCTGTCGGGCTTCACCTTCTGACATGTTCCTGGGCAGCATCCTGTGCTGTTTGATACAATGCTGCCAGCTCTGTGGCCCACAGCTGACCTGCTGTGCTGCTGATGGGGATGTCTACCCCCTCATAAGACACTGTGCCTTTCAAGATGCCATTACCAGCGGCATATGTGGCACCGGTTGCAGCCAATGCTTGCTGCAAGAATGTTCAACACTGAAATTGCAACTCTGTAGCATGCTGTGCAACATTTCGGCAGATATGGCAACATGGCATGCAACATTACCGCAGCCACGTGCATAAAGACACTGCACACCGGTGGCAACACAGTACCTTGAGACTCTCCTCCATGCAGGCGCTCCCGCACCCCTGCAGGCTGGTGTAATCAAGTGATACGTGCTTCACCAGGTTGTCTCCTGTCAATTTTGGTGACGCCACAGCTGCTAAGACTTGAGATGCTTGTGAACCACTTACACCACCGTCAATCAGCACTGAAGACTCACTGCCTGGTAAGTCTGCAGAACAATCTTCAGAGTGGTCAACGTAGGTCAGCATAGAGAGATACCACACTCGAGCTGGGGCGTATACACGCACCGATGTCGGATCCTGCTATTGCAACAGCCAACACAGCAGCCGGTCTGCTGAACAAATCTGGTTGAAGCAGTCGCTCAACCTGTAAGCACCTCAACCTTGATCGAGCAGAACCTGTGCTTCGTGGAGCAATCGCGACAGACGTTCAACGGCTGTTGGCACCTGCTGGGCAACCCTCGGCTCGACTGGCACCGGCGATTTGACACTCAACAGGGAGGCAAGCGTGACAGTGATTGCTTCTGCTGATATGCTTGGCTGAGAGCTTTGGGACCTAAAAGGAGAGATCGTGCCGCCCGAGTAATGAACTTGAGGCACTGCGCTGGCGCAGTGCAAGCTCAGCAGAGCACTGCATAGCAACAACTGTCGCAGCATATTGTCCGTCTTGTATCGACAGGCTGCTTCCTTTCCTTCGCTCACCTGTCACTGCTCGGGCAAGCAGGAAGAAGAACGCCTGACCGTCAACTTCCGGAGGGCGTTAAGACACTTGCACCATCCACCCCCACCAAGTCCGCCTACCCCTCCACCACCCCATCCACCTCCACCCAATGCTCCTTCCCCTCCACCGCCCTCACCCCCTCACCCACCTCCACCCAGCTCTCCTTCCCCTCCACCGCCCTCAACCCTCACCCACCTCCACCCAGCTCTCCATTACCTCCAGCCCCTCCACCCCCTCCACCCCCTTCACCACCTCTTCCACCTCCCTCACCACCCCCTGCGGCACCCCATCCACCCTCTTCCCCATCCCCTCCACCACCACAAGGTGCTTTGAAGCCAGCAAACCTCTGTTTGACTCAACCCTGATTGCCTTGGTTGCAGCTGCAGTCAACTTTCAACTTGCCCTTGATGGTTGGCCCGCAATGCATTTCCTCTCAGCGCCACATTATGCTCTGCAGGATGTTTGCTGCTGCGTCTTGCAGCTTCTTCAGCTGCTTTGACACACCCTCTGCCCAGCTCAAGCAGCTCCAGGTGAGCGCATCACCCATCACAAAGCTGTGCATGAGCTCTTGCAAATGAACAGCTTAACCACAGAGGGGTAGCCGCTTGTTGCCTTTGATCCTGTTGCAGCTGTCACTGCATGGTCTCATTGCAGATGGACCTCAACAGTTGCAGTGTCATCTTACCACGCAGCTCAGCCAAGCATTGTAGGACAAGAGCTTGACCAGTGACCACACTGTGACTTAGCTAAGGAAGCCATCACACGTTCATCTATTTGTGACTGCAGAACAGAAGATGTTGGCAGATTGACACGCAATGCAAAGATGCAGTGGTCAGCTAGGCACTGTTGTATATCCTGTCAGCACAGCTGTCAGAACGTTTGAGACAACAAGCTCTTGTTGAGTTCATCAGCTGCAGACCTTTAGCACTAGTCATTATGAACTCATCGTGAACACAACAAAGCGCTTCCCATTAGGGTAGCCCAAGTGCAGAAAGAAAAGAAAAGACTACGCCTTTTGGCATCGATTAAAGAAAAGCCCGGGGATGAGACACGGGGCTTCCCTGTAGCTCAAGTGTACACAATGCTGCAGACTACATACAACTACACAAATATATTTATATAACAGCAGTGCCCTTGCAGGGCACATACTGCGTGTAGCACACGTGGGAGTCAATTGCGCTCTTTTTCGTTTACAGCTTTGCTTACAAACAACAGTCAGTGAGCTGCTGTTGCTGTTTAGAGTGACTTGGCCTTAAAGCTTGGAAGCTTCGGATGCAACTGCCACAGATATGTGGTTATCTCTACACTCCAACAATCTAGGCCCAGGTACTCAACACCAGTGAAGATTTTACTATCAAAGCGTAGCGTTGTATCATTGGCTTACGGGAATGAAACAGCTGATTGCCCCCATGGCACCTCGATCCCGTCTGTTCACTCTGCTTATTGCTGCAGTCCTGAAAACTTGTTTGCCTTGCTTCCGCCTTTTTGCTCTTGGCTCTGAAATTCCAAACAAGCCACTTGTCAATAGCCCCGATGGCCTTCTAGATGCAAAAGATTAGGGGCCCACATGTAACATGGGCTGATCAACAAGCTGATGTAGCTGGTGTAAGACTATGTATACGTGTAGCTGGTGTAAGACTATGTGTACGTACCTAGGAAGCTTGCAATAGAGCACATCACCAAGGGCAAAATCATGGACAGCTGTGGCAGAAATATGCACTCACAACTAAACCATGGTTACCTCGAAAGGATCACTTCGAAAGGAGTTCTTTGATAGATTGGATCTCAGATACACGTTCCGAAGGACACACTAATTTGCAGAGCTTGGCAATATACACTCCAGTGTGTACAATATCGCAAATGCCTTTGGCTACCCATTTCTTTGCAAAATGTGCTGAGCCCCAGCTTGCCATGAGGTGAACTTGAATACGTACCCTTCATGGACCACAGGCAGCCACCACGGCTCAAAGGGCCATGGCAAATACTCACCTTGATGTTTCGCGAAATTGACTGGGCTATGTTCCGTAACTTTTCGCGGATTGCGGGCATTTGCGTAATCGGGTGACTGGACACACACAAGGCCGCCTCGCGGAGGCCCGGCGGTGGCTGTACTTAGTGCTGTATTTTGGTGGAGTTTTGCTGCTTGTCTGCTCAGTTCTACAATGTGGATCACTATAGTTAATTTAAGTTATAACGATAGTGATTCTGTGTCAAAAACAGTATGCAGTCTAGCAAGGTTGTGTTAGGCTGCGCAATGCATCGAAATGCATTCAAATGCACCTCGGAGGCTCAGTAGTCAGTTAGACAAATATATATATTGAGGGTCGAGACTGACAGATGGTTGAGACCCAAACCACCTAGAGAACAACGTGTTTGTCGTCACTGTTATATGCAAGCGGTTGAAGACTAGCAACATTTCCTTTTTGACTGCCCTTTTAACAGCATCATTAGAGGTCAGCATTTCTCGTTATTTGGCCCAAACTACCAACAACGGGACCTTAGGCTCTTTTTCGAGCAGAATTCCCACCAGCTTGGTTTTGTTGCACACCACATACACCTGTGCTT
>JAABUY010006186.1_pt1 | contig 11783 bp, 14 predicted proteins | sample 5560271 | NCBI WGS metagenome assembly JAABUY01 (sample SAMN10711886, study PRJNA513374) | rock metagenome | isolation source: Antarctica rocks | place: Antarctica: Victoria Land, University Valley
CCTCGGCGAGGGCTTTGCCGACTGGCTCGGCGATCCGGGCGTGCCGTCGGGTCGCGACGCCCGCGAGCATCCGCTCCAGCACGACCTCCGAGAGCAGGTCGTCGGCGGCGAAGTGCGCGTAGTACTCGCTGATGGTCCGCCAGCTCGAGCCGGCCGCAATGGTCGCCGTGGATGCCGCCGCAGTCCTGACCGGGGAACGCGTTCTCGATGTCGCCACCGGAACCGGCAACGCCGCATTGCTGGCCGTCGAGCGCGGCGCCCGAGTCGTCGGTGTGGACTTCGAGCCGGCGCTGCTGCGGCTGGCTGAGCAGCGGGCCCGGGAGGCGGGCCGCGACGTTCGATGGCTGCGCGGCGACCTGGCGGCTCTGCCTCTGCCGGATGACTCGGCCGATGTCGTGCTGTCTGTGTTCGGGGTGATGTACGCGACCGATCACGTCGCTGCCGCCAGGGAGCTCTCCCGCGTCGCCGCCCCGGGCGCACGGGTCGTCCTCGCGTCGTGGGTGCCGGGCAGCGTGCTGCCCGCATTGGGCCAGGTACTCAGCGGCTACCTGCCGCCGCCGCCTGCCAGCAGCGGTCCACCGAGCCGCTGGGGCGACCCTGGCGCGCTCAAGACGCTGCTCGAAGACACCAGCCTCCGGCTGACGGCGACCTCCGTCCAGCGACTATCGCTGGAATTCCCTGACGCTCCGGCAGCGGCGGACTTCCTCGTCCGCACGGCGGGCCACGTCGTGAGCGAGCGACAGCGTCTGACCGACGAGGGCCGGTGGGACGACCTGCTCCACGACCTCGTCAAGTTCGTTCAGCACCGCGCTGACCCGACCGCCCATGCGCTCCGCATGACGCTGGAGTATCTGCTGTCGACGGCGCGGTGACGGTGGGGGCGGCGGCGGTGCTGCGGCGCTGCCGCCTCAGCTTCAGGCCTCGGTCGGTGGGGCGCCGCTGGTGGTGCGCTCGCGGGGCCGGTCGCGCTGGTTCGTGGTAGGCCGACCCGGCTTATCCCGAGCACGGGCCGGTGGCGGTGCTCAGCGGCCACACCAGCCAGAAGTCGGCGACGGCTGCGCTGGGCAGGGCCAGGAGCCGGGCGTCGTCGGATGTGGGGGAGGGGGCGGTGCTGCAGGTCCGGGCCGCCGACTAGATCAGTTCCCGGCTGGTGTGGGACAGCCAGGCCGGGCCGGGTGTCGTGCACCCTGGGCCGCCGCCGTGACCGGCCGGCTGACCGCGGTCGGCGAGACCGCGTCGTACTGGACGTGAGCGGCCTGCTGCCGGAGCCGTCCGGCTACGCCGAGCTGCTCGACCGTGCAAGTCACCGTGACGGCCAGAAGTTAAGCCCCAGCTCGGACGCCATCGCGCGACTCTAGATCCTGCTGGTCAAGCCGCAGGCAATCCGGTACGAGGTGGGACGCTCGGCTCGTTGGCCGGCTCGGGCTCGTAGCGTGCAGTCGATGAACTTCCTGCGCCCGAGCCCCGACGCTCCCGCGCCTACGCAGACCGCGGTGATCGCGCTCGTGCCTGAGGCAGAGAGTCTCGTGGGTAACTACCGGCAGCGCCTGGACGCCTCGGCCGTCTGGGGTGTGCCTGCGCACGTCACGGTCTTGTTGCCGTTCATCGCGCCCCACGAGGTCGATGAACAGGTCATCGCGAGGCTGACAGCGGCGGTGGTGTCCGTCCCCGCCTTCGACTGCCGCTTCACCCAAGCCCGATGGTTCGGGCATGACGTGCTGTACCTGGCGCCGGAACCAAGCCAGTCCTTCCGCGAGCTCACGGCTGCAGTGTGGCGAGCCTTCCCTCAGCACCCGCCCTACGGCGGGGCCTACGAGGACGTCGTCCCACACCTGACGGTCGCGGACCGACGACTGGCAGACCGACCCACCCTCCAGGCCGCCGAGAGCGCGGTGCAGGCCGGCCTCCCGGTGACCGCCCGTATCGGACAAGCGGTCCTTGTTGCGGGTACGCAGGCACCGGCGTCGTGGCGCGTCATCCAGCGGCTGTCGCTCGGCGCCGCGGTCAGCAGCGCCAGAACCTGAGCCTGAAGGGCCCGGCACGCTGACCGTTGATGACCGATCCCCGGCCGCGTGCCACGTATCGCTGCGGAAACCAGGCCAGAGAGCGCTGCTGTTCACACCGCCGGAGCGGTGAACCAGCAGCAGCGAGCATCCCAAAAGCCACCCCAGACCCGTACCCGCCTGCACGGCTCGGTTGACTCTCCCCAGGCCAGGCGCCAACGCCTCGTCGTGCCGGCCGACTACGACGCCGGCGGGTCCCTGCACCCCAGGCGCACGCCCGGACGGCGGCGCTGCCCGGCAGAGCAGGCTCGCGTGGTCCAGACCTGAAGCCTGCCCGGGCGCCGAGCTTCTGCTGGAACCTGGCGGTGACGCGGCTCAGCCGCCGGTCTAATCGCCGTCCAAGGTCAGGGACGCGGCGGCGTCGAGGGCGAGCTCGAACATGAGCTCCCGGACGGTCCCGGCGTTGACCCAGTCCCGTCCGTCCCAGGCGTCGTCGGCCAAGGTGTCCCCGGCATACAGCAGTTGCGCGACCTGCACCTGTCGGAACCTGCCGACCGCGAAGAAGGCCGCCGCTTCCATCTCTACGGTCAGGCAGCCCTCGGCGGCCCTGCGGCGCGCGAGCTGGGCTGTCTCCCGGAAGATCGCGTCGGTGGTCCATGTCCCGCCCACCAGGAACGGCACGCCCCGCTGGCGCAGCGCCGCGACCAGCGCCGCCGTCGCCCCTGGGTCCGGGGCCACGGTCCGGGACGGTGCCATGTAGTGGTAGGACGTCCCCTCGTCCCGGATTGCGCGGTCGACCACAACCGCGTGTCCCAGGGTCAACTCCGGGACCAGGGACCCCGCGCCCCCGACGGAGATGAACGACCGGCAGCCCATGGCGACTGCCTCTTCCATGGAGCTGACGGCGGCGGGGGCGCCCAGCCCCGGGTAGAAGAAGGCGACCCGCTCCCCGAGGCGCTCCGTCTCATACATCGGACGGCCCCGGTAGACGTTGGTCATGGTGGCGTGCTGGTTGTCGCCGAACTTGTCGATGACCTCCTGGAAGAAGCACATGACGGCTCGCCGCGGAGCGCGGGTAGGCGCGAACAGCCGGGTCGGTTCGAGCAGGCCGTCAGCTTGCAGGTCGTGCTCGAACAGGGGCAAGTCCACTGCGCCAGTATCGGCGTCCGCGGTCGCGGCCAGCCCGCAGGTCACCGGCCACGCACTCCATCCCGTCTCCTGAGGATCGGAGCCCAGCGCGTCGGGGGGCTGCTCAGCTCGGTACAGCGCCACAGCCGCTTGGCCCAGACCAGCACCACCGGGACGGCCGGCGGCTGGCACGCGCCGGGAGGTCACAGTCAGAGGGGCGGGATGTCAACCTCGCTTTCCCTGTGCGCCTTGAGCCTGGAATCTGTCCACGCTTTGACCAAGCACGCTGCCCTTGTGATCGGCTCCCACTCCCGGGCGCACGTTCAATCTTGACGCCATGAGCGACTCCCGCGACTTCTCCTATGACGACGGTATCGCCGTGGCCAGGGCCTGCATCGCCGAGATCGTGCGCTCGCTCGGCGGCGAGGTGCAGAGCGCCTACCTGCTGGGCAGCCTCGCGCACGGCGGCTTCGCCCCTGCCGCGAGCAACATCGACGTGTGCTTCGTTGTGCGAGACGTCGCGACCGGTCCGGCCTTCACGGCGCTGATGCAACAGGCGCGGGCGAGCCCTGACCCGCTGCGCCGGCGCCTGTCTCTGTTCTGGGTGAGTGAGCAGGCCCTACGGAACGGCCGCCCGGATGGTCGACTGCCTGCCATCGATCACGCGGACCTGGTCGCCCACGGCTCGCTCGCGTACGGGCGGGAGGTCCGGGCCGACCTGCGGTCGCCGACCCACGCAGAGCTCGTCAACGGTACGGCCCGCTTCGTCCTCGACAAGTGGGGCGACGACGGGTCGTGGCCCGGGTCTTTGCACCGCCCGCAGGAGCTGCTCAGGCAGGGCGTCCGGGACGCGACCAAGATCGTGCTGTTTCCGGTGCGATTCCTGTGGACAGTCCTTGAGGGCGCGTTCGGTCCGGTCGATGAGGCGGTCGCCTGGTACAGCGCCTGGCCAGATAGAGTCGAGGACGGCGGCCGACTCGCGCAGCGGGCCCTGAGGTGGCGACATACCGGGTACCTCGACGACGGTGACGAGGCCGATGTCGCCGCGGCGAGAGGGGGGCTGGTGCCGCTGTGGCTGCAGCTGCTTACAGCGTTGCCGCCAGACCCGCGCCTGACCGCGCTCGCCGCTGCTGTCCAGCACCCGGGGTAAACCCCTCGCCGCGCCGTCCAGCTGCGGGGGCGAAGTGGCCGCCCACACGCCCACAAGCGTGACGAGGCGGCGTTACCCTCGCACGGTGCTTCGTCACGCCAGCGGCCGAAGGGTGCGACTCAGGCGGTCCGACCCGGCGACTTTGCTGTTCACGTCCTCGTGCCCTTCGCCCTCATCTGGTCAGGCGGACCGCTATGGGCCGCGGGCAGCGTCGGCGCGGCGTCGGCGGCCATCGGCTTGTGGCGAAGTTAGGCGGCGCCACTGGCTTCGGAAGCCGGACTCCAAGAGAGTGTGCTGATGGAACTCGTGGTTGTGTTCGGACCAATTGCGGTCGGAAAGATGACGGTGGGTCGGGAGATCTGCGAGCTGACCGGTTTCAAGCTGCTCCACAACCACATGACGATCGAACCCCTTTTGGAGATCTTCCCGTACGGTTCGCCGCCCTTTGGTCGCCTGGTTTCCGAGTTCCGAAGGCGAATCCTGGAAGAGGCGGCCGAGTCGGTGCTCAGCGGCCTTGTTTTCACCTACGTGTGGGCGCTCGACCTCGACGAGGACACCACGGTCATTGCTTCCTACGTCGATCTTGTTCGTTCGCGTGGCGGGTCGGTGCGGTTCGTGGAGCTGCTGGCCGCACAGTCCGAGCGTCTTGAACGTAACGGCAGCGCGTTGCGGCTCGATCACAAGCGCAGCAAGCGGGACCTCGCATTCTCGCGCAGCGACCTGCTCAAGAGCGACGAGACGTATGTGCTGAACACCGGGGCCTCCGCTCGCAATCGCGCCGACGAGCTGTTGGACGAGCACGACTACATGCGCATTGACAACACCGACCTCGAACCAGGCGAGGTCGCGCTACAGGTTGTCGAGAAGTTCGGACTCCCGACCGTCTAGGTGCTTCCCGATCGACAGTGGCTATGTGCCGCTTCCGAGTGGTGAGGACGCGACGTACCGAACTACTACTGCCCGCCGGCCAACCCGGACGGTGACTTCGACGACATCGACCCCGTGACGGCGGCAGCTGACGTCGCCGCGTACCAGGCCGAGGTGGTCACCACCCGCGCCCGCGCCGTGGCGTGGACCGACCTCGCAGTACCCGGTCGCGGACTGCGCAACGGCCAGCACGTCAATCTACGTTGGATCCTCATTCATCTCATCGAGGAGTACGCCCGCCACCTTGGCCACATGGACCTTCTCCACGGGGCGATCGACGCCGTACCGGCTACTGACGTCTCGTCCCGCTGCCTCGGCTGGCTTCGATCTCGGGCCCTCAAGCCCGTCGCGAGGGGACCTGAAGCAGTACCTCGCTGCCAACCGGCGCGAAGCCCAGGGCGAGGAACGTGCGCAGCGACCGCGTGTTGCCCGGCGACACAGCCGCGAACACCGGCCCGCTCTCGCCCACGAGCGCGTCGCGGACGAGCGAGCGCCCCTCGCCCGTCCCGAGCCGTAGTGCCTGGACGCTGAGCTCGCGGCGGCCGGCAAGACCGGTCGCGAAGGTCATCAGGCCGCGCTCGTCGCCTCGCACAACAACGTCGCGCCGGACCGACCGTGCATGCCGGACGCGAGGGTGGTCGTCGAGGTCGTGACGCACGGGCAGCACGGGCCGGCCGCCGGCGCCCTCCCGCACAAGCGTCGCGTCAAGGACGCCAACGGTGCCGCCGCGCGCGAGCGCCAGCAGCGTGCCCGGGTCGGTCGCGCCACCGTAGGCGTCGGCCACGGCACGCACCGCCTCGTCCTCGGGCAGGGCTGTGCACACATACGCCCGCGCCGTGAGGCACACAACGGCCTCAAGGCCGGGGACCAGCGGAGGCAGAACCACGACGGCGCCGTCGTCCGGCGGGAAGCGGCCGGCCGCGGCCTCGAGCAGGACGGGCAGCAGCGGATGCACCGGTGCAGCCTGCCCCACGCGTTCGGACGGCCGGTGCCGTTTCGTCGTATCGCCGCGCCGTCGGCCCGCCGGCCGCGCGACCGCCGCAGGAGCCGCGGCTCCCGGTGGACGGGCCGGAGGTCTGCGTGCCCTGCCGCCGGCGTAGCGGTCAGCCGTTTCAGCCCCCGGCGTGGCAGTCAGCGCTCCACCGCTACGTCGTCTCGTTGAGCGTTCCTCTAGCCAGGAGAGAACTAGAGGCCGCCGGCGACCCGGATGGTGGCGCCAGTGACATAAGAGGACTGGGACCCGAGCAGCCAGGCGATGGCTGGAGCGATCTCATCGGGCTCGCCGGCTCGGCCCATCGGTATGCGAGGCAGGACGCGCTGGAGGCGGTCAGGATCTCCGGCGGCGGCGTGGATGGCGGTGCGCACCATCCCAGGCGCCACCGCGTTGACCCGGATTCCCTGGTCGGCCAGCTCCTTGGCCAATCCCACGGTCAGAGCCTCGACGCCGGCCTTGGCGGCGGCGTAGTGCACGTATTCGTGCGGTGAGCCGAGTGTGGCGGCGGCGGAGGACACGTTGACGATGGCGCCGCCGGGTCCGCCCCGGGTCGTGGACATCACCTGGGCGGCGTGCCGGGCGCATAGCAACGCGCCGACCAGGTTGACCTCGACCACCCGGCGGATCACTGCGACCGGGGTGTCGGCCAGGTCGCCGATGTGGGCGGTCAGCCCGGCGTTGTTCACCAAGCCGGTCACCTCGCCCAGCTTGGCCGCGGCGTCGAAGAGCTCCGTCACGGCATCCTCATCGGCGACCTCAGCAGGTACCGCGAGGGCCCGGACGCCGGCCGCGCGGGCGGCGGCAGTGACCTGCTCGGCGGAAACTGCATCGCCCAGGTACCCGACGACGAGGTCGTGCCCGCGCCTGGCCAGATGAAGTGCGGTGGCTGCTCCAATGCCGCGGCCGCCACCAGTGATGACGGTCAGCGGTCGAGGGGGAGCTGGCATGCAGTCATCCTGCCGCACAGCCTCGGGCCGACAGCGACCCACAAAGAACACCGACGCCTCGGGAACGCGGCCCTGGGATGCCGATCGCCGGTCGGCTGGCGGGACGGAGGGGAGTGCTTGCGCTGGAGTCGCTCGACGGCGCTGTTGCGGGCGAGGAGGACGTCGCCGTCGGACAACGCCCAGTGGCAACGGCCGGCGCGCGTCAGTTCGGCACTGAGCACGTCGCAGTCGCGCGTCTCCGGGTGGCCGGGGGAGTCGACGTGCGGCACGACTGGACGGTCCAGTACGCCGAGGCCGTCGTAGATCGGGTCGTGCACTGCCGTGACGTCGTCCACCCGCTCCAGCCCGTGCAGGTCCGGTGCAAGGACGCACACCCCGGCGCTGTACCCCGCGTAGACGATGGCATCGCGCTCAAGCAGGTCGACGACGATCGCGTCCGCGCCGCTGTCGGCTAGGGCGCGCCGCAACACGAAGACGTTCCCACCGCGAACCCAGATGACATCCGCTTCCGGCAACCGCTTCGTTGCCGCAAGGCCGTCACGGAGATCGATCTCGGTGACAAGGAAGCCAAGGGACGCCAGCTCGGTGACCTCCCGGTCCACGCCAGCCCAGCGAACCTGCTCGAGCGAGCCGTCCAGCGCGTTGGCGACGAGCGCGAGCCGACGCCCGTGCCCAGCCAGTTCGAACAGTCGCTGTGGATGATCACCCAGGCGGAAGGATGACAGGTACAAGCGCACGAGGAGAGAGTGCTACCAGAGGCCCGAACGCGCCCCGCTGACCGATCGTCGGTGGACCGCGGTCCTGGCACAGTCGTGGTCATGCCGGAGACCGACTACCTGACCGTCACGCGGGCGGCGTACGACACCGTCGCTCCCGACTACGCCCGTTTGTTCGCCGACGCGCTGGACCGCATGCCGTGGGACCGGGCGGCGCTCGCCACGTTCGTCGAGCTGGTGTCGCGGGACCGGCTGGGACCGGTCGCCGACGTCGGGTGCGGGCCCGGCCAGCTCGAACAGCAGCTGCACGCCGCTGGCCTGCCCGTACACGCCCGCGTCGTGCGGGCCCCCGACGACCCGGAGACCGTGCCGCAGGCGTACCTGCTAGCCCGCAAGCGCTCGGCCGCCCCTTCCTGACCGCCCTTAAGCGGTCGGCGGCGTCGGCAACGCGCTGCCTGGGGATCGACTACCGGACAGACGTTCGGCGGTGCGGCAGGATGGCTGACGTGCCGGATCTCGCCGGCCCGGCCGTACCCGCCGGGAGGCTGCGCGACCAGACCCAGCCCACCCTGTTCGTCGACGAGCTAACGCTGCGACCGTGGCAAGCAGCAGACGCATCGGCCGTCGTGCGGGCCTACCAGGACCCCGACATCCAGCGGTGGCACGTGCGGACCATGAGTGAGCGTGAGGCCGCGGAGTGGGTCGCGTCCTGGCCGCGGAAGTGGGCAGACGAAACCGGCGCAGGCTGGGCGGTGTGCGACGACGAGGGGTTGCTGGCCCGGATGGGTCTGCGCGCGTTGTCCCTGGCTGAGGGCGTGGGCGAGGTCGCGTACTGGGTGCTGCCGGAGGCGCGGGGGCGGAGCGTCGCGCCTCGCGCCCTGCGGGTTGTTAGCGCGTGGCTGTTCGTCCACGCGGGGCTACACCGGATCGAACTGGCGCACTCGACGCTCAACACCGGGTCCTGCCGAGTAGCGATCAAGGCGGGCTACGCGCTGGAGGGAACCAAGCGGCAGCAAGCACTGCACCAGGACGGCTGGCACGACATGCACCTCCACGCTCGTGTGCAAGGTGCCACCACATCAGGTGGTTCTGTTTGATGATCCTCAGCGGCGCCAAGATCCACTCATCGAGCGATCGGGTCCTTGGATGCCGGAGTTAGCATCTGAGGGGTCGCACCGAGGTCCGCCTCGTAGTGGACGAGTTCTGGTCCGAGACCGTCTGTGCTGACGCGGCCGGTGCGCACAAAGCCGCGGGATTGGAACAAACGCTGGCCTCGGTCGTTCTGCGCGCTAGCCCACAAGCTGGCCCGGTCGTGGCCAGTCGCCCGCGCTACACCCAGCAGATGATCGAGGAGCCGGCTACCCACGCCTTTGCCTTGTTCCTCTGGGAGTACGCAGATGCCCGTCAGGTGAGTCAGTCCAGGAATCACGTCCCCTCCGCCATCCTCTGCTCGCCCGGGAACGGCCAAGCCCATCGCGGTCAAGGCGGCTTCCGGCCCTTGGGCTACCGCCAGGTATGCCCCCGGGAGTCTTGCCCAGTACCTCAGTCGAGCCGGATGTTCGGGGGCCTGCCGCGTGCCGTTGGCCGCGATCCACACCTCGACAGCCGCGTCGATCTCGATAAGTGTCGCCCGTCGATAGCTCGCCACAGTTCCCTCAGCGTAGGGATCGGCTCTGGAGGCATTCGGCTCGCCGCCCGGCGCTACCGGGTGTGCGTAGGACGATCCCCAACCGGTCGGGGGAACGCTCGTTAGCGGACGGCGACCACGGCACCGACAAGCCCTACAGGTAACCCGGCCATGCGTGCTCAGTTGGGGTTTCGCGGGTGCAGGACCAGCGGCGCACGACGCGTGAGATCGTGTGACGCGACGACGAGGAGGCAGATGGTCGGGGAACTGGTCGATCCGTACCGCAGCGAGCCGCCGTACGGCCTCGCGGAGCGCCCGATGCTCGAGGCGTGGCTGGAGTTCCACCGGGCGACCCTGCAGCTCAAGTGCCGGGGGCTTGACGCGGAGCAACTCGCCGCCCGTCCAGTGCCGACCTCGGCGCTGTCGCTGCACGGCCTGGTACGCCACCTGGCAGACGTGGAGCGCGGCTGGTTCACCCGGACGCTGCTGCGCGCTCCGGACACCCCTCCGCTGTTCTACGACCCCGCCGTGGAGGACAGCGGGATGGTGCCCCTCGACGGCGCCGACCACACCGCCGACCTCACCGTCTGGCAGGAGGAGTGCGCGCGCAGCCGGCAGCACGCCGCCCGGTTCGACCTCGACGACGCCGGCCTGCGTGACGGCCAGGAGTGCTCGCTGCGCTGGATCTACACCCATATGGTCGAGGAGTACGCCCGGCACAACGGCCATGCGGACCTCCTCCGCGAGCTCGTCGACGGGGCCGTCGGTTGGTGACGGTGCGCGCCGCGACCGCCGACGGCGACGCGCGGGCCTGCGCCGCGGTCTACGCGCCGTACGTCACCGACACCGCGGTGACCTTCGAGAGCCAGCCGCCGACGGCCGCCGAGATGGCCGAGCGGATCGCGGCGGCCGCCCACCGGCACGCGTGGCTCGTCCTGGAGGACAACGGGAGGGTCGTCGGCTTCGCATACGCCGGCCCGTACAAGCTGCGGCCGGCCTACCGCTGGGCCTGCGAGGTCAGCGTCTACCTGGAGCGCGGGCGGCGGCGCACCGGCGGTGGCCGGCTGCTGTACGAGGCGCTGCTCGCCCGGCTGGCCGAGGGCGGCTTCCGCACCGCCGTCGCCGGCATGACTCTGCCCAACGACGCGAGCGCCGGACTGCACCGCGCGCTCGGTTTCGAGGCGGTGGGGACCTACCGGCGCATCGGCTGGAAGCACGGGCGCTGGCACGATGTCGCCTGGGTGCAGCGTGCGCTCGGCGACGACGAGGACCCACCGGTCGAGCTGCGCTGAGGGTTGCCTCCGCGCGCCGCCGGATGAGGCCGATAGACAGTGAGCCCCGGCTTCGCCGCCTGGTTGACGGCGACGAGGCGGTGCCGCCCGCGGCGCACGAGGAGCTCGTGGTCGAGGACTTCCCATTCCTACTCGACCACGACCCAGACCAGCAGTCGGGCACCGGTGCGCGTTGCCGTATGCCGATCGGCTACCGGACAAGTAGCCGACCGAGCTGAGGGACGTCTGGGGTCCTCATGGCCGGTTACGGTCAGGCGGTGGCCACCGTGCAGCTGCGACCGATCCGGGCGGATGATCTGGCGGCCCTTGGTGTCCGTCCCCAAGAGGACGACCCGTTCGGGTTCTTCGGCTACCGGGCGGTGAACGGCTTGGAGCGGCGGTTCGCCGTTGATGGGCTGATCAGTGATGACGCCGGCGGGCTCGCCGTCCTTACGCCGGACGGCACGCTGCTGGGCAGTGTGGATTGGTTTGCCGTGCGTCATGGGCCCTCCAGCACGGCCCGGGCGTTGAACATCGGAATCTTTCTCCTGCCCGAGCACCGTGGCCGCGGCTACGGTGCGGCCGCACACGCCGTCTTCGCCGACTACCTGTTCGCCAACACGCTGGTCGAGCGCCTCGAAGCGGGCACAGACGTGGACAACATCGCCGAGCAGCGGGCGCTCGAGCGGGCCGGGTTTCACCGTGAGGGGATCGCACGACACGCTCAGTTCAGGGCTGGGGCGTGGCACGATCTCGTCACCTACAGCAGGCTGCGAGCCGACCCAGTCGCGTAACGGGCAAGCACCGCACGACGGCCGACTGCCGGGAGCTGCTGGCGCGCTTCGAGGTCGATACCTCTCCGCGGGCCTGCAGAATCACCAAATGGTCGCCGTAGTCCTGGACCGCGTCCCGCTGACTTGCAGCAGAAGGTCGGTCCCGGTAGGACAGCGAAGTCAGCTCCAGGACACTGGACTGCAGGCAGACCAGATGTCCTTCGCACGCCATGTCGGTCAGGGACGG
>JAABUY010006187.1_pt1 | contig 11783 bp, 13 predicted proteins | sample 5560271 | NCBI WGS metagenome assembly JAABUY01 (sample SAMN10711886, study PRJNA513374) | rock metagenome | isolation source: Antarctica rocks | place: Antarctica: Victoria Land, University Valley
CGACGGTGACGGCAAGGCCGACATCATGAACCCCTTCGACGCCGTGCCCTCCGCCGCGCTGTACCTGTGCCGGGCCGGGGCCGGGCAGGGCGGCCAGGCGCTGTACGACGCGATCTTCAGCTATAACCATGCGGACTGGTATGTCCGGTTAGTGCTCGGCCTCGCTGAGCAGTACAAATAGCCCCTGACCTGCGACGATTCGAAGATGATCACCACAGTGATCGAGGACTGACACGAGTCATCCACAGTGGGTTCGTACCCCGGTGGGGTGAGGGTGTGCGAACCACGTTGAATGGTTCAGGCGGTTGAGCGCGGTGCCCTATTTGCGTGTTCAGCATCTCCTCTATGTTGGTTATCTTTGTCGTAAAGCCTGTTAGAGTCACGTCTCTAAAACATGAGGAGTGGCATGGCGACGTCGAAGGCACCTGTGGTGGTGTCCTCAGCGATGCGACGGCTGGGTGAGGACCTGGCCACCTGGCGCAAGCTCAGAGGGTTGACCGCCGCGGAGGTGGCTGACCGGGCCGGGGTGACGCGCCAGACCGTGGCTCGACTGGAGTCCGGACACGACGTCGGGACGGGAACGCTGCTGAGGGTTGCCCGGGCGCTCGGGGTGATGGACTCGCTCGCCTCAGCCCTAGACCCGTACGCGACCGACGTCGGACGGCTCCGCGCGGAGGAAGTTCTGCCGCAGCGGGTGCGGTCGCGAAAGGTACCCTGATGGCGGATCCGATTGAGGTCCACAGCTGCAGCGGAGCGAGCGCCGAGGCTGGCACGATCCTGGCTGGATCGCTCTGGACTCATCGACGGCGCAACACCGAGAGCGCGAGCTACGCCTACGCCGAGACCTACCTAAGCAGCCCGAGCGCCTACGCGCTCGATCCAGGGCTGGCCTTGCGCACCGGGATCCAGCAGACCCGGAACGGGCAGGCGCTATTTGCCGCCTTCTCCGACAGCGCCCCTGACCGGTGGGGCCGCAACCTCATCAAGCGGCTGGAGACCAAGCGCGCCCAACAAGCGGGCACCGCGGTCCGCTCCCTGAGCGAGATCGACTTCCTGCTCGGAGTTCGTGATGACCTGCGGCAAGGGGCCCTGCGCTTCCGCGCCCCCGGCGGCGGACCGTTCCTGGCGGAAGACGACCTCGGAGTGCCAGCCCTGACTGAGCTTCCAGCCCTGCTCGACCTCGCGGCCCGGGCCGAAGCAGACGACGCCGGCTACGACGAACTCCGGCGCTTGGTCCGGGACGGCAGCTCCCTCGGTGGCGCCCGACCCAAGGCGCACGTCCTGGACGCAGGCGGCAACGTGGCCATCGCGAAGTTCCCCAGCGCCGGCTCCGACACCTGGAACGTGATGGCCTGGGAGAAGGTGGCCTTGGACCTCGCGCGCGGAGCCGGCATCAGGGTGCCGGACTCGACCTTGCTGAGGATCGGCGGGCGCAGCGTGCTGGTCGTCGACCGGTTCGACCGGCGAGGCGATGTCCGCGTCGGCTACGTCAGCGCCTTGACGATGCTTGAAGCAGCAGACGGCGAGCAGCGAAGCTACCTCGACATCGCCGCGATCATCGAGCAGCACTCGACCGAGAGCTCCGCTGAGCTTCGCGAGCTCTGGCGACGGATCGCGTTCTCCGTGCTGATCTCCAACACCGACGACCACCTCCGCAACCACGGCTTCCTTCACGCCGGCGGGGACGCCTGGGCTCTGTCGCCCGCCTTTGACCTGAACCCCAACCCTGCGCCCGGGACGACGTACCTCAGCACCGCCATCGATGAGCACAACGCCACGGCGACCCTCGACATCGTGCGGGCAGTCGCCGGCTACTTCCGGCTCGACGCGAAGGCCGTCGACAGTGAGCTCGTCCGCGTCCTCACCGCGGTAGGTCAATGGAGAAAGATCGCGCGCAAGCACGGCCTGTCAGAACGTGAGTGCGAGGACATGGCTCCCGCTTTCAGGCGTGCCGACAGCGCAGGTGACGGCTGAGATCCCGGCATGGACGTCCGGCTGTATGGGGCGAGCCCGGGCGGGGGCCTACGCTTCGCCGAGTTCGGTCCCGGTTATGGTCAAGCAGATCTTGCGCAAGTGGTCACGGTGGCGTCCCGGCCGGTCTGCCGCTTGGAAGACCCCGATCGCCACGGTGCGACGGCCTGTGCGTTACGGCCCCGAAGCTACGGCGTTCAGAGATGGCGTCCCTCACCTCGACCTGGCTGCGGAAGTGTGCGTAGAAGGGGGCGGGGTCGCAGGGGAAGGTCGGCCACCGGCCGTAGCGGGCAAGCCGGGTCAATCGAACCTCGGGCGTGTCGTGCATGGCCTTGGTCTTCGCGCGGCCGTCGAAGTGTCGATCCCGCAGCTTCTTGCGGGCCTTCGCCACCAACGCCTTGTCAGCAAGCAGGTCCGCGGTGAACAGGTCTGCGGGGGTGAGCCCGGCCGCGACGAGCCGATCGTGTAGGTCCTGCAGGTGGGAGAGCTTGGCCTCAAAGGTGGAGCGGGCCGTGGGCCCCGGCGTGAGCTCGGCGACGAGAACCTGTTCCAGTGCCGCGAGATCTCCGTCATGGTCCAGGACTGCCACGAGGCAGAACCACACGTCCCAGTGCGACCAGGGCTGTCCCCGTACCTCGCCGTGCAGTTCCGGTCCGAAGACGTGAGTGGCTCGGGGGCTGCTCATGACCGGTCCCTTCATCGCCTTGGCCGCGATCCTGGCAGGTGAGATCGCCCGAGCGGAGCAGCGTTGATCGTCCTTCATGGCTGGTGGTCGCTCGAGCGTGACCCCCGCGGCGAGCTGATCGTGTGGGCCGAGGACTCCGAGGGGCCGGCGCAGCCACCTGTGCGGCGAGGTCGTCGTCCGGTGACGCAGGTGCACCCCTTCGCCGTCTCGGCGTTGGCGCTGGCCGCCGCGACGGCGCCCGGGGGTACCCCGGGTACCGCTGTCCTCACCTTGCTCACGCAGGGTCGGGGTCCGGCTGCCTCTACCGAGGTGCGCCGGACTCACGTCGGCTTGCAACCCGCGGAGTCCGTCGAGGTCCTGCCCGCGGGGCGGTGGGAGATCGCGACCCTGGCGCTGGACTCCCAGGCCGCACTGGGCTTCCTGCTGGGGCTCGGCGAGGAGCGCGACGGCGACCGCGAGCAGCCGGTCGCTGGTGCTGATCTGCGGATGCTGCACGCGCTTGCTCGGTTCGCCGTTGACCTGGTCGGCCGCGGCCGGGTGCTTCCGGCCGTGCGGGGTGCGGGCGACGGCCGCGCGATGGCGGTGTGGACGGCGGTGGTGACCGGGGCCGACGCAGTCTGGCTGCGCACGGTGGCGACGGGGCTGCCGGGCTCGATCACGGCGGCGCTCCCGGCCGTTGCTGACCGAGGTGCGGTCGCGCTGCAGGCGCTGGCCGCTGCGACGGATGCGCTGGTGGACGCAGCGGTGCGCTCGCGGTTTCGTCCGGTCCCGCGACGGCGGGGAGCGGCGTCGTTCCGTTCCGCGCTGACGGGTTCCGACGCGTACTTCGCCACCTCCCCGGTCGCCTTGGCCGCATTGGACGAGGCCTTGGGTGACTGGCAGCGGGAGATCGCAGCGGGGGGTGCGGTACGGGCCTGCTTCCGGCTCGTCGAACCAGACGAAACCGCGGACGAGGAAGCGGCAACCTGGCGAGTGGACGCTTGGACGGGCCAGGGGCGGCTGCGGGCTGTCAGGTGGGGCCGGCCGCCGCGGCGGCCCGCAGGGCAGCCTCCAGCGCCGCTGGTGAGTCCGGCGGACGGCCGGTCCGGACCGACAGGTTCGGGTTGACGGAGATGGAGCGACCCGTCGGGTGCCGCGGATGCGGCCTGGGCGGCGTCGGACTTCCTGGCCGCAGCAGGCCGGGTCGTTGAGGGACGCAAGGGCGGTCCGCTGACTGAGGCCGCGCAGACCTACGACCAGGCCGCCCGGGAGCTGCATGGCAAGGTGCCGGCGCCGACGGCGGCCGGGACCGGCCTGCGCGCCGGCGGACGGCTGCTGTTGTCCGCGCACGTGGCTCAGCCCAGTGAGACCAAGCAGCTGCTGGCGCTGATGGCGCAGCTGTCGGCGCTCACCGACACGGTGACTCGGCTCAAGGAGGCCCAGGACCGCGCCGGGCAGGCCGGTGCGGCCCGGCAGGCGGCCCAGGCGCTGCGGGCTGTTACGGCCCGCTACGCCGGTCCTGGCGTGCCGCTGGTCGGCGCTGCGACGCCGGTGCCGGCCTCAAGCGGTCTGGGTACCCGGGCTGCTGAGCTGGCCCGGCCGTACGGGCCGAGACCGGACCACCCGGGCCAGGCGCCGTCGGGCACAGGAGGTCATCGCTGGTAGCCCTGGCCACCACCAGCGCGACGGTCGGCGCGACTGCAACCTGGCGACACCGCTCACGGACTCATCGAACGCGCTGACCGAGCGCTCTGTCAGCAGCGCGCTACATGCCAGCTTCCCCTGAGAGTCGGCTGCCCTGACCCGTGGCGTCGACACCGATGTCGCTGACCCACTGGACGTGGTCCGCGTGTACCCCGGCTGAGGTCGGCCGGACTCATCGCGCAGCAGGACTCTTATTCGGGGCGCTTGCGAGGCCACCCTGACCTCCATCGACGCGTGGGCGTTCGTCGCCGCGCCTGCACCGTGGGCGTGGCCTACTGGGCCCATAGGTCGGGGCCGAAGACTTCGTAGCGGATGTGGTCGGCGGGGATGCCTCGGTTGAGTAGGGCGCTGCGGACTTGGCGCATGAAGGGCAGGGGTCCGCAGGTGAAGACGTGGACGTCCTGGGGGAGCAGCACGTCGGTGAGGTCCATGAGGCCGGTCCGGGAGCGGTGGTCGTCGACGTCGACGGTCTCGTACCAGGTGTAGTGGGTGAAGTCGTCGATCTGCCGCCCGGCGTGCAGCACCGTCTCTCGCAGGGCGTGGTCGCTGGCCGTTCGGTCGGCGTGAGCGACGATCACTGGCCGCTGAGGTTGGGTGCGTGCGATGTGTTCCACGATGGGGAGCACGGTCGTGATGCCGGCACCTGCGGTGGCGAGCAGCAGTGGTGAATTTGAGGACGGCACGACGAGGTCCCCGGCTGGGGCGCTGACGTCGACGAGGTCCCCGGCGAGGACATGATCGTGCAGATAGGAAGAGACCCGACCGTCCGGTGCTCCGCCCGTCCCGAGAACCTTGCGGACCGTCACCTGTAGGCGGGTACCCACTGCGGTGGAGGACACGGTGTACTGCCGGGGCTGCCGGTCACCGCCGGGCAGGTCGACGAACAGCGAGACGTACTGACCTGGCTCGATGGCGGGGACCGGCGCGCCGTCGGCCGGTTCGAGTACGAGAGAGACAACATTGTCGGTCTCCTCGATGCGACGTGCAACCCGGAAGGGCCGGTGGGTGTGCTCGGGTCGACCCCCGCGCGAGCGTAGAGCCGGGCCTCCTCGGCAATGAGCTGTGTGGCGAACAGCCAGTACACCTCGCTCCACGCGTCCGCGACCTCGGGGGTGACGGCGGCCCCAAGAACTTCACCGACCGCAGCGAGCAGGTGGTGTCCGACGATCGTGTACTGCTCAGGCCGGATGCCTAAGGAGATGTGTTTGTGGGCGATGCGGGTCATGACGTGGCCGAAGGAGGGTGCGGAGGGGTCGATGAGTTGAACGGCGTAGGCGACCACGGAGGCGGCAAGAGCACGGCTTTGCTCACCGGTCGCCTGGTTGGCGAGGTTGAAGACACGGAGCAGCTCCGGGCGCTCGGCGAACATGCGTGGGTAGAAGCGGGCGGTGATCTGCTCGGCGTGCTCGGCGACAAGACCGGCGGTCGCAGCGATGACGGCTTCGGAGCTGGGGGAAAGCAGATCGGTGGCGGCGGGGCGGGCGGGCGCGGTCAGGGTCATGGTCGGGTCCTTGGGTCTGTGGTGGCGTGCGGGTAACCGTCGTCGCCGAGGCGGTGCCAGCAGCGCGGCGTGTGCCGCAGATGGAGCGGGCTGGGTCAGCTGGTCACGACGGTGGACCCGTACAGGTGTGTCGGAAGGCTCGGCAGGGCGCGTCCTGTGCCCCGCCTCATTGCCCAGTGCCGAAATTGAATTGGGCGTGCTCGCCGGTCATGGTGACGTCGAGGGTGTACCGATGTCCGTTGATCATGTGGGCGTTGTTGCCAGAGTGCATGTCCCCGACGCCGCTGTGCACCCCCTGCATGACCGCTACGGGCAGGTGCTGTGCGGTGTCGTGTGCCGATCGAGCGATCAGGATCAGGTCCGGGGAGGCGTGCTGGATGACCTTGCCGCTGGTCCGGTTGCAGCTGTGTACTTCGACGTGGCGGTAGTAGCCCGGGTCGACGAGGCCGGGTCCCGGCATGGTAGGGCCCGTCGGTCCGAGAGTTATGCATGCCGGAGCCGGCACCGCCCATCGGCATTCCGGGTACGTCGGTTATGTGTCCGCCGAGCATCATCTCGCCGCTCGTCGGGTGGCGGGCGTCGACCTGTGCCTTGGTGTAGGTGGCTTCCAACTCGCCGGCGGCCGCCGTGAACTCATAGCTGGCTGTCCTGGCCAGGCTGCTCCTGATCGGACCGGTTCCGCAGTCGCTGGACGTAGCGTCTGCGGCCGCTGTCGATGGTGCGGCTTGCCCGCAGGCAGCCAGACCGCCCACTGCCATCGCGGTTGCGATCAGCGTCAGCTTGCGCATCGCACCTCCTGCCTCAACTGCCTGAACATGACCTGGTCGATGTTCGTCGATAGAGCGGAGCTGCAGTAGGGGCTTAGGACCCAACTAGCGGCCACGACTAGCCGCCCAACGCGCTGTGAGGCTGGCCTCAGCTCCCCTCGTCCCTGGCCGGGCCAGGTCTGTGTCCCCTTGGGTGCTCTTCTCGGTGGTAGGTGGCGCACCGCTCAGCCGGGGTGCTTACGGGTTGTCGGTGAGGTAGGGCTTCGGCGGCCGGGACGGCATCGGCGGTGGCGATCTACGTCATGCGGCAGCGCCCTCGCCGTCGTACCCACCCGCCTGATCCGCCGGGTCATGTGCCTGATCGGCTGACCGATGAGTCGGCTGGGGATCATCGCGAGAAGCGCAGGCCGACGCTGTCGATGAAGGTGAGGCGGTCAGGTCCTTGACCAGGTGGGCAGGGGGCGGCTGGCGGGCTAGGACGTGGATGGGCGCTGCGCGCAGCACCGGCGTGGTGTGCAGGTCCAGCTCGCCGCCGGCGGCCAACACCAGGTCAGGGATCGTGCTCCGCCAACTGGACCTGCAGGCCGGGGGCAGCAGGCGGAGCTACGCCCAGTTGTCCCCTGGCTCGGCGGTCGGCGTGGCTGCTGGTGTGGCAATGCCGGCGGGTAGCGGGCGGCGTTCGGGCAGCGCGATCGCGGCCCAGTGCACCTGCCTGCTGCGGCCCTCGCCGAAGGTGTGGTGTCGTCCGGCGCTGTGGGCACCGGCCAGGCGCGCGGCGCCCCTTCGGTCCGAGGCGGCCGGCGGGCTGGTGCTGTCCGGGCCGGTCAGCTCGACAAGCAGGTGGCCGGTGGTTGCGGAAAGCCGCAGGCTCCCGCCGCTCCCGGTGCCGGAGAGCGCGGCGGTGGCGCCGGTGACGCTGTCGAGGACTCGGCCGGTGTCGGTGACGCCGTGCCAGGGCAGCAGCAACTCGCTCAGCTCCTCGCGCTGCGGCGGGGGCAGCCCGCCGGCGACGCGGAGTTGACGGGCGCTGCAGGCGACGGTCCAGTGCACCGCTTCCAGGTGCCCGGGCCGGCTCTCCGCGGGGGCGGCGGCTGGGCCGGCGGTGACGACCTCGGCGGCGGGGGTGGGGGCGTGGGCGTGGGCGTCGGAGGGGTCGTGGTCGCTGTCCTCGCAGACGTCCTGCTCGAGCAGCGCCATACGGTCTTTGCGCCGGGGTGCTCGTTCACTCCCCAGCAACTGAGCAGACCGACGATGTCCAGCCCGCGGCCGCTCTCGCTGCCGGCAGCGGCTGATGCCCTGCCGGCGTCCCGGGTGGCGACCTGGGCGTTGCTGCGGGCTGACATCGCGGGGCAGCCCGGGTCGGGGTCGGTGACTTCGATGAGCAGCACGCCGTCAGGCGGGGAGCTCAGGCGGAGCGTGACAGTGCTGGCGCTGGTGTGCTTCAGGGCGTTGATGACCAGCTCGACGGCGATCAGCGTCGCGTCGTCCTTGCGGTCGGCATGCCCGTGGTCGCGCAGCTGGCTGTGGACGAAGGCTCGCGCGTGGCGCAGGCTGGTGCCCGTCGCGACCTGGAGCACCGCAGACCAGGGCTCGCTGGTGGCGCCGGGACCTTCTGCGTTGCCCTCGTGGCCGTCCCGGCTGTCTGGAGCAGCAAGTTGGTAGGTGCTGGGCAGCGCTGCCCCTGCGGCGGCCCGGGTGGCGGGTGCGTGCAGTCCGGGCTGAGGCGGCTGCAGGTGCAGCGCGTGCGTGCGTACGGCGAGTCGGTGGGCTGCTGCCCCGCGGACGACGGTCATCCGGTCTCCGGTTCTGTCAGGTGCCGCGAGGTGCCGGCACAGTCGGGGTCGAGGGCGCGGCGTCGGCGATGCCCGGCGTCGGAGTGCGAGGGCGCCCACGTACGGACCGCCGGGGTGCCGCCCGGGTCACAGACGTGGTCGTGGTCGTGGGTGCGCGCTGGAGCCGGGGCCTGGTCGCTGCCGGGTTCGTGGTCCATCCGTGCGACGTGCTTGCGGGCGTGCCCCACCGCGTCGGCCAGGCTGGTGAAGACGTGGTTCTGCGCCAGGACCGGCGCCAGTGTGCCGACGGCGGTGAGCAGCCGGGTGTGTTCGGGGCTGGCGCCCTTGAGCAGGACCGTGATGCCGCGCTCGGCGAGCTGGTCGACGATCTCGCCGAGGGCTCGGGCGCCGGTGGCGTCGAGCATCGCCATGTTGCTCAGCCGCAGGATGACGACCCGGACGTCGGTGGTTGCGGTCAGTAGGGCGAGGAAGCGGGCGGCGGCGGCGAAGAACAACGGCCCATCCAGGCGGTAGGTCAGGACGTGGGCGATGAGCAGGGCGTGCTCGGCGTCACTGTCGATGCCGTCGCTGCTGAGGGGCTCGACAGTGGCCTGCGCGGTCTTGGCCAGGTGCGCCAGCGTCAGGACCGTCGCGACGACGAGGCCTGCTTCCACTGCCTTGATGAGGTCGAACGCGACGGTGCCGATCGCGGTGAGGCTGAACACGAGGATGTCGGTGCGGGTGGAGTGCAGCACGGCGTGGACGTTGTGCCGCTCGACCATCCGGTAGGCCGTGACCAGCAGGATGCCGGCGAGGGCGACGAGCGGGATCCGTCCGACCAGCCCGGAGGCGGCGTAGATGATTCCGGCGAGGACGAGGGCGTGGGTGAGCGCGGCGAGGCGGGTGTGCGCGCCGGCGCGGGCGTTGACGGCGGTGCGGGCGATCGCGCCGGTTGCGGGCATGCCGCCGCACAGCCCGGCGGCGATGTTGGCCAGGCCCTGGCCGAACAGCTCCCGGTCGGGGTCGTGCCTGGGGGTGTCGGCCATCCCGTCGGCGACCCTGGCCGACAGCAGGCTCTCCAGCGCGGCCAGGAACGCGACGATCACCGCCGACATCAGCAGGCTGCCCGCGTTGCTGAGGTCGGGCAGCGCCGGGACGGGCAGCGCAGACGGCAGCGCCCCGATCCGGGCCACCTTCAGGTGCGCGGCCCCGGCGACGACGGTGACGGCGAGGACGGCGAGGAGGCTCGCCGGCAGGGAGCGGTGCAGCCGGGGCAGCGCGGCGGTCAGCGCGACCGACAGCGCGAGCAGCCCGAGCACCGCCCACCGTGGGTGCTGGGCGAACCGGCCGAGGGCGACGGCGGCGGCGCCGGCCGCGTTCTGGACGTCCGGCTTGGGTACGCCCAGCGCGCTGGGGACCTGCTGGGCGGCGATGACGACGGCGATCCCGACGGTGAAGCCCTCAATCAGCGGCCAGGGGATGTAGGCCAGGAGCCGGCCGACCCGCAGCACGGCGGCGGCAACCACGACAATGCCGGCGAGCAGCGCGACCGGGTAGATCACGGACGGTCCGAACTGCGCGACGAGCGGGACGAGCACGACGGTCATCGCGCCAGTCGGCCCGGACACCTGCAGGTGCGACCCGCCGAAGATAGCTGCGACCGCGCCGGCGACCACGGCGGTGACGAGCCCGGGTGCGGCGCCGACCCCGGTGGCCACGCCAAAGGCAAGCGCGAGCGGCAGCGCGACGATCCCGACCGTGACGCCGGCCGCCAGGTCGCGCCCCCAGGACCGGCGCAGTCCGCGGTAGTCGCCTCGCCCGGGGAGCAACGGCCGGAGCGCGGCGACCAGCGAGCGCGCGGCACCACCGGCTGTCTCGCCGAGGTCGAGCCGGGTAGCGGCGGTTCGGGTGCGGCCAGGGGTAGGGGTAGGGGTTTCGCTCACGCCGACGCCCGGTCGGCGCCCGCGAGCGCGACGGCGTCGTCGGCGTCGTCGAGCGCGGCCAGCAGCACCTGCCCCTGACGCAGGTTGCGGCTCAGCAGTCGGCGGGCCACCGCGAGCAGCTCGGCCGTCTGCGGGTCCCGCAGCCCGCAGATCACGCTCGTCTTGACCCGATGGCTGTCCACGATGCCGGCGCGGCGCAGCACCGTCACGTGCTGCGACAGGTGCGAAGGCTCCAAGCCGGTCTGCTCGGCGAGCTCACCCATCGTGTGCTCGCTGTCCGCGAGCAGCTCCAGCACGCGCACACGCGCCGGATGCGCCAGCGCCTTGAACAGCTCGGCCTTCGCCTCGGTGATCGGTCTTCCAGTGGTGAACGGCATAAACCTATTGTGCACAGCTTTACAGATCTGTCAAATACGAGGAGACTGAAGCAAGAGAGAAGGAGGGGCGGGCCGGTGCAGGCTGTGGCCGGCGCGGTGCCGGCGGGCGGTCCGGCGTGATCGGTCGGGTCTACCGGGGCGGGGACGTCGGCGGGTTGCTGCGCTACCTGTACGGGCCGGGGCGGCACACCGAGCACGAGGCTCCGCACCTGGTGGCGGCCTGGGACCTGGAGTCGGCGGCGGAGCTGGCGACGCTCGAGAACGTCTTTTTGAGGTGCAGCACGTCGGCCACCCCGTTGACCCGGTTGATGTCGAAGGAGACGGCCGTGGTGACCAGCTGGTTGCCGTACCTCATGTCCATCTCGATGGCGGTACCTGACATCCTCGCGGTTAAGCGCGTACGAGGTCTTCGGCGCCCTTGACCTCGAGCTCCTCGATGGAGGCGTTCATCTCCGCGTATTGGTTGTACAGGCTGCGCTTGATCGCCTCGTAGAGCACGACGCGCGCGCTGCGCTCGTGGATGTGCAGCGGCATCATGTCGCCGGCTCCGAGCGCGGATGCCGACGGCCACCTGCTCCTCGACGGTGCTCTCGATGACCTTGGCAGCCGCGATGGTGGACAGGCCGAGCTCGTCGGAGAGGTTCTCGTCGATGGCAAAGACCGAACGCTTCTTGTCGCGCTTGATGTGCCCGTCGGCGTAGTTGTCCGGGTCCAGGTAGCCCAGGATCGGGTCGGCGTCGGTCACGGTGGGCCGCAGCCCACCACGGTCGTAGCGGGCCGGCCCGCGGTCCGACCGGCCGACTCCGGCCTGATCTGCACAGCGTTGAAGTGCCGGTTGTACGCCGCGATCGTGCCGCCGCCGGCACCGAGCGTGTTCGGGAGATCAGGTCGGCCGCTTGTCGTCGGCAGCACAACATCTGTGCGAGTGTGGATTGCGGCCCTTGCACCCGGCCCAAGGCCAACCTTTCGCCGCCGCCGTCCTGCCAGGAGCTGCTGATGACCCTTCTTTCTGGCGTGACCCGCCCGGTCTCAGTGAAGCGGGAGCGACCCGGCCCGGGCGCGAAGGTCGTGAAGGTCTTGACGA